>Ga0335075_10010301_pt1 | contig 14201 bp, 18 predicted proteins | sample Lox_Sample_24_FD_206723 | JGI IMG/M metagenome (GOLD analysis project Ga0335075, IMG submission 206723) | Soil microbial communities from Loxahatchee National Wildlife Refuge, Florida, United States - Lox_Sample_2.4 | ecosystem: Environmental > Terrestrial > Soil > Wetlands | place: USA...
ACCGGCACGCCGGCCTGCTCGGCCGCGAGCAAGAACGCCGCGTGCGTCGCCGAGTCCGTCGCGTAAAGCATGTTCGCGTTCATCTTCACGATCGGGCCGCCGTTGAGCGCGACCTGGTGCTGCGGCTCGTGCTTGTCCGGGTAGTTCGGGTGCGTGGCGTGCGACATGTCCGCCGAGACGTGCATCGATCCGGCGACCGCCCGCAGGAAATCATCGCGGGTCCCGCCCCGGGCCAGAACCGAGCGCTCCAGTTGCCGGCCCAGCCACGCGCCGCGCGCGCCGGTCGCCGACACGCTGCCGATCTCCTCGTGGTCGAACAAGACCAGCGCGCTGATGTGCTGCGGCGCCGGCTGGCCGGCCACCGCGGCCAGCGCGGTCACGCTGGCGTGCGCGCACCCCAGGTCATCCAGCCGGGCCGAGTTCACGAACTCCTCGTTCGCCCCGGCCAGCGTGCCGCCGGTCAGGTCGTAGGTCACCAGGTCATGGCTGAGCACATCGCCCGCCGGGACGTCCAGCTCGGTCCCGAGGAAGGCCTTGAACGCTCCGTCTTCGGGCGGGCCCAAGGACCAGATCGGCACCAGGTGGCGCTGCGGATCCAGCGTCAGCCCTCCACTGGATTTCAGGTCCTGGTCGAGGTGAATGGCTAGCTGCGGCACCCGCAGCACCGGCCGGTGCACCCGGACCAGCCGGGTTTGCGTGCCATCCGGAGTGCGCAGGACCACGCGCCCGGCCAGGCCGAGATCGCGGTCAAGCCAGGAGTTGAGCAGCGGGCCGCCGTACACCTCGACGCCGAGCTGGCGGATGCCCGCCTGCCCGGTGTCCGGGCGTGGCCTGACCCGGAGCGTGGGGCTGTCGGTATGCGCGCCGAGCAGCCGGAACGGCGCCTGTGGCCCGCAGCCCTCGGGGACCACCCACGCGAACAGGGACCCGCCGTCCACGGTCACGTGGCGCCCCTGGCCGGACGGCCATTCCCCGTTCGGCGGGACCTCGGTGAAACCGGCCGCGATCAGCCTGCCGAGGGCCTCGCCGGCGGCGTGGTACGGCGATGGTGAGCTGTCGATGAAGTTGATCAGGTCCAGTGCGGTGTCGCGGGCGTCGCTCATCCGTACATCATGCCCAAGGCGGTCTCCCGGGCCGACGGCCGGCGCCTGGCGCTGCGTTAAGTCAGCCCGAGCCTGCCGGTTCGAGGACGAACACCGGGATCTGGCGCGCGGTCCGCTGCTGATACTCCGCGTACGGCGGGTATGCGGCGACCGCGCGCTCCCACCACTGAGCGCGCTCGTCGCCGGTGACCTCCCGGGCGACCATGTCCTGCTTGTGCGGGCCGTCCTGGAGCTCGACCCGCGGGTCGGCGCGCAGGTTGTAGTACCAGAGCGGGTGGGCCGGGGCGCCACCGCGCGATGCCACCGCGGCGTACCGGCCGTCGTGCTCGACCCGCATCACCGGCGTCTTGCGCAGCTTGCCGCTGCGCACCCCGCGGTTGGTGACGATCACCACGGGAAGACCGGTGTCGCGCAACGTCGTTCCCCGGGTGCCGCCGGAACCTTCATACTCCTCGACCTGGTCGCGAACCCAGGCTTGCGTGCTCGGCTCGTAGTCGCCATGGACAGGCATGCAACCATCCAACACCCCGGCTGGCGGCTCCGTCCGGCGCACCCCCATTAGCTGGCCCGATGTGGCTGTGGTCGCGGCGGCAGGGCGAGGGCCGGGAGGACGGCGAGTGCGGTGAGACCGAGCACCCAGGCGAAGGTCGGCCCGAACGCCGCCGCGGCGGCGCGGCCGGCGTCATGCTGCAGGATGAGGGCGAGCACGACGATGCCGAGCACCCCGCCGAGTTGCTGCAGGATGCGGTTGGCGCTGGTCGCCGGGGCGATCTGCTCAGCTGGCAGGCCCTGGTAGGTAACGGTGAACGCGGTCAGCTTGATCGCCCCCTGGCCGAGGCCGGTGATGAACAGGCCCGCGGCGAGCACGGCCTGGTTGGCCGCGCGGCCGACGAGGGCGAAGGGCACGAGGCCGGCGATGGCCAGGGCCATGGCGGCGAGCGTGATGACGCGCTCGGCGCCGGTGCGGTCGACGAGCTTGCCGACGTAGGTCATGGCCAGGCTCATGCCCGCGCCGAGCGGGGCCAGGAGCAGCCCGGCCTCCAGCACGCTGGCGTGCCGGACTTGCTGGTAGTACAGCGGCAGCAGGAACACTGAACCGAATAGTGATGCGCTCAGCAGGAACTGCAGGATCGAGGAGGCGGTGAACGCTCGCGCGGTGAACAGCCGCAGGTCGATGACCGGCTCGGCCCGGCTGGACAGCGCGTGGACGGTGTAGCCGGCCAGCGCTGCCGCGCCGATGGCCAGCGGCAGCCAGGCGGTAACGGCAGCGAAGCTGTCATGATTGCCGGCCCCGGACAGGCCGTCTGTGACCGCGGCCAGCCCGGCGGCCAGCAGGCCGAGACCGGGCAGGTCGAGCCGGCTCCGGTGCGTGCCGTGCTGGCCGCCGGGCAGGAGCCGCCAGGCCAGCACCAGCCCGAGCAGGCAGATGGGCGCGTTGATGTAGAACGCCCACCGCCAGCCGAGGCCGCCGACGACCAGCCCCCCGAGGATCGGTCCGAGCACCGGGGCCAGGCCGCCCGGGACGGCGACGAACACCATCGCCCGCCCCATCCGCTCCTTCCCCGCAGCCTGGCCGAGGATCACCCGCACCAGCGGCAGCAGCATCCCGCCGCCGAGACCTTGCAGCACCCGGAAGGCGATGAGCGCCGGCATCGACCAGGCGATCCCGCACAGCATCGACCCGGCCACGAACGTGCCCAGCGACGCCAGCCACGTCGCCCGTGCCCCGAACCGGCCGGCCGCCCACCCGGTCAGCGGCATGATCATCGTCAGCGCCAGCAGGTATCCGGTGCTCACCCACTGCACGGTTCCCACCGGCACGTCGAAGCCGCGGGCGACCCGGTCCAGGGCAACGTTGACGATCGTGGTGTCCAGGCCGGACGCGAATGAGCCGAGCATGAGCACCAGAGCCAGCTTGACCAGGGCGGGGTCGAGGCGATCCCGCCCGTGGCCGGCGGCCGCGCCGGAGTCGCCGGGCGGATCGCCCGCCGGGCCGTGAGCGGCGGTCGTCGATGCGGTCACGGAACACTCCTCCTGATTAGACTAGACGGTCAAGTTCCATCTGACACTAGACGGAACCGTCTCGTCTAGCAAGCTGGTAGGCTGCCGGTCATGCCGACAGCCGAAACCCACGGGCCCCAGCGGGAAGGGCGGGACCGGCGTTCAGCGGCCAAGCACGCCGCGATCCTCAACGCCGCCACCGAGGTGTTCCTGCGCGAGGGATACACCCGCGCCAGCGTCGACGCCATCGCCGAGGCCGCCGGGGTCGGCAAGCAGACCGTCTATGGGCACTTCGGTGACAAGCAGCAGCTGTTCCTGGCCGTGGTCGAGCACGCCCACGCCACCAGCCCCTTCGACCCAGCCGACCTGATCACCGACACCGGCAACCCCCAGGCCGATCTGACCGCCGCGGCCAAGTGGATCGTCCGCGGCGTCACCACACCCGAGATCGCCGCGCTGCACCGGCTCACCATCGCCGAGCTCACCCACCACCCCGAACTGCAGCGCTCCTGGCGCGATGACAAGCGCGGCCGGAGCGTCACCGACGCCATCAGCGCGTACCTCACCGCCTGCGACCGCCGCGGCACCCTCACCGTCCCCGACCCGGCCACCGCCGCGCGCCAGTTCGTCCTGCTCGCCTCCACCGAGGCCCAGGTCCGCTCCCTGCGCGGCATCGAGCCCCTCAGCGGCCGCGCGGTCAACGACATCGCCCGCGACACCGCCACACTCATCGTTCGCGCCCACCAGCGGGATCACGTAAGTTCTGGCTGTGGCCACGGTCGAGATTGCGGTTGACGACCCGAACGCCGAGGACGTCCGCGCGCTGCTGCGGCGGCACCTGGAGTTTGCCGCGGCGAACACGCCGCCCGAGGAGGTCCACGCGCTCGGCGTGGACCAGCTGGCCGACCCGGCGGTCATGTTCTACAGCTACCGGTGCGACGGCGAGCTGCTCGCCGTCGGGGCGCTGAAACAGCTGGACGGGCGGCACGCCGAGCTGAAGTCCATGCACACCGCCGCGGCGGCCCAGGGCTGCGGCATCGGCCGGGCCATGGTCGAGCACCTCATCGGGGTGGCCCGCGATCACGGCTTCGGCCGGGTGAGCCTCGAAACCGGATCCACACCAGCGTTCGCCCCGGCCCGGTCGCTGTACGGGCAAGCCGGATTCACCCGGTGCGGGCCGTTCGGTGACTACCCGGCGGGCCGCGGCAGCACGTTCATGACCCTGGCCCTCTAGGTCTAGGGCGCTCCGGTGCTCAGCGCCCCGGCCGCCGCGGCCACCTGGTCTTCGAGGGTCGCGGCCGCGGCCAGACGGTTGTCGATGGTCACGTGGGGGGCGGCCGGCTCGGTGCCGAGCCGCATGCTGGCCGTGAACGTGCCGAAGTCCGCGAGCTTGGCCGCGTCCCGGCCCGACCCCCGGGCCTCCAGGCGGTGGCGGAGGGTTGGCGCGTCCGACCGGACCCACACCAGGCGCACGATCCCGCCCCCAAGATCGGTCACCCAGGACCGCCACCGGCTGAGGTCGTGAATCTGCTGGGTGAATGGGCCAGATAGCAGCACCGGGCAGCCGTGCCCGCGGATCTCGCGGGCGGTCGCGGTCATCCCGCCGTACTCGTGGACCTTGATGTGCTCGTCATACCACGGGCCTTCGCGCTCGCCCGGCGGCCGGCCGGCCGCGTGCAGGGCTGCGGCCACGAACGAGCCGTACATCGTGTCCTTGTCCAGCAGCGCGGGCACCGGCACCAGCGAGGCCAGCAACAGCCCGGCGACCGTGCTCTTGCCCGACCCCGGCGGCCCGGCCACCACCCAGGCGGGCGCGGGCCTGCCGGTGGGCGATCTCACCAGCTGGCTGCCGTGAGCGGGTCCGGGGCGCCTGGGCGCGCCGATGGGTTCCTGCGCGGCGGCACCGGCTTCTGCCGGTCGATCTCACGCAGGACCGGCCCGAAGATGGCATCGCGCGTGACCGGACCGTACTTCTGGTGGATGGCCCGGAGCACGCCCTTGCCGCTCGCCTCCCCGATCATGTCGCTCAGGACCCGGTAATCGACCTGCCCGCCGGTGGTGAGCTGGTCATAAGCCGACTGGGCGACCGTGGCCAGGCCCGGGTGACCGGCAGACTCACTCAAGATCATGAGCGTCGCGTCCTTGAGGTCCATGACGGGAGCCTACTGCCGCTGTCCGGCGCTGATAGACAGGGCAGCATGGACCCGCTGCCCACCCAGATGGCCGACCACTGGCGACCGAAACCCGGCCGCCGGCCCGGCCGGCCGCGCTACCACTGGCACATGCTGTTCCACGACCAGCCCGAGGTTGGCCGGCTCGCGGCAGCGGCCCAGCGCAAGCTCGCGGGCCTGACTGGCCTGGACCTGGTTCCGCAGCAATGGCTGCACCTGACCACCTTCGCGGTCGGGTATGCCGACCAGGTACCGCAGGCCAGCCTGGACGTCATGGCCGCGGCGGCCAGGCAGGCGCTCGCGGCCGTGGCCCCGATCCCGGTTACCCTCGGCCGCATCGTCTACTACCCCGAGGCCGTGGTGCTCGCGGTGGAGCCGCCCGGAGCCCTGCAGCCGGTGCTCGACGCGGTCACGGCGGCCACCCGGGCCGGTGGGCGTGAGGGCCGCACCTCCACCAGCCCGTGGCTGCCGCACGTCACCGTGGCCTACAGTCACGGCACCGGCCCGGCCGGGCCCGTAATCGCGGCGCTCGGGCACCGGCTGCCCAGCACCGAGATCACCATCAAGTCGGTCAGCCTGGTGGCGCAGACGCAGGTCGCACGTTCCTGGCAGTGGCAGACCGTGGCCGAGTTTCACCTCATGGGCCCGGATATGTTTTGATCACATTCACCGGGAGGGAGCAGGCCGATGCAGCCGATGCCGGAGGACTGGACCAGGGGTGTGGCGGTGGTGGCGCACCCCGACGACCTCGAATACGGCGTGGCCGCGGCCGTTGCCCGCTGGACCGGGCAGGGGAAGGAGATCTCCTACCTGCTCGCCACCAGGGGCGAGGCCGGCATCGCCGGCCTGCCCCCGGACCAGACCGGGCCGCTGCGGGTAGAGGAAGAACGGCGCAGCGCGGCGGTGGTGGGCGTGAGCGAGGTCGAGTTCCTCGACCACGCCGATGGGCTGGTCGAGTACGGGATACCGCTGCGGCGCGATCTGACCACCGCGTTCCGCAAGCTGCGGCCCGAGGTGGTGATCACGACGAGCTTCGACCTCACCTGGGGCGAGGATGGCCCGGTCAACCACGCCGACCATCGCGCGGTGGGGCTGGCCGTGCTTGATGCCTGCCGGGACGCCGCCAACGAGTGGGTCTTCCCGGACGCCGGCCCGGCCTGCCACGACATCCGCGACGCCTACGTGGCGGCCAGCGGCAACCCGACTCACTTCGCGGACGTCACCGGAACCATCGATGCGGGCATCGCCTCGCTGCGTGAGCACCGCGCGTACATCGAGGGCCTGGGCGGCGACTTCGACCCGGACGAGTTCCTGCGCAATATGGCCGGCTACGTCGGCCTGGCCGCCGGATGCGAGTACGCGATCGGCTTCCGCCGCTACCCGATGGGCTAGGCCGCTCGCTGCGCCTGGCCGGGCGTAGGGTCGGGTACATGGCCACCGCACAACGCAAGGTGCTTCTTCTCGCTGCCGACGACTTCGAGGACATGGAACTGCTGTACCCGCTGTACCGGCTGGGCGAGGAGGAGATCGCCGCGACCGTGGCCGGCCTGGATGACCATCCGGTGACGGGAAAGAAAGGCCACGGGCCGCTGCCCGTCGACACCACCGTGGACCAGGTTGCCGCCAGCGACTTTGACGCTCTGGTCATCCCGGGTGGCTACGCGCCCGACAAGCTGCGGCGCTCGGAGGTGGTGCTCAGCCTGGTCCGGGACTTCGACGACGCGGGCAAGCCGGTCGCCTTCATCTGCCATGCCGGCTGGGTGCCGATCTCGGCGAAAATCGTCAAGGGCCGCCGGGCGACCAGCGTCGGTGCCATCCGCGACGACATGGTCAACGCCGGGGCCGACTGGGTTGACGAGGCCACCGTGGTCGACGGCAACCTCATCTCGGCCCGGACCCCGGCCGACCTCGGCCCGTGGATGAAGGCGCTGCTCGCGGCGCTGGAGAAGCCCGGCGCCTGAGTCAGCGCTTGCGAACGAGGGTGACGCCGTCGCGCAGCGGCAGCATGACCGACTCGACCCGGCCGTCACCGAGGATGATCTCGTTCATCTGGCGCATGACCACGCGGGGGGCGGCCTGGAAGGCCGAGCTGAGCGCGCGGCCGCCCAGCAGGGCCTTGTCCACCCGCAGCAGGCCCTGTTCCACCGGCCGGTTGAGCACGCGGCCGCCCAGGAGCACATTGTCCAGCAGCAGCAGGCCACCGGGACGCAGCCGGGTGAGGAGCTCTTCGTAGTAGAGCGGGTAGCTGGCCTTATCGGCGTCGATGAACGCGAGGTCGAAGGCTGGTTCGGCGGGCAGCGCGCGGAGCGTGTCGATGGCCGGGCCGAGGCGCAACTCGATCCGGTCCTCGAGGCCGGCCCGCTGCCAGTAGCGCCGGGCGATCGAGGTCCACCTCTCGCTGACATCGCAGGCGAGCAGGTGGCCGTCGGCGGGCATGCCCCGCGCGATGCAGATCGACGAGTAGCCGGTGAACGTGCCGACCTCGATGGCGCGCCGGGCTCCGGCCAGCCGGGTGATCATCGTCAGGAACTGGCCCTCGTCCGCCGAGACCTGCATCTCTGCCTCGCCCGGGAGCGCCCGCTTGGTCTCGGCGGCCAGGTCGCGCAGCAGGTCGTCGGCGGGTGTGCAGTGGGCGAGCAGGTAGTCGCTGACCGCCGGATCGATTATGTTCACGGATTCCCCATTAAGTCGCTCGTTAGCTGCGGTACCGAGCGATTCAATCACTTGGGCGTGCCAATGACCTCCCGGGTCCAGCAGGAGACGAAGCTGCCTGTCCGGATACAGGCAACCGTCTCGACGTCTCCGGTGAACAGACGGGTGCAGGCACCGCAGGCAGCGCAAGCACCCACACCGGCGATGGGAGGACCAGATGAGCAAGGTAGTGGCCGGGCTGTCGGTGTCACTGGACGGTTTCGTCGCTGGCCCGAATGACGGCCCTGATAACGCGCTCGGCGACGGCGGCGTCCGGATGTTCGCCGAGGACGGCCGGCACACCCTGGAATGCACCCAGGTGGTGGAATCCGACGGCGTCACCCACCTCAGCTACCGAGTAATCAAATAACCGCGGTGGTGATGCGCGGCAGCGCGGTCAGGGTGAGTGCCATCCGGGTCAGGCTGGCGGCGACGGCGATGGCCAGCGGCCAGCTGAGCACGGGTGCAACGAGCAGCGCCGCGGTGATCACCGTGGCATCCAGGATGACCAGGCCGGGGCCGGCCACGGCGGTGAGCCTGGTCCGCCGGTAGCTGTGCCGGCTGGTGGCGGCGATCGCCAGGCCGCTGATCGTGAGGAGCAGCGCGGCGGTGAAGCCGAGCCGGGCCGCGGCCGGTATCGGCCAGGCCCACCAGTGGGTGGCTATCCAGCAGCCACCCACGACCGGGCCGATGGCCAGCAGGGCGCGGGCCGTGCGCCGGCCTGGGGCCTGCCGAGTGAACTCGCCGACCACCTGCGCGAGGTCGCCGGTCTCGGTGACGGCGGCGCGGGCCGCCGCGTCCGGGTTCTGACCGCTGGCCAGATGCTGCTGGTAAGCCTCGATCAGCCCGTCGGATACCTCGTCGGCCAGGCTGGCCGGCAGCCGCCGGCGAAGACCTCTGAGGTACGAGCTGATCAGGGCGTTGCCGGGCATGATGCTGGCTCCAAGATCGCGCTCACGACCGAGGTGAAGTCCCGCCAGGCGGCGCGGTCACCGGCCAGCCGGCGCCGCCCGGCGGCGGTCAGCTCATACGTGCGGCGGCGGCGCCCGCCCTCGGCCGACCAGCGCCCCTGCACCAGCCCGGCCGTCTCCAGCCGCCGCAACGCCGGGTAGATGGTGCCGGTGGGCAGGTCGAACCGGCTCCGGCTGGCTTCGCGCAGCGCCTCCCGGACCGCATAGCCGTGCTGGGGCCCGTTTTCCAGCGTCGCCAGCAGCAGCATGTCCAGGTGGCCCTTGAGAACTTGCGCCTCGGCCTTCATGAGTTGTTATCCTACACAAGAACGGCTAGGTAGGTAACCTACTTATGAGGTGAGCAGATGAGCCTGCGTGCGGAATCTTCCGCCCGGCCCGCCAGCACCACGGCCACGGCCAGCCTGGCCCGGGTGCGGCGGGGCAGCCTGGCGGCCCTGGTGCTGCTCGTGGTGCAGTACGGGATCGGCATGTATGTCAACTTGTACGTCACCGTCCCCCGGGGCGACCGTGGCAGCGGCCTGGGGAGCGCGATCGCCAACGGGCCAGCCATGCTCAGCAGTCACGCCGTGCTCGGCCTTCTGCTTGCGCTGGTGGCCATCGGCGTGCTCGTGCAGGCGGTCGTGGCCCGCCACCGGGGCGCGATCGTCTCGTCGGCGCTCGGGCTGCTCGCGCTGGCCTCGGCCTCGGCGGCGGGAGCCAGCTTCACCAGCAGCGGCGACGCCGGTGCCTCCATGGGAATGGCGGTCATGACCGGCGTCGCCCTGCTCTGTTACGCGGTCAACCTCTACGGCCTGCGCCCGGTGAACCGGTGACCGTATCCGCCGCAGCCCACTGACACGCCGCCGGAGATGGCCATGTCAGGCCTGGACGGCTGGCTTGAGGGTGTCGTCGCACCACTGGCGGAAACTGGTGGCGGTGGCGGAGTTCGGGTCGCGGGGTTCGGCGTCGTAGATTCCGTTGTTCTGCGCCTCGATCATGTCTGCCATGTCCTGGGCCGCTGCTTGGCTCGCGCCGCGGCGCAGCAGCGTGGCCTGGTAGTCCGCGACCGGGACTTGGCGGTAGCGGATCGTGCGGCCCAAAGCGCCGGAGATGACTTCGGCCATGTCGTCGGGGGTCAGGTTGTCGGGGCCGGCCACCGGGACGCTGGCCTGGCCGCTCCAGGAGGTGTCGAGCAGGAGCGCTGCGGCGGCGGCGGCGATGTCCCGGGTGGCGATGGCCGGCAGCGGCCGGTCTGCGGCATTCGCCAGGGAGAACGTTCCCTGCTCCGCGATCGCCTGGGCCTGGCGGAGCAGGTTCTCCATGAAGAACGGCAGGGCCAGCGCCCGGTAGGCCGCGCCGGTGCCCTCAATCAGTTCGTCCATGGCCAGTGCAGCCGACAGGAGCCCGGCCTTGCCCTGGTACCCGTGGCCGAGGGTCGAGATGCCTGCCACCCGGACCCCCCGGCTCGCGATCGCCTGGCAGGCCGGCCGGGTGAAGTCCAGGTAGTAGCGCTCGGCGCTGCCGGCCTGGCGGAATCCGGGCGGGGGCACGAGCCAGAACAAGCGGTCAGCGCCCGCGAGCGCCTTCGTGATCGCGCCGGCGTCGCCGTGGGAACCCTGCACCACCTCAGCGCGGGCGTGTACGCGCGCAGACAGCCGGGAGGGATCGCGAGCGATCACCCGGGCCTCCTCGCCGCTGTCCAGGATGCGGTCGAGGACCTGCCGGCCGATCTGCCCGGTCGGCGTGGTGATGACGATCATGAGAACCTCCGTGAGAGCCGGCTGGCAACGGGAACGAAGCGGGCTGCTGCCGGATGGTGCCAGCTAACCGGGCGCGACGGCGCAGGTGAAGGACCGATCCGGTCGCCATTGATACTCTTGAGGTATGAATGACCCGGAGGTAAGGCAGCTTCGGTACTTCGTTGCGGTCGCCGAGGAACTGCACTTCGGGCGGGCCGCCGCCCGGCTGGGCATGGCGCAGCCCCCGCTGTCCCGCGCGATCCGGGACCTTGAACGGCGGCTCGGCGTGGCACTGCTGGAGCGGACCACCCGGCAGGTAAGGCTCACCGCGGCCGGGGAGGTTCTGCTGCGCGACGCCCGGACAGCGCTGGAGGCGGTCACCGCCGCCGCCCGCAGGACCCGGGAGGCGGGCAGGCCGTCGCCGCGGCTGCGGGTCGCGCTCAAGGCTGACGTCGACGGCGGCCTGCTGCCGCAGATCCTCGATGCCTACTGCGCCGACGACGCGGCCCTGCCGCCCGAGCTGGTACTCGGAGGCTTCGGCGAGCAGCCGCAGGCGCTGCGCGAGGGCCGCGCTGACGTGGGACTCCTGCTGTGCCCCTTGGATGACCACGGCCTGGACAGCGAGCCGCTGCTGACCGAGCCGGTCCTGGTTGCCCTGGCCGCCGCCGACCCGCTGGCCGCCCGGACGCAGCTGTGCCTGGCCGACCTGGCCGGCCGCAGGCTCCCCGGCGGATCCCCGGCCAGCCACGGCCGGCCCGCCGGACCTCGCCGGGCCGGCCCGGCACCCGACCGCCAGCCGGACCCGCCCGGACAGTCCCTGTCCGGCGCGGTGCGGCCGGCCTCGAACCTGGCCGAGATCTTCAGTCTCGTCGAGACGGGCAGCGCCGTGTTCTTCACGCCTGCCTCGGTGGCCCGGCGCTACCCGCGATCCGGGATCGCCTACCGGCCGGTCAGCGACCTCCCGGACTCCACGCTGGCCCTGGCCTGGCACCAGGACGCGCGCTCGCCGGCCGTCGCCGCCTTCGTGCGCGCCGCCTGCACGGTCGCAGCCGCCACGCACGCTGCGGTCCCGGGGGTCGCGGAGCGCCGGCCGGCCTCAGCTGGCGCGGCGGGCTAGCGCGGCCTGGACCAGCCGGGTGGCGGCGCCCGGCAGCCCGGCCCAGTGCAGGTGCAGGTAGGACGCGAGCAGGCCGGGGCCGGCCCAGCCGCTCCGGGTGCCGTCGGCCAGCTCCCACGCTGGGCTGTCCCCGTGGCCGGGCTCGCTGACCGTGCGGTGGAACTCGTGGGCCCGGACGCGGGTCCCGGCCGCGACCAGCGGGGTGCCGCGCAGCGCGGTCGCCTCCCGGTAACCGAGGACCAGCTTGCCGGTCATGCGGGCGTGCGCGGGCACCACCCGGCACTGCTTGCGCCCGTCCAGCGACTCACCGAGCCAGAGCAGTCCGGCGCACTCGGCCACCACCGGCATGCCGCCCGCCGCCCGGCTCCGCACCTGCTCGAGCAGGGCCGTGTTAGCGGCCAGGCCGCCGGCGTGTACCTCGGGGAATCCGCCCCCCACCACCAGCGCGTCGGTTCCGTCCGGTAGCTGCCGGGCGGTCAGCGGATCGAAGGTCACCACCTCGGCCCCGGCCGCGGCCAGCAGCTCGCCGTGCTCGGCGTAGCCGAACGTGAACGCCGGCCCGCCCGCGACCGCGACCCGGGCGGGCCGGGCGCCCCGGCCGCCCCGCAGCCCGGGCGGCTCTCCGGGCGGTGACCACGGTGCTCCCAGCGGGCCGGGCGCGGTGCGGGCGATGCGCATGAGCAGGTCGAGGTCGAGGCTCTCCTGGATCAGCGCCCGGAGCCGGGGCAGCCAGCTATTGACCGACGCGGGCCGCTCCCCGGCCGGGACCAGCCCCAGGTGCCGCGATGGCGTGTGCAGCGCCGGGTCCTGCCGCAACGCGCCGAGCACCGGGATGCCGGACGGCGCGAGTGCCTCCCGCAGGAGAGCCTCGTGCCGGCCGGACGACACCTGGTTGAGCACGACTCCGGCCAGCCGGACCGACGGATCCCACCCGGCGAAACCGTGCACGGTCGCGGCCACCGACCGCGACGTTCCCGCGGCCCCGACGACCAGCACCACCGGGGAGCCGGTCAGCCGCGCGACGTGCGCGGTGCTGGCATAGTCCCCGCGCCCCGAGGCCCCGTCGAACAGGCCCATGACGCCCTCGATGATGGCCACGTCGGCGCCGCCCGCACCGGTCTTGGCGGCAGAGTGCAGCAGCAGCGGGGCGACCAGTTCCTCGCCGGTCAGCCACGGATCAAGGTTGCGGCCGGCCACCCCGCAGGCCGCGGCGTGGTAGCTCGGGTCGATATAGTCCGGCCCGACCTTGTGCGGCGACACCCGCAGCCCGCTGGCCCGCAGCGCGGCCATGACGCCGGTCGCCACCGTGGTCTTGCCGTCGCCCGAGCGGGTGGCGGCGATGACCACGCGGGGCAGGTTCACCATTCGATGCCGCGCTGTCCCTTGCGCCCCGCGTCCATCGGGTGCTTGACCTTGGTCATGTCGGTCACCAGGTCGGCCGCCTCGATCAGCGCCGGGACCGCCCGGCGGCCGGTGATCACGACGTGCTGGACGCCGGGCCGCACGGCCAGCACATCCAGCACCTCGCCGGTGTCGAGGGTGCCGTTGGCCAGCGGGTAGGTGAACTCGTCCAGGATCAGCAGCCGGTACGTCTGGGCGGCCAGGTCGCGGCGGACCTGCTGCCACCCCTCGCGAGCGGCCCGCGCGTGGTCCTCGGGCTGGGTCCGCAGCCACGACCAGCCCGCGCCCATGCGGTGCCAGGTCACCGGCGCGCCCTGCCCGGTCGCCGCGTGGACCTGGCCGAGGGCGACCAGCGCGTCCTCCTCCCCCACCCGCCACTTGGGGCTCTTGGTGAACTGGAACACGCCGATCGGCCAGCCCGCGGACCAGGCCCGCAGCGCCATCCCGAACGCGGCCGTGGACTTCCCCTTGCCGTCCCCGGTGTGCACGGCCAGCACCGGCTGAATCCGCCGCTCCCGGGTGGTGAGCCCGTCGTCCGGAACCACCGTCACCTGACCCTGCGGCATCAGGCCGCCGCCTCCCTCGCCCGGATCAGGCTGGCCAGCGCGCTGGACGCCTGATCGCGCACCGGACCGGCCGCGGCCGCCAGGCCGGGGATCGTGACCAGTTCCGCGGCCAGGTGGGCGGCGATTTCGGCCGCCAGGCCCAGCCGGACCGGCCCTTCCTCGGCGTCCACGACGATGCTCGTCGCCCCGGTCCTGGCCAGCGCGGCCGCCGACCGGTTCGCCTCCGCCACCGCGGCGCGGCCACCGGTTGCCCGGCCGTCGGTGATCACGACCAGGATCGGGCGGCGGGCCGGGTCCCGCCAGCGCTCGCGCCGGACCAGCTGGCGGACGGCCTCCAGCCCCGCGGCCAACGGGGTGCGGCCGCCGACCGGCAGGTCGCGCAGGCGCCGGGCGGCCAGTTCCACCGACGAGGTGGGCGGCACCACGACCGTGGCCCCTGTGTCGCGGAACGTCAGCAGCGCG
>Ga0335075_10010303_pt1 | contig 14200 bp, 14 predicted proteins | sample Lox_Sample_24_FD_206723 | JGI IMG/M metagenome (GOLD analysis project Ga0335075, IMG submission 206723) | Soil microbial communities from Loxahatchee National Wildlife Refuge, Florida, United States - Lox_Sample_2.4 | ecosystem: Environmental > Terrestrial > Soil > Wetlands | place: USA...
GTTCGTCAGCGCCCGCCCGGCTCCGGTCGACCAGTGCGCGGGGGCCACGTACAGCGTGTACAGCTCCCCCGTGGTGCCCGCCCGCCCGGCCGGGGTGAGCGCACCCGGATTGGCGCCTGACCCGGCTGACCCGCGCGACCCGACGGAGGCAGCCGAGGCGACGTTCCGTTCTGGACCGTATGACGCGTAGCCGACGATCACGCGCGCATCGTCGATGGCAGCGGCCGACGGCGCTTCCGCGATCAGGCTGGTGCGATCGGAGCGCGGGGCGGCGCTCGCGCGGCCCTGGGGTGCGGTCACTCGCTCGATGATCACTGGGTCTATGATCTGCGCGTACGCCGTCAGCCAGGTCTCTTGGCGGATCTGGGTGATGGCCGGTTCGTCGGCGGCGGAGGCCGGACGGATCTCGATGGGCACGGTTCCTAGGGTAGGTCCGGGCCACGGTTTACTAAAGCGATTAAGCGGGCTATGCAGGCAATCTGACCTAGGATTGGCAGTCGGCCCGAGGCAGTGGAGGTACGGATGAGCAGCGACCAGCTCCGGTTCCCTGACGGGTTCCTGTGGGGGGCGGCCACGGCCGCGTACCAGATCGAGGGGGCGCCGGACGCGGACGGCAAGGGCCCGTCGATCTGGGACACGTTCAGCCACACCCCGGGCAAGACCTTTCACGGCGACACCGGCGACGTTGCCTGCGACAGCTACCACCGCTACCCCGATGACATCGAGATGCTCAAGCAGCTCGGGGTCGGCGCCTACCGGTTCAGCCTCTCCTGGCCGCGGATCCAGGCCGACGGGCGCGGCGAGGCCAACAGCAAGGGCCTCGACTATTACAACCGGGTCATCGACGCGCTGCTCGAGGCCGGAATCGAGCCGGCCGTCACCCTCTACCACTGGGACCTGCCGCAGACCCTGCAGGACAAGGGCGGCTGGGCGAACCGGGACATCGCGGAGGCGTTCGCCGAGTACGCGGCGATCGCGGGCGAGGCGTTCGGCGACCGAGTGCACAAGTGGATCACGCTCAACGAGCCGTGGGTGTCCGCGAACGTCGGCTACCGCGACGGCCGGCATGCGCCCGGGCTGCGGGACCCCGCCCAGGCGGTCGCCGCCAACCATCACCTGCTGCTCGCCCACGGGCGGGCCGTCCAGGCGCTGCGGTCGACGGCGGCGGCGACGCAGATCGGGATCACCCTCAACCTGGCCGTGGTCCGGCCGGTCACGCCGGAGGCCGCGGACGCGGCGGCCGAGCTTGAGGCCCGGCAGAACGGCGTGTACCTCGGGCCGCTGTTCTCGGGCGGCTATCCGGAGCGGCTGACGTCCGACTACTCCCCCGCGAAGGTACCCGGGCTGGTCCGAGACGACGACCTCGCCACGATCGCGGCGCCGCTGGACTTCCTCGGCGTCAACTTCTACTTCCCCAACTACGTGGGCCTCGCCCACCCCGACGGCGAGCTGCGCCGCGGCGAGTCCTGGGCCGGTCCTGGCATGGTGGCCGTGCAGCCGGACGGCCTGCCCAGGACCGCGATGAACTGGCTGGTCGAGCCCAGTTCGATCCGTGAGCTGCTGACCCGGGTGGTGGCCCCCCTGACCGGCGAGCTGCCGATCTACATCACCGAGAACGGCTCGTCCTGGTACGACTACCTGACCCAGGACGGCCGCGTCGAGGACTATGAGCGGGTGTCGTACCTGCAGGGCCACCTGACGGCGCTGCACGAGGCGATCGCCGACGGGGTGAACCTGCGCGGCTACTTCGCCTGGTCGCTGCTTGACAACTTCGAGTGGGCCGAGGGGTACGCCAAGCGGTTCGGTCTCGTCTACGTCGACTTCGCCACCCAGCAGCGGATCCTCAAGCTCAGCGGCGAGTTCTTCGCGGAGGTAACGAGCGCGAACGCGCTCCCGGCCGAGTAGGAATGCCGGATATCGTCGATGTCGGTGGTGCTCATCGGCGGGCAGTCGCCGTGAGGAGGTCGCGATGATCATGCGATCGGATACCGAGCCGGAACAGCCGGACGACGCTCGCGTCGACCCGGGCACACCGACGACCCCGACGACGCCTGCCCGGACGGCGCCGACGCCGCTGCCGCCGACCCAGAGCAGGGAGGACACCGACGTCGGGTGGGGTGAGTACCGGGAGCCCGACGATGACGACCGGCTACTCCGCGACCGCCCGCCGCACTGGGACAACGCCTGACCCAGGTCTAGGCGCGGGTGCCGAACGGGTCGCGCTCGGCCGCGGTGGCGTCGTCCCGGTCGGTGGAGACGGTCAGGCGGCGCCAGGCGGCGTCGGATTCGGCGCGGGCCTTGGCCGCGGCGGTGGCGTAGGCGTAGGCCTCGCTGCCGAGGATGAGCCGGAGCGGCGGCTCGTCCATCGCGGCGACCTGGAGGACGACCTGGGCGACCTTGGCCGGGTCGCCGAGGGCGGCGCCTGAGCCGATCCCGTCGTGCAGCTCGGCCATCGCGCCCACCGTGGGCTGATAGGGCTCGCTGACCGGGGTTACCCGCATCGAGGAGCCGGCCCAGTCGGTCTGCATGCCGCCCGGCTCAAGCACCGTGACCTTGACGCCGAGCGGGGCCGTCTCGCGGGCCAGCACCTCGGAGAAACCGCCGACCGCCCACTTGGCGGCCTGGTAGGCGGCGAGACCGGGCGTGGCCAGCCGTCCGCCGACCGAGGAGACCTGAATGACGCGGCCGGTCCCCTGGGCGCGCAGCACCGGGAGCGCGGCCTTGGTCACGTTCACGACGCCGAGCAGGTTGGCGTCGAGCTGCTCACGGAAGTCCCCGGCGGTGATGTCCTCGATCGCCGCGATGTTGGCGTAGCCGGCGTTGTTGACGACCACGTCGATGCGGCCGAACGCGGCCAGGCCCTCGGCCACCGCCGCCTCCGCCGCGGCCGGGTCGGTCACGTCGAGCGCGACCGGCAGGATCTGGTCGCCGTAGCGCTCGGCCAGGTCGGACAGGGACGCGGGCTGGCGGGCGGTGGCGACGAGCTGATGCCCGGCCGCCAGGACGGCCTCGGCGATCTTGCGGCCGAGGCCGCGCGAGCTTCCGGTCAGAAAGAAGACCTGGGACATGAGACTGGCTCCCGTTCTCGAAGGCGACCCCTGCGGTGGGATCGTCACGTCGTAATAGTACACCGACGTTGTGTTATTAACAAACCGATGGTTCATTAACTGCCTTCCGGGTAGACTGGAATCGTGACGACAAGCGAGACGGCGCCCGGGGAGGCGAGCGAGACCTTCCAGCGCGCCCGCCGACCGGAGCAGAAGCAGCAGCGCCGGGAGGACATCCTGGCCGCCGCCCGCGAGCTCGCGCTCGCCGATGGCGTCCGGGCGGTCAGCCTGGCCGGCATCGCAGGCCGGGCCGGCATCGACAAGTCGGCGCTGCTGCGCTACTTCGAGACCCGGGAGCAGATCTTCCTCGAGCTGGCGACGCGGGAGTGGCCCGCCTGGGTCCGGGCCCTGCACGACGGTCTCGACGACGCCGCGCCGGGAGCCGCCGGGGCGGCGGACCTAGTCGCCGATGTCGTCGCCCGCAGCTTCGGCGACCGGCCGCTCTTCTGCGACCTGCTCGCGCACACGCCGCTCAACCTGGAACGGAACGTATCGCCTGAAGGTGTCCGCGGCTACAAGCTGTTCTCGCTGGCCGCCGTCGGCGAGGCGGCCGACGTGGTCAACCGGGTGCTGCCGGACCTGACCGAGCAGGAATGCCGGGAGTTCATCTCCGCGCTCGCGTCGCTGGCCGGCACCCTGTGGCAGATCGCAAACCCGGTACCTGCGCTGGCGGCCCTGTTCGCGTCCGACCCGGCCCTGGCGCACGCCTGTGTCGACCTAGTCCCGCGCCTCCGGCGGACAGCGGAAATCCTGCTGGCCGGCCTGATCCCCAGCCGCGCTGATGGCGGCGAGCTCCGATGACGGCCCGGCCCGCTACTTGCCCGCGGTGACGGCTCTGAGCTCGTCCAGTGAGTCGGCGATGAGCTGGGCGAGGTCGGGGCCATCGGGAGCGGCGATCCAGCTAGCGAAGGCGATCCTGAAGACGGCCAGCCCCGCCTCGGCCGCGAGGGACGCCGCCGGGTCGGTGACGCCCCGGCCGCGCAGCGCGTCGGCCACCGCGGCGGCGACCGTCGCCAGCTTGACCAGCTCGCGCTCGCGCAGGTCGGGGTGGGCGGCGATGATGGCCGCCCGTCGCCTGGCGCCGCCGGAGTGCGCGGTGAACGTGGCGGCCGCGGCGTACAGGGCCCCGGCGACGGCGTCGATCGGCGCGGCGGAATCGGGGGCGCCGACGACGCTGGAGACGAAGAGGTCCTGGAAGCCCTCCGCGCCCGCGAACAGCACCTCGGGCTTATCGGCGAAGTAGCGGAAGAACGTTCGTTCGGTGAGCCCTGCCCGCTCGGCGATCTCCGCCACCGTGACCTGCTCGAAGCCGCGCTCGGTGAACAGCTCGAACGCCGCCTGTCCCAGCCGGCCGCGCGCGCCCGGCTCCCATCGCACCATGCCCTCAGGATACGCGGGTTGCGCTACCGGTGATGACAGAGACCGACATCAACCAGTGCTAAGCTCATGACAGCAGCTGACATCAAACCAGCGGAGGGTTCTGCATCATGCGCGTTTTCGTCACCGGGGCCAGCGGGCACATCGCGTCCGCCGTGATTCCCGAGCTCCTCGCGGCCGGCCACCAGGTCACCGGCCTCGCCCGCACCGAGTCTTCGGCCGCCGTCGTCAGCGCCGCGGGCGCGACGCCGCTGCCGGGCACGATCGACGACCTCGACCTGCTGCGGTCGGCCGCCGCCGACGCTGACGGGGTGATCCACCTGGCGTTCAAGCACGAGATCATGCGCGCCGGCGATATGCAGGGCGCGGCCGGAGCTGACCTGGCGGCGATCGAGGCGATGCTCGACGCGCTGGCCGGCACGGGCAAGCCCTACGTCGGCACGTCGGGAACGCTGCTGCTGGCGATGGCCGCGCTGGGCCGGACCGGGACGGAGACCGACACGCTGCCCGGCGGCCCGCGGATCGACGCCGAGAACCTGACGATCGAGACGGCCGCGCGCGGGGTGCGGACCTCCGTCGTCCGGCTCCCGCCGACCGTGCACAGCTCGCTCGACCTGCACGGTTTCATCCCCGCCCTGATCGGCTTCGCCCGCGCCAAGGGCGCGGCCGCCTACGTCGGCGACGGGGCGAACCGCTGGCCGGCCGGGCACACGCTCGACGCGGCGCGCCTGTACCGGCTGGCGCTTGAGTCGGCTCCGGCCGGCACCCGGCTGCACGCGGTCGGCGACGAGGGGGTGCCGTTCAGGGAGATCGCCGAGACCATCGGCCGCAACCTCGGGCGGCCGGCCACCAGCATCGCGCCCGAGCAGGCGGACGAGTACCTGGGCTTCCTCGGCGGCTTCGCCCAGCTCGACAACCCGACCTCGAGCGAGCTGACCCGCAAGCTGCTTGACTGGGCGCCCACCCACCCCGGTCTGCTCGCCGACATGGACGAGGGTCACTACTTTCGCAGCTGAACGGTTACCGACGGCAACCTCGGAAACGGTTATCAACGGCCCCGGCCGGGAGCACAATGGGGCCGTGACCATTCCGACCGGGCCGCGGCACCGCGTCAGCCGCGTGGAGGCGCGCGGCGGGCCGGCGCCGCGGCCCGACCGGAGTGCGCCGCCCCGGGACGACACGGACCTCGAGCGGCTGCTCGCGCTGGTGGCGCGGGGCGACCAAGACGCGTTCGAGGCGCTCTACGACAGGCTCTCCGGCCCGGCCTACGGCCTGGTCCGCAAGGTGCTGCGCGACCCGGCCCAGTCGGAGGAGGTCACCCAGGAGGTCATGCTCGAGGTGTGGCGGGCCGCCTCCCGATTCGATCCGGCCCGGGGAAGCCCCACCACCTGGGCGCTCACGATCGCCCACCGCCGGGCGGTCGACCGGGTGCGGTCCGAGACCGCGGCGGCCGACCGAGAGCAGCGGTCCGCCCCGGTCCCCTCCGCGGTCGACGACGTGGCGGAGACCGTCGAGGCGAGCATGGACGCCGAGCAGGTGCGCCGCTGCCTGGAGGGGCTGACCGAGCTCCAGCGCGAGGCGATCACGCTCGCCTACTACGGCGGCTTCACCTACCCGCAGGTGGCGACCAAGCTTGAGGTCGCGCTTGGCACGGTCAAGACGAGGATCCGCGACGGCCTCACGCGGCTGGGAAACTGCCTGGGGAGGAGCTGGTGAGACTCTTCTCCAGGCGCGTGCACGAGCTGTCGGGCGCGTACGCGCTCGACGCGCTCGACGACGCCGAGCGGGAGCGGTTCGAACGTCATCTGCGGCGCTGCCCGGCCTGCGCGGACGACGTCCGGCGGATGACGGAGACCGCGACGGCGATGGCGATGGCGATGGCGGCGGAGCCCCCGCCCGGGCTGAAGGAACGGGTGCTCGCGGCGGCGGCGGCGACCCCGCAGCTGCCGCCGCTGACGCCGGCCGCGGCGGCCAGGCGCCGGCCCGGGCGGCGGCTCACCCGCTCGGACTGGTTCCCCCGGCTGGCCCTCGGGCTCGCCGCGGCCGGCGTGGCGGCGGCGGTGGTGCTCGCGGTCGTGACCGTCTCCACCCAGAACCGGCTCAACACCGTGCAGGCGCAGAACCAGCAGATCGCGGCCGTGCTGGCGGCGCCGGACGCGCAGATCGTCACCGGGACCAGCTCGACCGGCGGCACGGCGACGGTGGTGCTGTCCTACGCGGAGCAGAAGATGATCTTCACCAGCTCCGGGCTCCCCCGGTTGCCGAACGCCAAGGTCTACGAGCTGTGGCTGCTGAGCACCGGGTCCGCCCGCCCGGCCGGCCTGCTGCCGCAGCCGACCGACGGCAAGACCGCGCCGGTGCTCGCGGCCGGGCTGACCTCGGCCGACAAGGTAGGGGTGACCGTCGAGCCCGGTGGCGGAACCAGCAGCCCGACGACCACCCCCATCCTGGTGATGACCCTGCCGGACTGAGCCTTCCCCTCCTTTGCGACCTGTTGCCTGGGTATTCCACCCCTGCCAGGCGGGCGGCCGCGCCAGGGCTCAGTCCGGCCTGCTCAATCCGGCCAGCGGTACCTGGTCACCCGACCGCCGTCGATGGTGACGGTGCCGGCCGGGGTGTCGTGGTCTCGCCAGACCGTGTACGTGCCGACGGCAAGCCCGGGGTACACCGCGGCGTAGCTCTTGCCCGCCGCCGTCCCGCGCTCGCGCACCATGGAGTGCGTCCGGTGGGCGTGGCCGTGGCCGTGCTCGTGCTCGTGGTCGTGGATGCCGCCGACCGGGCTGATCTCGATCTCCCGCCCGTTCAGCTGGACGGTCGCCTCGAGGACGAGGACGCCGACCGCGCCGCCGAGCTCGAGGACGACGCTGCCCGCGCTGGATGGTCCGAGAACCGGCTCGGCCATGACTACGCTCCTGTCTGCCCTCATGAAAACGCTATGATGGCGTGCTGAATCCGCTGTGCGGAACCCCGAGGTAGGGGAAGTGGTCGAGGTAGCCGCCGGGGACGCTCTTGGCCGTCAGCCCGTCGGTGACCAGGCCGGCCGCCGTGTCGGGCTTGTAGGCCGGGTCCACCAGCGGGACGGTCACCCCGGCGATCGCCCGCAGCTCGATCGTGACCACGTCGTCGAAGACGCGGCGGCCGTTGGGGAAGCCGGCCAGGTCGCCGCCGATGACGCCGAGCTCGTTCGGCTTCTTCGACGGCTTGATCGCGGTGTTGAGCCGGAGCATGTCCGCCTGCACCGGGCCGGTGTAGTTCTGGAAGCCCGTCACGATCCCGGACGGGATCCCGGTCAGCAGGATCGCCTCCAGGTCGGCCCGGGCGGTTCCCGCCTTGACCAGCGCCTCCAGATTCGGGAACACCCCCGGGTAGAGCGCCGGCAGCAGCCCCGCCAGCTCGGGATGGGCCACGTAGGACGCGAACCGCTTGTCGTCGGCCGGCGGCAGCGAGTTCCACAGGTCCTTGCTGCCGAGCGGGATCAGGACCTCGTTGACGAGCGGGTTGCCGAGCCGCGAGACCTGGCGGAACGGGCCGCTGTTGACATTCTCGCCCCGCCGGTCGTCCCACAGCGTCACCTGCTGACGGCTCGCGGTCGTCCACACGCCGATCACCGCGGCCGAGTCGGACTCGCCGTGCTGGCCGGGGCGCAGGAGCTCGCTGGTGGGAATCTGCAGGGCGATCGAGTGCACGTTCAGCTCCGCGGTGGCGTTAACGCCGGCCGCGGGGCTGGCGAAGACGTGCATGCCGTACTGGGCGTGCAGCTCCTCGAACGGCCGCAGGTTCGCGAGGTCGAAGATCGAGCCGAGGTCCACGTAGAAGCCCTCCGCCCGCTGGCCGGCGAACACCTTGATCCCATCGGCGATCTCGTGCACCGCCTCGCTGGCCAGGTTGGCGTAGTGCGGGGTGGACAGCGGGCCGATGTTGCACGGCGGACAGGGCAGGTTCTCGCCGATCACCGTGCTCTTGCCGTGCTGGATGCGGGTCACGTTGTAGAACTGCCTGCTGTTCCAGTTCGGGCTGTCGAGCGACAGGATCGGGCCGACGTTGTAGAGGAACGTGTCGGGGTCGCTCAGCCGGGTCTGGAAATGAAACGCGTAGGTGATGTTGTCCTGGCCGTTGCCGCCGTTGTCGACGTGGATCTCGTACCGCACGTCGTCGCCGAACGAGTAGAAGTTCGGCCCGCCCGCGGGGCCCTGCAGTGGGATGTAGTTGGCGATCAGCGTGACCGTGTCGGGCTTGTCGGGGCTGACGAAGGCGTAGACGTCGGTGCTATCGGCAACCGGATCCTTCGAGATCTCCGGTGCTTCGCGATGCGATGACATAGCTAACTCGCTTCTGGCGATTGTGGTTGGGCAGAGTTGCAGGGAGACCAGTTAGCGGACGGCACGGGTCAGCCGGGCGGCGAGATCCGGGTCGACGATGATGGCGCGGCTGGTTCCGGCGAAGACGTCGAACTCGCCGGACGCCGCGTCGCGTAGGTACACGACGACGGGGACGCCGGCGACGCCGGCTGAATGCCCGGCGCTGGCGCGGTTGGCCGCGGTGGCGCGGTTGCCGGCCGCGGGCCGGGTCGCCGCTGCCGCTCCCCCGCTGGCGGCGCCCACTCCCACCGCCGCGGCGATACCCACGGCGCCGGCCGCGCCGGCGCCGCGCAGCATGGAACGGCGCGTCGGGCCCGCGGTCGGCTCTGGCTGACTCTGTGCAGACATGGAGGTCCTTTCAGAGGCGAGGCCATATCGATGGCCTATTACGCTCCTTCTTCGGAACCGCCTCCCGGCCGGATGGCTCGCCTCCGGTACTTAATCAAAGCGTTATATTCGCGTGCGGGGCAAATGACCATTACGCCCCTTATTCGGATGACAACGGGAAGGGACCGCGTTCCCCGAGGGAGTCAGCCGGGTCCGTTCGAGATGAGGATTTTGGGATTTTGACTGGCCCGCTGGGTAGGCATCCGGGCGAGCTATTGGGCACCGGTATCACTCGCTGCGGGCGATGTCCGGGCACTCGCGGAAGGGGAGACTCCGATCATGGCCACAATTTCGAGGAAGGTCCCGATGTATAACAGGCAGGCGCCGCAGTCCAAGCTCGAGTTCAACGTCGAGCAGATCCGGGCCGGCGCCATCATGGTCGGCGTCGGCGGAGTGATCGCCTTTGCGGGGGCGTCGGTCGTCGGCCTGGCGATCGCGGCGGCCTTCCAGCGGCGAGTGCAGCAGATGGACGTGCCGCCGACTGAGCTCGCGCGGCAGCACTGGTCCGCGGTCAGGCACGCGACCGCGACCGGCGTGGGCGTCTGGCGCAATGAGGCGCCGGGCATGCAGCCCCAGCCGGCCTGACGGCCCGCCGGGCTCAACCACCCCGGCGGGCTGAACCACCCCGGCGGGGTGATGTGCCTGGCGTCCCGCGCGACCGACGATTCCCCTGATAGCGCGCCTTACAGCCGGCGTGCGCGACCGTCAGAGGAGGGGGCCGTGAACCGGTACCCCAACATCGCCGATCACGGGCTGATCGGTGACTTGCAAACCGCCGCGCTGGTCACGACCGACGGCACGGTGGACTGGTTCTGCACCCCGCGCTTCGACTCGCCCAGCGTGTTCGCGACGCTGCTCGACGCCGATCACGGGGGCTACTTCCGGGTCGGTCCCGACACCGACGACTACGTGACCAAGCAGCTCTACCTCCCGGACACCGCGATCTTGATCACCAGGTTCATGACCGAGGACGGGGTGGGCGAGGTCCACGACTTCATGCCGGTCATCGAGGGGGCGGCGACCGACCGGCACCGGCTGGTACGGCACCTGCACGTGGTGCGGGGCACCATGCGCTTCGTGATGGACATCCAGCCCGCGTTCGACTACGCGCGCAAGCCGCACAAGCTGGACGTCACCGAGAACGGCGCGGTGTTCGAGGGCGACGGCATGGAGCTCACGCTGCACGCGGCGGGCCTGGTAGACGGCCCGGCCAAGGATCCCGCGCTGACGCTGGAGCGACACGGCGACGGGCTGCGCGCGTCGCGCACGCTGCGGGCCGGGGAGAGTGGCGGCGTCATCCTCGAGTCGATGGGCGGGCAGCCGCGCCGGACAACGGTCGAGGAGCTCGATCAACTCGAGACGGATACGGCGAGCTTCTGGCGCGCCTGGGTGCACCGCTCGACCTACACCGGCCGCTGGCGGGACATGGTCGCGCGGTCGGCGATCACGCTCAAGCTGATGATCTACAAGCCGAGCGGCGCACCGGTCGCCGCGCCGACCACCGGGCTGCCCGAGCAGGTCGGCGGCGAGCGGAACTGGGACTACCGCTACACCTGGATCCGCGACGGCTCGTTCTCGCTCTACGCGCTGCTCGGGCTGGGCTACGTCGAGGAGGCGCGGGCCTTCGCGGGGTGGATGCGCGAGCGCGGCAAGGAACTCAAGCCCGGCGCCGACCACCCGCTGAAGATCATGTACCGGGTCGACGGCAGCTCCGACCTGGTCGAGGAGAGCCTCGACCACCTCGAGGGCTGGCGCGGCTCGAAACCGGTCCGGGTCGGCAACGGCGCGGCCGACCAGCTCCAGCTCGACATCTACGGCGAGATGCTCGACGCCGCGTACCTGGGCGACGTCAACGGCATGGAGACGTTCACCGAGGGCTGGGAGCAGGTATCGCGGCTGATCGACTGGCTGTGCGATCACTGGGACCAGCCCGACGAGGGGATCTGGGAGACCCGCGGCGGGCGCAGGGACTTCACCTACGGCCGGTTCCAGTGCTGGATCGCGTTCGACCGGGCCATCCGGATGGCCGCCAGGCACGGTCGCCCGGCCGACCTGCCGCGCTGGACGCAGGCCAGGGACACGATCTACCGGCAGATCATGGACAAGGGCTGGAACAGCAAGGTCGGCGCGTTCACCCAGCACTACAGCACCGACGTGCTCGACTCCTCGCTGCTGCTGATGCCGCTGCAGGGGTTCATCCCGCCGCAGGACCCGATGTGGCTGTCCACGCTCAAGGCGATGGACAAGGAGCTAGTCTCCGACAGCCTCGTCTATCGCTACAACCCGAGCGCGTCACCGGACGGGCTGGCCGGCGACGAGGGCACGTTCTCGCTGTGCACGTTCTGGTATGTTGACGCGCTCGCGCGGGCCGGCCGGCTCGAAGACGCCCGGCTGACGTTCGAGAAGATGCACACCTACGCCAACCACCTCGGCCTGTTCTCTGAGGAGATCAGCAGCACCGGCGAACAGCTCGGCAACTTCCCGCAGGCGTTCAGCCACCTGGCGCTGATCAGCGCCGCCGTCAACCTCGACTACCAGCTCGACCACGGCGTCAACGCGCCCAGCCCGGTCGTCGGGGCGATGACGTGAGCCGCTAGGCATCAGGGGAGGGCCGGCCCGCGCGGGCGGCGGCCCTCCCCGTCCGGTTCCGCCAGATCGCCCGCTGGGCGGCGAGCCCGGCCGCGCCGACCGCGATGAGCAGGACGACGTTCAGCAGCAGCTGGAAGGTCGAGCCGCGGGCCTCGGACCAGCTGCCGTACGCGGCCGACAGGCCCATGTCGGAGGCGGCGGGAATCGTCGTCACCGAGATGAACACGCCGATCAGCGCGTTCGCGCGGGACTCGGTCAGCGAGACGACGCCGACGATGCCGGCCAGCACCGCCACGATGACCGAGAACACGTTCGGCGAGTTGATGAGGTCCGACACCGGCCGGACGCCCACCTCGTAGAGCTTCGGCGTCACGCCCGACCACCGGATCAGCAGCCCGAAGACCAGGGTGGCGAGAACGGCCAGCGCGAACCCGCCCGCCAGGGCGGCCACGCCCCGCCAGATCGCGCCGCGGTCCCGTTTGTCGAGGCCGAGCGCGGTCGCCATGATCGCGCTGTACTCGGGGCCCACCACCATCGCCGCCACGATCAGGATCTGCGAGTTGGTGAGGATGCCGACCGCGCCGATCAGGCCCGCGATGACCAGCAGGGCAAAGAAACTGGGAGGGTACCGGCCGCCCGCGCGGATCTTCGCCTCGACCAGGTCCCACACCGGGGGCACGTCGCCCGAGCGGGGCTCAGCCGACGCTCCGGTTGCCGCGATCGACGCGTCCACGCTCTCGATCACGATCGAGCTGACGTCGCCGATCAGGGCGCGCAGGTCGCTGAGGACCTGGTTCGCGAACTGGTCAAGGAGGTCGAACTGGACGGCGTCGCCGTGCGGCTGCCGGGCCGCGCCCGGCAGCACGATGAGGTTGCGGACGCCCGGATCGGCGGCGAGCCTACTGGTCAGATCCCCGGTCGCACCGGGCGGGCTCACGACACGGACGTGCAGCATCAGGGAGCCGCCCCTCTTCCCCGCTAGCCGAGCCGGTCGAGAATCCCGTCGCCGACCCGGATGGCGTTCGCCATCGCGGTGAGGGCCGGGTTGACCGCGCTGATGCTCGGGAAGACGCTGGTGTCGGCCACGTAAAGGTTGTCCACCTCGTGCGCCCGGCAGTCGGCGTTGAGCACCGAGGTGGCCGGGTCGGCGCCGCAGCGGACGGTGCCGGCCTGATGCGCGCAGCCGGCGATCGGGATGTCCGTCTTCATGTACATACAGCGGTGAGCCAGGTGGCCCTCGTGCAGGCCGAGCGAGCCGAGCATGGACTTGAGCTGGCCGTACAGTTGCTCGGCGGCGGTCGGGTTGCTGGGTGTGTAGGCGAGGTGCACCCCGCCGTCCGGGCCGAGCGTGACCCGGTTCTCCGGTTGCGGAAGGTCTTCGGTCGACAGCCAGAAGTCGACCGCGTGGGCGGCGACGTCGCGCAGCGCCCAGCTCGGCGCGAACTTGGTCTCCAGCGGCTTCTCGCCGCGGAACATCTCCGCCTGCGATTTGCCGATCATCTGGATGTTGCCCATCGGGTAGTCGAAGTCGGGGCCGCTGAAGTAGAAGTCGTTGACGCCGAGCGTCTTCTGGAAGACGGTCGGGTTGGGCTCCTTCGACACCGCGAGCACGGCCTGGCAGTCGTGGAACATGAAGTTGCGGCCCACCTGGTCCGAGCCGTTGGCCAGCCCGTGCGGGTGCCGGTCGGTGGCCGAGGCGAGCAGCAGCTTGGCGGAGTTGGCAGCGCCGCAGGCGACCACCACGATGCCGCCGGCGTACCTCTCGGTCTCGGCGTCTTCACCGCCATGCTGGACGACCACGCTGGTGACGGCGGTGCCGGCCGGGTTGGTTTCCAGCTTCACCGCGCGCGCGTTCCGCAGCAGGGTGACGTTGTCGTACTCGAGGGCGGGCCGGACGCCTATCACCTCGGCGTCGGACTTGGCGTGCAGCGGGCACGGGAATCCGTCGCATTCCCCGCACTTCACGCACGTGCTGTAGGGAAGATTGGCCTCGTCAACTAGGACCCCGCAGGGGGCGTGGAACGGGTGGTAGCCCGCCTTCTCCAGGTCGTCGGAGAGCTGCTGGATGCGCGGCTCGTGGGAGATCGCCGGGTACGGGTAGGGTCCGGTCGACGGCGGTTCGGTCGGGTCCTCCCCCCGGGCCCCGTGCACCTGATAGAGGTTCTCGGCCGCGGTGTAGTAGGGCTCCATGTCCTGATAGGAGATCGGCCAGGCGGGCGACCGGCCGTCATGGTGGCGCACCTCGCCGAAATCCTGCTCGCGCATGCGGTACAGGGCGGCGCCGTACAGCTTGGTGGCGCCGCCGACGTAGTAGTGAATCTGCGGCTGGAAGAACGACTTGCCCTCGACGCTGTACCAGTTGTCTGGCGAGACGTAGCGGCC
>Ga0335075_10010304_pt1 | contig 14198 bp, 13 predicted proteins | sample Lox_Sample_24_FD_206723 | JGI IMG/M metagenome (GOLD analysis project Ga0335075, IMG submission 206723) | Soil microbial communities from Loxahatchee National Wildlife Refuge, Florida, United States - Lox_Sample_2.4 | ecosystem: Environmental > Terrestrial > Soil > Wetlands | place: USA...
CGTGACATCAGCAATGCTGGCTGCTGACCGAGACGACCTCGCCGGTCAGGTAGGAGGCGTAGTCGCTGGCCAGGAAGACCATGACGTTGGCGACCTCCCACGGCTCGGCCGACCGGCCGAACGCCTCCCGGGCGGTCAGCTCGGCCAGCACCTCCTCGCGCGTCACCCTGGCCAGGAACGGGTGCATGGCCAGGCTCGGCGCGACCGCGTTCACCCGGATGCCGTGGCCGGCCACGTCGAGCGCGGCGCAGCGGGTCAGCGCCATCACCCCGGCCTTGGCCGCCGCGTAGTGGGCCTGGCCGGGCTGCGCGCGCCAGCCGAGCACCGACGCGTTGTTCACCACCGCTCCCCCGTGTCCCTGGGCGACCATCTGCCGCAGCGCCGCCCGGGTGCACCGGAAGGTGCCGTTGAGCGTGACGTCGAGCACCCGCAGCCATTGCTCGTCGGTCATGTCGAGGACCGAGCTGGTGCCGCCGAGCCCGGCGTTGTTGACCAGCACGTCGATGCGCCCGAAGGCGGCGACGGCGCCGTCGATCAGCGCGCGGACCGCGTCCTCGTCGGTGACGTCGCACGGCCGCGACCAGACCCGGTCGCCGTGCGCGGCCGCCAGCTCGTCGCGGGACTCGCTCAGTCGCCGCTCGTGCTGGTCGCTGATCACCACCTGGGCGCCTTCGTCCAGGCAGCGGCGGGCGGCGGCGGAGCCGATGCCGGTGCCGGCCGCGGCGGTGATCACGACGACCTTGCCGTCGAGCAGCTGGTGCCCGGCCGGCGGCTTCATGCCCGCGCCTGCCGGGGCAGGCCGAGCGCGCGGGTGGCGATGATGTTCCGCTGGATCTCGTCGGACCCGCCGTAGATCGTCTCGGCCCGGCCGAACAGGAACAGCCGCTGCCATTCGTCCAAGTCCGCGGCGTCCCCTGCGGCAACGACCATCGAGGCGGCGCCGCGCACGTCCATCGCCAGCTCGCCGAGCGCCTGATGCCACCGCGACCAGAGCACCTTCAGCACCGAGGCCCCGGCCCCGGCCTCGCTCCCGGTGTCGGCCGGCTCCCCGAGGGTGTCGAGGGTGTACGCCCGGATGACCTCGAGGCCGACCCAGGCGCGGGCGAGGCGCTCGCGCAGCTGCGGGTCCGTCCCCGCCTCGGTCTGCCGCGTGAGCTCGACAAGCTCATCGAGCTCCCGGCGGAAACCGACCTGCTGGCCGAGCATGCCCGCCCCGCGCTCGAACTCCAGCGTCGCCTTGGCGATCCGCCAGCCGTCGCCGGGCGCGCCGACGATGTTGCCGAGCGCGGTCCGCGCCCCGTCGAAGAACACCTCGTTGAACTCCGACTCCCCCGTCAGCTGCCTGATCGGCCGGACCGTGATCCCCGGCTGGCGCATGGGCACGAGCAGGTAGGACAGGCCCCGGGAACGGCGCGAGCCCGGTTCGGTCCTGGCCAGCACGAAGCCCCAGTCGGCCACGTGCGCGAGCGACGTCCACACCTTCTGGCCGGTGATCACCCACTCGTCGCCGTCGGGCACCGCGCTGGTCGCCACCGCCGCCAGGTCGGAGCCCGCTCCCGGTTCCGAGTAGCCCTGGCACCACAGCTCCTCGACCGCCGCGATCGGCGGCAGGAACCGCCGCTGCTGCTCCGGGGTGCCGAACGCGATCAGGGTCGGCCCGAGCAGCTCCTCCCCCACGACCGCGACCCGGGCGGGCGCCCGGCTGCGCGCGTACTCCTCGTAGAAGATCATCTGCTGGCGGAGGGTGGCGTCGCTCCCGCCGTGCGCGGCCGGCCAGCCGAGGCAGGTCCACCCCGCCGCGGCCAGCCGCCGGTTCCAGGCCAGCCGCTCGGCGAACGCCGCGTGCTCGCGCCCGGGCCGGCCGGCGCCGCGCAGCCCGGCGGGCACGTTCGCGGCGAGCCAGTCGGCGACCCGGCGGCGGAATTCGTCGTCCTCCGTACCGAACTGCATGCAGCTACCCTACCAAGCACTTGCTTGGTACGGTCGGATGGTGGAGCGGACGATCCCGACGACGATCCCGGCCGCGGTCGCGAGCGCGGCGCGGGAGTTCGGCGACGCGGAAGCCCTGGCCGAGCCGGGTGTCGGGCGGCTCAGCTACCGGGAGCTGCACGAGCGGGTCGGCGAGGTCGCGCGCGCGCTCATCGCCGACGGCATCGCCCGCGGCGACCGGGTGGCGGTCTGGTGCCCCAACACGACCGCCTGGGTCCTCGCCGCCCTCGGCTCGCTGACCGCGGGGGCCACCCTGGTCCCGGTCAGCACACGGTTCACTGGGGCCGAGGCACGCGACGTGATCAGCCGCAGCGGCTGCCGCGCGCTGTTCGTCGACGACGGCTTCCTCGGCGTCGACCGGCTGGCCGCGCTGCGCGCCGCCGCCGGGAAACCGGAGCAGGGTGGCAGCCTGGCCGGCCTTTCGGTGGTGGTGCGGGTCGGCGGCGCCGACTGGAAGAGTTTCGCCGAACGGAAGCTGGCGACTCTGCGTCCGTACGCCGCCGCTCGCGCGGCCGCGGTCAGCGAGCAGGACGTCAGCGACATCCTGTTCACATCAGGCACCACCGGCCGGAGCAAGGGCGCGATGAGCAGCCACCGCAGCGCGCTGGCGGTCGCCCGGGCGTGGGCCGAGCACGCCGGGCTGACCGAGGGCGACCGGTACCTGGTGGTGAACCCGTTCTTCCACAGCTTCGGCCTCAAGGCGGGCATCCTCGCCTGCCTGGTCAGCGGGGCGGTGATGGTCCCGCTGCCGGTGTTCGACGCCGCCGCGGCCATGCGGGTGATCGAGACCGAGCGGATCACCGTGCTGCCGGGCGCGCCGACGATCTACCAGGCCATCCTCGACCACCCCGAACGGGACCGCTTCGACCTGTCGAGCCTGCGGCTCGCGGTCACCGGGGCGGCCAACGTGCCCGCCGCGCTGGTGGAGCGGATGCGCCGCGAGCTCAGCTTCCGGGTAGTGCTCACCGCCTACGGGCTGACCGAGGCGGTGGTGGCGACCATGTGCCGGCCGGGCGACGCCCCGGAGACGGTGGCCGGCAGCTGCGGGCGGCCGGCCGCCGGATTCGAGCTGCGCATCGGCGAGGCCGGCGAGGTCCTGCTCCGCGGGCCGAACCTGATGCTCGGCTACCTCGACGATCCGGTGGCAACGGCCGAGGCGATCGACGCCGACGGGTGGCTGCACACGGGCGACGTCGGCAGGCTCGACCCGGCCGGGTACCTGACGATCACCGACCGGCTGAAGGACATGTACATCTGCGGCGGCTTCAACGTCTACCCGGCCGAGGTGGAGCAGGTGCTCGCCCGGCTCGACGGCGTGGCCGAGTCGGCGGTCGTCGGGGTGCCCGACCAGCGGCTGGGCGAGGTCGGCCGGGCGTACATCGTCAGCCGGGTCGGGCAGGCTCCGTCCCGGGACGCGGTGATGGACTTCTGCCGCCAACGGCTCGCCAACTACAAGGTGCCCCGGCAGGTGGTGTTCCGCGAGGCGCTGCCGCGCAACCCGTCGGGCAAGGTACTCAAGCGACTGCTAAGAAATGAGCCCTGATGGCAGACGAGGTCCGTTACGAAAGCCGAGGCTCCGTCGCCCTCATCACGCTCAACCGCCCCCGGTACCGCAACGCGCAGAACTCGGCGATGACCTACGCGCTCGACGCCGCCTTCGCCCGGGCGGTGAACGACGACTCGGTCGCGGTCATCGTGCTGGCCGGCGCGGGCGACCACTTCAGCGCCGGGCACGACATCGGGACCCCGGAACGGGACGCCGGCACGTCGTTCCCGCGACAGGCGGTGCTGTGGTGGGATCACGTCGGCAGGGCCGGCGCGGACGCCAGGTACGCCCGCGAGATGGAGGTCTACCTGGGCATGTGCCGCCGCTGGCGGGAGATCCCCAAGCCCGCGATCGCGATGGTGCAGGGCGCCTGCATCGCGGGCGGCCTGATGCTCGCCTGGGTGTGCGACCTGATCGTGGCGGCCGAGGACGCGTTCTTCGCCGACCCGGTGGTGCGGATGGGGATACCGGGCGTGGAGTACTTCGCGCATCCGTGGGTGCTCGGGCCCCGGTTCGCCAAAGAGGTGCTGTTCACCGGCGGCCGGTTCACGGCCGAGCGCGCCTATGAAGTCGGCATGGTGAACCGGGTGGTGCCGCGGGCCGAGCTCGAGGCCGCCACGTTCGCGCTCGCGCAGGAGGTCGCCGCGATGCCCCCGTTCGGCCTGGCCCTGGCCAAGCGCGCGGTGAACCAGTGCGAGGACCAGATGGGCCTGCGGCCGGGGATGGACTCGGTCTTCGGCCTGCACCACGTCGCGCACGCGCACAACGCCGAGGTAGGCGGCGACTCGCTGGCGGGCCTGGACGCCAAGGGCATGAAGAGGAAGGCCGCGCGGTGACGGGACGCGAGGCGCCGCGATGGGCCTGACCGTCGAGCAGCGCGACCTGCGTGATGCGGTGCGCGGGCTGATCGCGAAGACCGGCGCCGCCGAGTCGGCCTGGCCGCGGCTGTGCGAGGAAATCGGCGTGGCCGGGCTCGCGATCCCCGAGCGGTACGGCGGCGCCGGCGCGGGGCTGGCCGAGACCTGCGTCGTCATGGAGGAACTGGGCAGGAACCTGACGCCCGCCCCGATGCTCGGCTCCGTCGTTCTCGCCGCCCAGGCCGTGCTCGCCTCCGGCGATGAGGCGGCCTGCCAGCGGCTGCTCCCCGCGATCGCCGACGGTTCGGCGATCGCCGCCCTCGCCTGGACCACCCCGGTCGGCCACTGGGACACCGCCGAACTCGGATGCGCCGCCCGCCCGGCCGGCCGGCACTGGGAACTGCACGGCGAGGCGCACTACGTGCTCAACGGAGCCTCCGCCGACGTACTGCTCGCCGCGGCGACCACGCCGGACGGCGCCGGCCTGTTCGAGGTCGACCCCCGGCAGGACGGCGTCGCCCGCACACCCGTCACCACCATGGACGCCTCCCGCGACCTGGCCGTCGTCCGGCTCGCCGACGTCACCGGCCGCCGTATCGGCGCAGACGCGGCCGCGCCGCTCACCTTCGCGAGAGACCAGGCCTGCATCGCGCTGGGCGCCGAGCACGTGGGCGCGGCCCAGCGAGCGCTCGAGCTGACCGTCGCGCACCTGCTGACCAGGGTCCAGTTCGGCCAGCCGATCGGCGCCTTCCAGGCCCTCCAGCACCGCGCCGCCGACCTGCACGTCCTCGTCGAGTCGGCCCGTTCGCTGGCACGCGCGATCGCGGCCGATGCCGCCCGCGACCCGGACTTCGGCCTGCGCGCCGCGGCGGTCAAGGTCTACTGCTCGCAGACGCTGACCCGGACGGCGAGCGAGATGATCCAACTGCACGGCGCCATCGGCGTCACCTGGGAGCACCAGGCCCACCGCTACCTCAAGCGCGCGCACAGCGGCAGGCACCTGTTCGGCAGCCCCGCGAGGCATCTGTCCGCGATCGCGGCCGCCCTCATCGACGCGCCAGCCGGCCGTTCGGTCACCCGCGAGGGATGATGCCGGGCCAGGCCCCAGAACGTAACTTACGGGATGCCCCAGCGGCGTGCGGGACGGCGGCGGACTCGCGGGTGGGCTCGAGGTGAACGACGGAGGCGTGGTGGCTCAAGACACCGGCATCGCCAACCTGCAGAAGGTCGACCACATCGTCGTCCTGATGCTCGAGAACCGCTCGTTTGACCACATGCTCGGATACCTGTCGCTTGAGGGCGGGCGGGACGACATCGACGGCCTGCGGGAAGAGTTTGCCAACGAGCATGAGGGACGCCGCTACCCGGTCTACCACCTGGAGACCACCGCGATCCCCGATGACCCCGATCACTCCGCCAGCAGCGTCGACCTGCAGGTCGGCGGAGGGACAATGAGCGGCTTCGTCGCAAGCTTCGCCGACACGCTCTCCCGCCGCGGGGTCGAGGACGGGGACCCGGGCCGGGTGATGGGCTACTACAACGCCGCCGACGTCCCGGTCTACGATCACCTCGCCCGGCAGTTCGCCGTCTGCGACCGCTGGTTCAGCTCGGTTCCCGGTGCGACCTGGCCCAACCGCCTCTACGCGATCTCCGGCCGCGCCGCCCGCAGCCGCGATGACCTGCCGCACAACCGCCCGCCGATGTACAACCAGCCGTCGTTCGTCCGGCACCTCGACGCCCACGGCGTCAGCTGGCGCTGGTACTCCTTCGAGGTCGGAACCCTGCGCCTCGCCGACGCCCGCTACAAGCTCGGCTATCACGACCGCTTCGCGTTCTTCAGCCGGGAGAACCTGAACTGGAAAGCCGCCCTCGAGATCAGGATGGACAGCGGAGCGGCAAGCTTCCTCGAGGACGCTGCCCGGGGCACGCTCCCGTCGGTCTCCTGGATCGACCCGAACTTCAGCAACTTCAACCCCATCGGCTTCCAGCCCAACGACGATCACGCCCCCGCCGACATCAAGGACGGCCAGGAACTCGTGCTCGCGGTCTATCACGCCCTGGCGGCCGGCCCGCAGTGGGAGAAGACCATGCTGGTCGTCTTCTACGACGAGCACGGCGGCTTCTACGATCACGTCCCGCCCCCCGCCGCACCCGACGACAACCGACGCATCTTCGGGCGCTACGGCGTGCGGGTCCCGGCGCTGATCGTCTCACCCTGGGCCGAGCCCGGTTCGGTATCAAAGACGGTCTTCGACCACACCTCGATCATCTCCACGATCCTGCGGCGATTCGCGCCAGAAGCGCTTGACCAGCCCCGTCGGCATCGCGGCCTGCTCGGCCGGGCCGTTAGCGCCGGGCGCCCGCACCACCTCGGAACCCGCGTAGCACAGGCCCATAACCTCGGAGAACTGCTCACCCGCAGCACGCCACGACCAGCTCCCGACCGGTTCGCACTGATCCAGGACGCCGCGGCCCGCGCGGCAGCACGACCGCAGGGGACGACGATCCACGGCGACGCGCTCGACCTATCGCCGGCAACCGATCTCCAGATCAGGATCGCGGCAGCCGCCCGTGAGCTAAGCCGACTAGGACACCCGGAGAACCAGCCGTAGAACCAGCGCCGGGATTGCGCTAGCTCAGGGATCGACAGACGGCCGATGGTCAGCGTTCCCTCATCTTGCTCTCAGCCTTTGTCCCTACGGTGGCCGCCTATGACCGATAACACCACGAATAATGGCGGACCGGATTCCGGGTCCGGGTCCGCGCTCATCGCCGTCGACTCCCCGGACGAGCAAGACGATTTTGCGGCAGAGCTTGAGCTCGACGATCTTGAAGAAGATCCGATTGAGATCGACGACGATGACTCGAGCGGCCACGGTGCGCTGAGCACCGGCGCGATCAGCGGAGGCTTCGGCTTCGCCGGCCTGGCCCTGGCGGTGGTCTCTCTGACAACGAACTGGACCAGCAGCGTCGTGATCAGTCACGCCCAGTACAGCCAGGAAATGAACGCCCCGAGCTCTGGTCCGACGGTTCAGCAGGAGCTGAACATGTATGCCAGCGGCTGGCACACCCAGGGCTGGTGGGCGCTCGCGTTCGCCGCCGCGGCGGTGCTGTTCGGCGCCGGCGCGCTGCTCTTTCCGAGGATCCGCCGCGGCCGCACTCCCGGCTGGGCCAAGGCCGCCGCCACCGGCGCGATCATCGTGGGCCTGGTCGGCGCGCTCCTGGCCGTCCTCACCGTTGCCGGGGTGTTCGGCGGGCATCTAGTCGCCCCTGCCAGCACGAGCTGAGCCGGACGGCCGCTTGAGCGGTCATGGCAAGGTCGCTTGCTGCACGGGTAGTCGCTGCCGCCTGTCTCCTCGGCAACCGAGAGACGATTACCCGTGTGGCAGGCGTTGCGCGGACGGGAAACCGCGAGAAGGTAGCGTTGCCCTCATCGACCGTCATGGGGAGGACGCGTGCCGTACATCGTCGACTTCGAGAACGTATCCACCGTCGGCCTGGAATCGTCGCCGGTCGCCGACGCTCTCGCGGGACTTCGCGCCAACGAGGCTCGCTACTACAAGAACAAGTACGGTCACGTTTTCACCGTGAGCCCCGCCAGCGAGGCACCGGAGGCGCTCGACCTGGTGACCCGCGTCCTGGCCGACGAGCGCGGGCTCGTCATCTCCGCCCGCCCCCTCGAGGCGACGTCCTTCGAGGTCGATGGCATCCGGATGGCTTACGTGTTCTACGAGTCGGGTCTGGCCGTCAACGTGATGTACACCATCGCCGACGCGGGCAAGCGCGCGGTCGGGTTCAAGCTCTCCGAGGGCATGGAAGTACCCGAGGAGCTGGCGGCGGCAGGCTTCAAGTTCGCGCGGCAGAAGTCCAAGCTGGCCGGGGTGATCCGCGGCTCCTTCTTCGTGATCAAAGGCGAATACTGAACCCGAGCGGGCGGGTGACCCGCGTGCCGAAGACCCGCGCCGCGGTGCGGGCGGTGAAGTACCGCTCCGGCGGCACGATGCCCGCGAAGGCGCCCAGGAACCGGTCAGTCTCGCGCTGGTCGGCGGCGACGCCGGCCAGGAAGAGGCGCCGTCGCCGCGTGGCAGGCGGGAAGGCGGTCAGCCGGAGGGTGAAGTCGTACATGCCGCTGATGGCCTGGTCACGGCGACGCTGATGGTCGCGCAGCGCGCTGGCCAGGGGCCGGTGGCCGCCAAGGCCCGCAACGACGGCGTCGGATAGGTAGCTGGCGTCGCGCAGCGCGTTGGTCATCCCCTGCGCCGAGACCGAGTCCATGACGACGCCCGCGTCGCCGGCCAGCGCCCAGCCGGGCCCGTGCGAGCACCGGAACAGATTGGGCTGGTCGGGCGTGGTCCGCAGCCGCTCCACCCGGGTGCCGCTGCGGACACGGCCGCCCAGATCGCCGCACAGGTCGAGGGCGCGCAGGAAATGGCCTTCCAGGTCTGTCCGGGCGGCCGCGAACTCCGCTATTGGCGCCGCAGCGTAGATCATGGTGAGCCCGTCGTTGGTGGGGAAGACCGCCACCGCGCGGCCGGGCCGCTGGTAGAGCTCCCCGTTCGAGACCGGAACCCCAGCCCAGTAGGAATAGCTCGCGAACGACTGCACGGGCCGCTCCCGGTACCGGCGCGCGCCGACCGCCCCGGCCACCAGCGAGCGCTTCCCGTCGGCCCCGATCACCAGGCTCGCGGTCTCGGCCACGGCCGGGCCTGTGCGGGAACTGCCTCGTATCCCGGTGACCCGGCCGTCCGAGGCCGTCACCTGCGTCACGCGGAAATTCTCGCGGACCTGCGCGCCGGCCTGGCGCGCCGCCTCGACCAGCATGGCATCGAGCAGCGTCCGGCGCGGACTGTAGAGGGCGCGCACGCCGTCGCAGTCGGGGAACCGTCCGTGCATGACCAGTCCTTCGCCGACGTCGAAGCGCACCCGGTCGACCGGCGGCGTGCCCGCCGCGGCGAGCGTGCCCAGCAGGCCCCAGCGCTGCAGCAGCGCCGCGCCCGGGACTTGGAGCTGATGAGATGAGACAGCGTCACTGGGAAACGAGGCCCGGTCCACCGCCAGCACCCGCAGCCCTTGCCGCGCGAGCAGCATCGCCGTGGCCGCGCCCGCCACCCGGGCGCCCACCACGATCACGTCGTACCGGTCAGCTCCCATGGCGTCCCCTCCGGCCAGCTTCCATACGCTACCGTATAGTTCTTCCATACGGTAGCGTATGGTCATGGTGGAGCGAAAGGCAGCCGGCCAGCAGCGGCTCACTCGCGAGGACTGGATCACGGCCGCGCTTGGCGCGATCGCCGACGGCGGCCTGGCGGCGGTGGCGGTCGAACCGCTGGCCGCCCGCCTGGGCACCACCAAGGGCAGCTTTTACTGGCATTTCGAGAATCGCGACGCGCTGCTCGAGGCCGCGATCGGGCGCTGGGAGAAGGAGACGACGACCGACGTGGCCACCGAGGTCATCGCGGCCCGCGATGCGCCGGCCAGTCAGTTCCGGCGCCTCGTCGCCACGGTGATCGAGCGCGCCGAGCAGGACCGGGTCGGCCCGGCGCTGTTCGCGAGCGCCGCGCATTCCGCAGTCGGGCCGGCGCTGGAGCGGGTCACCGCCGCTCGGCTGAGCCTGATCGCCGCGGTCCTTCGGCGCCTTGGGTTTTCACCGGCGCAAGCCCGTCGCCGCGCGCTCCTCGCCTACAGCGCCTACCTCGGGCACGGCCACATCGCCCACTCGACGCCCGGCGTCCTGCCTGCGACCAGAGCCGCCCGGCGCGCGTACCTCGACGACGTCGTTCTTGCCCTGACCACGCGATGAGTTTAGGGTTTACTTGGTGCGATTCCAGGTGCGGCGGTGATAGCCCGCCGGTTCTGCCTCGGGGCGGAATGACCCGGTGAAACCCCGGGGCCGTGCGGTGATACCCCGCCTTCTCTCGGACTTGCAGCAGTCCCTGATGCCCAGACCATAGCCATGTCGGCTGCCTGCAGGCGGATGAGGGGATGAGCGAGATGTTCACCGGCCGGATTGATGAGATCGGTCACGTCGTCGACGTCAGCGACGCGCACGTCGTGGTGCACGCGCCCAAGAGCGCGGGCGGGCTCCTGCCCGGGGGATCGCTGACCGTCGCCGGGGTGGGCCTGACGGCGGAAGCCGTCGGCAACGGGCAGATTTCTGCCAGCCTCAGCCAGGAGACCCGGAGGCGCACTACGTTCGATCGGCGCACGGGCGGCGAGCCGGTCAATGTCGAGACCGCGCTGGCGTTCGGCGATCCACTCGACGGGCACTTGGTGCAAGGTCACGTGGACGCGGTCGGCAAGGTCGCCGGGATCGACGCCGCGGGGACGAGCCTGCGGATCTGGATCCGGCCGCCGGACAGGTTCCTGCGACGGCTGGCTGCCAAGGGCTCGATTGCCGTGGACGGCGTCAGCCTCACGGTGGCCGAGCTGCTGCGGGACCGGTTCTCGGTGGCGCTGATCCCAGTCACGTTGCAGCAGACCACGCTGAACGCACTCGTCCCGGGAGATCGTGTCAACCTGGAGTCGGATCTGGTCGCGCGCCTCCCGTCAGCAGGGTCAACCGCGGCCGACGAGATCGCCCGGGCGGTCGGGTCACTCGGCTGGGCCGGGCGGCTTCCCGGACGCCGGGGGGCGGAGAAGGCTGTCGCACAACTCGCGGCGGGCGGGGGCGTGCTGGTCTGGGATCCCGACCGCGAGGGCGAGGGAGACGTGATCTTCGCCGGCGCCACGATGAGCCCCGAGGCCTTCACCTTCCTGCTCACCCGCTGCTGCGGCCACTCGACGGTGCCGTGCGCGCCGGAGGTGCTTGAGCGGCTCGACATCGCGCCGATTCCCGGCGAGGGCGACCGGCACGGCACACGCCCCCATGTCCCCGTCGATCTGGCCTCCGGCACCGGGACCGGGGTGTCGGCCGTCGAACGGGCGGCAACCGTCCGCCGGATCGCGGACCCGAACGCGCGACCGACGGACTTCTTGCGCCCCGGTCACGTATTTCCCCTGGCCGCCCGGGCTGGCCTGCTGGCCGAGCGAGCCGGGCACACCGAATGCACGGTCGCGCTGTGCACGGCGGCCGGGCTGCCGCCGGTGGGCGTCTGCTGCGAGGTCATGGGCCCCGACGGGGTCATGGCCGGCGCGGCTGACCTGGAGGCATACGCACTGCGCGAGGGCCTGCCGATGGTCAGCGTCGCTGACCTCAAGCGCTGGCTATGACCGACGCGCGCGCCTCGGCGCATCCTGGCGCCTCCTGCGCCGCTCAGCGGCCCCGCTAGAGTGATCAGACATCCTGCGCCTCTAGCGGGCGCGGCCCGAGGCGAGGAAACGATCATGTGCCCCATGCCCGGAGCTGGTGCGACATCCGCCGTGACGGCAGGGCACCAGCCCGCCCATCACTCCGGCCCCGGCTATGTGGCGAACCCTAAGGCGCCCGACTTCGAGCCGGGCGAGCATCTGCCGGCCGCCGCGGCGCGGTGGCTCAACCTCGTACCCCCCGAGCACCGCCATGACCACGGGGAATCGGCCAAGGATGTCCTCGAGACGCTGCGGGAGCACACGCGCAGCGCCCCTGATCATCCACTCAGGGCCTTGTGGGTGGCCCACCGTCACCTGGAGGATCCGGTGCCCGCGGCCCGGATCGCGGCGCTCGCGCTCGCCTCGGAGGCACTGTGGTGGCTGGGGCATTTCGAGGACGCGCGCACCGCCGCCCAGGCGGCGGCCGACGCTGATCCGGCGTCCGCCCAAGCGCTGTGGCGTCTCGCGGTGGCGCTGTACCGCCTGGGCCGATTCGAGGAGACGGGTGAACGCCTCGACGATCTTCTTGAACTGTCCCGCCGGTTCGCTCCCGGGTGGGCGCTGCGGGGTCAGGTCAGGGTCTGGCTCGACCCGCGTCACCCCGAGGCCGGGCGGTCCGACTTCGCCGCCGCCGCGGACCTGTCCCCCGGTTCCGGCACCTGGGTGGTGCCGTACCGGATGGCGAGCGGCGAGTTCAAGGCGGCGGTCGACGCGCAGGTCAGGGTGCACGACGCCGAGACCGGCGGCTCCTCCGGCGAGCCGGTCGACGTGACGCTGCTGCCGGACAGGTCGCGGGTCGAGCGCGGAGTGGATCCCGATAGCCGCTGGCATCTGGAAGGGCCGAGCCTTGGCGGCGGCGATTCTGACAGTCAGTTCGGCGGGCTGGGCGGAGACTTCGCCGCCGGCGCGCGCTCGAAAGTCCCCTTCGGTGAGAGGTTCGTCCTTTACCAGCGGAACATCGAGAACCTCTGCCGGGACAAGGCGACCCTGCGCGAGGAAATCCGCAAGTCGGTGGCCGAGCTGTTCGACGCGGCCCTGGAGTCCCGCGCCGCGATCGCGGACAAGGGCGCGCCCGAGCAGCACGCCGAGGGCGCGGACGGCCCCGGGGACGGCGGCGACTAGCGCTACCTCAGGCCGGGCCGAGGTCCTGCGACAGCCACCGCTCCGGGCGCAGGTAGATCGCTACCTGCTCGCCGAACTCCGCCTTGGCCATCGCCACGTAATCCCGCGCCTTCTCCGCCGCCAGGTAGCGGGTGGCGATCTCCCACAGCAGCTCATCGGTCTCCGGAACCGTCCGTGTGACCGGCCCCTCCACCGACACGTAACGGATCGTCGGCGTGACCCGATCGACCATCAGGGAGAAACGGCCCGCAGCCCCGATGAGGCGGGCCTTCAGGGACGCCGCCTCGGTCAGCACCCACGCCTCACCGCCGGGCTCGTACTGGTACCACATCGGCACGGTCACCGGTCCGCGGTCGAGCCCGGCCGAGACCGACAGCGCCGCAATGTGCGGCTCGGCCAGAAACAGCTCGCGGTCGCGTACAGACAGCCTGCTCTCCACCATGAACCCGAGTCTAGGCACGGGTGCCGACAATCCAGGGAGGTGTCGATCTTCCTGCTTATTGAGCCGGGGTCTCGCGCACTACCTCAGCCGGGTCCTTGTCGTCGCGCAGGCCCTCGAACCGGGGCTGGCGGAGCAGACCGTCGGTGGTCCACTCGGCGAACTCGATCTGGGCGACCATCCGCGGCTCCGCCCAGTGCACGCCGGCCCGCGGTGGCCTGCCGGCGGTGAACGGCGAGGTGTCGCGTTCCAGCGCTGACAGCGACTCGTGCAGGCTGCGCAGGCTCGCGGTGCTGAACCCGGTCCCGACCTTGCCCGCGTAGGCCAGCTCGCCGTCGGCGTCGTAGTAGCCGACCAGGAGGGCGCCCAGTCCCTGCCGGGAGCCCTGCGGGTCGGTGTAGCCGCCGATCACGAACTCCTGGCCGGCGATGCACTTGAACTTGAGCCAGTTGCGGGTCCGCCCCTCGGCGTACGGGGCGTCGGCCCGCTTGGCGATCAGTCCCTCCCAGCCGTCGACGCACGCCTGCCGGTAGAAAGCCTCGCCATCGCCGGCGCGGTGCTCGGTGTAGCGAAGCGGCCCGGTGAAGTCCAGCAGGGCGCTCAGCCTTTCCTTCCGCTCGCGCTGCGGCAGCCCCCGGGTGTCGCGGCCGCCGGCGAAGAGCACGTCGAAGATGTAGTAAGTCACCGGGAAGTCCTCGATCAGGCCCGGTGCCGGGTGCGCGACGCCCAGCCGCTGCTGCAGCCTCGAGAAGCTGGTCTGCCCGTCGCGGAACGCGACGACCTCCCCGTCGACGACGAAGCCATCCGCCTTCTGGGCCAGCAGCGCGTCGGCGACCTCGGGGAAGGTGGCGGTCACGTCACGGTCGTTGCGGGTTAGCAGCCGCACGCCCGGCCCATCGCGGAACGCGAGCAGGCGCTCCCCATCCAGCTTCCGCTCGAACCGCCACTGCGGGTCGGA
>Ga0335075_10010305_pt1 | contig 14198 bp, 9 predicted proteins | sample Lox_Sample_24_FD_206723 | JGI IMG/M metagenome (GOLD analysis project Ga0335075, IMG submission 206723) | Soil microbial communities from Loxahatchee National Wildlife Refuge, Florida, United States - Lox_Sample_2.4 | ecosystem: Environmental > Terrestrial > Soil > Wetlands | place: USA: Florida...
GGAGATATAGAAATCCACGGTTCCGTTGGGAATGCCGGAGATGCCTGCCAGATAAGCCGTCAGCGTGGTGGTGAATCCGTCGCCCACCGGGTTGGGCGAAGCGCCAATGTCAAACGAGGTCACGTTGAGCTGTGCCTGCGCGACGCTCGGCAGGATTCCGATTGCGAACACCAGGCAGACGATGGAGAACCCGAGATGGCGAGGCCGAGGCGGAAGTGTGCGGATCATTGGCCGCTCCTGGCTGCCGGAATGAACAACACACGGGCGACCGGATCGTCGGCTTCGATCATCCAGCCGGGAGACTTGCCCGGCGCAGCCAGCTCAAAGACCGCGTTGCCGCTGAGCGCAGAGAGTTGCGAGGGGACGCATCCGCAGGGATATTGCGCGGGAGCAGTCGCGCCGGTGAGATCGACGCGCACGAGATTCGAGTCGGAGCGGTCGGCTGCGACGGCCCAGTGGTCGTCGAGCGAAGCCGCAACGGCAAACGGCGTATTGAGCCCGGATGCGTGCGTGGCCAGGATGATCGAGTTACCGTTGTGCCACCGCGTCAGGGTGTTGGCCGCGGAATCGGAGAGCAGGATGTCTTCCGAGCCGGACAGGAAGTTCATGCCGCCGTAGCCGCCGAGCGTCGTGAGCGTGCTGCGCGTGCCGCCGGCCGGAAGGGTGGCGACGGCGACGCTGTTGCTGCCCGCGCTCGTAGCCAGAAGGAGCGTGCCCGCGTCGCTGATGGCTGCTGCGACGATCGGCGCGGCTGACGATACGGTTGCAGTTACCGGCAGCTGTGGCAGTCCGCTGATGGTGAGAACGGAAGCGCCGCCGGAAGCATAGACAACGGCGTTGCCGCCCTTCGGAGAGAACGCGATGGAAGCGCCGGGTGGGATTCCCTGCGTGAGCCTCTGTGGGCTCGCGGATGGCAGAGTCATCCACGCGAGATTGCCTTTGCCATCGACGAGCAGCGCGGTCTGCGTCTGCGCTGAGAAGGCCGCGGTGGCGTAGCTGCCGGCAGCGAAGAGCGGAGCGCCGAGCTGGGTCGCGCCGGGCACGCCATACAGGGCTCGAAGCGTGGAATCTGCGGCATTCCAGACGAGCCCGAGTTGCGGACCACCCGCCACCTTCGCGGACGCCGCCGAACCGCTCCCTGTTGACCCGGAAGTAGTTGGCGAAGGAGTTACGGTGCCGCAACCGGAAACCAGCAGAAAAATCAGGCACAGAACAGCAGAGGAGCGGGCAGTGGGGTGCCCACCGGAATGCACGTTCACGGGTCGACCATCCTAAGAAATTCGCTCCAGGAACGGGGCATCAAAAGGAGCGGGAACAATTGCAGGAAATGCACGAACTGTACTCTGCCCATGCGCGGGGGTCAAATGATTTTTTGTGAGTACAAAAAGCGCGACGCGCTCCGCGAATGGCGATCCGCGAAGGATGGAATCAAGGCCGGGGGAGGCCCGCCGCAATGGATGCGCGCGCTATTTCACGTGCGAATAGTCGGCATCGGCCAGCGTCTGCGTGGCCGGGATCTGGTCGTAAACCGCGCCGCGCAGCGAGTAGAGGCGCGAGTCGTTGGGATACTGGGTAATCAACGCGTCGTACTCCATAACCGTGTCGTACCAGAGGCGATGATCGAAGAGGATTTTGGCGCGAGCGATCCCGGCATCGGCGTCCGACCCCTGGGCCTGCGCAAGCGCCGCATCGATCTGCGAGCGGTCGGGATCGGCAACAACGACGATCATGGCCGCCGCCGGCGGCGGAGCCAGCAGGGAAGAATCGGGCGTAATGCGCCAGAGGTAAGTGCCGCCGGGCATGAGCGGCGGCGCATCGGCCGGGTAAGTGAGCTCGAGGCCGGTCACCGGGCGATCCCACGTGAACTGGCCGGCAACGTCCTGGATATGGAACGTGTAGGACCCATTCGCGTCTCCCTGCCACCAGAACGACGGACGCAGTGAGTAGACGCGGCCTTTGTGCGGCGCAAGGAGCACCAGCTTGCCGCTGCCGACGCCGCGCGAAGCTCCCCCAATCTGATTGGCGCTGGCCTTGTCGGGCGCCAGATCGAAGCCGGTGAGCTGCGCCTGCGCGCGCTTCGGCCGGTTCGAACTGCCCGGCTGACTCTGCGTCGTCGACGGGTTGCCGGCGGGCGCGGACTGTCCGCTCTGCGCGAACGCGAGCGAGGCGCAGCCTGCGGCGACAAGTGCAATGAGTGATCTGTTCACGCCAGAACCTCCGGTGGATGTGCTTCTTCCTCGGCGTGCTTCTTCAGGACGCGCGGGCCGAGGCCATAAATCGTGATCTGCTCGCCGAAACCGCGGACCGGCGTCGCTCCGAGGGGATAGAAACCGGTCATCACATCCTTCACGCGCTGGTACGTCCCCTCGGAGACGATGATCTCCGTGCCGAAATCCTTGTTCAGGCTCTCGAGGCGCGAGGCGAGATTGACGGTTTCGCCGATGACGGAATATTCCAGCCGGCTCGATGATCCGACGCTTCCGCTGGTGAGCATCCCGGTATGGATCCCAACCCCAATTCGGAGATCGGGGAACGGGCTGTTGGGGCCGCGTGCCGCGTTGAGAGCTTTCACGCGCTCCAGCATGGCCAGCGCGGTGCGCACGGCATTGCAGGCGTCGTTGGTTTCGCCCTGGGCCAGAGGAACGCCATAGACCACCAGCAGCCCGTCGCCGATGAACTTGTTGAGAAAGCCGCCGTTGGCGCGGATCACTTCATCCATCGCGGTGAAGTACTCATTCAGCCAGCCCAGCACCACCTTCGACGGCTTGCCGGCGGTCATGCCCGTGAAATTGCGAATGTCGCTGAAGAGCACAGTGGCGATGTGCTCGTCGCCCTCGAGGCTCACTTCGTCGCGGCGAAGCCAAATCGTGTGCGCCACCTGCGGATCGACGTAGCGGGAGAAAAGCTCCATCAGCTGCGCGCGCTGCTGCTCGGTTTCTGAGCGTAGCAGGTTGACCTTGACATATTGCCAGGCCACGCCGGAAGGCAGTGCTGCCGCGGCCCCAGTGAGCGTGCCCAGGTACGGGAACCAGAAATGAAAGCCGGTAAACAGAATCTGCGCGAAGACGTAAATGCCGATGAGAAAGACGATATCGAGAATGAATGCATCGCGCAGACGCACGCGCGCAAACGCCCACGCGGCTGATCCGATGATGAGCAGGTTGATCGCCCACTGCAGCCACAACGGAACTTCCGCGATGGCGTCGCCCCGGAGCAGCGTCTCGATCGCTTCGGCGTGGATTTCCGTTCCCCCCATGCGCTCGCGCTTGCCGTTAGCCTGCGCAAAGCGGAAGAGCGGCGTGAAATCCTGGTCGCGGGCAGCGTCGCTGCTTTGGCCGATCAGCACGAGCTTGTTCTGGAGCAGCGATGCGTCGACGGTGCCGTTCAGAACGTCCCAGGCGGAAATGTGCCGTGTGGGCTGCGGCGACCAGTCGCCGATGCGGAAAGTTTTGGCGTCGACGCTGTCGTAGGGAACGCGATGCCCGCGGAACTGCGCGTTGCGGCGATTCAGCGGGCGGAGCACGCAGGTCGTGCACTGCGGATCGACCTGCGCCAGATACTGCTCGGCGAGGAACACAGGGAAGCTCTCCGAGGGCTTCTTGCCCCACGCGAACAACTCCGCGTCGCGGACGTAGCCGTCGCTGTCGTAGGGCATGTTGATCGCGGCGTAGGCGAAGGCGCCGGGGCTGCCGTCTTTGCAGAAGCCGGTGACGACGTCGCTGTGCTCCGGCTGGCAGAACATCGGGAGCGGAAAGTCGGGAGGAAGCTGTCCGGTCCCCGCCTGGGATGCAATGACCACGTTCCCAGCGGCGGTGAGGGCTGCCTGCATCGCCTCATCGTCGCCGGCCGCGCGGGCTTCGGAGAGGAGAATGTCGAGTCCAATCACGGCTGGTTTGGCCTTCGCGACCTGCCCAATGGCCTGCGCGATGATGCTGCGCGGGATGGGATAGATCTGGATTTTGGCGAAGGTGGCGTCGTCGAAGTCGACGAAGACCACGTCCTGCGAAGTGTGCGAGTAGGGGCCGTGATTGATGAGGAAGTCGTAGGTCCAGTTCCGCAGATCGCCGTACGGAGTCCAGCGGTCGAGCAGCGACATCGCCAGCGTAAGAGTAACGGCAACGATGGCGGCGACAATCAGCCGGTCTGGCAGGCGTCGGATCATGCGGGCGGAAAGAGGGCCACAGTGGGACGTGCGCTGATTTCCCTGGGGTGGCGGAAGTCATCGTAGCATGGCCACTTAAGGATGATCCTGGATTTTCCGCGCGGCGCATGGGTAGACTCAGGAACACCTTTCCGGAGGCTGTGCAACGCGGTGCAACCTGGGCGAAGGACGAGGATCGTTGCGGCGAACGCGTGCCTGCTCATACTGAGCGGATGCATGGGTACGACGGTCACACCGCCGAAGCAGCCGTCGGGGCCTGCGCAGACAGCGGCGAATGTGCTCAGCGTCGCGGATGTTCAGTCGATCGTGACCGCCTCGGCCGCGTCGGTGAATGTGCCGCTGGCCATCGCCGTCAGCGACCGGTCCGGCAATATCCTCGCGGTCTACCTGAAGGCGAATGCTCCGGCGACGGCCCAGGCGAACTTCGGCGTGCAGGCTCCCGCCGCGGAGGTCGCGGCAGAGCTGGCGCGCAGCGCGGCTTTCTTCTCCAACGATCAGGCGCCGATCTCGACGCGCACCGTGCGGTTTATTTCGGCCTCGCATTTTCCGCCCGGAATTACAAATACCGAGAGCGGCCCGCTTTATGGGATCGAGAACACCAATCGCGGCTGTGGTTTCAACGTGACCTATCTGCCAGGGCAGAGTCTGCCGGTGCCGATGGCGCTCAGTGGAGGCCCCTCGCTCGGCATCCTGACCGGCAAGCCCGACGCGATGGACTCGAACAACCTGGCGGTGAATCCCGGAGGTGTGCCGATCTTCAAGGGCGGCGAAGTGGCGGGCGGCATCGGCGTCGCCGGCGGAGATGAGGCGACGGATGAATACGCCGCCGTGGCGGGCACACTCGCGAACGGCTTCGTTCCGAATGTTCCGTCGCCCGGTGTGGTGGTCGTGGGGGGTGTGTCGCTCCCGTTTGTGAACCAGACGACGATTCCCGCGGGCGAGCAGCCGGGGACGGCGAACGGCAGCTACACCCTGGGCCCCCTGGCCAGCCCGGGTCCGGCGCCTGAGGGCGACCTGATTGCCGAAACCGGCAGCACGCAGGGTGGACTGACGCAGAGTGAAGTGCACGCAATTGTCCAGAACACCATCGCAACCGCGAACCTGACGCGCGCTGTGCTGCGCCTGCCGGAAGGCTCACGCGCGCGTTTTGTGATTGCAGTGGCCGACCTGGACGGGCATCTGCTCGCGCTCTACCGCATGCCCGACGCCACGATGTTCAGCGTCGATGTGGCCGTGGCGAAATCGCGGAACGTAATTTATTTTTCGCAGGCGCCGGATGAACTGTCTCCCCTGCCGCAGGGAACGGCGGTCACGAATCGCACCATCGGGTTTGCCGCGCAGCCGTTCTTCCCGTCGGGAATCGACGCAACGCTGCCCGGGCCGTTCTTCAGTCTTTTCCAGTACGACCTCGCCAATCCCTGCACGCAGGGGCACCAGGCCGCGAATCCCAATCAGAATGGCGTGGTCTTTTTCCCCGGCGCTGCGCCGCTCTACCACGGCAGCCAGTTAGTGGGAGGCATCGGCGTCTCCGGTGATGGCGTCGATCAGGATGATTTTGTCGCAGCGGCGGGAGCCAACGGCTTCGCGGCGCCGCAAGCGATTCGCGCGGACAACTACAGCGTCCGTGGCGTTCCGATGCCGTACCAGAAGTTCCCGCGCGATCCGGAAAACTAACTCGAGCCCAGCGCGTCGCGCACTCTGTGCATCTGCGCGGCGAAGGCCGGTGCGTTGTACGCCGATGGATTCTCGAGCATCTTGTAGAGGCCGTCAATCGCCGAGCGCACGGCTGGCTGCGGCGCGGACTGCTTCGTTTCCGCGATGTAGAGCGAGTCCAGGGCCATGGTGGCCTGCTCGGCGGAGCGTTCTCCTGAGAAAGAAATGGCGTCGGCATCGCCGGCAATGGCGCTCATCAGAGCCGAAGTGCGCGCTGCGTCGTAGGCCGCGCTCCTCACTTCGCCTTCGAGCATCGATGCGGCGCGAGCTGCCGTGTCGGCGGCTGATGCGAGGCGCGCGCGGTCTGGCTGCAGATCGGACGCGAGCGCGTACACCTCACTAAGGTCCCGGTCCAGCTCAGCGGCAGCAGAAGGATCGACGCTCTTCGCAAAATGCCGGAACACAACATAACGCGCCATGTTGTACGGCGGATTGCCGGGACGCCGCCCGGAATATCCAGCCGCTTGCCGCCAGCTGTCTTCAGGTTTGGTGAGGCTGTGGTGGCAGGCGTAGCAATCCATCTCGGTGTATTCGGGCCACACAGGGCCGCGAACGTCGCGCGCCAGACGCAGCATGCTCTCGCGCAGCTGCACGGCCTGGCCGACACTCCAGATGCGCACGCCGAAGAGCGGATCGGCGATGGGCTGCTTTTGATCGGGCGCGCGCTCCACCCAGTGCGGAGGCTCGATCGACGAGAATGAATCCAGCTCAAAGGTGAGGTCGGGGTGGCCAGCCGCGAGCATCGCGTGATCTACCTGCATGCCCGGAGCGCCGAGATGACAGGTGAGGCATTTCTCCGCGCGCACGATGAGGTCTTTGTTGTCGACGAGCCCGAGCTTCACCATGTCCGCGTGGCGCGCCGTGGCCTCGACGTGGGGGCCGAGCCAGAGCGACGAGGGCCCGTGGCAGCTTTCGCAGCTCACTCCTTCAGAAAGGTCGAACGGCCGGCCGATCTGCGCGTCGGGCACGGCGAGTGCATGGCAGACCAGGCACTTCTGCGACTTTTCCGGCGCGCCGATGTTCAGGATCTGCGCCATCCGCCGCGCGGTTGGCTGCAGCAGTACGTTGTAAGCGCGCGCATGACGATCCTGCACGATCCAGGTGCTGTATTCGTTTTGCAGAACTTTGGTGGCGTCGCGCGCCTGAATGCCGCCGTGGCAGGCAGCGGCCGCGCAGGAGCCGGGGCCGAGATATTTTGCTCCCTGAGGCGCGACCGGCAGCGCCGACTCCTGCAGCGTGGCCGCGAGGATGGGACTCTGCGCGAAAGCGGGCACGGCGACCGAGAGGAGCACGAGGGCCGGGAGCAGCGATCGTACAACGGGCATGCTGCCTTATACCGGCAACTCCCGCGCGAATGCAATTCTTCTTTGCGCAGCCATGCCGGATCGCTGTTCGCGGGATGCGCAGCGGGCGCAAGTTGACAGTGGACGCGTCGCGCCGGGCTTTGTTAACCTCGGCAACAACCTCAGTTCCCCTTTTCACATGGGCTCCCCACGGTCTGAGTTCGTCCCCGCGGTTGTGCTCCAGGGCCGTGAAACCAGCGCGGTCGTCGAAGAGCTGCGCCAGTTACAGGAAGAGCACGGCTACATTCCGCTCCCGGAGATAGAAGCTGTCGCGAAGCGGCGCGGCGTGCACATTCGCGACGTGCACACGATCGCGACCTACTACCCTCATTTCCGGTTGCGCCCCCTGGCGCGCGCCGATGTGCGCGTGTGCGACGACATGACGTGCCATCTGTTCGGATCGCACCAGCTCCGCGAGGATCTGGAACGGCGCTTCGCGGGGCGGCCCGAGGTGCTGGTGCGCGACATCTCCTGCATCGGGCGCTGCGATCGTCCCTGCGTCGTGAGCATCAACGAGCACGTCCACGAGGGCGCAAATTTGGCTTCGGCCTCGAGCATGGTGCTCGACATTCTCGGCGGCGTCGAGGAGATCCCCGATCCCAAACCCGCCAGCTTCGCAGAGCGCGGACTGACGCTGAAGACCGATCCGGCCGAAAACGAGGCAGACCGTTATCCCACGCTTCGGCGCATCGCCGCCGATAAGGACTTCGATCGCGTGATGGCGGTGATGCAGGACTGCGAAGTGCGCGGCATGGGCGGCGCCGGATTCCCGGCGTATCGCAAGTGGGAAGCCGTGCGCGCCGCGCGCAGCAGCGAGAAGTTTGTCATCTGCAATGCCGACGAGAGCGAGCCGGGGACCATCAAGGATCGGTTCATCCTGCAGTATCTGCCCCACCTGGTGCTGGAGGGGATGATCGTGTGCGGCCTCACCACCGGCGCGCAGCGCGGCTATCTTTACGTCCGGCACGAATACCAGACGCAGATCGAGATTCTGCGCACGGAGCTGGCCCGGTTGTATGCCGCCGGCTTGTGCGGCCGCAATATTCTCGGCAGCGGTCTCGATTTCGAGCTGGAAATTTTTGTGAGCCCCGGCGGTTACATCTGCGGCGAAGAGACCGCGCTGATGGAGGCGATCCAGGGACACCGCGCGGAGCCGCGCAACAAGCCGCCGCGCACGGTGAATCAGGGACTCTGGGGCAAGCCAACCGCGCTCAACAACGTGGAAACCTTCGCGCTCGCGGCCAGCACGCTGGCGCACGGCGCGGAGTGGTACAAGGCGCAGGGCCGCAACGCTAGCCCCGGCATCAAGTTTGTCGGCGTCACCGGGCGCGTGCAGCGCCCCGGCGTCTTCGAAGTGCCGATGGGCATTTCCTACCGCGACCTGATCTTCGACTATGCGGGGGGCCCTTTTGCGGGCGAGGAAGTGATCGGCTTTGCGCCCTCCGGTCCATCGTCCGGCTACTTGCCGGCATCGCTGCTCGATACGCCGCTGGACTGGGGCACGCTCGCGAAGCTGGGATCGATGCTGGGATCGGGAGCGGTGGTCGTGTGCTCCAATCGCGCCTGCATGCTCGACATGGCTTTCAACGCGGTGCGCTTCTTTCGTAACGAGAGCTGTGGCAAATGCGTTCCATGCCGCATCGGCACGCAGAAGATGGTGGAGATGCTCGATGGCTGGATGCACGGTTCAGCCGCTGCCGGCGACGCGACGCTGCTCGACGAGCTTTCCCATGCGATGAAGCAGACTTCTATCTGTGGATTGGGGCAGATCGCTCCAGTGCCGATCCAGTCCGTGATGAAGCATTTTCCTGATGTGGTGAGGGAGCACCTGACGCAGAAGATGTGCCGGGCGGGCGTGTGCTTTGCGCATGGACGGAGCGTATGAGCGAACCTCGCCATCAGGAGCCCCTGACGCTCACCATCGATGGGCAGTCCGTGACCGTACCCCACGGAACTACGATCTTCGATGCGGCGCGCCTGAACAATATCGCGATTCCCACCCTGTGCCACCAGCAGAATCAAACCCCCGTAGCCGTCTGCCGCGTCTGCGTGGTCGATTGCGGCGAGCGCGCCTACCAGGCGGCCTGCATTCGCGAGTGCGAGCCCGGCATGAAGGTGGAAACGTCATCGCCGGGGGTGCTCAGCGCCAGGAAGACTCTGTACGAACTGCTCATGGCCGACCATCCCTCCCCGTGCAAACGCCAGCAAAACAGCGGCGACTGCGAACTGGAGTCGCAGGCTGCGCGCGCCGGCGTCGGCCTGACCGATGGCCTGCTGAAGCCGCGCTACCCGCAGCGCAGCGTCCCGGTGATGCTGCCGGACGAATCGTCGCTGTCGATCGCGGTGGACTACGCGGCGTGCATCCTGTGCGACCGCTGCATTCGCGGCTGCTCGGAGATTCGCCACAACGACGTCATCGCGCGCCAGGGCAAGGGCTATCACGCGGCGATCGCGTTCGACGACAACCGCCCGATGGGGAACTCGAGCTGCGTCTCCTGCGGCGAGTGCATGGTGTCGTGTCCGACCGGCGCGCTCACCAATCGCCGGGTCGTGGGCCAGACTCTGCAGACGCTCCATCCTGATTCGGAGATTCCCACGCCGGAAGAACTGCTGGCGATGAAAGTCTTCCAGGGAGTTTCGGGAACCTTTCTTGAACTGAATCAGGGCGCGGTGATCCGGCGGCGCATCCCCGCTGGCGAGAACATCGTCCGCGAGGGCGAGAACGGTTCGACGGCGTTCTACCTGCTCGAAGGCACGGTGGATGTGTTCATCAGCGTGCCGCGCGCGCACGTCGCCAGCGCAGAGCAGAAGTGCGGACTCGTCGGCCGCATTGCGAGCCGCCTGCGCTCGAAGAAGGAGCACGCCCGCGAAGAAGACGCTAGCGATCGAAAATTCATCCCCATCGATGCGCCGGTCGACCTGCCCTACGACAATCCGGTCGCCACGCTGGGCCCCGGCGAGCTGTTCGGCGAGATGACCTGCATGAGTCTCTATCCCCGCTCGGCGACGGTGCGCGCGCAGACTGACTGCGTGGTGCTCGAGATGCTGCGCAACGTGCTCGACGTGCTGCAGAAGAACAAGAACTTCCGCGCGGAGCTGGAGCGCAATTACCGCCAGCGCGCGCTGCGCACGCATCTGCTCAGCGTTCCGGTCTTTGCCGATCTCGATGACGAGTTCATCGCTGAAATGCAGGAGCGGGTGGAACTGTTGCGCTTCGCGCCCGGGCAGGTGATCACCGAGGAGGGCGCTGCCGCCGACGCGTTCTACCTTGTGCGCATCGGGTTTGTGAAAGTGAGCCAGAAACACGGCGACGGCGACGACCTGGTGGTGGCGTATCTGTCCCGCGGCGGCTACTTCGGCGAAATGGGCCTGCTCACCGGCGGGCGGCGCAATGCCACCTGCACCGCCCTCGACCATGTCGAGGTGGTCCGGATCGCGGCGGACGATTTCCAGCGAATGCTGCTTCGCTTTCCTGAAGTTCGACGCAAGCTGGAAGAAGTAGCCGGGCAGCGCGCGGCCGAGAACCTGGCGCGGCGGCAGCGCTTGGACCGCAGCCAGCCGCTCGATCATTATCTGGCGCAGGGGCTGGTGGATGCCCAGAGTCTGCTCGTTCTGGACCTGGAGAAATGCACCCGCTGCGATCAGTGCGTGCGTGCCTGCGCCGATGCCCACGACGGCGTTACGCGGCTGCTGCGCGACGGCCTGCGCTTCGACCATTACCTGGTCGCAACTTCGTGCCGCCAGTGCCGCGATCCGCGCTGCATGGTGGGCTGCCCGGTCGGATCCATCCGGCGCAGGAACTCGCTCGAAGTCGTCATCGAAGACTGGTGCGTCGGCTGCGGCCTGTGCGCCACCAATTGTCCCTACGGCAACATCAACGTGCAGGAACTGGTGAACGAGGCCGCGGGCTACACCACGAAAGTGCGCAAGGCGACCAGTTGCGACCTGTGCCACAATCTGCCCGAGCCCAGCTGCGTCTACGCATGCCCTCACGATGCGGCGCATCGCGTGCAGCCCGATGTTTTCTTCGCCGATCTGCTGCGCTCGCAGGATGAGAAGCCTCATGCGCATTGACCGCACGCATCGGCCATGGCTGACCGCGAGCTGCTTGATCCTCGGCGTGTCGATTGCGATTTACGTGGCCTACGCCCTGCGCGCGCCGCGCGTGGGTGGCGGCACGGCGGTGGGGCTCACCTTCGGCATCGTCGGCTTCGGCTTCATGCTGTTTGCCGCGGCGCTCGCCGTTCGCAAGCGGTTTCCCATCTGGCGCATCGGCCGCGCGCAGACCTGGATGCGCGGGCATCTCTGGCTCGGTTCCCTCGCATTGCCCCTCATTTTTCTGCACGCCGGCTTTCACTTCGGCGGATGGCTCACGTCGACGCTGATGGTCCTGCTCATCATCGTGGTGCTGAGCGGACTGCTGGGCGCCTGCCTGCAGCACGTGCTGCCCACGAAGATGATGCGCGATGTGCAATTCGAAACCATTTACGACCAGATCGATCACATCCGTGCCGGCCTCGTCGTCGAAGCGCGGGAGCGCGTGCAGAGCATTGCCGAGGAGATGGCTCCCGGACGCGGCGCGGGCGCGACCGTGGTGCTGACCTACATCGGCGCGATTCCTGAGATCAATCTGGAGCTCAGGGAATTTACCGAAACCTTTGCCGCTCAGATTGAGCCGTGGCTCGAAAACAAAACGCGCCAGTCGCCGCTGAACGATCGCGGCCAGTCGGAACGCCTTTTTGAAGGGTTGCACCGCCTGATGCCGGAGCGCGCCTGGAAGACAGTGGACGCCCTCGAGGAAATTTGCGAAGAGAAGCGGCAGCTCGATCGCCAGATCGTGTTGCATCGCATTCTGCACGGATGGCTCCTGGTGCATATCCCCCTGTCGGTGGGGTTGCTGGTTCTGGGCTTCGTGCACGCGGTCGGATCGCTCAGGTACTGATCGATGGAGATTCGCAAGCGCACGTCGAAATCGGTGGCCGGACGGCACGATCTGAACTACTTCAAAAAGGGATCGCCGCTGCGCCGGTGGCAGGGCATCCTGACGCTCGCCGCGCTGGCGTGCATCGCGCTATGGCTCGCCGGCAATGCTGCCTGGCACGGGCCGACGATGCTGTCGAGCGGGCCGATCTCCTCGTCGCACGCAGTGTTCGGCGAAAAATGCGCGGCGTGCCACAAACCGGTGGCGGGAAATCTGTTTCATCGCGCGGGCTTTCGCAAGGAAGTACCCGACAGCGCCTGCCTCGCCTGCCATGCGGTTCCGGCGCACCATGCAAATCAGCAGAATCCGCCAAATTGTTCAATCTGTCATGTGGAGCACACCGGATCGATGATGCTGGCGCACACCGCGGATTCGCATTGCACGGCGTGTCACGCGAATCTGCGGGCTGTGAACGCGCAGACGCAATTCGCCTCGAGCATTCGTTCGTTCATCGACGGCCATCCGGAGTTTGCTCCGGTGCGCGGCGGCTTTGCGTTTGATAACGGAATTCGTTTTGCGCATGCCGCTCACATGAAGAAGGGGCTGCTGGGGCCGCGCGGGCCGGTGCAAATGGCGTGTGCGGATTGCCATCGCCCCGTGGCCGACCAGAGCACGGCTTGGCCGTACGGAGCCGCGATGCGGACGGCGGCATTCACGCTGACCGGCGGGCGCACGCTGAACGCGGCGGACGTGCAGATGCTCGATCGTGATCGTGGCCGCGCCTACCAGGCGCCGGTGACCTACGCGGCGGGATGCCAGGCCTGCCATGCGCTAAAGTTCGACGTTCATCTGACGGACGAGGCGCCGCATGCGGAACCCGCCGAGGTGCGGGCTTTTGTCGCGACCAAGATTCGCGCCTTCGCTGCGAAGCATCCCGATGTCGTCGCTGCCGAGCTGCGGCACTGGCCGCCGGAACCGATGGCTCGCGTCCCTCGCGCCCGCCTGACGGCTGTTCCGCACAACGCGGCCGAGTGGGTCACCGTGCGCACGGCGGAAGCGGAGCAGCGCCTGTGGCACCAATCCTGCGGGCTGTGCCATGAAGGGCAGATTCCGGATATCAACGCCGATGCGACGGTCGCGGAACTGGCGGCCGCGCTTGGAAATCCTGAAACGTTGCCGAAGCTCGCGCCGACGCATCAGCCCGTACGCTGGCTGACACACGCAGTGTTCGACCACGCGTCGCATCAGGCCGTGGCGTGCGCAGAGTGCCATAGCAAAGCGGCTGCCAGCCAGAATGCAAACGAGGTGCTTCTGCCGTCGATTGCGACCTGCCGCCGCTGCCACAACGGCGAGAGCCACCCGCAGGGACCGGCGCTCGGCTATGGCCACGCCGAAAGCGGATGCTTCCTGTGCCACGAGTATCACGCGTGGGACGGGAAGGAGCCGCAGCCGGTGAATGGCGAAACCCTGCGTGAACTCGGCGTCCTGTTGCCGCGCTAGACGCGTGGTTTAAGGCTTCGCCGCGATGTGCGGCGAATCTCCTGAAGCCGGCCCCGGAGGCGCGTCGGTGACCGTGTACAGCTTGCCGTCGCGCAGGTAGAGCCGCTGCATTTCTTCGAGCGTGAAGGGCCGCGCGCCGCGGCGTCCGAAGACCGCGATCTGGTTGCCGCTCTCGTCCACCGCGCGATCGCGATCCATCCCCTTCGAAATGGCCAGCGCAGGCCCCGCGGTGCGCCGCGTGGCAATCAGCTTCGGCGTGGGCTGCGGGCTGAATCCATAAAAATGCGGCTGCTCCTTCGGCCCGAAGAGTTCCACGATGCGCATGCCGTTGCGGCCGTCGGCCACAAACGCGAACTGCTCCGAACTAACCATGCCGATCTTCAGGTCGTTGACGTCGCTGAGCACGCCGTTGGCGTTGAAGGTCTGCTGAAGTTCTGGCTGCTCGGGCTTCTCAACATTCACGATGGCGATGCCGTTGCGTCCGGCGGAGACATACGCCCAGGTGCGCGCGACGTAGACATTGCGAGCGTCTGCGATCGCAACCAAAGCGTTGGCGACC
>Ga0335075_10010306_pt1 | contig 14198 bp, 12 predicted proteins | sample Lox_Sample_24_FD_206723 | JGI IMG/M metagenome (GOLD analysis project Ga0335075, IMG submission 206723) | Soil microbial communities from Loxahatchee National Wildlife Refuge, Florida, United States - Lox_Sample_2.4 | ecosystem: Environmental > Terrestrial > Soil > Wetlands | place: USA...
CCTGCTGTTGCGGGAGGCGCGTGGGTCGTCCCCGTGTTTTGCGCTGCGGCCTTCCGCGGTCATACACATACATATATGATTCAGACTTGCCGTCGCGCGTGGGCGCTCACCGTCTGTTGTTGGTTTTTCTTCATTTTCAAATGCCAGAAACTAGACGCCAAAAGCAACGCAAACTTGCCACAGGTCGTATAATATCTTATCTTATTCCGTCGGTGAGAAAACGGAAGCAAGCAACGTTGACCCTATTTACCATATAAGGCTGCGCGCTTTCGATCTCGATAAGCAGTCCTTATCTGCGATACCAAGATCTTATCGGTGTGGGCGTGACGATAAAAACAATATGTTTTCTACAACCTCCCCAACGTCTTCGCCAGGGAGTTCGCTATACTCTAGCTATTCAAGCTACTCTATCTCACCTACTCCATCTAGCGATTCCAGCAGCCAAGGCCCATCATGCGCCTATCCTTCATGGCCTCGTCGGTCATCGCTCGACGGTGCTGTAGCGCAAGAGCCTACGAGCTTCATTTCGGACGATGACTTGTTCCCCGAGGTCTTCGACGAGAATGACTCGGACTGCACACCTATCACAAGTCCTTGCCGGTCGCCGCCGCGGGCCACTATGGAAGAGCTTGAAATCGTCTCATTCACCGCAGTGCGAAACATGCTAGCATTGCACAAAGAGCTACAGCCTGATAAGAAGAGGAGAAAGAGAAGGGGCTCGAGTTCAAGCTCGAGAAAGTCGAGGAGTGGGCCTGCGAAGCCCATGAGCCCCATCCAGGAGGCTGGGGAGTGAGGATCGTTGTGCATTTGTTAGTGTTACGATGGTGAGTCACATTACATCTATATGCCAATCGTACAAGTCCACATGACTAACGTCGTCAGAATATAATATCAGGCCTTAAATTGGCTGGTCATCTTGAAGACGCGAAATGGACGCGTCGCGCGATCATTGCTATCGATAACCTCCGCATTATTACTGCTCCCAACAGGTGGCTCGTGCTGCTCCGGCTTACCCATCCCAGCATCCGTTGAAAGTGGAGGCGTCGGGTACCGTGTCTCGTGCTCCGACCACTTTGACCAATATATTGGTTTCAGATCATGCCCTAGGGGCTTCGATATCTCTATCGCTATCTCTCCATTAGTCTGCGGCGGCGCACACGGCACATCGCCAACACGAGGTGATGATTTCCCCTTCCGCCCATCTCGAGGATCAGAACGTGCCCTCAGCCGCCGCTATCCGTTTCAGATCACTTTTTACGGATAAGACCGGGATGGCTGAAGTGATGGAGGAGAAATGGCGGTGGCACAGAATCAACTGTGAAACATGTCCGATGTGCTTGAAAGATGGGACGGGAGGTGACGGCTAAAGAAATCCTAATTCAAATCACATCTTAATGATCCTATGGGAACTTAGAAGAAGGCATGAGGTGATCTTAAGTGCGTATGCGTGTTTCCGTGGATCACAAACGATTTTCATGCACCGCACCAGGGGGTAAGGAGAAGGCGAAGGAGGCGGCGAGATTGAGTAATGAGGCATGAGAGCACTGCAGGCTTCTGCAGCCACATGGGTGTGGAAAGCCACGATAAGCTAGTACAGCGCGTAAATGGATAATTGTTCCCCGAAACATAATTAATTGCACAATTAAAGACATTTATCAACCAATGAAACATGCGTAAAATAGAAATTCGCCATTGCGGCCCAATCAAAAGTTCCTTGTGCATGGCTGCAGCGTTGCTTTTCTGTGATCGATGTGACCGAGACTCACGAAGCGAAGTACGAACTCTATGCCTAGCGTGGCAGGCCTGGACGACTAAAGCGACGAAGCGATAGCCACTATGGATACCCGAATTCCAGATAGCAGTATCGCAGAAGCAGGTACGAGACAATGATGCATCTAAGAGAAGTCCTGGGAACATAGCTGCATTTCGTAGCTGCAACCCCGCGGCCATCTTGATAGACCGGCAGAAACAGAAGTTTCCATTACGGCTTACAAGAAGCTTTGACTCTGATGCAGATTGCAGCGGGAGAGCTTAGGATGTCGTACAGCCTTCCTGACACTCACCATACCCCACAGAGTATCGTGCTTATGCAGAGCGTGGATGCTTCCTTACATAGCTCCAACTCAAAAATACCTGTTGCAATTAAAAATACGGTGACGCAGTGTGATGAAGATAACGATCATCCGGCCAGGGCCTGCAACCTCGACTGTCACTCTGCATGGGATGGATATTAGAGCGAAGGAGAGTTCTGATAATGAAGGACTGGGGAAGCCACATTCGCAACCTCCCTCTGCCATTCCCATGGATGCTGCTACCACGTGTAGGCGAGCGTTTAAGAAACGTGGTTGCCTCGAGTATTAAAGTCTTGCGGAGTCTAGCTCCTTTTTCTATATTATTGTCATACACATCACGGTCTACGAGAACTGACTGGAAGCAGTTTGGGGTCCCAAGAGGTACGAAGTCACGATTGGGAACGTGACATGGATGGAACAAATCGGACAGGCGTCTTTGAAGAATGGCATGGCAGCACCAGTAACAATTCGTGTGCAGGCGCCAGCAAAAAAGAGCTAACCCGGATATTGACTAGCGCTCATTTCTATATTAGGGGCGGACTGGGCAGCCGTCTCGGCTTGCAGGTAAAGCACGGGACGAGGCTTGTCTCGTGCCAGGACCAGCACGTCATTGGGCAGCGGAGTGATTGAGGTGCATATGAGCGGGCATGGAGGCTGCCACATGCTGGTTCCCTCCAGCCAATCCCCACGCTGGGGTGCCTTTTCCAACGTCCACCGACCTTGAGTGGTACTTGACGCCCCCCTGCAGTTGACAACCACCTCACTTTTTGCCAGATGCCACATTCCTGTAGGGTCGACTCGACTCGAGGTCGAGGCTGCCCCGCTGTTACAGAGTAAAAGTTAGACAGATCACGCAGGGAAATGCAATTCCACTGCGGCCCTGCATCTCTCCTCCGATGTTGGAGAGGTCGTTGCTTCATTTTGCGTCATATCATAGTAACTCGTTAAGAGACCCTGGCCACGTAAGTCACGATTCAATGGCATAATGCGCATAATTTCGACCGTCTTTCCTCTATTGGACTCGATGCTCAACCGCCAAATCATTTCAGCCGCCAATCACCGCGACAAGCACCTTTCTGCACAGTCTTCATCGCCCTGCGAGCAAGGGTTTGCCCTTGCTCTGTACTCCGCGCTATAGGCGACAAGCGATAAGTCGTGGCTGGAAGTATCGCTCTTTGTTGCCCCCTCTCTCTAACTGCAAAAGCGGAGCTACTACAGGTATCGAGATGAGCCGGTCCGCATCCGCATAGATCCCAGGGCTTCGGCTGTCAAGCATATCTAAATCTGTCCCACTTTCCACCCACTTAGAGATCAAAGCTCCGAATTACGCGCTCTGCTCAAACGACTTACTTCTTAGCCCGTCAAGAGGCCTTATTCTCTTCCATTTGCTTCTCTACCGACCTTCAGACCTGCATTGGTCTACCTAAGAAGCGCCTGAGTCTATTTATCAATTCGTTGGACTACTAGACACTAGATCCTAACGAGGCGGTGTCCGTGCAGGCATAACTTGTCAGAAAACCTCCTCGAGGGTCTCGTGCTAACGACTCTTTCACTGCCGTCGTCAGTCGTTGATCACCGCTTCAATCTCCTCCTTTCTCTTCATTCTTTTGTTACAGAACATCAACTCGGAGTTATACCCGCTGTTCACGGTTAGCGGAATCCGCGCAGTCGTTACATGCAGCAGCACATAGATGAGCTTACCTAGTCGTGCTTACATTACCTCCATGTACGACTTGAAGAGCTGGTGTGAACAGTGATAGGCTCGTATTTTCCTGCACAGTTGCACAAGCGATTTGGTAGAATACCTCGAGGTGAGTAGAGGCATTTCTATACATACTGAGGTTGGGGTCCAGAAACTGGCCGAGTTTTACCTTTGCTCTTCCAATCTCCTCTTTCTGCGGCCACCCGACTAATAGGATATTTCTCAAACTGCAGATAACGAGGTCACGATCGCCATGTCTACCGGGCATATTGCGCGAAACCGCGCCCTTTCAATGGGATCTGGCCGATCCTCGAATGGAAGGAATGCCTCATTGGCGGACTTCAGTCTGGCTCAGAGCAGCCTGGTTCGCGACTTTGACCCATGCGATGCTACAGCCTCTATGTTTTTATATGCCCAGGGCAATTCGGTTGTGGTCGCACATCACGATACATTAACAATTGAACGCCGCTTTTCGCGCCATACAGAAGAGGTACTGATCTTGGTTGTGGATAATGTTAGCGAAAGAGGAGCCGGCAGATTGGTTATAAGCTATGATGCTGGGCAGACTGCCATCGTATGGGACTTGATGACAGGAGATGAAGTTGCAAGATTTGCGTCTTATAACAACCTCTCGGTGGCTGCGTGGATGCGGAACGGAAATGTAGCTTTTGGTATGCTTGATTTTAATTGCTTGAAACAGAATGATTGTACTGGCTGTCACTCATCAATTTGTTGATGAGGATTCACAGAAGCTAGAACATGGCCCTCTTTGCACCAGATTCCGACCAGCGAACTAACTTTGACTAGGAAATGCGCAGGGAAATGTAATTCTCTTTGAGCCGTCAACTTCGGAACACATTTCAGCGAGGACAATTGATCAAATCCCGATCACTGCTCTTTCGCCAGCGGTTGATTGTCGAACATATGCAATTGGGTTTGTATTTCTTTTCTTCTTATTATTGGACCCCTTTCCCATCTGTATCTTTAAGCCACACCCCGAAAATTACAACAAGCATTTGTAAAATCCGTGCTTATGATATGCACACATCGTTCAAGACATTTTATGAGTCTTGATAATACTTGTGCTAGATTCGAAATTCTGGAGCAATATACTAATTTAGACTAGTTATCAAAATGGTTCAATCCTGATTTGTACCTTGCAACCGCGATTTACAATCATTCACAACTTAACAACCTCGAGAAGTCCATCACCAATTGTCACTCTGGCATGGCACGCTTCCTCCTCAAAACAGAAGTCTGACATGTTAGCTACCCAGACCCAAGACGGTGATCTCCGGGTCTGGAGCATCGCAAAAAATCACACCAGCAACGAACCCGCAAAGGTTGTTAGAATTTTAAAGCGTAGTGAACGTTTTCTACCTGGTCCAAATTGGCTTGGCTGGTCAAAAAATGGGCGCATTATACAGTATTCAGAAGGGTAAGCTAGCAAATTTTCTTCTCCTCATGATAGATAGGGGAATAGGGGCTTTCATTTCCAAAGACACTTCCTTATTAGGAGTATATATAGGGGCTTTATTATTTGTCTGTGTTTCAGAATTTGGAGCAGTGCGTTGGGCGTTTTTGTGTTCTTACTCATGCATGATCCACGCGCGCGCTTAGCAAACATTTTTTGCTAACACAGCAACAGAGAGACATCCTCGTGGGATGTACGAACCAAACATGTGACCTATGAAAATGTGCCGACTCTCGAGCATGTCAGGGGTATTGCTATTTACGGTCCAGGTGCTACAATGTTCACTCTTGGGCCCAATAACACGGCTCAACAGTTTGACCTCAACTCTCCCCCTGTGTTGGTGGCAAATGTTCAACATCCGGCCAACCTCCTCCCACCCTCTCCACCTGTCTCTATCGAAGAGCAGAAGAAAGGTGTCGTGACCATGCAGGCCGATGGCCTTTCGTCGATACCTATCAACGTTGATATTGTGTCGGAGAGCGATGATGAACATATGTCGCCTCTAGCAAGAATTGCTAGAGAAATGGACAAACTCGAAGAAGAAAGTCAGCAGGTTCCAGATCGAGCTGGCGCTCTTAGTCCGGTATCAAGTCAAGCATCTTTCACCTCACGATCTTCGGCGGCTTCTCGACCTTATCATAGGCAAGGATCGGTACGATCAAGAGGTATGAGTGATCACACAATCATGTCGTTGGGATCATCTCTGCACTCTAGAGAACCTTCGGTCGTTTCTAGCCGTGATAGTTTCTCGATGAGTAGTGTCAGCAGCACACACTCTGCTCGATCGAAACCCAGAGGATCACGATTGCGTCAGGAGGTCTTACGCAGTCCAGAGGAGAAGATTGTCGTCGATCTTTTCAAGTTCACCAAAAGTCGCTTGAGCGACCTCCCGTACCGTGCTCCCCAAGTTCCGGATGGTACCCCCAAGTCGACTGCTGATCTACGCCGACAAATGCTTAGCACCATCTTTGGCTGGGAGGGTGAAGTTGACGGCTTGATACGAGATGAGCTGTCACGGCATCCACGTGGTTCGGCCTCCAGCCTCCTGTTGACCAAATGGCTCGGAGACATCGATACTGATATTATGGCTACGAGTTCACAGTCTATGACATCAAGTGACTGGATGCTGTTGGCTCTTAGCGGCATTGGTGGCCAAGCGTCGCAACAAAAGGTTGCGCGGGCTTATATCCAACGTCTCCTGGAAAAGGGAGATGTTCACACTGCCGCAACTATCATGATGGGGATGGGTGATCAGAATGATGCTATTGAAATCTACGTCTCACACAAGCGTTACATGGAAGCATTGATTTTAACATGTTACGTATATCCTGCGGACTGGGGTCGTCAAGCCCAGTTGATCCGGAAATGGGGTGAATGGGCTGTGCAACATAGCCAGCAGGCGCTGGCCATTAGATGGTGAGTGATTTAGAATTCCAAAAGGCTCTTTCTTACTAATACGGTAATGCAGCTTTTCGTGTACTGGATCAGAGTCTTCAGAGCCGTACTTTTCCCCACCGCCGCAGACTACAACTTTTTCACAGCGAAGTTCAAATATTCCTGAAATGCAAAGTCCACCACTGTCTCCGCCTGGTGTTGTTCCACGAGGTCCTCAGCGAAATATGGCGAAGCAAGCGGCACTGAAACTTGTTACTTCCTTTGGCGATTCAAAGAACACGAAGGCGAAGTATTTTGGTGCTGATGGCGACAAAACACCAATGAACAACATTGGAGTGACACCAATAGCAGAGTCAGCATTATCGCCTAGTGGAGGGGATCAGACAGCCTTCTTCCGAGGTCGAAAGAGCACATTCAACACCCCAGCTACTGCAAGGGCTACTACACCAGGTGGATTCTCCAGAGCACGATTACCATCTATAGGGGAAATGCCAACTGACGTTACTCCCGTTGTTAAACGAACTCAGGGACCTCCTTCAGTATCCGAGGATTCTAGCTCGGAATATGATTATCCAAAGAGAACCCACTCACGGAAGAGCTCGCAACCTGAGACAATTCAGCTTAACGCAGCTACGTTTCAACCCACGAGTAGAGCTGCAACTGCGAGTCCCATGATGCAAAGAACTATGAATGAACGGGCCGCGAATCCCTTGCCACCACCTGCTCCCGATGCCTTCAGCCGGACCAAAGAAGAAGCACGACACCGGAACGGATCGCGAGATAGAAAACCAAACAATCTGCAACTTCAGTGGCCGCCAATCGGTGATATCGTTTCGGGGGACTACATGACAACACCCGAGTTATCAGCAACCTCGTCGAGACATCGTACCCCAACGGCGCGTTCAGTGGCAGGCTCAGTGACCGAATCTGTTAGTTCCCTCTCGCAGTACGGTAGGAGGAGTCCCACAGCGAGTGAACGGAGCTATAAGAGTTATGGGCTTACCACTCCCTTGACCGGCCGCAGCCTTGATCCCTATCTCAGTAGTCTAGAAGCTGCTCAGAGTACTGTGAAGTCAAAGCATAGAACTCGCCAACCTAGTCGTGAGCCAGCCGAAGGCCACTCTAAGCGCGGACGAAGCTCTAGTCGCAAGCCTAAGGCAAGAGAACCGTCAGAGGAGAGAGGCCGTAGTGCTGTTCGCTATGTGAAGTCTGGTAAACGATCACCAACATCGCCTGTTCCCATGTCACCTGATGAGCTCCGCGAGATTGGGTATGACGATGAGCAATCCGAGACTGCATCCGTATCAGGGACTAGAAGGACAAAGGTCAGAGATGCCAGCGCAGCTACCGTTAAGCTTAGGTCGAGGCAAGCGAGCCGTGTTCGTCGAGTTTCGCCGGAGCCTTTGAGAATAGGCACAAGCGGCAGAACTGAAAGTAAAAGTCGGACAGCAAGCAGAAGAGTTAGTCCTGATTCAGCTGCCGCTCGTGGCGAGAGAGGAAGAAGCGCACTCAGGGATGGATCTGGCATGCGCTCTCCATCATCGCCATTACCAATGTCTCCAGATGCTGCTATATTCTACAAATTAAACAGAGACTCGGAAAGTGATGAAGATGAGCGCAAAGTCGCTCAGGCGGACCAGGAAAATGTTAAGCCCCGTCATCGAAGTGTGAGCCGACAGCGTGGTACTAGCGCTGTCCGTCATGTGTCTCCTAAGCGCCGCGAACCTTCACGTAATCGCCTCGGTAACACCTATGATGGCAATGAAGAACGTGAGGAGTCAAAACGAGTACCTCGCGCGGCTTCGCAGAGTCGAGCAGCGTCTGACTTGAAAGCTGGTGATCTCTCCAAAATCAAGCTCGAGCGACAACGTAAGAAGGAATCTGCCGCTAGAGAACTTGAAGAGCGGCGCAGATCCCTGACTCGCAGGCCATCAGCGCCTCCAATTACGCACCCTGAGGAGCTTTCCCCCACGGTTTTCAGGCCAGCATCTAGGTCGGAGCTTAAAAGTACGTCGTACTCCCCAGCCCAACTTCCAATACGGAGTCAGACAGTCTCTCCAGAGTCTATGCGAATGGCCGATGCAAGCAGATCTTCTACCATGCAGATCGGGCTTCCGGCCACCCCGAGAGCCATGCAGCATCCAAAATATGATCCAGACAACAAAGACATACCAGAGGTCCCTCAGATACCCGAGAGCTATACTCCTGCGCCCGCGCCCCAGGTAATGATGGGAAGTCTAGACGAGATTGCTAGCAGCGACACCCTACCCCAAACAACCTTTGCACCTCTACCAAAGACGACTTATCAAGCTGCACCTCGTCATATACCTCCTCGATCCATGTCAGCACCTATACCAGAGGAGCCTATGTCACCACAGCCTCTTCCAGCAACTCTTCCCACCCATCCTGCTTTCCATGCTGCGCTGCCCCCAAGTAACAGACGTCGAACTGAGGCACCAGCTGATGAAAAGTCCACACAACCAACAAGGAAGATCAATCCAGGAGAATCCGGACCTGGCACCATTGGTTATGAAGCACGTAATACCGCCTCGGTGTACCCGGCGACTTCAATGGTAATGGGAGGCATTGAAGAAATACTTGCAGCTGGTACATTATCGAATGATGATCTAGTTCCTCCTCCACCTCCTCCAGCACCGGCACCACCTATTCTGAAAGAACTGCAGCATCTTGCAGTACCTCCTCCACCGCCGCCTGCGCCGCTCTATCATGGTCAAGGATCTCCGGCTCCGCCGGCTCAGTCCGCGGTCATCGAGATCGTGATGGACGATGAAGCGCCGGCCCCAACACGAACAACCCCCCCGCAGGAGGCACATGCTCATGGGACTATCAGTCATACTCGAGGCCGCAGCCAGAACGATAACAGTATAAGTGGTAGGATCAGTCGTGCGACAGAGCGAATGCGAAGTGCCAGCCGCGGACCTCCGCCTCAGTTGAGCCGGACAAAATCCCCACCAGTTTCCCCACCTATGATTGCCGCACCATATGAGAGCATTCCTACTGCAAAATGGGTCTTGGACCAAATACAGAACCGACAAGCGTATCAAGCCGCTGCTTCGACAACCGAACGACATCCGAGAGAAGTGAAAGCCGATATGATGGAAGGCGGCATGATTTGATCCTGCAACTCGGAAAGAGGACAGCTTATCAGTCCACAACATATACACAAAACATACTCATACGGCGTTTATATTCAATCATTCCACTTGATACCCTTCTCACCTCATCGCATAAGCGATCGCCTCAAACTTGACAGCCTTTCAACATTGGGCTAGGGCTTGGCTACTTTCGGCTACGATATTACGATGAATCATTTTGATCCAATTTAAACCATTCATATCAGATCGAATGCACATATATTTGCAATTTTTGCTTTGGGGCATTTGCGATGGAGTTTTTCTGTTTCTTACTATCCTTGACCAAATTTTGATCTTGGTGGCATTGTGCATTAGTTTGTTTGCAAGCGATTATAATTTTCACGCTTCTATAGGGGACGGTGGATTGGGGATTATAGCAGACCCGACAGAAATGGACTGGCTGCGGAAAAAGCTTTATACTGTTGCCTCACGGCTACTATGCGATGAATTATGACATAGCTTTTTATGCATCTCATCTCTATTGATGACGATGTTATTACGTTTTCAATAAAAGTCGGTTCCTAGAGAAGCGAACGTTTTATGCCCGGTCCAAATGTGTTTAATGGATTGCTAAGATCGTGGCATGTATATTTAGATCGTTTGGCTAACCGAAGCGTGCAGAACAAAACACTCAACATGACGACCTGTAAATTAAAGTGGTACAGAGGTTGTTCTATTCCTCTAATGAACAGTTGAAGACATCCATAGAAATGAAGAAAAAGCCCAAAAAAAAGTCGACACCCCTTCCCGAGCCCACCAAGCACTCACAACCTGTGTAGTCCAACACGCTACGCCACGGTGAACAGTTCTCTGTTCAGTGAAGCCTGCCTCAAGAATACTGTTCAATTGCTTAGGGACATACAAGCAATCAGGGGCTACCCGCCTGAGTTGATGACCACCACAGCGTCCGCCCCGGGCACTGGTTGAGAGATTTTAGAGATTGGCTAAAGTTCAGGGTGAGAGTGTCTTCTCGCTTGATCCATTACAGATAACCTAACATTTGCTTATTTTACATTATCAAACTCATAAAATTAGCGAGAGAGTCAGTGCGAAGAGCATTGCTCCGATGTAGGAGTGAGTCACCCTCAACCAAAGCCGCTACCGGCGCCGGTTGGCGGGACAAGGCCCAAGCACCACTCTTATTCCTCCTCTTTCTTTTCCTCTTCCCGCTCAACCAACCATCTCTTTCTCTTCCCTCTCAACCAACCATATCCTTGACAACCAATACCCTTGACAAAACAAAGCCACACAAACAAAACATCCATCCTGTCCCATCATGGCAGCACAACAACTACCGGTACCAAACATCGCGAACGTGCAAGCTGCCGTCAACGGAATGACCATTGAAGGGAACCGCATGGCACAGAACCTCCAAACCTACAATGCACATCAGCAGGCGCTCACTACTGAGCTATCCCTATGTGCCAACTACGATGTCGCCCAGATCCTGCAACAGCTTGCTCGTATCCAGGCAAGCATCACCGAGGGTTTCGCCTTGACCAACGCCAAGTAAGCCTTTGCGAGCTCCTGCTTTATCAAGAGATCTTGCTGAAACCGACTCTTGCACAGTATTTCGAATTTGGATGCTAAAATGCACAACGCAAAAGTAGCCACTGCCACTGGAGCTTTAGCCGCCATGTATAGCGTCGACCAAGGGCCCAATCCACAAGTTCCGATCAACCAGCTAATTCCAAACTTCCCTGCTACTCCCGATGAGGTGTCACAGTAACTCTCCCCTTCCAGTGCTTCTATTTTTTCTAGGCTCGCTGAATTGACAAATGTTCTACACAGGGGACCAATGTCGCCGCATCCTCACATCCCTTGGCAAGCCTCATGTTCAGGGTGATAGACAGCTCCGCACAGCTGTGCGGGCCGCGATCGGACTTGCAGCTATCTAATGATGACTCCGTAGCAGACGAGAGTTCGATACCAGCAACAATTGCTCCTGCCAGTGTACCTGTATCCATACCAGCCTCCAACTCCGTGACGATCCGTCATCAAATGACAAGCTCGAGTATATATATGAGTTGTGCACTCCTGGGGTGCGTATCATAGCTAAAGGGCTTTACACAGAGAATTAGTCATGGGGATAGTGTTGCAGAATTGCTTCGGAGATAACTTGTATTAAGAGAGCATTCATTGGCACCCGAGGAGATTCATGTATAGAGCGCATTCAGCTCACGTAGCACAATACAAGGCGAACAAGCATATATGAGCATCCTCGAAAAAGAAGCCCAATACAGAAGAAGCAAATGCCCTTCCCGTAGCCGATCCTCAACCATAAACATCAGACAGTACCACTTCCGCCTTCCTTGCCAAAATAGCCGGTTCCAATTCTACCCCATTTCAAAAGCGTGTCCTCTCCGCCCTCATGCAAGTCCCGAGAGGTCAATACATTACTTACAACATCCTAGCCAAACATCTTCAATCCAGCGCGCGTGCGCTATAGGCAGTGGGCTGAGGAACAATCCTTTTGCGCCACAGGTACCGTGCAATCGGGTTCTGGCATCTGGAGGACGTATTGGAGGGGTTCAAGGGGAGCTGGGGTAGAAATGGCAAGAAGGGGCTTAATGATGCTGAGAAGAGAGGCTTATTGAGGGAGGAGGGAGTCAAAAATTTGACGAGTCCGGGAGAGTGGTGGGGAGGCCGTGGGAAAGGTTTTCGGTGATTTTAATCGCGGGAATCTGCACTGATGGCCTCTGCCTAACGCGATGTTCCATGCAGACAATTACTGAGTTAAATAGGTATGAACGAAGACCGGGACGGGAAGAACTACCGCTACGTCACAACCACCGAGCCAAAATCCTTAAGATATCGTCAAGCTTATCCCTCTGCTCCCGCTGCTCGCGCTTCATATCATTCAACTTCCTCTCAAGATCCGGATCGGGTCTTTGAGGTACCGGCGCCGGTTCCGGGGATGGAGCCTTGGGTAATTGTTCCGGTGGAGGGTTATGAGATTCGTCGTAATCTGGATGGGAATTCAGATAAGCTTACAACTTGGGGGGGAGGGGGATCTCGGGCAGGGAGGGGTGTTTTCTCACGCTTTCGACATAGAAGCAATGGCGGATTGGAGCCTGGATCTATCAATTTGAGGTTGTTGCAACCAGTGCGGTCGCAATTATCTGCTTGGTGATTAGCATCGCTTGCCAAGCTGATGAGAGGAGATGTGCGTACGCTCGCGACAGTAGCCGAAAGTAGAGTTTCTGCTCACTCTATGGCAGTCATCTTTCCGGCACTCATCTATATAGAAGGCGTTTCCATTATCAGCGATCACCTCGGTGCATGGGCTGGACGAGACAGACGTACGAATGGGGCAGAAGCGAGACTTTGCGGGAGTGCTGGAGTTGTCGACATAGTATACTTTGCTGTTGGTACAGTCGGCTACCTCGCAGGTGTCTAAGTGATTTCAGTCTTCCTTGTTCTTGTGATTTGGAGAAGCACCTACGATCAGCGCAATAGAAGTTTGCTCCACTGGGTTGGGCACAGTCGCGCATGAAACAGGTATCTATGCAGTCAGCAACTATATTATATAGACTTTCATTGCTTCTGGACACCTTACGGTTGTTGCAAAAACAGGAATTGTCTCGTTTTTCGCGTGAGCAGGCCGTCACCTCACATATGAGGTCTGAAGATACTTTTTTTTAGTTAAACTTGGGCCACGTCGGATCGGGGTTCTCACGCTGGGAGCAGTATGTCTGATACTGGCCCTGCCGAAGGGCACGCTTCCTCGCACAGTTGGCGCTGCTACACTTGAGATCTGGTTTTTCCATTAATGTCTGAGTGTCGTGCGGACTAAGAACTCACGCAAAGAACAGAGTTTCTCTTGATCTACCACTATATTGCTGCAGGTCTCACGTGTACACGTATCTGGAATATCTTGTCAGAACAAACAGAGTCAACAGGAAGAATGGCCATACGGGCTGTGCATTGCTGCTTTTGGCCTGCTTTCACGTTCTCACATTCCGAATAAATGCATTTGTCTGTCCATTTAGTCCACAAAGTACCATGTCTAAGCTTGTAGAGGCATAACTTACGCTTTATGCAGTACTTGAAATATCTCTCCTTGGAATTGTGGTATTCCCTCAGGTTCATACAGCCCTCTTCCTTGCATTTATCTAGAAGCTTTTTTCAGTATTGCCACTCGAGAGAAGAGCTCGAGATAGCTCAGCAGTCAGGGCCATACTTACGAGTACTACAACAGTCCCACCAGTCTCCATTTGCAGCCGCCAGCCGTGGCTCCTCGCAGAACAACGCTGTACATCTGACATCTAGCTTGGTCAGCAAATGTGTCTTTGGAAGCTGGACCCTTGACCCATCAACCCAAACGAATTGTAAAACTGCTTTACAGCACCATCCGTCCGGACGAGGAGTGCAAAGGATAACTCAAAAGTAATGAAAGA
>Ga0335075_10010308_pt1 | contig 14197 bp, 10 predicted proteins | sample Lox_Sample_24_FD_206723 | JGI IMG/M metagenome (GOLD analysis project Ga0335075, IMG submission 206723) | Soil microbial communities from Loxahatchee National Wildlife Refuge, Florida, United States - Lox_Sample_2.4 | ecosystem: Environmental > Terrestrial > Soil > Wetlands | place: USA...
CCGCGGCGCGGCGCGCGATGGCCGACACCGCCGAAGAGGTCAACGTCAGCTACCGAAACAGCCCGCTCGCCGTGGGCCAACGCCCACGGCGCGCCAAAGTAGCAGCCGGACAACATCTTCCCCATGTGGCCGACGCAGCGATACACAAGCAACTCAGCGCGGTATGCGGCGCACCGAACACCGGTCACGTTGTGCTGACGCTCGCCGTCGGCCAGGTGCCGCCCGCCGCGGACAGGCACGGCCAACTGCAGGTGCTGGTCACCGCCGACGAGGCCCACGTTGCCGACTATGACGCAGTCATCGCCGATCCGAACAGCCTTGTGGCACAACGCTTCGGACTCACCAACGGCGGGCGCATCGTGATCCGCCCGGACGGCTACCTCGGCGCCATCGCCGACCTCGACGACACCACAACACTCGCCGACTACTTCGCCACGATCAGGAGCTGAACACCCATGTACACCTACGAGATCGATACCGCAGCAATGTTTGAAGACCGCACCGATCAGTTCGAGAAATTCGGCATTCCACTCGACGAGATAGAGCGTGTCCGTGCCGCCACGACCGACATGTGGGCCGACGCGCCGGGCGGCTGGGTGTACGAATGGTCGAAGCTAGCCAGACAATACGCTGACCGCGGCGAGCACTACCTGGCGTCCCTGATCTACGGCTGCGCCAAATTTCCCTGCCTGACCGATCCGGCGCGGGTAACGGCCATGCAGCACCAGCTCGAACAATTCGAGTTGGCGGCCAAAGACTTCCCCGTCATCTTCGAGCGCCGCATCATCACGGTCCCCCACCGAGGCAGCAGCATTGAGGTACCCGTTCACCTGTACTCCGCCGACGGCGACCACGCGGGGCGGCCGGTGCTGATCGCCAGCGGCGGCGTGGACACCTGGAAGATGGACATCCACCCGTGGTGGGTCGGCTTCACCCAGGGCGCCGGCGTGACCACCCTGGCCTTCGACCACCCCGGCACCGGGGAAACCGCAATCCCGCTCGACGCACACGCCGACGAGGTGATCCGCGGGCTCGCCGCTTACGCTCGCACACTCGGGGATGGCAAGGTCGCGCACTTCGGCGCATCATTCGGCGGGAGCTTCGCCGCGATGTCGGGGTTATCCGGCATCGTCGATGCCGCCGTCGACCTCGGCGGCCCGGTCTTGGACTCGTTCAAGCCCGAGCACCTGAAAAATCTGCCCTACGGCATGCACGACATCCTCGGCAACGCCATGCACTTCGACCACTCCCCCACCCTCGAGGAACTCAGCAGCGGACTCAAAAAACTAGACCGTCGGGAACTGCTTGCCCAGCAACATAATTCGGTGATGCTGGTGATCAACGGCGCCGACGACTACTTCATCCCGCAGTCGGACACCCTGATCTTCCAGGGCCGCCCCCACACCGAAGTACACCTGATCGACGGCACCGGCCACTGCGCGATGAGCAAAGCCCCCGACGTGGTGCCGAAAATCATCGCATGGCTAGCCGCACACTTCACCGACCACGCCTAAAGGTCAACGGATCTGACACCCACCGGCACCGCCAAATGGCTAGCTTGGATTGGCGCGATTCTGGGCGCGGCGTGCTGCTTGTCGGACGACCCGTTAGGCGATGGCCGCGAGTTCGACGTTTTCTCTCTTGCTGATTTGCCGCAGGTGCGCCAATGCGTCTTGGTCGCTACCGTCGATCCGGCCCTGGACAACGCCGATCGCCTGATAGATCACCGATCGGTCTTACAGCGAGCGTTGTAACTGCGCAACCCGCTGTTGCGCAACACGTTGCAGCCGGACACTTTCCAGTGAAAAAGCCGTCGGTGTGGCGAATGTTATGCCCAGCTGTACTGCGCGGTGCCCTAAGGCGGCACGGTCACGGTCGCACCTACGAATCAGGTCATGCTCTAGGCCCGACTCCAACCAAACGTGGTCACCATTAGTCATCGAGAATGCCGTCACAGGAATGTGCCGTGCACGCCGGGACGCACGCGTCATCCGCACAGACTCAAGAAGACGCACTGGGGGCTGCCCTGCAATTGCCAGTTCCATGCCTCCGGACCGGCAGACCCCGCGAACCGAAGTTCCAAGGCAATCGAGTTGACCACAGGTGTCAAAAGTCCGGCTGCTCTGTCGTTTTCTTGCGAATCCGTCGCAGCGAACCAGGTTGCCCCAGTGAGATCACACGCGGCACCTACCCCGCCTCGGGGAGATGCGTATGGGCTCCGATCACTGTGACCTCGTCTACCGCTCCCCGGGACTAATGCGCGGGATGCCTTAGTGGCCACGTCCGCGCCGGCAAGCGGCGATGGACATGGCTAGCACGCTAGCAACGAGGGTGACGCCGCGGTGCCAAAATCGTCGCAAAACCTGACATAACTATGCGATGCCGAAACCCGGAAGACGCGCCAGGAATAGCGGCTCACGCCCCAAACCGCACGAATCCGGGTTAGGTCCGACACTCCCTGGGTGCAAAACCGCTGATAATCGAGCCCACGAGGACCTGCCTGCGGCTAGTTAAACAAGAAGACGCCACTCGCTAATCTTCGTTGCATCTCGACACCTCCTACTACTACCGCGCCATGTTGGCGAAGCGCGACAGGTGCAGTTGGTGGGCGACGGTGACCGTCTTGGTCGGGCCGTTGCGGTGCTTGGCCAGAATCAGGTCCGCCTCGCCGCCGCGCGGGTCGTCGCGCTCGAAGGCGTCTGGGCGGTGCAGCAGGATAACGACGTCACTATCCTGCTCCAAAGAATTATGTACGCTGATGCCGTTGGCCACGAAATTGTGTGTGCCAGTTACAGTTCCGTCGTAGACATCCATCTCACCCAAGCCAGTGATTTCCACAATCTGATCCCAGAACACGTCGCTGGTGGCCAGCGTGTGAATCGCTCGGTCTTCAAGCAACGCCGCTGCACGGTGCAGACGGGGTCGACTGGGTGCGTGCTTCCACATCGTGGATCCGCAGAACTTCGTACCTATTGCGGCCGCGAATTTCCGATGTGTCATCGCCCGGCTCACCATCGATGCCTTGGCCTGACCCCATACTTCTCTTGGCACGGTGTCGAGGTTGGTGTTACGAACGACACCGTCGAGTTGGCTTAACACTTCCTTTGCCGCGATGGCCTTCACGCCGTGCATGCCGACGTGGCAGAGGAACCTCGTCTGGTTCTCCGCGCCGTAGATGTACAGATGCCACGAGTCGCGATATCCGGTCTTAAGCATCCGCTTGATGCGTGAGAACACACCGACCCTGAGCAGAAGCGCCGCTACATCATCAATCAAGCGGCGACTTGTCGATGCGTAATAGATGCGCGCCTGACCTGCTTCGCCATCCCACCGCACCGAACCATCTGTGGACCACAGATGGCGCAAAAACAACGCCATTTGGTCATTCGGCAAACCGAAAACCCGCTGCGACACGAACTTTTCGTAGCTGCGCATCCCGAACAGGCCGAGCTCATCCAGCCATGCAGCAATCGGGTTACGCCGACGATGCGTTAAGTGATATGGCGCTGGCAGTCGCAGGGTCGTTACTCGCGCTGCGGGGTAGTCGTCGCGGACCGCGGTCACCCCGAAATGCGCCGCAGAAATCGCCACCGCTGCCAGATTCGCCTCATCAAACGACGCATACCGGATCGGCTGGTTCTTCACACAGGAGCCATTGCCGATCATGTGCGCGAGCAACACCACCTCGGAATCGGCCATCCGCTGCGTGTCGACCGGCTCGGGAACCCGACGCGGCACCGCCAGGCGATCGCCAACCGTCAACTGCTCCAACGGTGTCCAGCCGTCGAGTGTCATGAACGGATGGTTGCCAGTGGCCTCGACTTCGCGCCCGGAGGCCAGCCGCAGCCGGAAGACTTCCTTGCGGCCACTCGGGAACACGTTCGTCATCGGACGAGCCACCATCCGCAGCTGCTCGTCCAGCGACCACACCAAGGGCCGCTCGCCGGTGCGCATCAGCTCGCCAAACGTCACCTCGGCGCCGGTGTCGGCCCGCAGGATTCGGGTATTCGCAGTTAGGCAGCCCGACTCACGAAGATCAGCCAGCATTGGCTTCTTGTCGGTGCGCTGCTCAGGTCCACGGTTGAGCTGGCTGATCGCGACAACCGGAACCTCGAGCTCCTTGGCCAGAAGCTTTAAGTTACGGGAGAATTCGGATACTTCGACCTGGCGCGACTCGAACTTCTTGCCGGAGGTCATCAGCTGTAGGTAGTCGACAACGATCAGCCGCAGATCGGCTCGCTGCCGCAGCCGGCGCGCCTTGGCGCGGATCTCCATCATGGTCAGGTTCGGCGAGTCGTCGATATACAGTGGCGCCTCGCTGATTTCGCTCATCCGCCGCGCCAGCCGGGTCCAGTCGTCGTCACTCATCCGGCCCGACCGCATATCGGCAAGCTTGATTTTTGCCTCGGCGGACAACAGCCGCATCACGATCTCGGACTTACTCATCTCCAACGAAAAGATGACGCTGGCCATCCGATTACGGATCGAGCATGACCGCATGAAATCCAGGCCCAGGGTCGAGTTGTGGGTGGGAATCATGCCACGGCCAGCTAGGTATAGGTGCGCGGCGTTATCCACCTGTACGCAGCGCACCGGAACAGTACGGACCGGACGCACCGCGTCCACTTGCAGCACCGGAGCCATCAAGGTCGTGCCGCCGGGGCGCTTCCCATAGCGCACGGTGGACCCGGCTGCGGCGATAGTGTCCAGGCCGCCTAGCAATTGGCCCGTTGTGCGGATGCCATAACTCGTCGGCCACTGGTGGTCGGCATCGGCGACGATCACCGTGCCGTCGGAGAATTCGATTTCGTAGCACGGCCGGCCCAGCATGACCTCCGTCGCGGCCACCACCAGGGTCGGCTGTCCGTCAACACCCAGCAACTCATTACCGACGGCGACATCGCCCATCGTCGTCCAGCCATTCGGCGTCGGCAGCGGTGTATCCAGTGCCAGCGCCTTGCCCACGCCCGGCCTCGCCGCGACGATGACCATCTGGCCCGGATGCAGGCCGTTGGTCACGTCATCGAGTTCGGTGAAACCGGTTGGCACCCCGCGGGCCAGACCGCCATTGGAGGCGATCGCGTCGATCTCGTCCATGGTCGGCTGCAGCAAGTCCTCCAGCGGGACGAAGTCCTCGGAGAGCCGCCGATCGGTGACGTCGTAGATCTCGGCCTGGGCCCGGTCGACGACCTCGGCGACATCGGCGCCCTCGGCGCCGGCGTAGCCGTACTGCACCACCCGGGTGCCGGCTTCCACCAGCCGGCGCAGCAGCGCCTTTTCGGAGACGATCTCCGCGTAGTACCCGGCGTTGGCCGCCGTCGGCACCATCGCGATCAAGGTGTGCAGGTACGGCGCCCCGCCGATCCGGCGCAGCAGGCCGCGGCGGTCCAACTCGGCGGCAACGGTCACGGCGTCGGCCGGCTCCCCCCGCCCATAGAGATCCAGGATGGCGTCGTAGACGTTTTGGTGCGCCGGGCGGTAAAAGTCGCCGGGCCGCAGCTTTTCCAGGACATCGGCGATGGCGTCCTTGCTCAGCAGCATCCCGCCCAGCACCGACTGCTCGGCTGCAAGATCCTGAGGCGGCTGACGACCGAAGTCCTCGCTGGGCGTATCCATGCCGGGGTGGCCGAGATCGTCAACGACTGCCATAACCTCCCCTTCTCCTCCGGCACGATCTTCGAACGCATATTCGATAGTGGCGCATTGACGTTAAACCCTGTCCCCGACATCGCTTGAGTCAAAGCACCGCCATCACCCCACGACGGGTCGACGCTAAAGGTTGCTGGCACGGACTCCAAACGACGTTGTTCATAGACCTGTGCATCGTGTGTGCATATCCGTCAGCGGCTGTGTTGAGGGGGTGTGGAGAACTTGTGGAGCAATATGCGGCATTGCGGCATCACTGCAGATAAGCGGACCACACAGCCAGACACTTTGTGTGGATGAGAATCTCTTCGGCGTGTCGGGCCGGGTTGCCGCTTCGGGCGTGTTGCGTTTCAGGCATGGATTCGCGGCGTTAACGGACGGTTACGTTCGCTAACTGTCGCGCTTCGGTGCAAGTTCGCCAGCGTATGCAGCAACGTCACTACCCCAGTCGCAGCCCGTCGGGCCTGAACCGGGGTAGGGTATCCAGCCTTAATTCTCTGCGACGACGTCGAGGGCCACCTCGACGGCTACCTCCGGGTGCACATGCAGCGTGACCGGGTGGTTACCCACGGCCTTGATGTGGCCCTTGGGCAACCGCACGATGCGCTTGTCGAGGTTGGGCCCGCCAGCCTTTTTGATCGCGGTGACGACGTCACCGGCGGTTACCGACCCGAACAACTTGCCCGAGTCGCCCGCCGTCTTCACCGGCAGCGCAACCGCACCCAGCGCCTCGATCGCCGTCTTGATTTCGTTGGCGTGTTCGAGGTCTCGCACTTGTTTGGATTCACGGGCCCGACGGATGTCGTCGACCTGCTTCTGCGCGCCGCGCGACGCCAGGATCGCCAAGCCACGCGGAAGCAGGAAGTTACGGCCGTATCCGTCTCTGACCTCGACGGTGTCCCCGACCGAACCGAGGTGGTCGACATCGGATGTCAGAATAAGCTTCATCTTTTACGAATTCCGTTCTGCGTTAGCCGTTTACCGCGCCGAGGAAGTGAACGGCAGCAGCGCCACCTCGCGGGCATTCTTGACCGCGAGCGCGATGTCACGCTGGTGCTGCACGCAGTTGCCGGTAACGCGGCGCGCGCGGATCTTGCCGCGCTCGCTGATGTAGGTACGCAGCAGAGCAGTGTCCTTGTAGTCGATCACTTGTTCTTTCTTGCCGCAGAACACGCACTTGCGTGTCTTGACCGGCTTTTCGGGTGCCGGTCGCCGCTTATTGGACTTGGCCATGTCTGTCTGTCTCTTTCGTGCTGTCGTCGGAAAAGTTAGAAGGGTGGTTCGTCGTCGCCGCCGCCGAACGAACCGGAGGCCGGCGCGCTGCCCCACGGGTCGTCGCCGCCTCCACCGCCGGTCTGGGCCGGCTGACGGGATCCTCCGCCGCCACCGCCACCACCGCCGCCGAAGCCACCGCCCCCGCCGCCGCTGCGGCTGGCCTTGTTGACCTTGGCGGTCGCGTAGCGAAGTGACGGGCCGATCTCGTCGACCTCGACCTCGACCACGGTGCGCTTCTCACCCTCGCGAGTCTCGAACGAACGCTGCTTGAGCCGGCCCTGCAGGATCACCCGGGAACCGCGAGTGAGGCTTTCGGCCACATTTTCGGCGGCCTCGCGCCAGATGTTGCACCGCAAGAACAGCGCCTCGCCGTCCTTCCACTCCCCGCTCTGGCGGTCGTAGATTCGCGGTGTCGAGGCCACCGTGAAGTTCGCCACGGCGGCACCGGACGGGGTGAACCGCAGTTCGGGGTCAGCAGTCAGGTTTCCGACGACGGTGATAATGGTGTCACCAGCCACTGTGACCTCCTGGTCCTGGTGTGCCTGCCGGAATCGGCGGGTGGGTGGTCATGAGCGTGCAATCGCAGAGCCTACGCAACGGCTCCGACGCGACGTGGTCATTCGCCAACAGGCGCCTGGCGACGATGCGGGCCGGGACGGCCCGAGGAGAAGCCAGGCAATCAACATCAGTCCTTGTCGGGCTAGTGCTTGATCGCGCGGCTCCTCCTCATCGCGCTGCGCGTCCCCCTCGCCGCTGCGCGGCTGGGGCTGCCCGCACTGCATCGTCGCCACGCTAATGCTTGTCGGTGCGCATCACCTTGGTGCGCAACACCGACTCGTTCAGGCTGAGCTGACGGTCCAGTTCGGACACCGTCGCGGGCGCGGCCTTGAGGTCGATCACCGCATAGATGCCCTCGGCATGCTTCGCGATTTCGTACGCCAACCGGCGTCGGCCCCAGATGTCGACCTTCTCCACGGTTCCGCCGTCTTTACGGACGACGTTGAGAAAAGTCTCCAACGACGGGGCTACGGTGCGCTCGTCGAGGGTGGGGTCAAGGATGACCATGATTTCGTATGGACGCATGGAAACCTCATCACCTCCTCTGGTCGTATGCGGCCACGGTCTTGTCCGTGGCAGGAGGGTCGCCTGCGTCGGCAACCGACCCAGGCTACCGGACGGGGGCTGAGCCTGCGAAATCCGGTTCGACCCCGATGCTCGACGGGGCGGGTGGTCGTAGCCGGGTCGGACGCAGCTGCTGAGGCAGCCAGCTCGGCGGCGCATCGACGGCCCAGTCGAATACCCCACCCGCCGGATCGTCGATCCGTCCGCGCAGGCGCACCAGATCCTCGTCGGGCCGGTAGATCTGGCGGACCACCAGCGCGCACAGTCCCAGCACCGAGATGTCGCGCAACAGCACGGTGGCGGTGAACCACTGCTCGGGCAAACCGCGGTCGGGCACGCTGTAGAGGTAGTACATCCGTGGCACCCACACCAGCGCATCGATCGTCATCCACGCCAACAGGATTCGGCGGTGCGGCAACGCCAGCACTGCCAACGGCACCAACCACAGCGAGAACTGCGGGCTCCACACCTTGTTGGTCAACAGAAACGCCGCCACTACCAGAAACGCCAGCTGCGCTACCCGTGGCCGGCGCGGAGCGGTCAGGGCGACGTAACCGATTGCCGCACAGGATAATACGAAGAGGGCTAGGACAACTTCGTTAAGCCTCTGTGGCGGCTGCCAGAAACCCAGGTTCGGATCGAAGCCCTGCCAGCCGGTGAACGATTTGACGACGTTGAACACCGAATCCATGTCGTCGCCGCGACGGGCGTTCAGCCTGAAGAACTCCGACCAACCCCGCGGATAGAGCACCATCACCGGCAGGTTCACCGCCAGCCAGGTTGCCACCGTCGCAGCCGCGGTGCGCGCCAGCCCGCCAAGCCGGCCGGTCCGGATGGCCAGCACCAGCAGCGGGCCCAACAACAACACCGGATACAGCTTCGCCGCGACACCGAGCCCGAGCAGCAGGCCGGCCAGCACCGGTCGCCGCCGCGCCCACGCGAGCAGCCCGCCAATCGCCAAAGCCGTTGCCAGCGCGTCGAAATTCGTGAACATCTGAAAGATCACCAGCGGCGACGCGCCGACCAGCGCCGCATCCCATATCCGGCGGCCCGCAAGCCCCGCGGTGGCCCACAGCGTCGCCAGCCACGCCAGCGCCAGTCCGAGCGCGGCGACATCGAAGAAGACCACCACCTCGGCGATGACCGGCAGCCCGATCAATCTGCTCAACGCCGTGTAGGTCTTGGCCAATGCCATCGACACGTACTGATACACCCCGGTGAGCACCGGGTACTCCATGTAGCGCACCGCGGGCCGGCCGTCATAGCGGGTCTGCGGCTTGCCGCCGGAATCCTTCTCGATCCAACTGGACTTGTACGGAAATTTGCCCTGGCTCAACAACTCCGCGCCGTACAGCGGCACGGTGTCGGAGTAGCACAGCTCGTAATAAGCGCGCTGGTTCTGCCAATTGGCCACCCGTTGGTCGCCCGGCCCGGTCCCGGTGCTCTGCAAACACGGCGCTTTCGTCGACCACCCCAGTGCCAAAAACACCAGCGCGATCAAAAACATCACCCGCACCGGGGTCAGGAAAGCGGTGCGCCCGATTATCGCGTGCCGACCCACCGGACCACCGACGACGTTCGACAGCGCCGCGCCCAGAAAGTCGGTGCGGCTGGGGCAATCGCGATCATCGGCGGAGCGCAAGTCGGCGGCCAATGCCCGCGGGGAAATGATGGCGCGACCCGTCGTGGTGCCGATCACGGCGGCGGTTGAGCAGGCCCGGGCGCTCCCGGTGGCGGTCCAGGGGCCGGCGCCACGGGGACAGTGGTGGGCGGCCCGACCGGGATCGTGATGCCCGGTGCCACTTCGATCGAGGGCTGGATGATCGTCATCTGCGGCGGCGGAGGTGGCGGCGGCGGCGCTACCGGCGCCCCGGCGTAGCCACCGATCTCACCCGGCTTGGGGAACGACTCGACCGTGGTGCCCTTGAGCGCACCGTCCATGGTCGCCTTCCAGATGTCCGACGGCAGACCTGACCCGTAGATCGGCGAGCCCCACTTGTTGACCAGCGGCTTGTCACCGGTGACGGTGCCCACCCATACCGCCGTCGACAGCGACGGGGTGTAGCCGACCATCCAGGCATCCTTGTCGGCGTCGGAGTCGCCCAACTGCGTCGTGCCGGTCTTGGCCGCCGACGGCCGCCCGCCCGCCAACGCGTGACCGCGCGAATACGAGGCGATCGGCTCCATCGCCGATGTGACGTTGTCGGCGACGTCCTTGGGGACCCGCTGTTCGCCGGAGTTGTCGGAGCCGGTGGCGTCGAACAGCACGCGGCCCTCGGAGTTGACCACCTTCTGCACGAAATGCGGTCGGTGATAGACACCCGATGCGGCCAGCGTCGCGTACGCCGAGGCCATGTCGATCACCCGAGTCTGGTACTGGCCCAACACAATTCCAGTGTTGGGCGGTCCGCCTTTGCCGTCTTCGGACAACGTGTGCGCAACACCGGGGAAGCTGGGCGCAATGCCCGCTTGATGCGCGGCGTCGGCGACGTCGTCCGGGCCGTTTTTCAACTTCAACATCAGCCGGTAGTAGGAGGTGTTCAACGAACGCTTCAACGCCTCGGCGATATTGCAGGTTCCGCAGCTCTCGCCCTCGACGTTGGTGATCTTGATGCCGTGGACCGTCAGCGGTGAGCTGTCCACCTGATAGCCCAGCCCGATGCCCTGCTCGAGGGCAGCGATCAGCGTGAACACCTTGAACGACGACCCGGTCTGCAATCCGGCCTGGGCGAAGTCGAAGCCGTGCGCATCGTTGCCGCCGTAGTAAGCCTTCACGGCGCCGTTATGCGGATCGATGGAGACCACCGCGGTGCGCATGTCGGGAGCCTGCCCCTCGAGATACTTCGACACCGCGTCCTCTGCCGCCTTCTGCGCTTGCGGATCGATGGTCGTGGTGACTTGCAGCCCCTGAGTGTTCAGGGTCTGCTCGTCGATATTGAACAGCTCGAGCAGCTCCCTGGTCACCTGCCGCTCGATCAACCCGTTGGGTCCGGTGGTCTGGTTTTGCGCGCGGGCCTGATCAGGCGGCACCGTCGGCGGAAACGCCTGGGCCGCGCGGTCCTTCGGCGACAGCGCGCCGATGTCCACCATGCCGTCGAGCACCCAGTTCCATCGGTCTTTGGCGCCCTGGAGATCGACCGCGGGGTCGAGCGTCGACGGGCGCTGAATCAGCGCGGCCAGCAGTGCCCCGTCGGCCACGGTGAGCTGGTCGACGGGTTTGCCGAAGTAGGCCTTCGACGCCGCCGATATCCCGTAGGCGCCTCGGCCGAAGTAAATGATGTTGAGGTAGGCCTGCAGCACGTCGTCTTTGGACCACTCACCCGACATCTTGGTGGCGATGACGAGTTCCTTGGCCTTGCGGACCAGGCCACCGACGCCGGCACGCTGTGATCCCACCAACGCGTTCTTGACGTACTGCTGGGTGATCGTAGAACCGCCCTGCGTGTCGCCGCCGAAGATGTTGTTCTTCACCGCTCGCGCGAAGCCGGTGAACGAGAAGCCGGGGTTGGAGTAGAAGTTGCGGTCCTCGGCGGCGATCACCGCCTGGCGCACATGCACCGGCACCTGGTTGATGTTGACGTCCTCGCGATTGCCTTCCGGCGGCACGATTTTGGCCAGCTCAGAGCCGTCACTGGCCAGGATCGTCGAGACCTGGTTGGTGCGAATGTCACCGGGCTTGGGAATGTCGACGATGAAGTAGGCCATCGCGAAGGTGACGATCGGCAACAGCAGCAGCACCGCGGCGGCGACGTAGAGCCCGCGACGGACCCACATCCAGTTGATGCGTTGCAGCCAGGTCCAGTCGATCCGTTGCACCCAGCCCCAGTCGGGCAATGGCGGCGTCCACCGCCGTGGACCGGGCGGACCGGGCGGGCGGCCGCCCCCGGCTCCGCCGGTCGGCTGACGGTGAATCCGTGGCGACCTGCCTTCCAGTGCGGCCGCGGCCAGCTCGCGCGGGTCCGCCCGCTCTGACGCGCTCGTCGGCGGCCGACCGTCCATCGCGGCCTTGACCGCCTCGATCGGATCCCGCAGGTCACGCGACGTGTCGTCCCTGACCGGAGGCAGGATCGTGGTCAACCGGTCGTCGGGGGGAACCGAGGGGCGTTGCCGGGGTCGCGGGTCAGACGTCTGCCCACTGTCAGCCGCTGACCCGTTCGGGGTGTCAGTGGCCGAGTGGTCTTGCTGTCCTTCGTTATTCACTGGCCGTGCGGGTGCCGTTCCGCGCCGTCCGCGTGCTGCGCGACCCGGTAGGAGGGCGGGCCGGGCGTGCGGCGCCGAGCACATACGACTTGACCAAGTGATTCCAGCTGCAGGTCCGGCACACCTCCACCACGTGCACGGAGAACTCTTCGTAACGGGAGGCCAGCATCACCAACTCTTCAGCCGTGCGTGCCGAACCCGATACCGCGCCCAGATGGTCGCCGAATACCCACGACACCAGGGTGAGCTGCTCCTTCCGGCAGATCGGGCACATCACCTGGCTGAGCTTCCCGTGAAATTTCGCGGCGCGCAGCAAGTACGGATTGGCGTCGCACACTTCGGAGACGCCGGTCCGTCCCGAATAGACCTCGGCCAGCAGTGAGCGACGCCGAAGCGCGTAGTCGACTACCTGTCGCTGCAATCGCACGATGACCAGAGTACGTCCGCGCGACCGATGCCGAGAGATTGCCCGGACACTCCGTGTGCCTCGCTACGAAGCACTCGCGCCTCCGACGCGCGGAAGGAACGCGGACCGGACCGGACCGGTCGGCCGGGTGACCTCGGCGCCGTCGCCCAGCAGACCCCGCCGGGCCAGGATCGGGCGTACCCCCTCGCCGAAGATGTAGGCCTCTTCGAGATGCGGATAGCCGGACAGGATGAAATGGTCCAGCCCCAGCTCGACGTACTCGGTGATCCGGTCGGCGACTTCCTGGTGCGAGCCGACCAGCGCGGTGCCTGCGCCCCCGCGAACCAAACCGACGCCGGACCACAAGTTGGGGTAGATCTCCAGCCGTCGGGCATCCGCCCCGGCCCCGAAATCGTCGCCGCCACTATGTAATTCGCGCATCCGACGTTGTCCCTCGGACTCCGACCGGGCGAGCGACTGTTGGGCGGCGGCCACGGTCTGCGGATTCAGCGCGCTCAGCAGCCGCTGTGCCTCGGACCAGGCCTGCTCGCTGGTGTCTCGGGAGATGACGTGCAGCCGGATGCCGTAGCTCAGTTGCCGACCCTGCGCCGTGGCCAGGTCGCGGATCCAGTTCAGCTTCTCGCTGACCTGCGCCGGCGGCTCGCCCCACGTCAGATAGGTGTCGGCGAATCCGGCGGCGACCTGGCCCGCCGCCGGTGACGACCCGCCGAAGAACACCGCGGGCAGCGGATCGGGACGCCGCGCCAGCGACGCCTGCTCGACTCGGAGGTGTTCCCCGGTCACGGTTACCGGATCGTCGGACGTCCACAACCGGCGGACGATGTCGAGGAATTCGGCACACCGCGCGTAGCGGGCCTCTTTCGGCAGGAAGTCGCCGAATGCCCGCTGCTCGGCGCTCTCGCCGCCGGTGACCACGTTAAGCATCAGCCGCCCGTGCGACTGCCACTGAAAGGTGGCCGCCATCTGCGCGGCCAGCGTCGGGCTGATCAGCCCCGGACGGAACGCCACCAGGTATTTCAGCGACTCGGTGTTGCCGATCAGCATGGCAGTGGTCAGCCAGGCGTCTTCACACCACAGACCGGTTGGCGTGAGGACGGCCTCGAAGCCGTTGATCTCGGCGGCCTGGGCGAGCTGGATGAGGTATTTCAAATCGCCCGGCCGGTCGCCGTGCATGGTGCTTCCGTGACCGCCGGCGATCAGGTCGCGCGAGTCCCCGTAAGTGGGCAGAAACCAATGAAAGTGTAGTGACACGTTATTCGGTTATGCCTGCTACCGACCGCCACCAACAGGCTTGCAACCACGGTGATTGCAACCCGACCGATCACGCATCGCCTTAGCAAGTTCGCCGGCGACCGCAATGTCGAACGGGTCAATCCGCCGTCCTGACAGCTCGGGCAAACGGCTAAACAGAGCGAGAACACCAGCTGGAGTGGTGGCAAATATATCGGGGCGATACTATGACGCGAGGCGTCGAAATGTCCTAACGGTCCGAGCAAAGGAGGTGACTCGATGCTGGAGCTCGCCATC
>Ga0335075_10010310_pt1 | contig 14196 bp, 12 predicted proteins | sample Lox_Sample_24_FD_206723 | JGI IMG/M metagenome (GOLD analysis project Ga0335075, IMG submission 206723) | Soil microbial communities from Loxahatchee National Wildlife Refuge, Florida, United States - Lox_Sample_2.4 | ecosystem: Environmental > Terrestrial > Soil > Wetlands | place: USA...
GACGCGGGCGATCCTGACGCGTTCGGCCTCCTGCTGCACACCAGCGGCACCACCAGCAAGCCGAAGACCGTGCCGGTCCGGCAGCGCAACCTCATCGCGTCGACCGGCGCGGTCGCGCGGACGTACGGGCTGGACGGCGACGACGTGACGATGTGCGTCATGCCGCTGTTCCACGTGCACGGCCTGGTGGCCGCGGTGCTCGGCACGCTGTCGACCGGCGGCACCGTGGTGCTGCCGCGGTTCCGGCCGTCCACGTTCTGGGCCGACGTGGCGGAGCACGAAGCGACCTGGTACACGGCCGTCCCGACGATCCACGCGCGGCTGCTCACCCAGGCCGCCGGGCTGGACGCGGCGCCGGCGCACCGGCTCCGGTTCGTCCGCTCCTGCTCGGCGCCGCTGCCCGCGACCCTGTGGCAGCGCTACGAGGAAACGATCGGCGTGCCGCTCATCGAGGCGTACGGGATGACGGAGGCGGCCCACCAGATGGCGTCGAACCCGCTGCCGCCCGGCGAGCGCCGGCCCGGCACGGTCGGGCGGGCGACCGGCATCGAGATCGCCGCGCTCGACGACAGCTGGCAGCCCGTGCCCGCGGGCGGCGAGGGCGAGGTCGCGGTGCGCGGCCCGTCGGTCGTCGACCACTACCTGGACAACCCGGCCGCGACGGCCGCCTCGTTCCGGGACGGCTGGTTCCGCACCGGCGACGTCGGCAAGCTGAGCGCGGACGGCTACCTCACGCTGGTCGGCCGGCTCAAGGAGCTGATCAACCGGGCGGGGGAGAAGATATCTCCCTACGAGGTCGAGGACGTGCTGCTCACGCACCCGGCGGTCGCCGAGGCGGCCGCCTACCCGGTGCCGGATGAGAAGTACGGGGAGCAGGTCGGCGTCGTCGTCGTGCTCAGCGGCGAGGCCACGCCGAAGGAACTCGCCGCGCACTGCGCGGACCGCCTCGCCGCGTTCAAGCGGCCGGCCCGGGTGACGATCCTGCCGGAGATCCCGAAGGGGCCGACGGGCAAGATCCAGCGCCGCACGCTGGTCACGCTGGTGGATCAGTGAAGGTCGCGGTCGTCGGCGCCGGGGCGATCGGCGCGTACGTCGGCGCCGCCCTGGACCGGGGCGGGGCGGACGTCCACCTGATCGCGCGCGGCAAGCACCTCGAAGCGATGCGCGGCGACGGCGTCACCGTGCACAGCCCGCGCGGCGACTTCCACGCCCATCCGCACGCCACGGACGACCCCGCCGAGGTCGGGCCGGCCGACATCGTGTTCCTCGGCTTGAAGGCGTACAGCTACGCCAGCGCCGGCCCGCTGCTGCGGCCGTTGCTCGGACCGGACACCGGCGTCGTCGCCGCGCAGAACGGCATCCCCTGGTGGTACTTCCACGGCCTGCCCGGTCCGTACGAAGGCCGCCGCGTGGAGGCGGTCGACCCGGACGGCGCGGTCTCCGCCGTGATACCCCCCGCCCACGCGATCGGCTGTGTCGTCTACAGCTCGACCGAGATCGAGGCGCCGGGGGTGATCCGCCACATCGAGGGCACCCGGTACTCCATCGGCGAGCCGGACGGCAGCATCTCCGACCGGTGCACCGCGTTCAGCCAGGCGATGGTGGCCGGCGGCCTGAAGTGCCCCGTCGAGAAGAACCTGCGTTCCGACATCTGGCTCAAGCTGCTCGGCAACGTGGCGTTCAACCCGATCAGCGTCCTCACCCGCGCGACGATGGGCGAGATCGCCGCCCACCCGGGCACGCGCGAGCTGGTGCTGGCGATGATGCGGGAGACGGCGGAGGTCGCGGCCAGCCTGGGCAGCCCGCCCAAGATCTCCATCGAGCGCCGGTTCGAAGGCGCGGCCAAGGTCGGCGACCACAAGACGTCGATGCTGATGGACTTCGAGGCAGGCAAGCCGCTGGAGTCGGACGCCCTGCTCAAGGCGCCCGTGGAACTGGCGCGGCTCGCCGGCGTGCCCGCGCCCAGCCTCGAGATGGTGGTCGCGCTCATCGACCTGCTGACCCAGCCCGGCGCCGGCGCCGGCGCCGGCTGAGGCTACGGCAGTTCCTTGCGCATCAGAGTGCATATCGTGTAGTAGCGGGAGATGGTTCCGTCGGGCGCCTCCTCGTCCCACGAGTCGGGTTCCCGCCCGTAGGCGCGGTAGCCGAGCCGGTCATACAGCGCTAGTGCCCGCGGGTTGACGTCCTCCACGCCGAGTTCGGCCGTGTGCAGCCCGCGGGCGCGAATCCGCTGCTCGGCAGCCCCGATGAGGGTCGTGCCGATGCCGCACGACTGCAGCGCGCCGTGGACCGCCAGCTGCCAGAGCGTGCCCGCGCCGGGGGATTTGGCGTAGTCGATCCCGCACAGCGCCACCGGCAGGCCCGACGGCGGGCAGGCCGCCAGGTACTCCACTTCGCCGCGCCGGGCCCGCTCGAGCGCCTGAGCGATGCTGGCCAGATGGGTAGCCGTCCCTCCCGCCCAGGCGCAGGCGGGCAAGTCCTCGTCCGTCAGGTCGCGGATCGTCAGCGGTACGACGACCTGGTACACCGGCACCACCCCCGATCGCGTGCCCGTATGCCCGCTATTAGTTCACGCAGGGGATGCCGAACGGCGCGTTCGGCTTGACCGTGAGGATGCCGCCGGTCGAGCCGTCGTTCGCGCCCGCCGTGGACGACGGGGACGGCGACTGCGAAGACGGGGTGCTCGCGGGCTGGTTGCTCGTGGTGGACGACGAAAGGCCCGCGGGCACCGCTGTCACGGTCGAGCCGAGCAGCACCTCCACGTGACCAGCGGGCAGCGAGGACAGTGCCGTCGCGTGCCCGCCGACCTTGCCCGCGATGACCGCCGCGTTCGCCGACGCTCCGCTGCCGTAGAACACCTGGGTGCCCGACTCGAGAGTCTGCGACTGGTCAGACGCGTTCGAGACGGTGCCGGCCTTGTACCCGAGCGTGGTGAACGCCTGAGAGACGTCGCCGGCCAGCCCGCCCACTCCGCTGCCGTTGTAGACGTCCACCGTGACCGTCGACGCCGGCGGGATCGCCGCTTTGCTGGTGCTTGTCTTCGGCGCGCTCTGGGCGACTGGCGGCGGCGGGTAGAACGCGTTGTGCACGTACTGCTGGATGTAGGGCACGTTGATCGTGTTGACGTCCTGCTCGGAGCCGTTGAGCGGCATGTCGTTCACCTGGCCGGAGATCGGCAGCGTCTGGAATGACACGTGGCCGCCGGTGAGCGCGCGCATGTTGGTCGCGAAGTCGAACAGGTTGAAGGTCGAGTCGGTCCGCAGGTACTGGCTCGCGATGCCGAGCAGGGAATTGAGCTTGCCGAGATCGCTGAACACGTTCTCGTGCTTCAGCTGGTAGATCGCGTAATCGATGACGGCCTGCTGCCGCTTCGTGCGGCCGATGTCGGTCCCGGGGAGCGTGTCGCGGGCACGGACGAACGCGAGCGCCTGGTCCGCCGCGAGATGCAGGTACTGGGGGCCGCCCTTCTTCAGGTTGTAGCCGTCCGCGACGGCGTTCCACCCGGACGCCGAGTCGGCCAGGTTCGCGCCGCCGTTACCGCTCCACGGCTGCACGCAGACCTCGATGCCGCCGAACGCCTGGGCCAGGTAGAAGAAGCCAGCCAGGTTCACTTCCACGAAGTGGTCGATGTGAACTCCGGTGACCGACTGTACCGTGTCGATCGCGAACGCCTGGCCCGCCTGGTTGGCCTCGGTGTAACGCTGGTTCTGGCTCTGGGACGAGCCGTAGGTCTGGCCGAGGGACTGGTTGTAGGCGAAGTCGTAGGCCTGGTCGATCTTCCCCTGGGTGATGCCCTGGTAGGTGGCGTGCGGGTAGTTGACCAGGTCGTCGCGCGGGATCGAGAAGCCCACAGCCTTCTGCCCGCCGGCGAAGATGTGGATGAGGATCAGCGTGTTGGTGTCCTGGGCGCCGACCTCGCCCGCCGAGACGGCGCCCGCGTTGCCGGCGTGCATGGCGGTCAGCAGGCTGTTCGGGAGCGTGTTCCCGTAGTAGTCGGTCCGGCTCTCCAGCCCCATCACCAGTATGTTCATCGCGCCGACGGAACTGCTGCCGTTGATCGAGATGCCCTGCCCGGTCGAGTCGACGAGCTTGGTCACCTGGTGCGCGTACCCGGCCACGACGATCAGCAGCGCGGCGACAAAACAGGTCACCGCGTACCCCACCTTGCCCGCGATCAGGTGCGCGAGGCGCGACGTGACCATGACCGTCCCTCCACGCCGGCCGGGTATCGGCGTTCTCCCGGCTGGTTATGTCGCCGTTATCGGCAACGGTACCCGGTTGACGACTTCAAGCGGGCGGTGTAAGGCGCTTGTCACACAGTTATCAGCTAATCCAAAGGTAACCGTGCGTGGCCGGCGAAGGCGGTCTGGGCCCGCAAGCTACCGGGGCCGGTGGGCGTCCGACTCAGCAACCGTTCATTGCCCATGATGTCGAGGGTTTCCTCGAGTGACTCCAAGTCTTCAGCGCTGATAACGAGCGGCATCTCCTCCGGTGTGCCCACAGCCATAAGTATCGCCAGATATTTCGGGCCGACCTAGCGTGCCTCAACGCTGAAAGTCTGGCCGCCTAAGACCGGCCAGACTTTCAGCGCTATCGGAGATGGATTACGGAGCCGGGGCGAACGCGATGTCCGTGATGGCGGCGTCCAGCGTGGAAGTGCCGGGGCCGCCGCCCACCGTGGCGACGATGCTGCCGGTCGCCGCGTCGATGACAGAAACGGAGCCGGAGTATCCGTTGCCGACCCACACCTGCGAGCCGTCCGGGCTGACCGAGACCGACATGGGCAGCCGGCCGACGGCGATCGTCCCGGTCACCTTCAGGGTCGCCGCGGACAGCACGGAAACCGAGTCGGAGTTCATGTCCGCCACGTACAGCGTGGATCCGTTCGGAGTCACCGCGACCGCGTATGGCTCCGCCCCGGCCGCGACCGAGCCGGTGACCGCGCCGCTCGCGGCGTTGATCTCAAGCAGCGTGCCCGCGTTGGCGTTCGTGACGTAGAGCGTCTTGCCGTCCGGGCTGACCGTGATGCCCTGCGGCCCCGCCGGGTCGGGGATCACCCGGGTCACGCTGGACGTCGCGACGTCGATCACGGTGATCCCGGTCTCGGTGGTCACGTAGGCGGTAGAGCCGTCCGGGCTGAACACCACCTGCCGGGGGCCCGCGCCCACGTGGATGTCCTTGACCACGGTGTCGGTCGACGGGTCGATGACCGCCACGACGTCGGACCCGCCGGGGCCCGTGTCACCGCCGGTCACGGTGGCGTACACGGCCTTGCCCGACGGCGACACGGCGATGTCCTGTGGGTACGGCCCGACCTCGATCTGCTTGCTCGCCTTCGTCGTGGGGTTGACGGCGAGGACGTAGTACTGGCCGGTCTCCGCGATGTAGATCTCGGAGCCGTCCGGCGCGGCGGCGACGCCTTCAGCGCTGTCGGCGCTGAAGGTCCCGACGATGCTCGCGGCGGCCACGTTGACCTCGATGACCTCGTCGCCGCCGGCGGCCGCCACGTAGGCGTCATAGCTGGGATCGGTGCCCGCGCTCTTCGAGATGGCGGTGAGTGCGGCCTGCGAGATCGCGCCCTGCGACGCGTGCCCGGCGCTCGCCGCGCTCGTCGCCGGGGCCTTGGCTACGGGTGTCCCGGCCAGGGCCATGGCCGTGCCGAGCGCGCCCGCGGCAACAGCCGCGGCCACGGTGCCACCCGCGATGAAGGTGCGCCGCCTGTTCCAGCGCTTCGGCGTCCCGTTGTCAGCTGACATGTGAGGATCTCCTTATCCGGCGCTTGGGGCGGTCAGGCGTCGCGCGTCGTGGTGCGCGGGCGGGGACGGGGGCCGGTCTGCTGCTTGGGCACCGTCTGGCTGGTGGTGGGGAACACCACCGCGGGCAGCGTGGTGACTTCCTTCACGGCCAGGGCGAGCTGCGCCTTGGTGTCCGGCAGCCTCGGGAACGGGCTCCTGGACGAGGCGCCGAGCGCCGACGTGAGGTCGCCGAACGTGGAGCGGCGCCACGGCGTGATGTTGGGGATCGTCACTCCGGTGAGCGTCTCGAGGAAGCGCAGCACCGAGGTGTGGTCGAACGTCTCGCTGGCGATCCAGCCGCCCTGGGTCCACGGCGACACGATGAGGCACGGCACCCGGAACCCGGCGCCGATCGGCAGGCTGTCGACGTACTCGTTCGCCGTCCCGGTTGGGGCGGTCGGCGGCACCACGTGGTCGAACAACCCGTCGTTCTCGTCGTAGTTGAGGATGAACACGGTCGAGTTCCACACGTCCGGGTTGGCCGCGATCGCGTCGATCTTGCTGGCCACGAAGTCCGCGCCCGCGGCCGGCGTGTAGTCCGGGTGCTCGGACTGGTAGCTGGTCGGGATGATCCACGAGACGAACGGCAGCCGGTCGTGAATGGCGTCGTACTCGAACTGCCCGGGGGAGAACGTGCGCAGCCCGCTCTGGTACAGGGTGGAGCTCACCGGCGCGTTGCGGAAGGAGGCGAACATCTCCAGCGGGTTGCACTCGTAGTTGTCGACCTCCTGGTACACCTGCCAGGGCACGCCCGCGGCGGTGAGCGCCTCGGGGTAGCTCATCCATCCGTAGGGCGTCGGGTCGATGTTGGAGATGATCGGGCCGCCCGCCACGCCCTGGGGGTCAATCCAGGCCGACCAGTGGTAGAGCCGGTTCGGCCAGGTCGGGCCAAGCACCGAGCAGTGGTAGTTGTCGCAGATCGTGAAGTTCTCCGCGAGCGCGAACTGGAAGGGGATGTCGTCGCGCTCCATGTAGCCCATCGTGTACGGGCCATTGGCGCCGTCCGCCGCCAGGTGGGCGGGCAGCCAGTTGTTCATCGCCCCGCCGTTCCAGGCGCTGTGCTGGACGGTGTACGCGTGGCTGGTGGACGGCTGGGCTTGCGCGCTCGTGGTCTGGGTGTCCAGGTGGAACGGGAGCAGGTAGCCGTCGGGGTTCTGCGGGTCAGGCTGGTAGAAGACCGGCTTGCCGGTGGACAGCGTGATCGCGGTCGGGTCGGAGAACCCGCGCACGTTGGGCAGCGTTCCGAAGTAGTGGTCGAACGACCGGTTCTCCTGCATGAGGATCACCACGTGCTTGATGTCGCGGAGGCTTCCCCCGGTGGAGGGGCCGGCTGCCAGCGCGCGACGGACGTTGGAGGGCAGGAATTCGGCGGCGAATGCGGCGGTCGCCGTCGCGCCGAGACCTTGTAGCAGGCGGCGGCGTGATATTTCAGGCACGAGCGTGCTCCGTCCCGTTGGGAACAGTTACCTCGCCAAGGCTCTGCCGCCCGGATGGCCAACTTATGAGCGTTTATGGAGCAATAGGAAAACTCCTGGGCGCGTTCACGTGACTTGATGGCCGCGCTTGTGGATATCGCCGCCGGTCGGTCAGGGGTTCTGCCGCACGGGTGCTGAGCGGAGGATGTCGCCGAGGATGGCGATTCCGGCCTGGATGGCCCGCTGGCCGGTGTTGCCGAAGCCGAGTACCAGCTGGGGCGGATCGGGCCGGTGGTCGGCGCGGTACGCGCTCATTCCGTAGATGCCGACGGAACGTGACCGGGCCGCGCCAATCACGGCCTGCTCCTCGGCGTCAGCGGGGAGGTGGGCGACCGCGTGGAACCCCGCCGCCAGCCCGGTCAGCCGGACGCCCGGGGCGTGCCTGGCGAGTGACTGGACGAGCACGTCGCGGCGCGCGGCGTACTCGCCGCGCATCCGGCGCAGGTGCCGGTCGAAGCGCCCCGATTCCATGAGCGTGGCCAGGGCGAGCTGGTCCAGTCCCGGTGAGCCGCGGTCGGTGAGCTCCTTGGCCCCTGCCAGGCCGGTGACCAGGGCAGGCGGGCTGACGATCCAGCCCAGCCGGAGCGCCGGGGCGATGGACTTGCTGACCGTGCCCAGGGAGACCACCAGGTCCGGCGCCAGGCCCTGCATGCTCCCGACCGGGTCCCGGTCGTAGCGGAACTCCGCGTCGTAGTCGTCCTCGATGATGACCGCGCCGCGCCGGGCCGCCCAGTCGATGAGTTCCAGCCGGCGCGCAGGCGCCAGCACGACCCCGGTGGGCCACTGGTGCGCGGGCGTGAGCACCACCGCGCCGGCGCCGGCGGCGTCCAGCGCCGCCACGTCGACGCCGAGGTCGTCGACCGGAACCGGGACCGCCGCCAGCCCGGCCCAGCGGGCGGCGGCGGGTATGCGGGTGACCGCGCCGGGATCTTCGAAGGCGATCCGGGCCGTGCCGCGGACCGCGAGGGCGTGCAGGACCAGCCCGAGGCCCTGCTGCATGCCGGTGCAGACCACGATCTGCCCTGCCTGCACGTCCATCGCCCGGACGCGGCGCAGGTAGGCGGCGAGGATCTCCCGCAGCCACGGGCTGCCCTGCGGATCCTGGTAGTCGAACGCGATGTTGGGAGCGGCGCGGCTGGCCTCGCGCACCGCCCAGGCCCAGTCCTCGCGGGGCACCGAGCCGAGGTCGGGGACGCCGGACCGGAAGTCGGCGACCAGCGGCGCGACGGGAGGCGAGGGCACGCGGCGCGGTGGCCCGGCACTGGCCGCCGCCGCCCGGGCCACCCTCGTCGCCGAGCCGCCGCGAGTGACCAGATAACCCTCCGCCTGGAGTTGCGAGTAGGCCTCCTGGACCAGGCCACGGGACAGGCCGAGCATCCCCGCCAGGGCCCGCGACGATGGCACCTGCTCGCCGCTGCCGAGCCGGCCAGACCGGATCGCCCGCCGGAACTGGTCCTCTAGCTGCGCGCGCAAGGGTGTGCCGCTGTCGCGATCGAGCGTGATCAGCATCTCGGGCCCCGAACCGGACCACTCCACAGGCATGCAACTGGATCTTACCGGTGGGCCGGCTGGCCCATACCGTCGGAGCATGACCGCGATTCAGCACGCTCCGTCGCTCGTAGCCCCGCCGCGCCCGGCGCTCATCACCCGGCCGCTGCTGCTCCGGTTCATCTCGATCTTCGGGGCCTCGGCTAGCTTCTACCTGCCGTTGTCCGTCGTCCCGATGTACGCGAAGTCGGCAGGATCCGACGCCGCCGCCGGGCTGGCTACCGGCGCCCTGCTGGTGACCACCGTCGCCGTCGAACTGGTCACGCCGTGGCTCGTCGCCAGGACCGGTTACCGGCTGGCGCTGTCCCTGGGCCTGCTGTCGCTCGGCCTGCCCGCGCTGGCCCTCCAGTTGCCCGCCAGCCTCCCGGTGATCGTCGCGGTCAGCATGGTGCGCGGAGCGGGCTTCGCGGTCGTCACCGTCGCGGGCGGCGCGCTGACCGCGTCGCTGATCCCGCCCGAGCGGCGCGGCGAGGGTCTCGCCTTGACCGGGGTCGTCAGCGGCGTCCCGGCGCTGACGTGCCTGCCGCTGGGGGTATGGGTGGCGACCCGCTGGGGGTTCGGGCCAGTCTTCATCGCGACCGCCGCCGCCGCGCTGCTCGCGGTGGCCGCGGTCCCCGGGTTGCCCGACCGCCGGGTCGCCCGGGAGGCCGGGGACACCGGTACCGCCGCGCACAGCGTGCTGCCCATGCTGCGCAGCCCCGGCCTGACCCGGCCGGCGGCGCTGTTCTCCGCGTCCACGATGGCCGCCGGAGTCCTCGTCACGTACCTGCCGCTGGCGATCGCGGCCAGGTCGGCGGGGGTGGCCGCCATCGCGCTGTTCGCCCAGCCGGCGGCGGCCACCCTCACCCGCCTGGCCGCCGGGCGGGCAGGCGACCGGCACGGGCACTCGCGGCTGCTGATCCCCGGCGTGCTGCTGTCCGCCGCCGGCATGGCGTCCCTCGCCGCGACCAGCAGCCCAGCCCTGGTGATCGGGGGCGCGGCGGTCTTCGGCGCCGGCTTCGGCGTGCTGCAGAACGCCACCCTCGCGCTGATGTACGCACGGACCACCCGCACCGGGTACGACGCGGTCAGCGCGATCTGGAACGCCGCCTATGACGCTGGCATGGGCGTCGGCGCGATCGGCATGGGCCTGATCGCCGGCGGGCTCGGTTACCCCGCGATCTTCCTGCTGACGGCGGCACTCGTGCTCCCGGCGCTGATCCCCGCCGGCCGGGAAGCTAGCCTGCGCGGGATGTGCGAATCACGCGGTGGCGGCGTCTAGTTCGGCGAGGTAGTGGCTGAAGCCGCGCGGGACGCGGGCCTCGCGCCTGGCGGAGGTGACGACGCTGACCGCTGAGGTCTGCAGCACCCGGCCGCCGGCCGAGGTCAGCGCCGCGACGAGCGCGTGGTCTTCGGCGGTCGGCGCGTCGGGGAACCCGCCGGCTTCCAGGTAGGCCGCGGCCCGGAAGCCCAGGTTGGCGCCGTGCACCGGAGGGTGCAGCGCGAGCCCCGCGGCGTAGCGCTCGCGGAACGCGGACCGCACGGCGGGCCGGTACCCGGACCAGTCGGCCACCCGGACCGTGCCCGCCACCGCGTCCCAGCCCTGGTCGGCGTGATGGGCCTGCTGGCGCAGCCAGCGGGCCGGGACCAGCGTGTCGGCGTCCGTCGTGGCCAGCCAGACGTCCGCGGGGTCCAGATGCCCGGTCCGGCGCAGCACCGCTCGCACGCCCGCCGCGCGCGCCGCGCCGACGCTCCGGGCGCCGATCGTGACGACGGAGGCGCCACCGCGCCGCGCGACGTGGGCGGTCCGGTCGCGGCACGCGTCGGCGACCACGATCAGGTGCACCGGCGTGCCGCCCAGCGCCCGCATCGCCCGGCGCAGGCTGGCCAGGCAGGACGGCAGCAGCTGCTGCTCGTTGTGCGCGGGCACGATCACGCCGACGGCCTGGATCACACGATTGCGCCGGCCTGGGCGACGGACCGCAGGTCGCCATTGGCGCGGGCGTACACCTCGGCGGTGAAGTCCGGGTCGCGGTAACCCGCGAGCCGGGTCAGCGCCGGGTGCCCGGCCAGAGCCTGGTGCACCTCGTCGCCGGTGCGGGGATGTTCGGGAGCGGGGTGCCGCCAGTGCACCGCGAGCAGCTGCCCGTCGGGGCGCAGTGCGCGAATGCCGAGGCGGAGCACCTGGTCGAGGTCAGCGTCGCCGAAGTAGTAGAGCAGCTCGGAGAAGACGATGAGGTCGAACGAGCCCGACGGCCAGTCCTGGGGGATCACCCGCCGCTCGACCCGTACGCCGGGCAGTTTCGCGGTCCGCGTCCGGGCGGACGCGACCGCGCCGCCGATCGCGTCGCAGGCGAGCAGGGCATCGCAGCGCGTGGCGAGCTTCGCGGTGAGCACGCCGATCGAGCAGCCTGGCTCGAACGCGGCGCTGTAGCGCTGCCTGGGCAGCAGGGCGACGGTGACCGCGTACTTGCGCTCCTCATACCAGCGTTCCGCCAGCCCGTACGGGTCGGGGGACGCGGCGTAGCGTTCGGTGAAGTAGCCCGGATCCAGGGTCACGGCAGCAGGACCTCCGTCGCACGGGTGAAATGCGCGACCATGCCCGCCGTCAGCACGGGCCCGAGGCCGCCGCCCCTGTCTTCGGTCTGGCTGGCGAAGCAGCCGATCGCGGCGCGCTTCCTGCCCGCCGCCGGTGTCGTGAGCGGGACGCGAAACGCCCGGCCCCAGGGCACCCGGGGATCGCCGGGGGAGGCCCAGTGCCACATCCAGATCGGGTAACACAAGACCCGTGTCGCCCGCCGCACCGCCCGCCGCGCGGCCCGCCCCGCCGTCTCGTGGTCGGGGTGCATGTCGCCATCCCACGGCGCGAGGCACAGGTCGAAACCCGCGGAGAGCCGCGCGAGCGCCGCCGCGAGCTCCGCCTCGCGGTCGGCGAGCCCCCTGTCCGGCAGCCCGAGCCTTATCACGTCGGCCGTCTCGGCGCCCAGGGCGCGCAGCGCGGCGATCGTCTCCGCCGTCCGCCGCCGGGCCAGCGCGACCGGGTCGGCGCGGCCGCTGTGCGAGCCCTCGCCGTCGGTGACGGCGACCAGCCGCAGCCGCGCGCCCGACGCGGCGAGAACCGACATCAGGCCGCCGGCGCCGAGCACCTCGTCGTCCGGGTGCGCGGCCACGATTACGGCGCTGGCCACGTGGGCCAGCCCGCAGTCCCGGGTGTCGGCAGCGCCGGGGAGCGCGGCGAGCCCCGGCCAGGCGGCCCAGGCGCTCTCGTCGGTGCCCGGCGCGTCGATGGGGTGAAGCTCGATCCGGCTCACCACTCGGCTCCGTGCTCGGCCGCCAGCTCGCCGAGCCGCTCCAGGTCACGCTCCGCGTGGTGCTGGCGCAGGTAGACGGTGAGATCGGCGACCGCGCGGGAGTGTGTTTCGTCGTGGCTCAGCGGCCCGGCGCCCAGTGCCCGCCCGGTCCTCGCCAGCACGTCGGTGGCGACCGCCTCGGTCAGCGTCCGGACCCGCAGCGCCCGGGCCGCGCCCTCCCCGCTCAGGTCGCTGGGATCCGCGTCGATCTCGAGCGCCGCCTGGCTCAGCGCGGACCGCGCCGTGCGCAGCGCGAGATCGACGGCCCCCAGGTGCGCGAGCGCGTGCGGCCCGACGTCCCGCTTCGCCGCGGCGTCCAGCAGCGCCCGGCCGACGGCGCGCGCGCCGCCGTACCAGCAGGCCGCGACTCCGGCGCCGCCGTGGCTGAACCCCGGCCTGTTAACGTACCCGCCCGGCGGTCCGACCGGTACCGCCGGCGCCGTGACGAACGCGACGTTCAGCGTGTCGCTGCCCGCCATCCCGGTCGCGGGCCAGCTGCCCTCCAGCGGGTGGAGGTCGGCGACGGCGACGGCGAACAGCCGCGCCCCGTCCTCGGCGGCCGCCGTGACGAGGGCGTTCGTGCACACCCGGGCCCCCGAGCAGTACTGCTTCGTGCCGGTGAGCACCCACGTGCCGTCGCGCCAGCTGGCCGTCACGTTAGGCCCGGGCGGGTTCGCCGCCCACACGCCCCAGCGGCTGCCTGGCCGCGGTCGTGGCGCGCCTAGCTCGGCCATGATCGCGATCGCGTCGGCGTGGCCTTCGCCGAGCCTCGCTAGCGACAGGTCTTCCTCGGCGAGGTCCGCGAACACCGCCCACCGCTCCCAGGTCGCGCCCGAACCAGGTAGCGGGACGTCGAGCCTGCCCGACTCGACGGCCGCGGCGAACGATCGAGCGGTCCGCTGCCACGCGGCTGGCGTGCTGTGGCCCCCCATAGCAAATAGCCTCAAATCCGATCGGTGAACGGGTGCTGCTGCTACCCGCCCCCGTGTCGTTCACACCTGAAACTGTTCGCGCTCGCGACGATCGGCTTTGATGCGGGCGTTGGCGTAGGAGATCCAGATCGCGAGGTTGAGGTCGAGGCGGCCGCCGGAGTTGGGCGGGATGATCGTCGTGGGCGTGATGACGGCGTCGTGGGTGGTGGTGATGTCGCCGGGACCGGCCCGCAGCGGCGGGCAGTTCGGGATCAGGGTGCCCTGGGCGGTGTAGAAGGTGAAGCCGGCCAGTGTCGCGGCGGCTATGAAGAAGCCCTTGTCATGGACGAGGGCGTGATGTCTCTTGCACAGGCTGATGAGGTTGGTGAGCTTGGTCTCGCCGCCGTTGGCCCAGTGCGTGATGTGGTGGGCGTCGGTGCGACGGGAGTGGCAGCCGGGGAACTGGCAACGGTAGCCGTCGCGTTCCCGGATGGCGCGGCGGAGCGCGGGCGGGGGCTTGCGGGTGCGGCGGCCGACGTCGATGACGGCGCCGGCGGTGTCGTGGATCATCGTGCTGATCGTCGCGTCGCAGCTGATGAGCGCCAGGGTGGTGAGGCTGATCGCCAGCCCGTCCTGGATGTGGCTGCGCATCGGGTGGGCCGGGTGTGAGACGGGCAGGTCCGGCGTTTCCGCGGAAACGTCTGGTGACGGCTCGGCCCCGGTGATGGCCTGGGCGCCGGCGTGGATGATGACCTGATAGGTGTCGGGGTTGTCGGCGGTGGCCGCCTTGGCGTTCAGGTAGCCGGCGCAGACCTGGACGAGGGCGTCGGCCAGGCTCTCGGCCGTCTCCATCCGTGATTCCGGCGGGTCGTCACCGCTGAAGCTGGTCCCGGCGGCGGCGTCTTCGCGGCGGAGTTTGTCCGCCCGCGTTTCCGCGGAAACGCCGTCATGGTCCTCGTCGTGCGGGTGCTCGAGGTCGTTGCGGGCGGCGCGCAGCGCCTGCAGCACGATCACGGCGCTCTCCGTGGGAATGAGGGCACGGAACGCGTAATCGGTGTCGCTGACCGGGCTCCAGGTCAGCGTTCGCGGCGGCCGCGGCCGTCCGCCGTCGGCCCCGGAGACCCGGCGGTGCGCCTGG
>Ga0335075_10010312_pt1 | contig 14196 bp, 10 predicted proteins | sample Lox_Sample_24_FD_206723 | JGI IMG/M metagenome (GOLD analysis project Ga0335075, IMG submission 206723) | Soil microbial communities from Loxahatchee National Wildlife Refuge, Florida, United States - Lox_Sample_2.4 | ecosystem: Environmental > Terrestrial > Soil > Wetlands | place: USA...
TCGTGAGGGCAGGTGCGGTCCCGAGCGGCGGTGCAGCTCCGAGAGGTGCTGCAGTTTGACCTGCGGTCATTTTTAGATCTCGATTCGAGTTGCCCATGCCATTGACATGATCTGGCACTTTACCCATACTCGTCAATCAACTGAGGCACTTAACTGACCGGAAGTCACAATGCTGACTGGCACTCAGGCTCGCGCCAAGTGGGACGTCGTCGTGGTCGGCGCCGGCCATAACGGCCTGGTTGCCGGAGCCATGCTGGCCAGGGCAGGACTGGCGACGCTCGTGGTCGAGCGCCGGGATGTGATCGGCGGTTGCTGCGTCACCGAGGAGATCGCGCCGGGCTGCCGGGCATCCACCACGTCCTACATCGCATCGATGTTGCGGCCCGAGGTGATCAGGGAGCTGAACCTCGGCCAGCACGGGCTGCGGATGATTCCGTGCGAGCCCGCGGTACAGGTAGCACTCGACGACGGAGAGGTACTGGCTGCGTGGGGCGACGCCGGCCGGACAGCCGCGGAGATCAGCCGGTTCTCCGCAGCCGATGCCCGTGCCTTTGTCGCGGCTGATCTGGAGCTGCGTGCCCTGGCCCGCCGGCTCCAGCCACTGTTCATGCAGCTGCCGCCAGACACCCGGGCGACCGGGGTGCGGGGCGTGCGCGAGCTAGTGCGGCTTGGCGCCAGCGTGCGCGGCGTGCGCGGGGCAGAGCTGGACGGGCTGACCCGCCTGCTGACCGGGAGTCTCGGCCAGTTCGTCGACGCGCGGTTCGAGTCGCGGCAGGCCAAAGCGCTGCTGCTGGCCAACAACCTGTACGGCAAGCACGGGGGCCCGTACCAGCCCGGCACGCTGCTCGGCCTCGCCTTCCACCTGCTATCCGGTGGCGAGGACGCGGTACAGGGTTTCTTCGGCCACGTCATGGGCGGCATGGGTGCTATCAGCGACGCGATCGCCGCGGCCGGGCGCGCTTCCGGCCTGCAGATCGCCACCGGTGCGCCGGTCGCGCGGATCCTGGTGCGCGGCGGCCGCGCAGCCGGGATCGCGCTGGAGGACGGGACCGAGATCGAAGCCGGCACCGTGCTGTCCGGTGCAGATCCGAAGCGGACTTTCCTCGGGCTGATCGACAAGGAGGAGCTGCCTGCCGACTTCAGGGCCGCGGTGGGCGGCATCAAGATGGACGGTCCGTGCGGCAAGGTCAACTTCGTGCTCGGCGAAGAACCGCGAGTGATCGGCATGCCCGCGGACGCCGGACCGGGCCGTCGCGCGCTGTTCACCCTGCCGCCCGACCTTTCGGTCGCTGACGCCTGCTACGACCGGGCCAAGCGGGGCGAGCTCGCGGACGCTGACGAGCTCTTCGTCGACTGCGTGGTCGCGTCCAATGTCGACGACTCGCTCGCGCCGCCCGGGCGTCACGTCATGACGTGCTTCGTCCAGTACCTGCCCTACCGGCTGAGCGACGGGAGCTGGGACAGCCTGCGAGATGAACTCGGTGACCGCGTGCTGGCAAGGATCGCGCAATTCGCGCCGAACGTGCCCGCGGCTGTGGTGGCCCGGCAAGTGCTGACCCCGCTGGACCTGGAACGCGACTACGGCCTGACCGAGGGCAACATTTTCCACGGAGACATCAGCGCGGACCAGCTATTCCACATGCGCCCTGTGCCGGGCTGGGCGCGCTACGCGACGCCGGTCGACCGGCTGTACCTGTGCGGCGCTGGCGCCCACCCTGGCGGCGGAGTGACCGGCGCGCCCGGTTACAACGCGGCCAGGCGGGTGCTCGCTGACCTGCGCGCGGGGAGGCGACGGCGATGACCGCCGACGTCCTCATCGTCGGAGCCGGCGTCATTGGCGCCGCGACCGCGCTGCACCTGAGCCGGCTCGGAGCCGGCGACGTGCTGGTCATCGACCGCGCGACCGCAGGCGCCGGGATGAGCTGCCGGTCTTCCGCGCTGGTGCGGATGCACTACACATTCCCGCCCGAGGTCCAGCTGGCGGTCCGTAGCAATGCCATGTTCGAGGCGTGGCCCGAGCTGACCGGCAGGCCGGGCTGCATCCGCAGGACCGGATTTGCCCGCGTCGTGGCGCCCGGCGAGGAGAGCGCGCTGCGCGCGAACCTTGCAATGCAACGCGCGCTCGGCGCGCGGGCAGAGGAAATCGACGCTGCCGGGCTAGCGGAGCTTGCGCCGGGCTTCTGCGTGGACGACATCAGCTGCGCCGGATGGGAACCGGAGGGCGGATACGGAGATGGCGCGGTCGTGGCTGGCGACCTGATGGCCGCTGCGCGAGACCGCGGCGTCCGGTACCGGCCGGGCACCACAGTCCACGGGCTGGTCCGCGACGGTGACCGGGTGACTGGCGTGACGCTCGGCGCCGGCAACGGGACGGAGTCTGCCGGCACGGTGATACTCGCCGCTGGCGTATGGTCGCCCGCGCTGGCCAGCACCGTCGGCCTGTGCCTGCCGATCGAGACCGAACTGCATCACGTCGCTGTGCTCGCGCACCCGCGCTGGGCAGGCGCGCAGTTCGCTTGCATCGACTCGGTCACGCAGACCTACTTTCGGCCGGAGGCCGCGGGCACGATGACGCTGGTTGGCTCATTCGCCGGGCCACGAGGCGCCGACCCGGACCGCGTTCCTGGTACCGCCAGCGCCGAGGACCTGGTACCGCAGGTCCAGCGGGCGTCGCGTCGCGTCCCCGCGCTGGCCGACGCCGGAATCGCTCGCGGGGTGACCGGGGTGTACGACATGACCCCCGACGCCAGGCCACTGCTCGGCCGGCCGCCAGGACTGGACGGGCTAATCATTGCCGCGGGCTTCTCCGGCATGGGTTTCAAGATCGCCCCCGCGGTCGGGGAGAGTCTCGCCGGGCTGATCGCCGGGCCGCCGCCCGGCAGCGTCGACCTGACACCGTTCCGGCCAAGCCGTTTCGACGAGGGAACGCCGATCCAGCCGCCGCACCCCTATTCCGACGACTGACCAGGCGGGGCTGCCAGGGCGTGAAGGAGGCGCAGGTGAGAACTGTCGCAGCAGACGGATACCAGGAGCCGGACCGGCCGCAGCAGCAGGCACTGCCAGACGACCGGCCAGGGTCTGAGGAGATCCCGCTGGAGCCCAGCTTGCCCGGGCCGAGCTATACCGACGAGCGTGAGTTCGCCAGGGAGCGGGACGTGGTGCTGCTCGCCGACTGGTTCTGCGTCGGCAGGGAGGAATCCCTCCTTGCCGCTGGTGACTATCTCACCGCCGATGTGGCCGGCGAGAGCATCGTAGTGGTCAGGAACACTGGCGGCCTCGCGGGTTTCTACAACCTCTGCCGGCATCGAGGCTCCCGGCTGGTGCCCGTCGCGGAGTCCCAGCCGGCCGCTAGCACTGGCCGCAGCGGCTGTGCGGGCGGCACCATCCGCTGTCCGTACCACGGCTGGACCTACGGGCTCGACGGATCGCTGCGGTCGGCGCCGTTCCTGCCGGACCTCCGCCGGCACCGTGACCGCCTGTCGCTGCACCCGGTGGCGGTCGCCACCTGGGGCGGTTTCATCTTCGCCCGGCTCGGCCGCGCCGGCGTCCCGCTGCAGGCACAGCTGAACGGCGCGGACGAGCGGCTCGGCGCATACCCGCTGGCACAGCTGCGCTCCGGGCGCAGGCTCGTGTACCAGGTAGCCGCGAACTGGAAAGTGATCCTGGAGAACTACAACGAGTGCTACCACTGCGGTCCGGTGCACCCGGAGCTGTGCGAACTGGTCCCGGCCTTCAGTCGTGGTGGCGGCGATCTCGACTGGGAGGCGGGCATCCCGCACCGGGATGGCGCGTACACGTTCACGATGACCGGCACGACCAGGCGCGCACCATTCCCCGGGCTGCCGGAGGCATACCGAAGCCGGCACCTGGGCGAACTGGTGCTGCCGAACCTGATGCTCAGCCTGTCGGCCGATCACGTCGTAGCTTTCACGGTCTGGCCGCATGACGCCGGCCACACCACGGTGGTCTGCGACTTCCTATTCCTTCCCGAAGAGATAGCGCGCGACGATTTCGACCCGGCGGACGCCGTGGAGTTCTGGGACCTGGTCAACCGGCAGGACTGGGCCATCTGCGAGCAGGTTCAGGACGGCATGCGCTCGCGGATGTTCAGCTGCGGCTACCTGGCTCCGATGGAACAGCCGAGCGCCGATGTCGGGCGCTACATCCGTGCCCGTCTCAGCGGGCAGCCCGGCTGGCCACCTCCCGCACCCCAGGGCGCCGGGACAACCGCTGCGGGCTGACTCACCCCCGACTGCAAGGAGGCAATACATGTCCCCATCACCGCGAGCCGATCCCGGACGCTGGATCGTGCCCGCGCCCCTGCCTACCGACCGGCGTGGCTTCCTCCGGCTGACCGGGGCGGCAGGCCTGCTCGGCGTTGTCGGCACCGCCGGCGGCCTGGCGGGCTGCTCGACCGGCAACGCCGCGGCTGGCGCAACCGGTGCCACCAGCGCGACAGCACCCGGCGGCGGCGCGCGAATCCATGAGTACGTGCCGGGGCCGCAGCCGGTCTCCGGCGGGCGCTACGGCGGCACCGTGAACGTGGTCTGGTCTGATCCGCCGAACTCTTTCGATCCCGCAGTCGGCTACAACCTGACCGCCTGGGACGCGATCACCGAGGTTGTCTTCTTCGGCAGCCTTATGGCCTACGACAAGCAGCTTGGCGGACCCGTCGCGAACATCGCGGCCGGCCCGCCGGTGATCTCCGCCGATTCGAAGACGCTGACTTTCACCCTCCGGAAGGGAGTGAAGTTCCACAACGGCCGCGAGATTGTGGCCAGCGACTTCATCTATTCATGGGAGCGGATGCTCGCCCCGGCGCTGGCCTCGTGGGCGACCAGCTACCTGACCTCGATCGTGGGCGCCAATGCCGTGATCAACGGGAAGACCAAGACGCTGGACGGCGTGGAGGCACCCGACGATCACACGCTCGTGGTTCACCTGACCGCGCCGGACTTCACGATCCTGAACGCGTTCGCGCTGCCGTTCACCGCCCCGGTGCCGAAAGAAGAGGTCGAGCGGCTTGGCGACACGGCCTTCGGCGAGCGGCCCGTCGGCTTCGGCCCGTTCCGCATCAGCGGGTACGACAGCGCCGGGCAGACTGCCAGCTTCGAGCGCTTCGACGACTACATGTACCCGGGGCTCCCGTACCTGGACGGCGTGAGCTACCGCTGGGGCGTGGACCCGAGCGTGCAGCTCCTGCAACTGCAAAGCGGCGCGGTCGACTTGATCGGGTCGGGCATCCCGTCCTCGCAGGCCGCGCATGTACTGGCCACACCGTCGCTGCACGCGCTTACCCAGCAGCGGCCGTCACCTGGCAACCTATGGCTGACGATCTACCTGGACCACCCGCCATTCAACAACCAGAAGGTGCGCCAGGCACTGAACTGGGCAGTGGACCGCGCCGAGATCGGCCGGGTGACGTACGGTACCTACGCCCCGTGGGGGGCGCCATTCCCTGAGCAGATCGCTGACTTCGCTCCGACCTTCAAGCCATACGGCTACGACCCGGCGAAGGCGAAGCAGCTACTGGCCGAGGCCGGGTACCCGCATGGCTTCGCCGCGACGCTGACCATTAGCTCCGACGACCCGTTCCCGGCTATTGCCCAGATCGTGCAGGCGCAGCTCGCAGGCGTCGGCGTGCGGCTGTCGCTGAACCAGGTGTCCAGTAACGCCCTCGACAGCCTGGAAGAAGCGGCTGTCAAGGGCGGCGGGCACCTGCAGCTCGATGCCGACAACTGGTATGAAGTGCAGCCGACTCCCGCTGACGAGGTGGACGCGCTCTACACGACCGGGGCATCGTCGAACTACAACTCCTATTCCAACTCCGACGTCGACCGGCTCGCGGCGCAGGCACGGGAGACATTCGACCAGACCGCCCGCAACAAGCTGTACGCGCAGATCCAGCAGATCATCGGCGAGGACGCGCCGTTCGTCTTCCTCGAATCCGCGCTGTGGCTCGCCGGGGTGTCCAAGCGGCTGCACAACTATCAGTACCGCGGCGAGACCTACACCTATTACGACCGGCTCTGGGTGTAGTCGTGACCACCACGACCGCCTCTGATGTCCCGGTACCCGGCCAGCCAGCGACCGGGCGAGCCAGGGCCAGGGATCAGTCGATGCGGAAGACCCGCTGGCCAGGCACTCTGATCGCGGGGAGCGCGCTGCTGCTGGTTTTCACCGCGATCGCCATCGCGGCGCCAGCGTTCGGCAATCCGCTGCACCAGAACCTGCTCAGCGGCCTCACCCCGTCCGGGCTGCCGCTCGGCCTCAGCTGGGCGCACCCGCTCGGAACTGACGCGCTCGGCCGCAGCGAACTCGCCAGGCTCGCGTACGGCATCAGGACATCGATGATCGTGGCCGTCGTCTCCAACGTCACGAGCATCGCCGTCGGTGCCGCCGTCGGCCTTGCGGCCGGGTTCTTCCGCGGCCCGGTCGAGGCCGTGCTGATGCGGATCACCGATGTGGGACTGGCCCTGCCCTACACTCTGGCCGCGCTGGTCATCGCCGGCTTGATGACAGCAGGGCTGACCCGGGTCATCGTGATCATCACCGCGCTGTTCTGGGCCTACCCCGCCCGACTGGTCTACGGAGAGGTACTGCGGCTGCGCCATCGCGGTTTCGTCGAATCAGCCGAGGCAATGGGCGCGAGCGGTACGTCGATCGTGGCCCGCCACCTGGCGCCGCACATGTTCCCGCTGCTGGTCACCTACTCGCCGCTGAACGCCGCGTCCGCCGTGGTCTTCGAGGCAACGCTGTCCTACCTCGGCGCCGGGATCAACCCTCCGACGGCCTCGCTCGGGAACATGATCTCCGATGGCCAGTCCGCGCTCAGCTACGCGCCGCACCTGCTCCTGGTTCCCGCGGTCGCGATCCTGCTGATCACGATGTCATTCCTGCTCCTCGGCGAGGGCCTGAAGGCCCGCAACCCTGACCTCAAGAGGGTGTCATGGCTCGGACGCTGATCCGTCGCATCGCCTTCGGCGTGATCGCGATACTTGGCGTGGCCGTGCTGGCGTTCCTGCTTGAGTTCGTCGTGCCCGGCGACCCGGCGCGCGCGATCGCCCCGCGGGCGCAGAGCGCCGCCGTGCTGGAGAACATCAGGATCCAGTTGCACCTGAACCGGCCGCTCATCGTCCAGTTCGCCGACTACTTCGGCGAACTGTTCCGCGGCAACCTCGGCACCTCCTACGTGCAGCGGCAGAGCGTGACCAGCCTCATCATGCCCCGGCTCGCGACCACCGGGTGGCTGGCGCTGGCCGGGGTGGTAGCCGAGGTGATCATCGGCGGCGCACTCGGCGTCCTGAGCACGCTGTACGCGCGGGTGCGCGCGGTCGTCGCCGCGGTGAACCTCACCCTGCTTTCGCTGCCGCAGTTCGTGGTCGGCCTGGTCCTGCTGCTGATCTTCGGGTTCCGGCTGCACCTGGCCCCGGTGACTGGCGGCGCGGGACCCGCTGAGATCGTGCTGCCCGCGCTGACTCTCGGCCTGGTCGGGGCGCCCTGGTATGCCCAGATTGTGGCTGATCAGATGGCCGACTCGCTGGCCTCGCCCTACGTTCGCACCGCCGTCGCCAAGGGGCTGCCCGACCGCTACATCCTGTGGCGGCATGTCCTGCGGAACGTGCTCTCGCCGGCCATCACGATGATCGGCATGGACCTCGGCGCCTACCTGTCTGGCGTGGTCACCGTCGAGGTCGTGTTCGGCTGGCCGGGCATCGGCCTGCTCGCGGTCGACTCGCTGCAGAACCTGGACCGGCCCGTCGTCATGGGTACCGTGATCGTCGGTGCGGTAGCCGTGGTTGCATTTAACCTGATCGCGGACGTGCTGCGAATGTACGTGGACCCGCGAACCCGCGAGGAGCCGGCATGACCGCGGCCCCGGCCATGGCAACCAGCGCGCCCGGTCCCGGCGGTCAGGCCGCGCTCGAGGTGGACAGCCTCCGGGTCTGCTATGCGGGCCTGCCCGCTGTCGACGATGTCAGCCTGCGGGTCGAACCCGGCCAGGTCGCCGCGCTCATCGGCGAGACAAGCAGCGGCAAGAGCTCGCTGGCACTGGGCGTGGCCCGGCTGCTGCCTAGCTCTGCCGTCGTCACCGGGCGCGTCGAGATAGCCGGCACGGACCTGGCGGGACTGCCCGCACGCGAGGCTCGGCGACGCCGGGCCAGCCTCGTCGGCTATATCGCGCAGGACGCGATGGCCGCGCTGAACCCGGTGATTCCGGTGGGCCGCCAGATCGCTGAGCTGTTCGGGGTGCACCGCGGCATGCACCGGGCCGAGGCCAGCGCGCAGGCCGTCCGCGAGCTAGCCCGGGTGCGGATCGACCGGCCGGAACGGGTCGTGCGCGCATACCCGCATCAGCTCTCAGGCGGGATGCGCCAGCGGGTGATGATCGCGATGGCCATGGCACTGTCGCCGCCGCTGCTGATCGCGGACGAACCGACGACGGCGCTGGATGTGAGCACGCAAGCCGAGATCCTCGGTCTGGTCGGCCAGTTGCAGGCGGAGACCGGTTCCGGCATCTTGTGGATCACCCACGACATGGGCGTGGTCGCCGAACTCGCGGACGTGGTCGCCGTAATGTACGCAGGCCGGATCGTCGAGCAGGGACCGGCTGGCGATCTGTTCGACCATCCGCTGCACCCCTACACGCAGGGCCTGCTGCGCACCCGAAGGGACCTTCGGACAGGCCGTCCGGGTGCGCCGCTGTACCAGATCGAAGGGTCGCCGCCCGCCCTGTCGGCGCAGCGGCGTGGCTGCGCGTTCGCCCCGCGATGCGCACGGCGCACCGAGATTTGCCGCGAGCAGGTGCCCGAACTCATGACCCAAGGTCACAACCTTCAGGCCGGGAACGGGCCTTCAGACGCCAGCCCTTCCCGCCCGCTCGCGGCAGCCGCCAGCCCGGCAGGGAGCGCGTCAGCGGCCGGTCAGGCACCCGATGCGCGGCAGCCCGGGCCAGCTCGAGCGGACCTGCTGGCGACAGGGTGGCTGGCGGCCTGCCATCATCCGGAGGTCTTGTCATGACAGCGCCGGCGCCGAACATCGAACCCGAAGTCCAGGCCGGCCGGCGCGCTGCCACCCCGGTCCTGGGTTTTGAGTCAGTGAGCAAGTACTACCGGGGGCTGGCCGCGCTTGACCAGGTCAGTCTGTCGCTTGACCGCGGCCGCGCGCTCGGCCTGGTCGGCGAGTCCGGATCGGGGAAGAGCACCTGCGTGCGGCTCGCGCTCGGCCTGGAACGCCCGACGTCCGGGCGGCTGACCTTCCGCGGTGCCGACTATCCGCGCAGCCGGCGCCGGCTGGGCACGCTGCGGCGTGAGGTCGGGTTCGTTCTGCAGGACCCGTATGACTCCCTGGACCCGCGGATGCGACTGCGCGAGATCGTGTCTGAGCCGCTGCGGGCTCACCGGCTCCGCGGCCGCGACACCGACCAGCTTGTGGCCGAGATGCTGCGAGCGGTCGGGCTGGGCGACGCCCCGCTCGACAGCTACCCGGCACGGTATTCCGGCGGCGGGCGGCAGCGGATCGCGATCGCCAGGGCGCTGATCACCGACCCCGCGGTGCTGATCTGCGACGAGCCGACATCGAGTCTGGACGTCTCGGTCCAGGCCCAGATCGTCAATTTGCTGCTCGACGCGAAGCGCACCCGAGACCTGTCGCTACTGTTCGTCAGCCATGATCTGGACCTGATCGGGCGGGTTGCGGACACGCTAGTGGTCATGTACCGGGGCAGGGTGATGGAGTCGGGGCCTGCCGAACTGATACGCAGCAAGCCGCGGCATCCCTATACCAAGTCGCTGCACGACGCAGTGCCGGCGGACCACCCGGCACGGCGCAAGATGAGCACCCCGGCGAACCTGCCTGCCGCGACCAGCCATCCTGCGGCCGGCAGCACGGCTCGGCCTGTAGTAGCCGATTCGCCTGTGCCAGCCGAGTCAGCTGTGCTAGCCGGGTCGGCTGTGCTAGCCGGGTCGGCTGTGCTAGCCGGGTCGGCTGTGCTAGCCGGGTCGACTGGGCTAGCCGAGCCGACTGGGCAATCGGGACCGGACTGCTGCGTCTTCGTCAGCCGGTGTCCCGCTGCCCGGGCCCGCTGCTACGCTGAGCGGCCGCCAACCGTGACAGAAGCCGACGGCAGGTCGCATGCCTGCTTTTTCCCGCTCGCCGGGTAAGTCTGCGAGGAGAGCAAGTGGTGAGATCGCGCCGGGATGTCGTGGTGGTAGGCGGCGGCCATAACGGCCTGGTAGCCGCCGCGTACCTGGCCAGGGACGGCCAGGACGTCCTGGTCTGCGAGCGGCGGGACATCGTTGGTGGCGCAGCGGTGAGCGAGCGTCCCTTCGGACCCGATTACCTGGTTACCTCGCTGTCGTACGTCGTGTCGTTGCTCCCGCCAGACATCGTTGCGGACCTGCAGCTGACCAGCCACGGATACCACGTGTTCCCGCAGGGCCCGTACTTCGCGCCGCGTGCCGACGGCACGTACCTGCGGCTCCCGGATGACCCGGCAGATCGCGCAACGGAGATCGGCAAGTTCTCCGCCGCAGACGCCGCGGCGTACCCGGCATACGAGTCGCACATGCAGACCATCGCGCAGGTACTCGGGCCGATGCTCGACGAGATCCCGCCACGGCTCGGCTCCCGGCGGCCAGCTGATCTCGCCCGGCAGGGAATGCTGCTACGCCACCTGCGGAAGCTGGACGCGCGCGGTGCGGTCGACATCACCCGGCTGCTCACCGGGAGCATTGCCGACTTGCTGGACCGGTACTTCGAATCGGACGCGCTGCGCGGCCTTCTCTCAGTCTCTGGCGTGATCGGGACCTGGGCAGGACCGAGGTCGCCAGGCACCGCATACGTCGTCTTGCATCACCACATCGGGGACACCGACGGGCACGCGGGCGCCTGGGGGTTCCCGCGCGGCGGGATGGGCGGAGTTACCGGGGCACTGGCTGCCGCGGCACGCTCGTTCGGTGCCGAGATCCGCGTTGGCGCTCCGGTGGCGAAGATCCGGACCGTAGCCGGCGGCGGCGCGGCGGGCCGCAAGGTCGCGGGGGTGACACTGGCCTCCGGCGAGGAGATCGATGCGGACACGGTGATCACGACCGTGCATCCCAAGATCGCGTTTCTCGAGCTTGTCGACGCCGCGGACCTGCCAGGGCCGTTCCTGGCCGACATTGAGGGCTGGCAGACCCGCAGTGGCACCGTGAAGATCAACCTGGCACTGGACCGGCTGCCGGTGTTCGCGAGCCACCCGGACTTCGACCCGCAGGTCCATGGCGGCACGATCGTCCTCGCTGAAAGCCTGGATGACATTGAGACCGCCTTCCAGGAGGCAGTCTCCGGCAGGCCGTCGGCCCTGCCCTTTGCTGATGTCTGTATCCCGAGCGTGTTCGACGACACGCTGGCCCCGTCAGGGCAGCACGTGATGTCGATGTTCACGCAATGGGTGCCGCACCGGTACGCGGACTCACCGGATGAAACCGCGCTCGGGCGCTACGCCGACCGCATGATCGCCCGGATGGAGACGATCGCGCCGGGCTTCGCCAGCTCCGTCCTGCACCGGCAAGTGATCGGGCCGCACCAGATGCAGCAGGAGTACGGGCTTGTCGGCGGCAATATCTTCCATGGCGAGCTCAGCCTCGGGCAGATGTTCCACGGCCGGCCGGCCGCGGGCTATGCCGACCTGCGTACCCCAGTTCGCGGCCTGTATCAGGCAGGTTCGGCAACTCACGGCGGCGGCGGGGTGACCGGAATACCCGGCCGCAATGTCGTCAGGCAAGTGCGGGCCGACCACAGAACTGACCGCTGGCGCCGCCGCCTCGCCAGCCGGCTCCCAGCTCGCAGTAGCTAACGGCAGGCGCGGCTTCCCAGTCGAGGGATGCCACTGCCTGCGCTTCTACTCTTCCGCGTAACTTGATCGCAAAGCGCACCGTCCTCGCACGCACCGACCGCAACGCGTGGAGGCCATACATAAAGGCTTTCGCCTTGGCACGCGGTGCGAAGGCTGGCTTGCGCCAGCTGATGTGCGGCATCATCTCAAGCGCCTTGCGGGTGCTGGCGACTGCGCCGGTTCGTCGCGTTGATGATGAAGGCCTGACTTGTCAGGCTTGCGCGGTTTCCGGCCTAGGTTCTGCTGCCGAGGTACTCGCTCACGAACCGGACCGCGATCGAGCCCTCGCCGACAGCCGAGGCCACTCTTTTGACCGATCCGCTGCGGACGTCGCCGGCGGCGAAGACGCCGGGAACACTCGTTTCCAGCAGGTACGGATCGCGGTCCAGCCCGATCCATGGCTGCTCGCGTCGTGCTTCCGGGCCGAGGCCGGGGCCTGTGAGGACGTAGCCAGCTTTGTCCAGGCCGATGGAGTCCGCCAGCCACCGGGTGTGGGGTTCGGCGCCGATCAGGACGAACAGCGCGCCCGCAGGCAGCGACTCGCGCGCAGATGTGGTGAGGTCTTCGATGCTGACGGACTCGAGTTGCTCATTTCCGGCCAGTTCCCTGATCAGGCTGTGGGTCAGAACTCTGATGCCCGGCCGGGCGCGGATCCGGTCGACCAGGTAATGCGACATGGTGGCTGTCAGATCGGGGCCGCGAACGACGATGGTGACCGGATTGCCCCTATCGTCCAGCGCGATCGCAGCCTGGCCCGCCGAGTTTCCGCCGCCGCAGATGACGACCGGCTCTCCTGCTGCTACCTCGTCGTGCATCATCAGCGGCGTGTAGAAGACGCTGACTCCGGCGAAGCGGTCGACGCCGGCCGCCTCAAGGCGCCGGTAGCTGACACCGGTTGAGATGACGACACTGCGTGCTTCGACGTCGTCATCAGTGTCGAGATGCACGACATAACCCGCGCCAGCCAGGGACAACCCGGTGGCTGTCGCTGGCAGGACTATCGACGCGCCGAATCGCAGCGCCTGCACGAAGGCGCGCGCCGCGAACTCTTCACCGTTGATACCGACAGGGAAGCCAAGATAGTTCTCGATACGCGACGTAGTCGCGATCTGGCCGCCCACGGCGATGGCGTCGATGAGAGCAACGGACAATCCTTCCGACGCGCCGTACACAGCTGATGCCAGGCCGGCCGGTCCGGCGCCGACAATGACCAGGTCGTAGGTCATGCCTGGTCTCGCGCGCGTGCCGACCCCGGCCGCTCGCGCTAGCTCGGCGTTGGATGGCCGGCTAAGCGCCTCACCGCCCCGCATGACCACGATCGGGGTCTGGTCCCAGGTCAGATGTCGGCGGGCGAGCAGTGTCTGGACAAGCGGATCGCTGGCTGAGCTGAGCCATATATGCGGAATCCGGTTGCGGGTCGCGAACTCCACCAGCCGGCGCGTCTCCGCTGAGTCCCGGGGCCCGATGATCCGCAGCCCAGCTCCATAGCTCGTAGCGAGCTGACGCCGCGCGAGCGTGGTATGGAGAATGAATCGGCCTATAACCTGATCTCGAGCGATCAGGGCCTGCAGCCGGTGAAGCGGCACCGCCAGGACACTTCCTGGCTCTGCCACCACGGCTGTAGTGAATTCGCGCTCGCCAGTCAGCAGAGCCAGGTCGCCGACGAACTGGCCCGGACCTGCGCTGGCGATCTCACGCTCGACGCCCGCCTGGTGGTCGACGATCCGGACCCGGCCCGACATGATCACGAAGAAGTCGTGGCCGCGGTCTCCCTCCCGGTACAGCACCTGGCCAGCGAGCGTCGGGCGGATCTCTCCGAGCCGGCGCAGCTGAGCTATGTGCTCCTCGCTAAGCCGGCCTATGGTGAGCACCGGCGGGTCGTTTCCAGGGCCCGCAGCCGGAGGTATGGTCACGCTCGTCTCCCATCGGGAGCCTTCGCCGGCAGCGGACCCTGCTAGCTAGCCGGGCGGGCCAACTACGACCGTCCGAGCCGCGTCTACAAGCAACGTTAATACCGGCGGGAACGACGGTTAGCCGGGGCCGCCGCGGCCGGCAGGCCGCGGATGTGGTACACGCTGCGGGCGGTATCGGCCATGATGGCGGCTTGTTCCGGCTCGCTCAGCCTGGCGGTCAGCGCCAGCGCCCTCGTCAGCACGTCCCGGTAGCTCGACTGGAGCGTGCAGACCGGCCAGTCAGAACCGAACATGAGGCGTTGCGGCCCGAAAGCCTCAAGCGCGAGGTCGAAATATGGCCGCAAGCGCTCGACGGGCGCCTCCCCGAGGATTCCGGACAGCTTGCAGACAGTATTGGGCAGCGCG
>Ga0335075_10010313_pt1 | contig 14195 bp, 14 predicted proteins | sample Lox_Sample_24_FD_206723 | JGI IMG/M metagenome (GOLD analysis project Ga0335075, IMG submission 206723) | Soil microbial communities from Loxahatchee National Wildlife Refuge, Florida, United States - Lox_Sample_2.4 | ecosystem: Environmental > Terrestrial > Soil > Wetlands | place: USA...
GGACCGCCTTGTCGTCCTTCAGGTCGAAATAGACGTGGCCGGAACTCGCGAATTTCAGCCCCGAAATCTCACCACGCACCCGCACGAACGGGAACGCGTCCTCGACGGTGCGCTTCAGAAGGCCGGCGATCTCGCTGACGCTGAATTCGGGCAGGTTCGGTTTGGCGGCGGCTTCGGACATGACTCACAGATGATAGAGGATGCGCGCTTGAATCCGGTACCTCTTTCGGAGAGGTTCCGGCCATGAAAGTTCTCCTCATCGGCTCTGGCGGCCGCGAGCACGCGCTGGCCTGGGCGCTGTCCGCCAGCCCGCTTCTCACCAAGCTCTATTGCGCGCCCGGTAACGCCGGGATTGAGGCCGTAGCCGAATGCGTGCCTATCGCGGCAATGGATTTCGACCGGCTGGTCGCATTCGCGCAGGAGAAAAAGGTCGACTTCGTCGTCATCGCACCGGACAACCCGCTGGTCGGTGGGTTGTGGGACCGGTTCGAGGCGGCGGGCATCCGCGCCACGGGGCCGAGTGTTGCGGGCGCGATCCTCGAAGGCTCCAAGGGGTTTGTGAAAGACCTGTGCCGTGAGGTCGACATCCCGACCGCCGCTTACGCGCGCTTCCGCGATGCGCCCTCAGCCAAAGCGTTCGCAGATACGCTGGGGCTACCCGTCGTAATCAAGGCGGACGGATTGGCGCTCGGCAAAGGCGTCATCATCGCCGAGACGAAAGTAGACGCGGCGAAAGCCATCGACTTCATGTTCGACGGCGGTTTTGGTGAAAACAGCAGCGAGGTCGTTGTCGAGGAATTCATGGAGGGCGAGGAAGCGAGCTTCTTCGCCCTCAGCGACGGCGAGACCGTCATCCCCCTCGCCGGCGCGCAGGATCACAAGCGCGCCTTCGATGGTGACAAAGGCCCGAACACCGGTGGCATGGGCGCCTATTCGCCTGCGCCGGTTCTTCCCCCTGCGCTCGAACAGGTCGCGATGGACAAGTTCATCAAGCCGACCATCACGGCGATGGCGGCGCGCGGCCGCCGCTATCAGGGCGTGATATTTCTCGGCCTGATGGTCACCAAAGATGGTCCGAAGCTCGTCGAATACAATTGCCGCCTCGGCGATCCCGAAACGCAGGTGCTGATGATGCGCCTGAAATCCGATCTGCTGACCGCATTGATCGCGATGCGCGATGAGCAGTTGCGCAATCTCGATCTGCGCTGGAGCGATGATGCGGCCCTGACCGTTGTGATGGCGACGAAAGGTTATCCCGGCGACTATGCCAAGGGCAGCGAAATACGGGGGCTGGATCGCGCATCCGCACTTGAGGGTGTGCAGATATTCCACGCCGGCACCGCGCGCAAAGACGGCAAGATCGTCGCCAACGGCGGCCGCGTTCTGAACGTCACCGCTGTCGCACCAACCATCGCCGAAGCGCAAAAGCGCGCTTACGAAGCTGTTGACCTGATCGACTGGCCGGAAGGCTTTTGCCGCCGCGATATCGGTTGGCGCGCGATCAGGCGCTAGTGCGTTCCCTGATCATCGCCATCTGCTGAACGATGGTCTGCGCCTGACGGATCGAGGCGGCGTCGATCAGAACACCGTTGAGCGCAACGGCGCCCATGCCCTTCGCCTGCGCATCCCTCATTGCGGCGAGGATCGCTTCGGCGCGTTCGACTTCTTTCGCAGGCGGCGTGTAGATCTCGTTGGCGAGCGCGACCTGGCTCGGATGGATCGCCCATTTGCCTTCGCAGCCGAGGATCGCCGTGCGCATCGCCTGCACGCGGAAGCCGTCGGGATCGCCGTAGTCGCCGAACGGCCCGTCGATCGCCATCAACCCATGCGCGCGTGCCGCTTGCGACATGCGGAACAGCGGATAGTGCCAGAGATCGTTCCAATGCCGCACACGGGCATCGGGAACATCGGTCAGCATCACGTAGTCCGCATTGCCGCCGCCGATGTTGGTCGTGCGCATGCGCTGGGACGCCGCGTAATCCGCCGATCCGAAATGCAAACTCTCCAGACGCTTCGACGAACCTGCGATCTCATCGATGTTGGTGAGGCCAAGCGCAGTCTCGATGATGACTTCCAAACCGATCTTCTTCTGGCGACCCACGAAATCCGATGCCTGTGTGATCAGCATGTCGATGGCGTAGACATCCGCCGCGCAACCGACTTTTGGGATCATGATCGCGTCGAGGCGCTCGCCGCCCTTCTCCACCAGCGCCAGCACATCGCGATAGCAAAAATTCGTGTCGAGGCCGTTGATGCGAACAGTGACAGTCTTGTTGCCCCAATTCACCTCGTTCAGCGCGACCACGATGTTGTCGCGCGCGGCTTCCTTGTCGGACGGCGCAACGGCGTCTTCGAGGTCGAGGCAGACGACGTCGGCCGCACTTGCCGCCGCCTTCTCGAACAGCGCAGGCCGCGATCCCGGCACGAACAGCTTGGACCGGTACAACCGCACCGGCGCGTGGTTGGAAATCGTCGTGAAGCTCATGTCCGCCTTTTCCGCGACAAGGGGTGCGCGGATTCCAAAACCGATGTTAGCCGGTCGCTGGCAACATGGGTATAAATTTGCGTGGTGGCGATGTCGGCATGCCCCAGTAAAGTTTGTACGCTTCGCAGATCGGCGCCGCCCTCGACAAGATGCGTCGCAAACGCATGGCGCAAAACGTGCGGCGACAGCTTCTCCGGATCGATGTTGGCCTTGAGTGCCAATTCTTTGAGCATCTGGTGTACGCGGCGGCGCGTCAGGAAGCCATCTGCCGAACGGGACGGAAACAGGAATTTGCTCTGCCCGTCTTTGGGCAGAAATCTGACCCGCACATCCAGATAGGCCGTGATCGCATCGCGCGCCGAAGGATTGAGCGGCGCCAGACGCTCCTTCCGTCCTTTGCCGCGAACGATGATGAAACCGTCTTTGCTACGCGCGGATGCGAGCGGCAGGCCGGCCAGTTCGCTGACCCGTAATCCCGCCGCGTACAGCATCTCGACCATGCATAGCAGCCGCACGCCTTCCGGGCCGTCCTGCTCACGCGCGGCACCGATCAATGCCTCGATATCGTCGCGGGTGAGAACTTTCGGCAGCGGCCGCGCGCGCTTCGGCGCATCGACGGCCGAGGTCGGATCGTCCTTGCGGATACCCTCCGTATAGAGAAATCCAAAGAACTGGCGCAGCGCGGAGAGCTTGCGCGCCTGCGACGACGCGGCCACGCCCGCCTTCGTGAGGCCGGCAAGATATTTCCGCACATCGTCACGCGCTGCGCGCTTCATGTCGGTCCGTCCGGCGAAGTCGAGCAGATCGCGACGATAGGCGGCAATTGTGTTCACGCTCGCACCGCGCTCGGCACTCATCATGTCGAGAAAGGACTCGATCAGCGTCGCGTTGCTCACGCCGTGCCCGGCCGGTAGAGCATCAGCGCGTGGATCGCCATGCTCTTCGCGGAGTCTTTCAGGTTCATCGCCTCAAGCGCCCGCACGATCTCGACCGTCACATCCGGTGCCAGATCGCCGGGGCCCTTCGCGCCGACAATGTCGAGGATTCGCAGGATCGCCTCGCCCTTGCGTTCCGGCGTCGCGGCGGCGAGCAGCATTTTCTGCATTGCCGCTTCATCGGGCCTGCGGCCGGAGAGATGTTGCGCGCGTAGTGCCGACGCCTCGGCCTTGGCGTCGGCCGGCAACGTCCGGCCCATCGCGTCGTAGAGCCCCAGCAACAGGACTTCCATTGGGCGTGACGCGTTCTGTGCCTTGTCGGCTTCGGTCGCCATGCGGGTGGCAATGCCGCTCAACGCAGCCTGCGCAGAATCATCTTTGTCTGACGCCAGCCCCAGGACTGCGCGTGCGATGTCGTTGTCGCCCAGCCAAGGCGCAGCAGCACTTGTCTTGCCGGCGAGCAGCAAGGCCCAGCCGATCAACGGACCTTCGGTCTGCGCCACCGCTTTCGCGTCCACGGTAACGGCGACATCGGCCTGGAGATTCGATGCGGTTTCAAACAGTCCCGCCTTGTCGCCGAGCGTCAGCGCGAGATGGATAAAAGCCGCCTTCGCCGCGGGTCGCGTTTCGAGTTGCGCGGCCCGACGCAAAAGTGCCTGCGCCTTGAGAAACGAAAGCTTCGGCGCCATCGCAAGCGCGCCGGCAGTCTGTTCGGCCGTGAAAACCTGCGCATCGGCAACGGCTTTAAGTTCGTTCGTCGACACCGCGCCCATGCGCAGCACACGTTCTGCAGCAGCCAACCTTTGGTCTGGCGTTGCCTTCGGATCGCGCAGGATCAGGAGATTGACCGACGGCCCAAGCGATTTTGCGAGGTCCGCCGGAACTGGCAAACCTGCTTTGTGAAGCAGGAAAACATGCAGGGCGGTCGGTTTGGAAATCTTCTCGACCGGCTTCTTCGCGCCGTTGAGAACATCGGCCATCAACGCCGTATAGGCGGGATCGGAATCGCCCTGCGCGTTCATGATCTCTCGCGTCATGTCGGCGGTCGCCGTGTCGCCACCGGCCGCCGCGCAATAGGCGCGCAACTCGAGCCAGAACAGATCGCCTTCCGTCATCCGCGCCGACGTCTGCGGACCGCAGACATCCTTGACGCGACCGGCGAGCAGCAATGCGTTCGCCTGGACCCGCGCCAGATCTGCATCGTCATGACCCTGCACCTGCGCGGCGAGTTCGCCGGCAGAGTCGATGAGCGCGGCATCGCTGAGTTTTTGAATCCGCATCGCCGCGAATGCCCGATGGATTGGGCCCTGAGGCGCATCGGCCCGCGTCAAAATCACCCTTCTCGCGAGCGCATGCACGGCAGTGTCGGGCGATGCCAGGGGCGCCCTGGTCAGCAGATCGTCAATGTCGGCGCGCCCCGAACCGTTCCAGATGTTGGATTCAAATCCACCATTGCTCGTGTCCAGCGTACCGCCGGAGCTTTCGTCGAGAGCACCCAGCGTCGATGTTTGAACGGCTTCGGCCTTTGGCACGATCGGGCCCTTCTCGACAGGGGCGTTCAATGGTGCGGTTTCGACGCTGTCCCTGCGGACACGGCCGACCGGCGCCTCATCGTCAGAGCGAAGACCGTTGTCCGTTGTGTCCGGCGGAGGGGCATCGGCGTGACGACCGGATTTCGCCGGCTGCGGCTGGTCGGGCTCGTTGTCGTCCGCCAGATCGTCTGTTGACACATCCAGCGGCGAGTCATCCGACGCGTGCGACTTTTGGGACTTCGGCGACGGTGGGTTCGCCGTGTCGTCGCTCAAACCGTCAGTCGATGTCACCGGTGGCTGGTCCGTCCCCTGTTGAGACGCGCCAAGCTGCCGTGGCGGGGCTGTTGCGTGACCCTCATCGCTCTGTGCCGACGCACCGAACGCCGTCAGCGCAAGGGCGAGAATCGCGAAACTAATGCGGGAGGCGATCATCCGGCACGACCTGTTCGTAATGCCTGGTGGAGGGTTGGACCGAGCCGCCATAGATCGTGAAGCCGATGGCGCTGACAACAAGCAAGATGGCCACGGCTATGCCGATCATCGGCGCCAGGCCCATACCGTCACCGCCACTCATCGATCGTCTGTTGCTTCGCATGCCCTATCCTAACGGGCCCTTTGTGGCGGAATTGCAGGCGGCGGCGCAAGTCCCGCTGGCGGGCCAGTCTCAAGATGTGTAATTCCAGACAGGATGACGGGGCTGAGCCGCACAGTGGCACTGGTAGGCATGATGGGAGCTGGAAAAAGCTCGGTCGGCCGCCGTCTGGCGACACGGCTCGGCGTGGCGTTCAAGGATGCCGACAGCGAGATCGAATTGGCTGCTGGATGCGCCGTCTCCGAAATCTTCGAACGCTATGGGGAACCTGCGTTCCGCGACGGGGAGCGCAAGGTGATCGCCCGGCTGCTGGGCGAAGTGCCGCATGTGATGGCCACCGGCGGCGGCGCGTTCATCGATCCCAACACACGGGCACGACTCAAGGAAAGCGCACTGACCGTTTGGATCAAGGCGCCCGTCGACGTGCTGATGGCCCGTGTAAAGCGGCGCGACAACCGCCCCCTGCTCCGCACCGCCGATCCGCGAGGGACATTGGAGCGGCTTCTGAATGAGCGCGCACCCATCTATGCCGAAGCTGACGTGATCGTGGAAAGCGACGACAGTCCGCATTCCAACATCGTGGATCAGATCCTGAGCGCTCTCAAACAGAAAGGCGTGACGGCATGAGCGAGACGATAACGGTGGGGCTCGGCCATCGCAGCTACGAGATCCATGTCGGGCCCGGCCTGCTCGCGAAAGTCGGCGAATTTCTGAAGCCGTTCGCGCGCGGACCGGTCCCGATCGTTTGCGACACCAGTGTCGAGAAGCTTCATCTTCAGGCGGCCGAGGCCGCGATCAGGGGCGCGGACATAGATGGGCGCCCGGTTCTCGTGGAGCCCGGCGAAGCCGCGAAGGCGTTTTCAACCTTGGAACGCCTGACACGGGTCTTCCTGACAACAGGCGTGGAGCGGAGCGGCCTTGTCGTCGCGCTTGGCGGCGGTGTTGTCGGCGATCTCGTCGGGTTCGCATCGGCGATCACCAAACGTGGAATTCCGTTCGCGCAAATTCCGACCACACTGCTCGCACAAGTGGATTCTTCCGTCGGCGGCAAGACGGCGATCAATACGCCGGAAGGCAAAAATCTTGTCGGCGTGTTCCACCAGCCGCGCATCGTAATTGCAGACACGGAACTTCTGAAGACGCTTCCGCGGCGCGAATTGCTCGCGGGCTATGCCGAGGTCGCCAAATATGGCGCGCTTGGCGACCGCGATTTCTTCGAATGGCTGGAGACCAACGGTCCGAGAGCCCTTTCCGGCGATAGTGACGCGATGGTTCATGCGGTTGCGCATTCCTGCCGGATGAAGGCGGATATCGTTTCGCGCGATGAGCGCGAGACCGGGGAGCGCGCCCTTCTCAATCTCGGTCACACCTTCGGCCATGCGCTGGAGGCGGAAGCCGGGTTTTCGGACCGCCTTCTGCACGGCGAAGGTGTCGCGATCGGGATGGCGCTCGCGTTCCGGCTCTCCACAAAGCTCGGTCTGTGTCCCGGCCAGGACAGCGAACGCTTCATCCGGCATCTGAAATCCGTGGGCCTGCCGTCATCGATTTCCGATATTCCGGGAGAGCGCCCCGGCGTCGACGCACTTCTCGATCACATGCAGCACGACAAAAAAGCCGCCGGCGGCAAGATCAACTTCATCCTGCTGCGCGGTATCGGCCACGCATTCGTGACCAACGATGTTGCGATGGACGCGCTGAAGGAAGTTCTTGCCTAGGGCGTGCACTGCGGATTGCGAAACCGGAACTTAGACTGGCCGAGAATGAACTCGCTGCGCATCGCGGCGGAGAATGCGAGCCATTTCTTGCAGACATCGCCCGTGAAGTTGTCTCCGCTGCGGCCGGGCTCTTTCGCCGTGAACGTGACTTCGAACCGGTTGGTCCTCTTGCCTCTGGTCAGCACGATGGTCGCGAACTTGCGGGACGGCAATTCCCAGATGCCGTAGGTCTGCTCTGTCCTGCTCTTGAGCACGCTGAACCGCGGATCGGATTCCGCGACCGGGCGAAACCCGGCATGGACCGCTGCCTCGCCGATGGTCGCAGCGTCGAGTTCATCGGCCGGCACGACGAACTCCGCGGCATTGGAGGGGTAGTACGGTGCGCCAGATGCCGCCCCGGCAGCAACAAGCGCCATGGCGCCAACCAGCACTGACAATCGCATCGACGTCTCCAATTTCCGCACAGGATACAGCAATTCGCCGCCTGCCAGCCATCCGCTATACTGCCCGCCTTCACCGAGGATTCCCATGGACCCGTCTTCAATATTTTTCTGGATCGGCGCCATCGCCGTCCTGCTGGTCGTCTCTGCGTTTTTTGCCGGGTCGGAAACCGCGTTGACGGCCGTATCCCGCGGAAAGATGCATCAACTGGAGAAAGATGGGTCCCGCGCGGCAGCGAATGTGAACAGGCTTGTGCTCGACCGTGAGAAGCTGATCGGATCCCTTCTTCTCGGTAACACGTTCGTCAACATTCTCGCCTCGTCGATCGCGACCACGCTGCTTGAGTCCAACTTCGGGCCACGCGCCGTAGCCATCGCGACGGTCGTCATGACCGTCGTCATTCTCATTTTCGGCGAAGTGCTTCCCAAGACCCTCGCCATCGCCCGCACGGACCGCTTTGCGCTCGCCGTCGCGTGGCCCGTGCGGGGCGCGGTCGCGATCCTGAGCCCCATCGTCAGCAGCGTTCAGTACATCGTGTGGAAAGTGTTGGGGATTTTCGGCGTCGAGCAGGCCACCAGGGAAGAAATCGTTCCGGCCCATGAAGAGATCCGGGGCACCGTCGAGCTTCATCACAAGGAAGGGGGCGTCGAGCGCGAACACCGCGACATGATCGGCGGCATCCTCGACCTGCGCGAATTGACGGTCGGCGAGGTGATGATCCACCGCAAAACCATGGTTGCGGCCAATGCCGACGAGCCGGCGCAAAAGATCATCGAAGAGATCGTCGCATCGGGCCACTCCCGTATCCCGTTGTGGCGCGGGGAGCCCGAGAACATCATCGGAATCGTGCACCTGAAAGACATCGTCAGCGCGCTGGTGAAAAACGGCGGCTCCTATTCCGGCATCGATCCTGCCGCGCTGGCAACGCCGCCCTGGTTCGTTCCGGACACGACATCCGCGGAAGAGCAGCTTGAGGCGTTCCGCGAGAAGCGCGCGCGGTTCGCGCTCGTCGTCGATGAATATGGCGCCCTGCAAGGGTTGGTCACACTCGAAGACATCCTCGATGAAATCTTCGGCGAACTTCCGGATGAGCACGAGGCGCAGAGCCGCCCCGACGTGCGACGCAAGCAGGATGGATCCTATCTGATCGATGGAACCGTCCCGGTCCGCGATCTCAACCGCGATCTCGATTGGAACCTGCCGGACGAGGAAGCGACCACCATCGCGGGCCTCGTCATCCACGAAGCGCGCACGATCCCCGAAGTCGGCCAGCGCTTCGCCTTCTTCGGCTACAAATTCGAGATATTGCGCCGCCAGCGCAATCAGATCACGGCCCTGCGCGTGACGCCGCCCGCCGTTGACGACAAGGATGCGATGCCGCCCGGCTAATGCTCGTTCCACATCTCGGCAGGCGTGAGCGTCGTAAGCGACAGCGCGTGGATCCGTGACCTGAGTTCTTCCGAGAGCGCGGCATAGACACGGCGCTGGCGTTCCACGCGCGACACGCCTTCGAAGGCCTTTGAGACAATTCTTACGTTGAAATGCGTTTCGCCGCCGGGGCGCGCGCCGGAATGACCGGCATGCTTCGCACTCTCGTCTTCGACGTCGAGCGCGTCAGGCGCGAACGCCGCGGTGAGCTTCGCCCGGATTGTATCGACCATTGTCATAAATCAGGCATCGGCGCGTTTCGCGAGCGTGTCAAGCGATACGTTTTCTTGTTTTTTCACCCTTCGATCCCATAATTCCAGCATGGCAAGACCGCGTTCCGCATCGCGCCTTCGCGAAGGCATCCGTATCAAACCGGATGCCGCCGCCATCGCTGCGACTGTCGTCGACGTGCGTCCCTGCGCCGAAAAGGGTTGCAAGGACGAAGGCGCCTATCGCGTTCCGAAGAGTCGCGAGGAACTCGGCAAGCACATCTGGCTCTGCCTTGCCCACGCGCGCGCGCACAATGAGTCCTGGGATTACTTCAAGGGCATGAGTGAGAACGAGATCGAAAGCTTCCGTAACGAAGCACTCACCGGCCATCGCCCGACCTGGCCGCTCGGAAAACGCGGAGCCCGTATGCAGAACGGGTTCACCAATTTCGACTTTGACAATGCCTTCGGGGCCACGAATCCGAAGAAAGAGGCCGATAAACCACGTCGTGCGGAACGTCAGGTTACGCGCCTGCAGCTAATGGCATTCGACACGCTCCAACTGGAGCCTTCCGCCACCTTGATCGAGATCAAGGCGCGGTATAAGGAACTTGTGAAGCGGTTTCATCCCGACGCGAACGGTGGCGATCGGGGCGCCGAAGAGCGTCTGAAGCAGGTTATCAAGGCCTATGGCGTGTTGCGCGCCTCCGGGTTGACCTAAAGCGGCGCAAACAGCGCCCTCCCCGCACGCGGCGGCTTCCCGCCCAAGACACTTCAGCCGGACCCGGACATCATGAGCGTTGAGAATGAGGGCCTCGATCCCTCTTACAAGCCCGACACCGAAGTCGACGTGAAGACGGTGTTCGGCATCGACGCGAAGATGAAAGTCCCCGCGTTCAAGCAGCCGAACGAATATGTGCCCGATCGCGACGAGGCCTATCAGTTCGACCGCGAAACGACGCTCGCGATCCTCGCGGGTTTCTCGAAGAACCGCCGCGTGATGATCCAGGGCTATCACGGCACCGGCAAGTCGACGCATATCGAACAGGTCGCGTCGCGCCTGAACTGGCCGTGTATCCGCATCAATCTCGACAGCCACATCAGCCGTATCGACCTGATCGGCAAGGATGCCATCGTCGTGAAGGATGGCTTGCAGGTGACCGAATTCCGCGAAGGCCTGTTGCCGTGGGCGTTGCAGCGCCCGGTCGCGCTCGTGTTCGACGAATACGATGCCGGCCGCCCGGACGTGATGTTCGTGATCCAGCGCGTGCTGGAGGTTGCGGGCAAGCTCACGCTGCTCGACCAGAACAAGGTCATCCGCGCCCATCCCGCGTTCCGCCTGTTCTCGACGACCAACACGATTGGTCTCGGCGACACCACCGGCCTCTATCACGGCACGCAGCAGATCAACCAGGGCCAGATGGACCGCTGGAGCATCGTGGCCACACTCAACTACCTACCGCACGACAACGAAGTCGACATCGTTGTGGCCAAAGTCCCGTCCTACAAGACGCCGGAAAAGAAGAAGCAGATCTCGTCCATGGTCCGCGTCGCCGACATGACGCGCAACGCATTCATCAATGGCGACCTCTCGACCGTCATGAGCCCGCGTACGGTCATCACCTGGGCGGAGAACGCTGAAATCTTCGGCGACATCGGCTTTGCCTTCCGCCTCACCTTCCTGAACAAGTGCGACGAACTCGAGCGCGCCTCGGTCGCCGAGTTCTATCAGCGCGCATTCGGCGAGGAACTCCCTGAAAGTGCGGCGAAGGTGCTGGTGGCGTGAAGATAGCTGCACTCCCATCTTCACCTCCCCCCTTGTGGGGAGGTCGACGCGCGCACCCCAGACTTTTTCCGGGGGAGCACGTCGGGTGGGGGGCAAAGCTTGCGGATAGACCCGCCCCCACCCGGAAATGCTTCGCATTTCCGGCCTCCCCACAAGGGGGGAGGTTATTTTGAGCAAGCCTGAATCCGCAGCTGAACCTTTCAAGCGCGCCGTCGCGACCGCCGTTCGCTCCCTTGCCGGTGAGCCTGAGCTTGAAGTCAATTTCTCGGCTGAGCCGCCTTCGCTCAAAGGGTTGAAGGCAAAACTCCCCCTGCCCTCGCGCAATCTGCCGCCGAGCGAAGTGGCCGTCGTGCGCGGTGCCGGCGATGCCTATGCGCTCCGCCGCGCCTATCACGAAGACAAGCTGCACGATCAGTACCGGCCGCAATCCGCCGATGGCGCGGCGATGTTCGAGGCCGCCGAACAGGCGCGCGTCGAAGCGATCGGCGCCATCGCCATGAAGGGCGTCGCGAACAATCTCACCGCAAATCTCGAACAGCGTCTGAATGCGCGCGGGCTGAACAAGGCTCGCGTGCGGGGCGATGTGCCGATTGCCGATGCACTGGGTTTGATGGTTCGCGAAAAGCTCACGGGCGAACCGCCGCCGGAGTCCGGACAGAAAGCACTCGAACTCTGGCGCGAATGGATCGAGCAGCGCGCGGGCAAGGATATCGAGAAGCTCGGCGATGCGATCCGCGACCAGAAGGCGTTTGCCAAACTCACCCGCACCATCCTGCGCGACCTGAACCACGGCGATGATTCCGACATGGACTCGGAAGCCGACGAAGCGGGCGAAGACGCCGAGAATTCGTCCGAGAACCAGGAAGGCGATTCCGAGGAAGACGCGAACGCGCAGGGCGAAACCTCCGAAGCCGACATGAAGGAAGCGGAAGGCGAGGAAAGCGCGGACGCGGACACCGAGATGCGCTCCGAGCAGACCGAAGAGATGGGCGATGCGACCGAGCCCGAAGACGGCACGAAGCCGTGGCGGCCGGAGCAGCCTTTCGCGCATCAGGACGAGTGGGGCTACAAAGTTCACACCACGCAGTTCGACGAGATCATCGAAGCCGATGAGCTTTGCGACGCGGAAGAACTGGCGCGGCTGCGTGCGTTCCTCGATCAGCAGCTTTCCGCGATGCAGGGCGTGGTTTCGCGCCTCGCCAACAAGCTGCAGCGCCTGCTGATGGCGCAGCAGAACCGCACCTGGGAGTTCGATCTCGAGGAAGGCATGCTCGATACGTCGCGCCTGCCCCGCATCATCATCGACCCGATGTATCCGCTCTCGTTCAAGCGTGAGAAGGACATGACCTTCCGCGATACAGTGGTGACGCTGCTGCTCGACAATTCCGGCTCAATGCGTGGCCGTCCGATCATGGTGGCGGCGATGTGCGCCGATATTCTTGCGCGCACGCTGGAGCGTTGCGCGGTGAAGACGGAAATCCTCGGCTTCACCACCCGCGCCTGGAAAGGCGGCCAGTCCCGCGAGAAATGGATTGCCGACGGCAAGCCGCCGCATCCCGGCCGCCTGAACGATCTGCGCCATATCGTCTACAAGGCGGCAGACGAGCCGTGGCGGCGCGCGCGGCGCAATCTCGGCCTGATGATGCGTGAAGGCTTGCTCAAGGAGAACATCGACGGCGAGGCGTTGATGTGGGCGCACAACCGCATCGTCCATCGCCCCGAGCAGCGCAAGATTCTGATGGTGATCAGCGATGGTGCGCCGGTTGACGATTCCACTTTATCGGTCAACGCCGGCAACTATCTCGAGCGCCACCTCCGTCACGTGATCGAGGAGATCGAGGACAAGTCGTCGGTCGAACTCAACGCCATCGGCATCGGCCACGACGTGACGCGCTATTATCGCAAAGCCGTGACCATCGTGGACGCCGAGCAGCTCGGCGGCGCGATGACCGAACAGCTCATCAGCCTCTTCGCCGAAGAGAAAGAGCATGGCCGCAGAGGCTCACCCTCACGCCTCGCCCGTGTTCGTCACGAGCGCCACCCGCACGTGCCCGCAGCCCGATAGCCGCCCCATTTCACCGCTTCATTTGCTTTGAGACCCCAAGTTGCAGGACGATGGAGCCGGACTGAGGGGTTAGCCGCATGCTGAAATGGGTTAAGCGCATTGCTCTGATCGTCGCCGGGCTTTTCGCCTTGTTCTTCCTTTGGCTGATGCTGATGAAGCACAACATCAAGTTCTACGGACACGAAACCTTCGCAACCGCTGGCGGGCACCTGTCGATAGAGGCGACCGAAGGTCTGGCCGGGCGATATGGCGTTGTCCAGATATGGCGTGATGGGAGCGCCGTTCATGTTCTACTGCAATCCAAGCAATGGGACAGCGTTGTCGATTTTTGGGAATCGGCGCGGGCAACACAATCGGAGGATTGGCGCGTTGTCGGCACTGTCGCAGAGCCAAGCGGCTCAAGTCCGGCCCGCTTCACGATCAGCGCCGGACATAGCGTCCGCTTCAAGATCACAGCGAGTCATGGTTGCGCCACGTTCGATCTGGCGCCGTCCGATTTCGACCGTTTCGAGCGATCGAGCCGCAATATCCAGCGTTACGCGGCCAATGGCGGTGTCGTATTGCCGGTGTCTTCTATGAGTTGGGCGGATGCGTTCCACTCAACCGTCGTGACGATTGGCAGCCTTGTCGGAATTCCCGAACAGCAAGCGCAGGCCTGCGACAAATCCTAGTACCCGTTGAAGCCCGGCATCGGGCGCACGATCCCGCGCAGCGACCAGTACGGGATCAGCGAGAGCACCGCGATCGCCAGCAGAAGCTCCATGTGGAGGAGCATCTGGTGCGTCCAGGGCGCGATGCCCGCATACGCCGCCGGATAGTAGATCAGGCAGAACAGCGCGACCGCCGAAGCCATTCCGAGCAGCGGCGCAATCCACCAGCGCGGACCGCGCGCACCGTCGAACACGGTGATGGAAATAAAGCTCGCGAGGAAGAATGCACCGCTGAATGCGCCGGCCATGCGCATGTCCGGCACGAATTTGAACGGCATCACATCGCGAAGCATCGGA
>Ga0335075_10010316_pt1 | contig 14193 bp, 14 predicted proteins | sample Lox_Sample_24_FD_206723 | JGI IMG/M metagenome (GOLD analysis project Ga0335075, IMG submission 206723) | Soil microbial communities from Loxahatchee National Wildlife Refuge, Florida, United States - Lox_Sample_2.4 | ecosystem: Environmental > Terrestrial > Soil > Wetlands | place: USA...
TCGCCGGCCCGGTCGGTGGCGAGGCCGGCGAGGTCCTTGTCGAGGAATTCGCCGAGATCGTTGCGCAGCTTGTCGAGATCGACGCCGCAGGCGCGCAGCACGGTGGCGGCATCGGTGTCGTCGGCGAGGCCGAGCAGGAGGTGCTCCAGCGTGGCATATTCGTGTCGGCGCTCGCTGGCGAGGGAGAGCGCGCGATGCAGCGTCTGTTCGAGGTTCCGTGAAAGCATGCCGACGCTCCTAACCGCGCTGGTCGTCTATCTGAAACCCAAGGTGGGCGTTCCAGGCCAGGGAGTGAAGCCGTCGCGACCACCTCTTCTGCGACCTGTTGCTCACCGCCTTCACTCCTTCTCGATCGTGCATTGTAACGGATGCTGATGCTGGCGGGCCAGGTCCATGACTTGGGTCACCTTGGTCTCGGCGACCTCATAGGTATAGACGCCGCACACGCCGACTCCGCGCCGATGCACGTGGAGCATGATGCGGGTGGCTTCCTCGCGGGATTTCTGAAAGAATCTTTCCAGCACGTGAACGACGAACTCCATCGGGGTGTAGTCGTCGTTCAGCATCAGCACCTTGTACATTGCCGGCTTCCGGGTCTTTGGCCGGGTTTTGACCACGACGCCGGTGTTCGGTCCATCGCTGCCGCCACGCTTGTCGTTGTCGCTCATGTCGTCTGCTTCCGCGCCACCCGCACCGCCTGGGGCTCGTCTTCAAGGCGGCGAGCATATCGGAACCTGGCGGGGGGATAAAAGGGCTGCCTTCGACAAGATTGCGCCGGGTCAGCGGCGGCGGCAATGAAAAGGCCCGGGCGAGGGAGGATCGCCCGGGCCTTCCATGCGGCCGGGCGCGCGAGGCGCAGCCGGCCGGTCAACGCGAAGCGCGGTTCAGACCGGCTTCGCGAACGTCTCGACCGCCAGCGTCACCCGCGCGGTGAGCGGAGCGAGCGTCTGCTCGGTCAGCTTGAACGAGGCGTCGGTGAGCCGCCCCGACTCGGAGATCGCCTTCTCCATCGTCACGCGAGCGAGGCTCGTCTGCAGGTCGAGCGCGTCCTTCAGCGATTTTGCCGACGTCATCGCCTTAAAGGCGGACAGCGTCTCCTCGAACGAAGCCTGGGCGGTCGCGGCAACCTGCTTGGACAGGTCCTGCACGCCGGCGACCCAGATCTGGCCGGACTTCATGATTGCTTCCAGGTTGCCCTGGCCGAACGCGACGAACTCTTCGGCGGTCTTCATGGCCTTCTCCATTCCTTCCTTCATCCGGGCCTGGGTTTTCTCGAACCCCGCGGCCGCTTGTGACATGCCTTCCTTCAGCGCGGAGACGGTCTGCTCGATGCCCTTCGCGCTGTTCTGTACGCCGCTCTCCATGGCTTGATAGCCGCTGTTGACCATGGCTGCGGGAGCTTCCGGGATCCCGCCTCCCGTCTCGTCTGACTTGGCTTTGATAGCCATCGTGCTTCTCCTGGATCGGTCGCCCGTGCGGCGCTGGGTGCCTCCGGGCAGGGGTCGGTGGTCAGGTGTCAGCCGCCCGTCCGACGCCGGAATCTCGGGCGCTTTGCTGCACTGCAACACGGGATGGACATAGGCGGAAGCGACGCGGCGTTCAAGGGATTTTTTGTGCAGCGCACAATGGCCATTCAGCCGCTGTTTAGGCGGGGATTGCAGAATCGGCCGTTAAGCCGCTCAATTGCCTCTTGAATCCTCTGATTTCGGCTGGACAGCGATGCGCGACCCTAGCTAGAATTTCATTGGCAGGCGGGAGAAAGACGGAAAATGACAGCTTGGCGGCGCCAAGGGTTTGGATTTGTATGGTCGCTACCGCTTGCTTTGATCCTGATCGGCCTTGGCTGCGGCCTTAGCGCCGCCGCTGTGCCGCCGGACCCGGACCGTTATTCCTCGATCGTGGTCGATGCCACGAGCGGCAAGGTGCTGGAGGAAGACAGCGCCGACGCGCCGCGCCATCCGGCCAGCCTCGCCAAGCTGATGACGCTCTACATGACGTTCGAAGCGTTGCGCGATCGGCGGCTGTCGCTCGACGAGCAGGTTCCGGTCTCCCCGCACGCAGCTTCGATGGAGCCGACAAAGCTCGGGCTGGTGCCCGGAATGCCGCTGACGGTGGAGCAGGCGATCCTGGGCATGGTGACGCTGTCGGCCAACGACGCGGCGGCGGCGATGGGCGAGCTGCTGGGCGGCAGCGAGGACAATTTCGCTCAAATGATGACGGTGCGCGCCCGCGCGCTGGGCATGAGCAACACGACGTTCGCCAATGCCTCGGGCCTGCCGGCGGATGACGAATGGACGACGGCGCGCGATATGGCCACGCTGGCTCGCCGGCTGATCAGCGATTTCCCGGATGATTACCATTATTTCAGCACGCCGAGCTTTGTCTTTCACGGCCGGGTGATCTTCAACCACGACAGCGAGTTGAAAGCCTATCCCGGCGCTGACGGGCTGAAGACCGGCTACACGATTGCGTCCGGGCATAATCTGGTGACCAGCGCGATGCGCGATGGGACTCGTCTGATCGGCGTCGTGCTGGGGGCGCCGTCCAATGGAATGCGCGACGTCCGCATGACCGCTTTGCTGGACGACGGATATCAGCAGCTCGGGGTGCCGATCGTGCGCGTCGCTGCCCGGTTCCCGACGCTGATTCCGGTGGCTCGTGCCGAGGAGTTGCCGCATCCGGGAGCACGGCCTGGGCGGCTGCGCGAAGTCGCGCATGTGCAGGCTGACAGCGCCTGGGCCATCCAGGTCGGGGTTTTCCGCAGCGAACAGGCGGCGCGGCTGGCTGCGGTGCGGGCGCAGCACGCGGCTGACAGCGGCGCGGCGCGGATTGCCCACGCGCCGTTGCGTGGGCGGACGAGTTGGCGGGCGCAGGTCGTGGGGTTGACGGTGGTGGAGGCGCGTGATGCCTGCACAGCGCTTTCCCGGCATGGCACGCCCTGCGCGGTGATCCGTGCCGAGGCGGAGCGCAGCGTGGCGCGGAGTTAGGAGGCGGTTCGCACGGAGGATCACTGAGGAGCTGCAACCAACCGGGTAGTCGGTTGATTCTGTCGGCGGCTCTTATTCTGATAGTGGAACCAAAGAAAGATGCGGAGCTTCGCCAGTTTCTGTGTAGTGCTCTGTGTTTCCTTGTGTGAACCGTTCTACGTGATTCCAGGATTGTCCGGATCCAGGGCACGCAGCCGAAAATCGTCGGCTTGCGGCTGGTAATGGTTCCACAACGCGCGCAGCTCCGCGATCGGCTGCTCGTGCCAATCGACACGTAGGTCGACCAGCGGGAACATGTCGACCTCAACCACCAACAGATGCGTGCTGCGCACGGGCTGATATTCGCCGCCGGCGGCGAGACCTTCGTCCAAAGCATGCAGCAGCCGTTCGGCTAACGGCACGTGTGGCACCGCCTGCAGGCCGCGCAGCATGGCGGCCGGCACGAGCGGATTGGCCAGGATGTTGCCGATCGCGCAGACATTCTGAGCGGCGGCCTCGCCCAGCTCCGGCTTGGTACGGGCACCACTGAATGCCGCGGTGTTCCCGGTCGCATCCAACACGGCGAGCTGACGCCAATGCGCCAGCACAGTGGAGGCGGTCAGCGCCGCAAGCGTCTCCTGCGCCGTGCAGCCGGACCGCAGCAGCGCCAGACCGCGTGGCCCGAGCCGCGGATCGGTGCGATGCTGGGTCAGGACGGCGCCGACGCCCGCCGCGCAATACGCCACGCGCGCACCCACGGCGATCGAGGAGGTGGCAACAGCGGCGCCGATCTGGCCGGTTCGAGGACAGCGCGCAACGATCGAGAAGGTCATTCCGATACCTATGTCACGAAGGATTCATGCCCTGCAATCCACGACCGGGAACATCGAGACGAGCGCGCTCCCGGTCCGCGGTCTGGTCACGCTGTTCACATCGGTGCTGCTGCTCAGCAGCGGTTGGCCGTTGACCAAGCTGGCCATCGACCTCGGCAGCACGCCGCTTTGGTTTGCCGAAGGCCGGGCGGTGTTGTCGGGGCTGGTGGCGGCGACGTTGCTGGCGGCCTCGGGCCGGCTGCGTGCCCCCTGTCGGGCGGACATGCCGGCGGTGGTCATGGTCGGGCTGTTCCAGCTCGCCGCCTTCTTCGCCTTTGCGCATCTGGCCGTCGCCTGGGTGCCGGCGGGACGAACCGCGGTGCTGGCGAACACCACGACGATTTTCATCGTGCCGCTGTCGTTGCTGGTGCTGCACGAGCCGATCCCCACCCGGCGCTGGCTGGCGACGGGTCTCGGGATCGGAGGCATCGTTGTGCTGATGGGTCCGTGGGCGATCGACTGGACCTCCGATCGGACCTTGATCGGCAATGCCTTTTTGCTTGGCGCCGCGCTGTCATGGGCGCTGGCGATCATCACCGTTCGCCGGGCCCCGCCGCAATCCAGCATGTTCGAGCTGCTGCCGTGGTGCTTCCTGGTCGGCTCGCTCGCGCTGGCGCCGCTCGTGGTTTGGGAGGCGCCGCATGGCAGCTTCGGATCGCATCCGGGTGCGTGGGGCGCGCTGGCTTACATCGGACTGGTTGCCGGGCCGCTCGGCACCTGGGGCGTGATGGAGGCGGCGGTGATCCTGCCGGCTGTGGTGTCCTCGGTCGGCTTCCTGGCGACGCCGGCGGTCGGCATCCTGCTGTCGAACTGGATCCTGGGCGAAAAGATCACCGCGGATCTGGTGGGGGGCACGGCGCTGATCCTGGCCGGCGTCGGGCTGGCCGCCTGGCCCGGGGGGCGGCGTGCATGATCCTGCATAGCGTCGAGGTGGGCGAGGGGCCGCGGCTTGTGCTGTTGCACGGACTGTTCGGCTCGGCGCGCAATTTCGGCGCGGTGCAGCGGGCGTTGGCAGCGCGCCACCGGGTGATTGCGCTCGATTTAAGGAACCACGGCGCGAGCCCGCATGCCGCGGCGATGGACTATGCCGTCATGGCCGCCGATGTGATCGAGACGCTGGCGCGGAATGACGCGCTGCCGGCGGTGGTGCTGGGCCATTCGATGGGCGGCAAGGTGGCGATGCGGATGGCGCTCGAGCGGCCTGACACGGTCTGCGCGTTGATCGTGGCGGACATCGCGCCGGTGCCGTATCCGCCGCATTTCTGCGAGTATGCCGAAGCGATGCTGGCGGTACCGCCCGGATCCACACGGGCTGCGGCCGACGCCCGCCTGGCTTCTGCGGTGGCGGATCGGGCGATCCGCGGTTTCCTGCTGCAAAATCTACAGCCGGCCGCCGCCCGGCCCTGGCGCATCGGGCTGGCGGAGATCGCGGCGGCGCTGCCGGCCATTGGCGACTGGGACGATCGGGCGGGGGGGACATTTCGCGGACCGACCCTGTTCATAGCGGGGGAGTACTCCGACTACATCCGCGCCGAGCACCGCAAGCCGATCCGCGCGCGGTTCCCGAGCGCCCGCTTCGTGACGCTGCGCGGCGCCGGCCATTGGCTGCATGCCGACAAACCGAGCGCTTTCATGGCGGTGGTGGAGGGCTTCCTTGCCGCAGCCGAACACGGAATGATCAGCACGCCCAACCCGATCACCGCGGCGCCGTCGAACATTCCTTCCTAATTTTCGCGTCTCATTACGGACCGACTTGCGATTGACTCTCTGAGGCCAGGAGTGGACCGTCGTTGGGCGACGAGCGTCGGCATTCTCGTGTGGCGGTTCTCCGCGAATCGGAGGGAGGGACCTTGTATGCTCAACATGCGCGCCGCCTGTGTCGCGTTCATGCTCGGTGCTGCCCCGGCTGCCGCACATGCCCAGGCCGTGCTTATTGCCAGCGCGCCGGCGGGGGGTGCCAACGTTTCGGTCGGTGAATTCGCATTCCATCTGCGGTTCAACAGCCCGATTGATCACGAGCGATCGCGGCTGACGCTGATGCACCCCGATGGTAGCGCGGAGTATCTGGTGATCGCCATGGCCGGTCCGCCCCAGGACCTTAATGCGCTGGCCCGGCTGACCGAGGGCACCTATGTGCTGCGCTGGGACGTACTTCCGATTGGGGGGCCGGCCACGAGTGGGTCCCTGCGCTTCACAGCCAGCGCTCATTGACCGGGTCTTCGGCGCGGCTGGAACTGGCCGCGCACGTGGCGGATGCAGCCGGCGTCGATCCCTGCACGCAGCCATGTTTTGGACGCCGCCGGCGTGGTCATTTCAGACGGTTGGCAAATTCCTCAGGAATTCGGAATAGCCGGCAAGCCGATGATCCTCCGCGCAACGAGATCTGCGATGTCGCGCTCGGCAAAACCGTGCTCGCGTAGAATCTCGGTGCTGTGCTGGCCGAGACCGGGGGCTAGCGCGCGCACCTCGCCGGTACCGAACGGCAAGATCCCAATCAGATTCGGCAGCGGCATCTTCTGCGGTACCGCCGGGTGGTCCACCCAGGCAATGGCACCGCTCGCCGCGGTGTGGGGATGGGCAAGGAAATCCGCATAAGTGTTGAGCCGCTCGTGCATCACCTTGCGCGCGGCCAACCGTTCCGACCAGTGCGCCACGGACGCCGCGGCGAAGACCGGATGCAGCAGGGCACGCATCGCATCGGCGTTCTCGACCCGTCTCTCCTGAAGGGCGAAACGCGGATCATCGGCGAGCTGGGGCAGACCCATGGCATCGCAGAACGCCAGCCATTCGTGCTGACGGGGAACGGTGACCGAAATCCAACCATCCGCGGCCTGGTACACCCCGCTTGGTCCGGCCGGCGGGCGCAATGCTCCGGCTTCGAGATATTGCTGCATCATGCGCACCACTTGCAGCCCCGCCGCGGCCTGCAGCAGGCTAACTTCGATCAGCCGGCCGTGTCGGGCGTCGCGGCGCGCGTACAGCGCCGCGGCGACAGCGTTGAATGCATAGAGCGCAGTGGTCATGTCGATGGCGATGATCGGGATCCGATGCGGCACGCCGTCCTCACCGATGTTCTCGGCGATCAGGCCGGTGAACGCCTGCAGGACGGGGTCCATGGCCGGCCGCTCGGCCAACGGCCCGGTGGGTCCGAAACCCGAGATCGAAATATAGATCAGGCGCGGCTCGCGTTCCGCGACGGTTGCGTAGCCGAAGCCGAGCCGCTCGATCACACCGGGACGAAAGCCTTGCAGGAACACATCGGCGCCGGCAATCAGCCGCCACAACACCGCGCGCCCGTCGTCGGATTTCAGGTCGAGTGCCAGGCTGCGCTTACCGAGATTGACCGGAATCGAATACGCGGTCTGGTCGCCGTACTTTACGCCCAGGCCACGGCTCCAGTCGCCGCCCTCGGGCGGTTCCACTTTGATCACGTCCGCGCCGTACTGCGCCAGCAGCATGGCACAATAGGGACCCGCCACGCCCTGGCTGAGGTCGATGACCTTGAGCCCGGCATAGGGTTGCTCGTAGCTCATTCGGTCGCGTCCGTTACTGCTGGAATGGAGAGCACACGCAGGACCGGTGTGTCACCGGTGGGATCGACCTCCACCAGCGCGCCGTCGGGCACTGCCGTGGTGATGTCCTGTTCGAAGCCGGAGATCATTGTAAAATCGGCCAGCGCCGCACCCTGGACCATGATCGGATTGACGCGGTTCAACACCAACGCCGCCGGCGCCAGGCCGCGCGCGGCCATCTCGTGCAGCATCCAGGCGGTTGCCACGCCGCCTTTCGCCGCATCCAGCACCAGCACGCGACCGACGTAGCAGCGGCCGGCCAGCTTGTGGTCCGGGCGAGAGAACACGCCGCGCGCGCGATCGAGGTCGTAGCGGGCGGAGAAGCCGTCCTTTGCAACCAGCGCGTTGCCGCGCACACGAGCGCCCATCCCGGATTTCGCTTGATAGACGGTCATGATCCGATCCGCTTGCCGCACGCGGCGTCGATGCACTGCTCCATCGACAGCAGCATCGGCCGATAACCATAGCCGCCGAGGATGTTGACCAGCTTGGCCGAATTGGTGGCGAGTCGGTGCCAGCCGTTCGCCTCCGCCATCTCGCGTGCGTAGCTTTGGTAAAAGCACATGCCGGCCAGCACCAGTCCGCCGGCGGACTCTATGCGCGCGGTCAGTCCGAGGCGGTCGGCATCCGGCTTCACCTGCGGGCTGGTGACGATCAGCAATGGCACCGTCGCGCGGCGTCCGTCGAGCAGCGTGGCGACCGTTTGCATCTCGATCAGGCTGAGCTGCGGAGCGGCGAACACCACCACGTCCACCGCGTCGATTTCGCCCGTTTGGCTTCGCTGGAACGCTTGCAGGTCGGCCGGTTCGATCCTGGTACGGACCGACATGGTTGCCGGCGCTACATCTTTCCGGCGAACCGCTTCGGGCGTGATCCCGATCAAGTGGAACAGCGCGACCGAGCCGTAACTCGCCAGCGCTGCACCGAAGTGCTTAAGCTCGTCGGAGCTGGGGACACGATCGATGCCGAGCAGCGCCGGTACCTGCCAATAGTCGCCGGCAAGCCGGCCGGCGAGCGCGCCGAGCGCGCCCCATTCGTGCAGCGCACGCGGGGTCTGTGCAACTTCGATGAGCAGCGTGGCGTGCCGGTGCTCGTCGAGATGATAACCGTAACGCGGCGTACGGCCGGTCAGGCCAGCGGCCAGCGCGGATGGGCCACCCTCGAAATTCGATCGCGCGCCGAGCACGCTGTTGGAATAGATCACCACACCGGTGTCACCGAAGGCCATGTGCTCGCCCCGCACCGCCGGCATGATGGTCTGGTAGTTGATGCAGGTGTCGGTCATCAGGACGCCGAGCGACTCGAAGGCGGCGATAGCGCGCCGTTCCAGGTCCAGCATCCAGGGCTGCTGCTTCAGCCGGGCGGCGGCAGCAAAATCAGTGCCGCGTGGGTCGGTGATGGTGGGAATGCGGACCCGTCGTTGCGCTTCGGGCAAGGCGGCGAAGCGTTCCAGCCACTCGACGCCGGTGGGTCCGAGCGATTCCGTATCCGCCATGATATGCGCCTGCGACACCGGCACGAGATCGGCGGCGCCGAGATAGGCGCCGACCCGCATCTGGTGCTCGATGGCCCACTGCCGCGCCTTGCCCCCGGTACCGGCGAGCCAGGCGCGTTCCTCCTGATCGAGGCGCATGGCTGGGATGATGGCGACCGAGAGGCGGAGGTGTCAAAGCGCGCCGGTCTTTTCTGCCTTGAAGCGTCGCGCTCTGGTCAGCGGCGGATTCATGCTTACCGCTTGCGGCAAAAACGAGCGAGGGGATTCGAGCCAGCAAGATCGTAACGATTTCCGATGACCGATGAAGCTTCTGGCCGGCAGCTATGGAAGGACGAGACGATGAGCAAAGTTGCTGACAGCATCCGCCACGGCCTCGACGAAGCGGTCGCCTATGCCCCTGGCGAGGCGATTACGGGGTGCATGTGCCGGCCCTGATCGCGGTGCGGGCTATACGAACAAGGCTCGGCATGACTCAGGAGGAGTTTGCGGGTCGGTTCGGCTTCAGCGTCAACACGCTGCGTCACTGGGAACAGGGCAAGCGCCAGCCGAAAGGGCCGACACGCGCCTATCTGCTTATCATCGATCGCACGCCGAAAGCGGTGCAGAAGGCGCTGCACGCGGCTTGAACTGCCTGTGCCGCCTCTGCCCGCCCCGTCATAATTCATTCACACGCGAGCCAGTTTGCCATAACTGAGGACCCTGTGTAATCGAACCCTGAGGACCCGGTACTGAACCAATTCAGGGATTGCCATGACGCGACACGAGATCCTGTCCACCGCCCTGGGAGCAATCGCCTTGGCTGCTTCCACCTGGCAGCCACATCCCGCCACGGCGGCCACCACCGGGGCGACCGCCCCGGCCAGCCTGACCGGCCCAGGCCCACAGGACACGGCACCGACGGCGACTCCGATCAAGCATTTAGTTATCATCTTCAACGAAAACGTCTCGTTGGATCATTACTTCGCGACCTACCCCTCAGCCACCAATCCGCCCGGCGAGCCTGCATTCACCGCCGCCCCCGGCACGCCCAAGATCGATAATCTGGTCACCGCCAATCTGCTGACCAACAACCCGAATTTCACCAACCCCGCCAACGGCGCCGATGCGGCCGAACCGTTCCGCCTCGATCGGACGCAGGCCAACACCGCCGACCAGAACCACGCCTATACCGCGGAGCAGCAGGCGTATGACGGCGGCAAGGCGGACCTGTTTCCGAAATTCACCGGCAAGGGCACGCCCGGCGGCGTCGGCGCCTTCGGCACCAAGGGTCAGGTGATGGGCTATTTCGATGGCAACACCGTGGGCGCCATGTGGCAATACGCGCAGCATTTCGCGCTGAGCGACAACGCCTATACCGACACCTATGGCCCCTCGACGCCAGGTGCGCTCGAGGTGGTTTCCGGCCAGACCAACGGCATGCGGATCGTTCAAACGACCAAGAAGCCGTCAACCCTCGCCAATGTCTCATACTACATCAGTGACGGCCAGCAGGGATGGACGATGATCAACGACGTCGATCCCGGCTATGACACCTGCTCCATCCCGACGGACCAGGCGATGATGCAGGGCAGGAACATCGGCGACCTGCTCAACGCCGGCGGCATCACCTGGGGCGGCTTCATGGGCGGCTTCAATCTGAGCGTTACCAATGCGAACGGTACCAAAGGCTGCAGCCGCAGTACCTATTCACAGATAGTCGGCGCGAAGATCGTCGATTACATCCCGCACCACGACTGGTTTCAGTATTATCAGTCAACCGCAAACCCGACCCATGCCCGCCCGAGCTCGTTGCAGGCGATCGGCTACAGCTTCGAATCGGACGGCAAGACCGCCGACCCGGCCAATCACGAATATGGCCTGCGGGATTTCTACAATGCGGTAAAGGCGGGCAACTTTCCGGCGGTCTCCTATATCAAGATGCCCGCCTACCAGGATGGCCATGCCGGTTACTCCGATCCGCTCGACGAGCAGATGGGCAACACCGTGCTGGTCAATTTCCTGGAACAACAGCCGGACTGGAGCAGCACTGCCATCATCATCACCTGGGACGACTCTGATGGTTGGTACGACCATCGCTTCGCGCGGACCACTAACCCATCCTTCGATGCGCAGGCCGATCAGCTCGATGGGCCGGGAAAATGCAGCAGCGGCACGCCGCTCGCTGGGGTGAACGGCAAACCAGTCAACGGCCGCTGCGGTCCGGGTACGCGTATCCCGTTCCTGGTGATCTCACCGTGGGTAAAGGCGAACTCGGTTAGCCATGATCAAATCTCGCAAGCCTCGGTCGTGCGCTTCATCGAGGACAACTGGCTGCATGGTGCGCGCCTGGGTGGCGGCTCGTTCGACGCAACCGCCGGATCGATCATGAGCATGTTCGACTTTACGTCGGGCGGTCATACTCCGCCGCTCTACGTCGATCCGACAACCGGCACTCCGGTCGCGCGCCCACCCGCGTCGAACTGATCGTCCGGCTGGGCGTGCGCCGCGTGCGCCTGCCTGAGCCCATGCTGATCGTTGCAATTGCCGGCATGTGGCTTGCCGCTGCGGCGGCCGGCGCGGGTCTGCCGCCCGCCCTGCCAGGTCAGGCCGGCGCAAACGCGATGCTCGCTGAGGGACTGAACCCGCACCCGGTTCATCTTGTCCGCCCGCCGGTCGAACCGCTCTCGGCGATGGCGGAACTGGGACGGCGCGTGTTCTTCGATCCCAGTCTGTCGTCCTCCGGGCGCATGTCCTGTGCGTCCTGCCACAGCCCGGCGAATCATTACGGCCCCCCCGGCAATCTGCCGGTGATGCTGGGCGGCCCGACTTTGTCGCGGCAGGGCGTCCGCGCCGTGCCCTCGCTGATGTATCTGGAGCGCCAGCCCAATTTCAGCGTCGGTCCGGATGACGAAACGAACGAGACGGTCACTCTGACGCAGATGGCGGCGGTCGGCCAGGACGCCGCGCGGACGCAGAAGACCGCCCTGGATACGGCACAGACGGCTGCCAATCTCGTGCCGCAGGGCGGCCTGTTCTGGGACGGGCGCACCGATACGCTGCAGGACCAGGCGCTGTTCCCACTACTCTCCCCGTTCGAGATGGACGGAGGCAGCGTAAACCGCGTTGCGTCCAGGCTGCGGCACGCGCCGTACGCATCCCTGTTCGTGCAGTTGTTCGGTGCGTCGGTGTTCGACAGCCCGCGCATGGCGGTCGCCGAAGCCTTGTTCGCGGTGGCTCGTTACCAGATCGAGAACCCGAGCTTCCATCCCTACACGAGCAAGTATGATTTCTGGCTGGAGGGCAAGGCCCGACTGACCCCGACCGAGCTACGCGGATACGAGCTGTTCAATGATCCCAAGAAGGCCGACTGCGGCGGCTGCCATCTCGATCAACCCACCGCCGACGGCCTGCCGCCCCTGTTCACCGACCATCAGTTCGAAGCGTTGGGCGTGCCGCGCAACACGGCGCTGAGCATCAATCGCGATCCCGCCTATTTCGATCTGGGCATCTGCGGTCCGTTCCGCACCGACATGCGAACAGAGACGCAGTACTGCGGGTTGTTCGGTACGCCCACGCTGCGCAATGTCGCGACCCGCCAGGTGTTCTTCCATAACGGCGTGTACCACTCGCTGCAGCAGGTGATGGACTTCTACAATTTCCGCGACACCGATCCGGGGAAGATCTATCCGAGGGATGCCGAGGGGACGGTGGTGAAGGCCAACGACATCCCGGCTCGCTACCGTACCAACCTGGACACCACAGATCCGCCATTCGACCGCAAACTGGGCGAGACGCCGGCAATGAGCGCGCAGGACGAGCAGGACATTATCGCCTTCCTGAAGACCCTTACTGATGGCTTCGAGCAGCGTGAAAAGTATTGACGCGGCCAGCCTGGGCGCGCGGCGCTACGGGCAGTTGGACACCGAGGGTGACTGAAGCCGCCGAGGGGTTTGGCGACCACACGGCCGAAAGATTGACTCTCGGCCGTCGTCATGGCCGGCCATGACGTTGGGGGGAGCCGGCCATGACGTTCTCTTGTGCGGTAAGTCTGCGCGAGGTCGGGGGCGGCGCTTGCGCAAGAACGACGGGTGCCGTTCAGTCGAACTCCAATGACACCCAGCGCAGTCCCGCCGGCTCCGCGATCAACATCGGAACGAACCGATGCATCTGGTTATGTTCGCCGCCGACTGCTTTCACTACGTCATCGGGCGAAGCAACCGGCCTGCCGCGCACCTGCACGATCACTGACCCGGCATTGATCTTGTGATTTGCGGCTGCGCTGCCAATCGCAACACCGGTGATCAACACACCCTGCTGCTGCTCATTGATATGAAATTTGGCGCGCAGCTCCGGGGTGATCGCCGCCATCCTCAGACCAAAGTTGATCTTTGCCAGTGGGGGCAGATCCGGCTTGGGAGCACCGGGTTCGCCGAGGAAAGTGCCGTATAACGCGTAGTCGGGCACTGCAGTCAAAGTCACCGGCACGGTTTGTTGCGCGCCGTCGCGCAAAATACCCAGCATGACCGTTGTTCCCGGAATCGTCTCAGCGACGTCACGCAGCAGAGCACGACTATCCGCTGTGAATTCGTTTCCAACCGACGTGATAATATCGCCAGGACGAAGCTTCGCCTGCGCGGCGGGGGTGCCGTCCAGCACCTTCAGGATGATCGTTCCCCACGGCCCCGGCAGCCCATAGGCACTGGCCAACTCGGGTGTCAGCGATTGAGCCTGCACGCCGAGATAGGCCGGCCGCATTCTCATCATGTCGGCGTTGCGCATATGACTTACGATGGCCTTCGCATCGTTTATCGGGATCGCCAGCCCAATGCCGATACTGCCCGTACTGGTGGCGGTTGTGTACAGCGCGGAGTTCACTCCGATCACTTCACCCTTGGCGTTGAACAGGGGACCGCCGGAGTTGCCCTCGTTGATTGCAGCATCGGTCTGGATGTAATCGTCGAACTGGGTGAAGTGGAAATCGCGGTTCAGCGCGCTGACTATGCCGGTAGTCACCGTGCTGTTGAATCCCAGCGGATTACCGATCGCGATGACAAAATCACCCTGCCGCAGAGTGTTGCTGTCGCCCATTTTGACAGGAACGAAGGGCCGGTTCTCCCGTATCTTGAGTATCGCGATGTCGCAGCACATAGCCTCGCCGATCAGATCCGCGGGATACTGCGCGCCGTCGCTCACGGTGACCTGGAAACCGATGCCGTTGTGGACCACGTGCTTGTTGGTCAGGACATATCCGTCGGTAGAGATGATGAACCCGCTGCCATACCACAGGCCCTTATCGGGTTGCGCAGCCT
>Ga0335075_10010317_pt1 | contig 14193 bp, 8 predicted proteins | sample Lox_Sample_24_FD_206723 | JGI IMG/M metagenome (GOLD analysis project Ga0335075, IMG submission 206723) | Soil microbial communities from Loxahatchee National Wildlife Refuge, Florida, United States - Lox_Sample_2.4 | ecosystem: Environmental > Terrestrial > Soil > Wetlands | place: USA: Florida...
ACGCCCAGGAGTAACTGGTTCGTGATCGTTGGCGTAAAGACGTGGTTGTAAACGATCGCATAGTTCTGCACATGGATCGGCGCTACCTCATAGTAGTAGTACAGGCTTGAGCCTACCGGAGCTACCTGATTTCCCTGCCCGACAAACCAATGTGCGGTGAGGCTATTCTTGTCATTGATCGTATAGTCAACCTTGGCCAGACCGTTATAGCTGTAACCATATTCATTGAACGAGCTGGTGTAGTTGTTGACTATTGCCGGCAAGTTACCGGTCGCTGCGGCAGGCCATAGCGTGCTCAGCATCGCCGTGGATACCGGATTTACTGGTACGCCGAATTTGGCCAGGGCTGCATCTGCTTCAGCCTGCCACGGCTGCGACGGCTCTGTTGCCTGATCCGGAACGCCAATCACGAATCTCTGCTTTTCATAGGTTACAAACCAAAAGAGCTTGTCTCGAATGATCGGACCGCCGGCGGAAAAACCATAGTTATAGTTCCGAACTTCCTGTTTCACCGGCGCAGTAAACGGGTTGGTAGCGCCGAAGAATTCGTTGCGGTTGTAGTAGTAGGCCGTGCCGTGAATTTGATTAGTACCCGACTTTAGCGAGAGATTGACGCTACCACCCGGGTTTCGTCCGGATTCCGGAGCTGCCTGCGTCTGCGCCGAGAACTGATCGACGGCGTCGATTGGAAGAATAATGCCTGCAATTCCGGACACACCGCCCTGGTTGACTGCGGGGATGTTATGCCAGAGGTCGTTGTTGTCGATACCGTCAATTTGCCAATTGATCTGATTGGCGCGCGTACCGTTAAGAGAACCATAGCCGCCAGCGCCCGAGTTGGAAAATCCCGGCGACAGAATAAGCAACTGCGTGAAATCTCTGCCGTTCAGCGGCGTGTCCTGGAGCGGTTTGCCGCTTATTACCGCGGTCTGGGTCGTCGACGTGGTGTCGAGCGACAAAGCTGCCGCATTCACTTCAATTGTGGTTGCCTGCTGCGCCACGGATAATTTGATCGGCAGGCTGTAGATCGATCCCGCCTTTACCGGCACCTTATCGAACTTCACTTGCTGAAATCCGGGAGCAGTAGCCGTGACGTCGTACGCGCCCAGTGGCAAATCCTGGAAGGTAAATTCGCCACCGCTCGAAGTAACAGTGGTGTGGGTAATGCCCGTGGCTGGATCCAGGGCAACTACCTCTGCGCTTGGAACTACTGCTCCGGACTGGTCGGTCACAACGCCGTTTAAACCGCCGCGGAAGGTCTGGGCCTGAGAAATCGGAGCCCGTGAAAGCGCGATTCCCAGAAGGAGCAGCAAGGTAAATGATAAAAGTCGCCTGCTTCGGAATGACATAACGCATAGCCTCCAAAGTGTTTTCGTGTGAGTTTTTTTGTGTTATCTGGGTAGCTTGCGAGTGGGAGAAAACTGAGAGATGGATCGGATCAACATCTCTCGAGGTATTTATCCTGCCTCTTACGCAATCTTGCGGGATGAAACGCTGCGAAGGTGACTGCCATGACCTACCGTAGGACATGGGTTGCCCTGATTCAAGAGGAAAGTATCTCTCTATCAGAGAGGCCGATAACTGCTATAAACAATCGCTTATGACGAGCCTGAAGTGTTCGCAGATGTGGAAGCTGTTGGATCTGCGTCAAACACTGGTCATTACAAGCCGGAACGACATCACACTGGCTCACTATAACCAGTGATCGCTGGGATGGATAAAAATCGCTTATGAGAAAATAATTTGCTCTCTTCACGGGCACAAATCCTGGGTGCTCGCTCTTCCCTATTCGCCTCGTAGCGCACGCATCGGCTCCACATTTGCAGCTCGCCGTGCGGGCAGAGCAGCGGCGATAACCGCCACGCCCGCAACCAGCGCTGTCGCAAGGATCAGCACCTCTGGGTCAGCGCTTGAAACTCCAAAGAGCTGACTCTTTAAGAGGCGCGTCATTGCCATGGTGACCGGAACAGCGATAGCGACGCTGATCCCTGCGAGCTTCAGTACATCCTTGAGCACCAGGACGACTATGCCGGTTCGATCGGACCCCAAGGCCATGCGCACGCCGATCTCCCGTGTTCGTTGCGCTGTCGCGTACTCAAGTACGCCGTAGAGGCCAATTCCCGCCAGCAGCGTCGCCAGCACCCCGAAGCTGACGGCCAGCAGCGCAATCATCCGCTCGTTGTTGATGTTCTCGTCGATCTCGGTGTCCATCGTGCTCAGCCCGTCGATGACGAGCTTCGAATCGACCCGCTGCACGGCTTGCCGCACCATGGCCATTGCAGAGTCGGGAGCACTCCATGTCCGGATTTAATAGTGCATGCCGGCGGGATTCGAATTCTGCGCTGCGGGGTGGTACACGGCCATTTTTACAGAGCCGCGCATGTTGCGATGAATGTAGTCGCGTGCTACGCCGACGGTCTCAATGTCGTATTTCAGATCCTTGCCGCCGCCGTTGGCCAGTTTCCGTCCAATCGCGTTTCGCGGACTGCCGAAGAATCGCTTCGCTAGCGTCTCATTCACAATCGCCACCGGCGAGCGACTTGCGTCGTCCGCCCGTGTGAATGCCCGCCCCGCCATCAACGGAACATTCAGGGTCGCGAAGTAGTCCGGCGTCACAGAGGGCCGCTGGGCGTCCATGTTCTCGCCTTCCTTCGGCGTGTACCCCTGCACGCTGATGTTTCCGCTCTCGCCGTCGTCGGCAAGCTCAGGATCGTCCGTCGCCCCCACGCTGGCAACTCCCGGGAGCGCCGCCAACCTCTCGAGGACGCGCTGGTGCACGGGCAACACCGCGTCCTTGCCGTATCCGGCAAGATTCGGCTCCAGTCCGAATGTGATCAGGTGATCGGTCGCAAAGCCGACGTTCACGTTGCGCAGGTTGTGCAGCGTTCGCACGAACAAGCCAGAGCACGCCAACAGGAGCAGGCTCAGTCCTATCTGCAGTGCCACAGTAGCCCGCCTGAAGGTCAGCCGCCCGCCCGTGCTGGCCGCGCTCTGTTCCTTCATCTGGCTCACCAGGTCCGGCTTCCAGAACTGCAACGCGGGAGCCAGCGCAAACAGCAGGCTCACGCCAATCGCCAGCACGAAGTTGAATGCCAGCACCGGCGGTCGATGTTGGTCGAGAATGGCGGCTGCCCTTCACCGCTGCTCATCCGGCTCACGAGAAAGTGTGTTGCTGCCGGAACAAGCATGAGGCCAGCCGCTCCGCCGAGGATTCCCAGCACCAGGCCTTCAATCATCAACTGCCGAACTAGCTGCCGGCGCTTGGCACCAAGAGCGTAGCGCATCGAGAACTCGCGCACACGCCCAGCTGACCGCACCAGCACCAGGCTGGCAACATTCACGGCGGCTATCAGCGCAACCAGAACCACCATGCCCATCACCACCAGCAGAGGCGTGCGCAGATCATCCCGCGAATATGAGAAGCCTTGCGAGCCGTCCCGCACCAGCAGAGAGCTGTTATTTATGAAGCCATCGACGAACCGCCTGGAACTGTTCTTGAAGAGAGGCAGTTCCGCCTGACGTAGCGAGTGCCACAACGGAGCCATTGCTGCCTGCGCCTGCGTGCGAGTCTCGCCGGGCTTCAACCGCCCGAGAATATTCAGCCAGCGCGAATCATGATGGTCCAGATCGCTGGTATTCGGCACGACGACCGGCTTCATCGTCATGGGAACAAACAGGTCTGCCGGCGACCCCCAGATAGCGCTGTCAAATCCCGGCCGGGAAACTCCGACAATCTGAAACGGGTGACCGTTCACCGCGAGCGTCTGCCCGACAACGTGCGGATCCGCGCCAAAGTGATTCTTCCAATATCGAAAGCTAAGCACGACCACCGGACTGCCGTTTGTAACCACGTCGTCCTGCTGCACCAGCAACCGGCCCACGGCAGGCTGCACCCCGAGCACATCGAAATAGTTGCCGCTCACCAACTCGGCGTCCACCAGTGCAGACTGTTGCTTCCACTCGATGCCTGCCTGGGCCTGCACCATCGCAACCAGGCCTTCGAAGACCTTGTTCTCGTCGCGCAAGTCCTTGTACATCGGATAAGAGAAGTACGCTTTCTCATCGCCGCCATTGATCGAAGTACTGCCATTCCATACCTCGAAGGGCGTTGCCTCCAGCAGTACCAGCTGTTGTGGATCGCGCACCGGCAGTGAGCGCAGCAGAGCCTGATCGAGCAGCGAGAATATCGCTGTGTTGGCACCGATCCCAAGAGCTAGAGTCAGGATTGCTGTCACGGCAAATCCCGGCGACTTCTTCAACTGCCGTAACGCAAACTTCAATTCATCCAGCATATTTGTCACCACAATGGTTGCTATTTCGATTCGGAAGAGCAGTTCTCACTCGCTCCGCAGGGTCAGAGCCGGATCGATCCGGCTGATGCGCAGCGCAGGCAGCCAGCTCGCCGCCAGAGCAATTAGAGCCAGCAACGCGGGAGCGGCCAACAGCGTAAACGGATCATAGACTCCAACTCCGTACAGCTCGCTGCGCAGCACCCGAAGAGCCAGGAAAGACAGCCCGACACCCGCCGCCACCCCGACAGCCGCCGCCATTACACCGGACGAGCCAATTTCCACCATCGCCTGCCCGATCGAGGAGCCGAGCGCCATGCGAATACCGATCTTCCGCGTGCGCTGCACGACGAGGTTCGACACCAGCGCATAGATTCCGATGGCTGAAAGCAGTAGTGCCAGGCCGGCAAGCGTGCCGAGCAGAAGCACCTCGACGCGCTGCATCTGCAGTTCCTGCCGCATCAGGTCCTCCATCGAGTAGAAACCAGAGAACGGCAGATTCGGATCGGCCTCGGCCATCGCGCGCCCCATCGACTCCGTCAGGCCGGAAATAGGCCCGTGAGCTCGTACGATCCACGAAGGCTGAAACCAGATGTGCCACTGCAGCGGATCGTCGACCTGCGCCGCTGGAACGTAAAAGACAGGCTCGGTCGAAAGCGGAACGTCCCCGGTGATCCCGGGCTCCTTCGTCACATCCGCGACAACGCCGACTACGGTCATCGCTGCGTGTTTATCCTGCCCCCAGCTCAGCTGGAAATGCCTGCCTACCGGGTTCACTTCGCCAAAGAATTTGCGCGCGAACGACTCATTCACGACTGCCACGGGCTCACTCATGGACGAGTCTGCGTTGGAAATGGCGCGCCCGGCGAGCAGCGGCATGCGTAGCGCCGAGAAATAATCCGGCGTGACATAAGTGACGCTTGACCCGTCGTTCGCGGCATCGGTTCCGGCGAGCTTTCCGTCCAGAATTCGAATGGGCAGATTTAGCCCTCGCTCGTAAGGAACGCTCAGTCCAACGGCCACGTCTTGGACCCCGGGGATTCGCCGAATCGCGGCCACGCTCTTGTCGAGCAGCGCACGAAACGCAGCAGGATCCTTGAAGCGGGAATCATCGAGCGATGCCTTCGCGGTCATCACGTTGTGCGCGTCAAATCCCGGCGGTAGGGTTTCGAGATGAGTCAGCGTTCTAACCAGCAGCCCCGCTGCCGCGAGCAGAACGATGGTCAGCGCGACCTCCGCTCCAAGCAAGATCATGCGAACGCGTCCCGATCCGCCCGCAACCGAGTAGCTGCTCACCGCAATCGAGGAGCGCAGATCGACGCGCCGGGTCACTAACGCGGGCAGCGCTCCGAAGAGCAGGCTGGTCGCCAGCGCGGCACCGAGCGAAACATCAGCACTCGCGCATCGATATTAAAGCCGCCCAGCGGAATCATGTACTCCGGCAGGAATTGCCCCAGTCCACGAAGTATCGCGGCCGCAAGCATGAGCCCGGCGCCTGCACCCAGCAGCGCGAGCAGCAGTGCCTCCATCCAAAGCTGACGCAGCACAGCAGCGCGCGAAGCGCCCAGCGCGAGGCGAGTCGCAATCTCCCGCGTGCGCCGAGAAATGCGCACCAGTGCGAGCCCCGCCAGGTTGGCGCACACGATCACCAGAATGAAACTAACCGCCAGCATCAGCACGAGTATCTTCGGACGCATCGTGCTGCTGGCGTAGCCTGCCAGCGGCTGCGCATAGAACCACACGTGCGCTTTCGGGCTCGCATAATCCGGTCGAGGCAGGTGCGCGAGTTGAGCCGCCACCTGTTCCCACGTTGCTCCCGGCTTCAGCCGCATCAGAACGCCGCAATTATTTCCGTCGCACTCACCCGACGGATCGGAAGCTCGCACCGGTGTCCACACGTCGACGGGATTCGGCATCACGGCATTCTTCGGAAGAACGCCGACAACCGTGTAAGGCTCGCCCTTCAGCGTGAGGGAGCGGCCGACGACGCTTCGGTCACCGCGAAACAGTGACGTCCACAGAGCGTAGCTGAGCACCGCGGCCTTTGGCCTGCCGGCGCGGTCTTCGTCGTCACTGAATCCCCGCCCGACTACCGGCTTGATCCCCAGCACATCGAAATAGTGAGCTGAGACGTGAGCGCTATGCACATAACGTACTGCGCCGCCATCTTCGGCGGGAGTTTCGAGATTTGCTCCCGATCCCGCCCCAAACTGATCTCCGTATGCCGCAGCAATCACCTATGTTACGTCGTTGCGCACGGCGTTCCACGTCTTCACATCGACGCTGTCGTCGTCCTCAACGAATCTCTGACCCGTCCTCTGCGAGATTCCCTCTTTGTGCAGTTCGAGAGCGCCAATACGATTCGGCTCGGGATAGGGCAGCCGCCGCAGCAGGAACCCATCCAGCACGGTGAAGACTGCCGTGTTGACGCCGATCCCGAGGGCCAGCGTCATCATCACCGCCAGAGCGAAGCCGGGACTCTTTCGCAACTGCCGAATTGCGAACCTCAGGTCATTCAGCATTTGTCACCGTCACGAGTACAAAATAGACACGCGTTGTTTATCTCACTCTTCGCGCAGCAGAATCGCCGGATCCACCCCGGCTGCTCTTCTCGCCGGCAGCCAGGCTGCGATTGTTCCCAGCAAAACCATCGCAACCACTACGCCGCATATCACCAGCGGATCACGCGGCGTCGCCTCATACACCACCGACTCCAGGACCTTGCTCGCTGCCATACCCAGCAGGAGCCCCGCGATCGAGCCCGCACAGAGCAGCTTCACAGACCGTCCCAGTGCCGCCTGCATCACCTCAACCCGCCGTGCTCCGAGTGCCACGCGAATCCCCAGTTCCCGCATGCGCTTGCTCACCGAATATGACGCCATGCCGAAGATCCCCGTCACCGCCAGCATCGCCCCCAGCATTCCCATTACTCCGAGTGCAACCGTCGCCGCCCTGGCCGCGAACAGCGCGGTGTCCAGTGCTGCCGGCCATGTCTCGATCAGCATCGGCAGCCCCGGATCAAGGCCGGCCAGCGTCTTCTGCAGCGCGGTGGCAAGCTGTGGAGCGCTGCGGTTGGCCCGGACCACCAGCGTGGTATAGGTATCGGTATTCTGCAGGAATGGAAAAAACATCGCTGGCTGCTGGGCTTCAGTCAGCGTGCGGTATTTTCCATCCTGCACCACTCCCACCACTTCGATCTGGCTCTTGTCATCTTTCAGGAAATGGCCGCCAATGGCATTGCCGACCGAACCGAACACTTTGCGCGCAAATGTTTCGTTCACCACGGCCACTTTGGGACTCTTTGCATCGTCGTGCCAGGTGAAATCGCGGCCCGCCAGCAGCGCTGTCTGGGCCGCGCCGAAGTAGCCCGGAGAAGCTTTGTAGTACATCGCATCAGCGACCGAATTCAGCGGCCGGAAATCGGTAGTACCGTTCGCATACACAAAAGTGTCCGAATAACTGACGCCCAGCGGAGCAGTATTGATGTATCCCGCAGCAAACACGCCGGGTATCCGCTCGACTGACTCCAGCGCCTCGCGCTGGAACCGCCCCGCATTCGCGTCGCTGTACCCTGCACTCTTCAGATCGAACTTGGCCAGCATTGCGCCTTCGGGCGAGAATCCGAAATTGCTGTGCAGCGACCGCACCAGGCCGCGGACCGCCACCAGCGACGACGTGACCAGCACCGCGCATACGGCGATCTGCACTACCAGCAGTACATCCCGCAGAGTGAGCCTGCGCCAGACACGCGCCGCGCTCGTCCCTGCCTTCACCAGCTGATAGGCATCGGCGCGAAATACCTGGCGGATGGGCGTGATGCCGAATAACACGCCGCTCACAATCGCAAGCAGCAGTGCAACTATATAGGTGGTTGCATTGGGATTCACCGGTACCTGAATCGGCGAATTCGGTATTACCTCCCAGCCGCTCAGCCAGCGCAGAAGCATCGCCGCAGCTTGCACTCCCACAACGCCGCCGGCGAGTGACAAAATCGCGGCCTCGCTCAACAACTGGCGCAGAATGCGCTGCCGCGTCGATCCCAGCGCCATGCGGATCGCCATCTCGCGAGACCGATCCGCCGCCCGCGCCGCAAACAGGCTGCCGAGATTCGCGCAGGTTGCCAGCAGAATCAAAGCTGCCAGCAGCATGACTCCGCCCAGAAATGCGCGCACCGGACGCCCCAGCGCATCGCCCAGCAGTCCCGGACTCACCAGTCGCACCTGCAAGCCCTGGTCCGTCTGCGGATATTGTGCCGAGAGATGATTCGCGATGACGTTCAGGTCCGATTCCGCAGCCCCGACGTTCACCCCGGGCTTCAGCCTGCCGATCACGAATAACGTGTGGTCGCCGCGGTCGTCCAGATAATTCCAGCCATCGATCTGGTTTTCGTTCACCATGGGAACCCAGAGAGCGGGAGAGAAAAAGAGCTCAGTGCCGCGAAAGGTCTCTGGAGCAACACCGATCACGTTGAACGGATGCTTATTGAGCTGAACGGTTTTGCCCACGATCCCTGGATCGGCACCAAACTCGCTCTGCCAGTAGCCATAGCTCAGCACCACGTAAGGAGCAGAGTTGGGGCCGTGCTCGTCCGAGCTATGGAAAAATCGCCCCAGATACGGCTGAACACCGGCAACGTCGAAGTAATTTCCGGAGGCTTCATAGAACCAGATCCTCGCCGGAGTCTTGCCTGTGTCCAGTCCAGCCGAATTTAGCCGATAGGCTGCCAGACCCGACAGGGCAGAGGTCTGGTCGCGCATGTCGCGATAATCCGGATAAGACTGGGTGGACGAATCCGACGGCATGCGTTGCAGAAACACAAGGCGATCGCCGTGCAGCCGCGGCAGCGGATTCAGCACCAGCGCATTCAGAACGCTGAACACAACTGCATTAGCGCCGATACCGATTGCCAGTGTGAGAACTGCCGTCACAGCAAATCCCGGAGACTTTCTCAACTGTCGCAGCGCGTACTTTAAGTCCGCCAGCATACCTGCCTCCCTTCCCTACTCGCTTCTGAGCGCCTCCATGGGTTCAACTGCAGACGCCCTTCGCGCCGGCAGCCAGCCCGCCAGCGCTGCGCAGATCAACAACACTGCCGTGGCTCCCGCGATGGCCGCGGCATCCAGCGGTTGAACGCCGTACAGCAGGCTCTTCAGAAAATGCGTCAAACCCACCGAAGCGATGAGGCCAACGCCGATTCCCGCCGCGCCCAACAAGACGGCGGAACTAATCGTGCGCCCCAATATATCTTCCCGTGTTGCACCCAGCGCCATGCGGATAGCAATCTCGCGCGTCCTCTCCGTCACCGTGTAGGCCAGAACACCGTAGATCCCCAGCAGCGACAGCAGCAGTGCGATCCCAGCGAATGCCGTCAGGATCATCGTGTTGAACCGCCGCGACGATTCCGTCGTCGCGACCACTTCATCCATCGTCTGCATATCCGTAATTGCCAGCAGCGGATCCAACCGGTGAACCATCTTCGTAAAGTTCGCCTCCAGCGAAGCCGGATCACCCGCCGAGCGCACCACGACGCGCAGATCGCCGACCAACCCGATCATGGCCGCGAGAGGGCCAAGATCCGCGGCCGCCTGCGACGCCGGCTCGTACATCTGCACCATCTGCTCTTCGTCCATGTGGTTGGGCTTGATATCGCCTACCACGCCAACCACCAGAATCGCCGGCATTGGGTTGTCGTAGCGGGGACCCACTTTCAGGTGCATGCCCACGGCGTCCCGCCCCGCAAAATAACGCCGCGCAAATGACTGGCTGATGATCGCCACCAGCGGCGCCCCCGGCTGCTCATCGCGAGCGTCGAAGTAGCGACCTGAGATGAGAGGTATACGCAACGCGTCGAAGTAACCTCCCGCGACAAGATAATTCGAAGCCAGCGACCAGCCCTCATTCGGCTTTCTGACGTATCCCTGCGGCGTGAACAACCGGCTCGAGTTCCGCCCGATGATCGGAATGTTCGAAGAAAATCCCACTGCTCGAACCCCCGGCATCGCGTCCAGTTGCCTCTGCAACTCGCCGTAGAAGGCATTCACCCTCTCTTGCGTCGGATAGTCGTGTTTCGGCAACGCCAGCGAAGCGGTCATCACGTGCGTCGTCTCAATGCCGGGATCAGTGGCCAGCATCTTGGCGAAACTGCGCAGCAAAAGCCCCGCGCCCACAAGGAGGACCATTGCCAGCGCTGCCTCAGTGATCACGAGCGCACTCAACAGCCGATGTTGTCCACGGCCTTGCCCCGCTCCGTGCGTCCCTTCCCGCAGCGCGTCGAGCACCTCAGCCTTCATGCTCGCCAGCGCGGGAGCCAGCCCGCACAGCACGCCGGTCGCCCCAGTTAATCCAATAGCCAGCACCACCACCGGCCAGTTCACCGCAATCTCATTCAGCCGCGGCAACATATCCGTCAAGCTGGTGGCAGCGACATGGACCAGCACGATCGCCAGCGCCACTCCCAGCACGCCGCCGATCGCGCTCAACAGCAGGCTCTCCGTCAACGACTGCCGCAGCATCGTCCGTCGCCCGGCACCCAGCGCCAGCCTCACTCCGATCTCGCGCCTGCGCCCTGCAGCGCGCACCAGTTGCAGATTCGCGAGATTGGCGCACGCGATCAGCAGAATAAGCGCTACCGCCGCCAGCAAGACCCGCAGCAACGGCCGAGCTTCGCGCACCGTCTCTTCCTTCAAACTGTGCAACGACGTACGCAACTCGACACCCGGAATTTTCGCCTGGATGATCGCCGTTACCCGGTTCACATCCTGCTGGGCCTGCTGCAGTGTAATTCCGGGCTTCAGCCGCGCCACCCCTCCATAGTCGAGGTTGTCAGCTTCCGCGCCCTTCTCCACCGGCGTGAAGCTCATTGGAACCCACAGGTCGCGCGGAGCCAGCCCTCCCAGGCCAATGGGGAACTGAAAATCCCGCGGCATCACACCAATGATCGTGTACGGCCTGCGATCCAGCTCAATCGTCTTGCCCAGAACATGCGGATCGCCCTGAGACCGCTCCTGCCAGAGCCCGTAACTGATCACCGTCACCGGGGCCGACGTGTCGTCTTCCTGCTGCGTGAACGTCCTGCCCAGGACTGGCTCGATTCCAAGCAGGGGAAACATGGACGCGGTGAACCGCTCTGCCTGTGCTCTAAACGGCGCTCCCGCCCCCGACGCTTCATACGACGCGCCGATAAAGCCGCCCACACCCGTGAAGGCCTTGTTCTCACGCGCAAACGTCAGCACATCCGGTGCCGACAGGTTTGCCTCGCCTGCTATGAGGTGCTCGAAGCGCTCGCGCAGTAGGAACAGGCTGGCGGAATCCTTATAGGGCAATGGCCTTAACAGAACAGCTTCGACCACCGAGAAGACAGCCGTCACACCGCCGATTCCCAAGGCCAACGTCAGCACCGCCGTCAGGCTGAACCCCGGAGCTTTTCTCAACTGGCGCCAGGCAAATTTCAGATCCGCGACCATCGTGGTTCTCCCAGGCACATTGACCTGAAATAAACCCTGCAAGCCGCAGCCCAATTGAAGGAAGCCCCAAACTCCTCAATCCACTGAAATAAAGCAAAGACACCCGGTGCGCCGATGTCCGGCTCAGGAATGCCCTGTCCGGAAACGGACAGCCGAAGGCGCGCCCCGCCGATGCTGCCCGCAACGAAGGAAATCCAACGCCGTCAAAGAATATTGATCGCCCGCGCCGCCAGCAGCACGACCGTCAATAGCGATATGAGCGCCTGAACCATGGTCATAATCTTGGCCCACTGCGAGAGAACCGGCGTATCGGTGGGGGAAAAAGCCGTGCTCGTATTGAAGGCGAGGAACAGGTAGTCGACAAAGCCTGGGCTCCACTTGTCCTCGCCCATTTCAAGCTTTGCCTGTTGATCGAGCATCATCTGTGGAAACAGAAAAGCTCCGTCCGTATGAACGCCGCGCAGTTCGCGGGCTCGTGGTCCGCCCGCATCCAGCCGCCAGTACCACGACGCGAAGACGATAATGTTGGTGATCCACAGCGCGGCCGCGGAGCGTAGCATCTCCTGCGGCGACTGCTTGTGAGCCGGCAACGCAGCGACCAGCAGCGTCAGGGAGAGGATCATATCCGCGGTCACAACAGAGGTCACGATATATCCGAGCACGCGATTGAGCGTATTCAGCTCCATGTAGTGGGCCCATATCGTGGGAATCATTAAAGCAACCACCAGGGCGAGCAGAATCCAGTCAGGCCCCACGGAAAGATACGAAGGCAGCGCCAGGCGAAGTCCGCCCGCGGCCAGGAGCGCCACCATTGCAGGCCATCGCGGCTCCAGCCGTATTGCCTTCTTCGTCATGTGATTCTGGGTCGCCATCGTCGCGCAAAGATGCCTGAAGATACTTCCGCTTCCTTATACACGAACACTCCGAAGGCAACCTTACCGCTGAGACAATTGAGGGTCCACGGCAACTGCTCCGAGAGCTTGCGCCTATTTCACACTCCTCGGCGGATCCCACAATCCACTCAGCTTGCGCACAAATGCCTGTAGAAAGATCACCTTCATCCGCTCTTGCTTATCATCGATCCGCCATATTCACAGGCAGAATCGGAAATGAATAGTCTCGCGAGATTCATCTGAAAGGTGTATTCTCGCCGCCTGGAAGTGATCTCGGTGCTGCGGAAGCCTTGTAATTCGCCCGAGAAACTCGTGTTCAACAGCCGCCCTCAACGTCGCGTCAGGAGAACGTTCATGCAGGTTCACCAGCCGATTCTGGCAGTCATACTTAGCGGTTCCCTGGTGCTTACGCCCCTTGATGGCTACGGCCTGACTCCTTCTGTCTACACATCTTCGGGCACTCCGCAGGCGCAGCCCGCGCCGGCTAACGCAAGTCAGGACCTGCCTTCCCTGGTGGCTCCAATCGCCCTTTATCCCGATGCGCTGATCGCGCAGATCCTCGCTGCGGCTACCTATCCAACGCAGGTGGTGGAAGCCGACCGCTGGCTGCAGCAGAACAAGAACCTATCCGGCGACGCGCTGGGCAACGCGGTCGAACAACAGTCCTGGGACCCGAGCGTTAAAGCCCTGACCCAGTTTCCCTCCGTGCTCGACAACATGAGCCAGAATCTGTCCTGGACCTCGGCTCTCGGCGACGCCTACTTCAATGACCCGGAAGACGTGATGGATACCGTGCAGGACCTGCGGGCCAGAGCGAAGGCGGCGGGAACCCTGCAGAGCAATTCGCAGCAGACGGTGTCCACCGAGGGACAGACCATCGTGATCCAGCCGGCTCAGCCGCAGGTAGTGTACGTCCCCACCTATAACCCCACCGTGGTCTACGGGGCTCCGGTGCCAATGTACTACGGATACGCTCCTTACTACCCGAGCACAGGCACTGTGGTCGCCGCGTCCATGATCTCCTTCGGTGTGGGTGTCGCGGTCGGCGCAGCGATCAGCGGCGGTTGGGGCTGGGGATGGAACTCCTGGGGCTGCAACTGGCACGGTGGTTCGGTGGTTTATAACCGCAACGTTTATGTTTCGCGCAGCACTACCTTCGTTAATCGCAACAACTATTACCGCGGAGGCAACAACTACCGCCCGAGCTACAACCCCGGCAATCGTCCTCCGCGGCCTCCCAACAACGGAAACCGGCCCGGAGGGGGCTATAACAACCCGGGCAACCGCCCGAATGGCCCAGGGAACCGGCCCAACAACCCTAACAATGGAAACAGACCCGGGAACCCGGGCAATCCGGTAAATCGACCCGGAGGAGGGAATAACAATCCCGGCAATCGGCCTGGCAATCAGCCGGGTGGTGGAAATAGTCGACCCGGGACTCAACCCGGCGGCGGCAACAACCGTCCGGGCGGTGGCGGAAACGCCAACAAACCCACTACCCTTCCGGCGCGCGATCCCAGCCGCGGATACGGGCAGGTGCCATCCAAC
>Ga0335075_10010318_pt1 | contig 14193 bp, 14 predicted proteins | sample Lox_Sample_24_FD_206723 | JGI IMG/M metagenome (GOLD analysis project Ga0335075, IMG submission 206723) | Soil microbial communities from Loxahatchee National Wildlife Refuge, Florida, United States - Lox_Sample_2.4 | ecosystem: Environmental > Terrestrial > Soil > Wetlands | place: USA...
AGGGCGAAGACGAGATCTACAACACCTCCTACCAGCACGTCGCCACGATCCGCGCGGGCAACGGCTATCACGCGGACCTGCACGAAATCAGGCTCACGAGCGAAGGCACCGCGTGGATCGACGCGTTCGACCCGATCCACGAGAACCTCACGCGCTTCCACGGCCGGGCCGACGGCGTGATCAACGACTCGATCGTCCAGGAGATAGACGTGAAGACGGGTCTTGTGATGTGGGAGTGGCACGCGCTCGGCCACATAGCGATAAGCGAATCGCACAACCCGGCGCCCACCGCCGACTACCCGTGGGACTACGTGCACATCAACTCGATCTCGCCAGACCCGACCAACCCGGCGGCGGCGACGGACCAGGGCGACGTGCTGCTGTCATCGCGCAACACGTGGACGCTGTACGACGTGGACCTGCAAAGCGGCGACGTGCGCTGGCGCGTGGGCGGCGATCACAGCAGCTTCAAGCTGGGGCCAGGCACGCACACCTACTGGCAGCACGACGCCGAATGGCAGCCGGGCGGCCTGATCTCGGTGTTCGACAACGGCTCTGACCCGCCCACGGAGAAGCAGTCGCGCGGCCTGCTGCTGCGCCCGGACACCTCCAACCACACGGTCACGCTGGTCAAGCAGTTCACCAACCCCACCAGGACGCTGCTGGCCTCCAGCCAGGGCGACATGCTCACGCTGCCGGGCGGCGACTGGCTGATGGGCTACGGCGGGCTGCCGAACTTCACCGAGTACAGCGCCTCCGGGCACGTGCTGCTCGACGGCACGCTCGGCAAGAGCGTGCAGGACTTCAGGACCTACCTGTCCCCGTGGAGCGGCAAGGCGCCGGGCGCGCCGTCGGTGCGCGCGACGGCTGCGGCGAGCGGGACGATGGCGGTGTCGGTGAGCTGGAACGGGGCGACGGAAGTGGCGTCGTGGCGGGTGCTCGCGGGCGCGTCCGCGCAAGCGCTCGCACCCGTCGACACGGCCGCCAAGGCGGGCTTTCAGACGACCGTCTCCGCGCCGTCCGCCGGGCCCTACGTGCAGGTGCAGGCGCTGAACGCCAGCGGCGCCGTGATCGGCACGTCCGCGACGGTCAAGGACTAGCCGGGCGTCAAAGGGCGGCGCACGCCGCCGCCGAAAGGCCGCCTGCCGAGGCCCGGCCCGGGCGGCAGCGGGCGCTCTCTTTCGCCCGCGCCGGGAGGCACCGCGGGCACGCCCTCGGCTTCGCGTTCGGCGCGCCGCCTGCGGTGCACCGCCGCGCTCGCGGCGGCGTGCCTGGCCGTGGAGAAGTAGTCGGCGAAGCCGCGCGCGTGCGCTTCGACCAGGCGCGGCGGCAGCGGGCCGCGCAGCTCGTCGCGCACGGCGCTCTTGTATTCCGCGCGCAGCGCCTGCTCCAGCGGGCTGTGCCCGGCGCTGTTGTGCAGCTCCAGGCGCCCGCTCTGCGTGCTGTAGTCGTACAGCTCGACTTCCTGCCCCCTCGCCAGCGGCTTCACGCCGGTTTCGCCCCAGTTGGAGTAGGTCGCGAGCTTCGCCTGCGGCGTGCGCATCGCGATGATGTGCAGCGGCGCGTTGGCCGCGTACGGCTCGATCGCGAACTCGGTGACGGTCTCGTCGGTGGCGTGCAGCACGTACGGGCGGCCGGGCGCGGAGGAGTCGGCGAGGATGCTCGCGAGTTCGAGCCGGTGCGCGATGTGCGCGTAGTGGGGCTCGCGCCGCCAATCCTCCGAGCCCGTGGCGATGCTCAGCAGCAGCGGCGCGACGTCGACGCTGGAGGTCAGCTGCGTGCGCTCCGTTTCGGATTCGCCGGCGAGCAGCCCGCGCGGGTCCTTGACGATCAACGGCACGCGGATGCCCTCCTCGTAGGCGCTCGCGCCCTTGCCGCGCAGGCCGTGGGAGGCGCCGTACTCGCCGTGGTCGGAGGTGAACACGATCACCGTGTTCTGCGCCACCTCCGGGCGGCTTTCCAGCGCCCGCAGCACGTGGCCGATGTGGCGGTCGACCTCGAGCTGGATCTTGACGTACAGGTCGAGGAATTCCAGCCAGCGTTCCCGCGCTTCCGGGCCGCTGAACGGCACGGGCCCGAACGAGGCGGCGGCGGTTTCCTGGAAGGAACGCTGCAGGCGCGGCTTGCGGCGCTCCTCCAGCAGCTCGGGCGTCTCGTAGTTGGGCGGCAGCCGATGCACCGTCGGCCTGGCGCTCGCCTCCGGCGGGACGCGGTCGGTCCACTTGTACCACCACGCGATGTCGTGCGGGTTCACGAACGAGACCGTCGTGCACCACGGCTCGGCGCCCGCCTCTTGCGCGAACCAGTCGGAGAACGTCGACGCTATCCGCGGGTCCACGCGCCAGCCCTGGCCCGGGGCGCCGTCCGGAGACGGGTAGACGCCTCCCGCGAACCCGTAGCGCTCGAGCGCCTGTTCGCCCGTCAGCGCCGTCCAGTGGTTGTCGCCGTGCGTGAGATGCCACTTGCCGAACCAGCGCGTGTGGTAGCCCTGCTCGCGCAGCATCGTCCCCCACGTCGGGAAGCCGGGGTCGAGCGTGCTGCCGCCGGTGATCATGCAGCCGGTCTGATGCGTGTACAGGCCGGTCAGCAGCGTCGAGCGCGCGGGCGTGCAGTCGTTGGAGGCGGTGTAGTGCCTGGCGAACGACACCCCGCCCTGGCGCAGGCGGCGGATGTTCGGCGGCAGGCCCGCGCCGCCCGGGGAGAACCACACGGGGAAGCGCAGCTGGTCGACGAGGATCACGAGGATGTTCGGGCGCGCCAGCCTGCGCGGGCGCGCGCGTTGCGTGCTCGTGCTCGGCTGGGTGGCGGTCGCCGGGGAGGAGCTGCTGGTGGATGGCGTCGAACTGGAGTCGTTGTCGGCGGCCGCCGCGATCGCGGCGCCGGCGGCGGCGAGGGCCCCACCGGCGACCAGCCCGGTCTTCAGGAACGTGCGCCGATCGACTTTCCTATGCTCTTTCGGGTCGATGCCGTCCATCCGCGCTCTCATCCTAGGGCCTGTGGTGGCCCTGGGTTTGGGGTTCTCCGCGCACGCTGCGGCCGCGGCCCAGGCGGGTCCGGCGTGCGCTCCGACGACCCTCGACAACTCCGCGCTGCAGGACGGGTCGGTGACGGTTTCGCCGGTCGCGGGCAGCCGCGACGCATCGCCGCAGACACAGATCAGCTTCCTCGGCGTGCCTGCCGGTGAGCTTAGCGCGATCAGCGTGGTGGGCTCGCGGACGGGCGCCCACAGCGGGCGGCTGCTGGCGTACTCGCAGGGCGACGGCGCGAGCTTCGTGCCGTCGCGGCCGTTCGCGGAAGGCGAGCGCGTGACGGTGCGCGCGCGGGTTCGCTCGGGCGGGCGCGCGAGCGCGCTGCTCGACGAGTTCGCGATCGCCCACGAGGACCGCATCAGCAGCACCCCGCGGGCGATCAAGCCGGGCTCGGCCGCGGAAGAACAGAGCTTCCACTCGCGCCCGGAACTGCACCCGCCGGTGGTGGCCGTGACGGTGTCCAGCGGCGCGGTCGCCGCGGGGGACGAGTTGGTGGCGCCGTACGGCGGTCCCGGGCAGGCGGGCCCGATGATCGTCGAACCGGACGGCGCGCTGGTGTGGTTCAAGCCGCTGCCCACGCACACCGAGGCGACGAACCTGCAGGTCCAGGAATACGAGGGCAAACCGGTGCTGACGTGGTGGCAGGGCAACATCACCGAGCACGGCTTCGGGCTGGGCGAAGACGTGATCGCCGACGAGACGTACACGGACATCGCGCACGTGCGCGCGGGCAACGGGCTGCAGGCGGACCTGCACGAATTCCAGCTGACGCCGCAGGGCACGGCGCTGATCACCGCGTACGAGCCGATCATGTGCGACCTGTCGGGAGTGGGCGGCCCGGCAGCGGCGGCGGTCACGGACAGCGTGATGCAGGAGATCGACGTGCGCACCGGCCTGGTGATGTACGAATGGACGAGCGTGGACCACGTGGCGCTCGGCGAATCCTTCGAACGCGCGAGCGCCGCGAGCACCGCGTGGCCGTTCGACTTCTTCCACCTGAACTCGATCGGCGTGGACCGTGACGGCAGCCTGCTGCTGTCCAGCCGCAACACGTGGACGGTGTATGACGTGGAAGCCTCCACCGGCAGGATCCGCTGGCGCCTGGGCGGCAGGCACAGCAGCTTCAAGATGGGCGCCGGCACGGGGACCGCGTGGCAGCACGACCCGCGCGAACTGCCCGACGGCGCGATCAGCATCTTCGACAACGGCGCCTCGCCGAAGGTGCACGGGCAGTCGCGCGGCATCGTCGTGAACCTCGACGACCCGAGCGGCACGGCGACGCTCGTCGAGCGCCTGACGCACACGCCGCCGCTGCTGTCCGAAAGCCAGGGAAGCGTGCAGGCGCTGGCCAACGGCGACTGGTTCGTGGGCTGGGGCCAGGAACCGTACTTCTCGGAGTTCAGCGCCGAAGGCGCGCTGCTGTTCGACGCGCACTTCCCCGCGCACGACGAGTCATATCGCGCGTTTCGCTTCCAGTGGACGGGCACGCCCGCGCACGTCCCGGCGTTCGCGCTCGTGCCCGGCAGCGGCGGTCCGAGCGTGGTGTACGCAAGCTGGAACGGCGCCACGCAGGTGGCCTCGTGGCGCGTGCTCGCGGGCGCCAGCCCCACGAGCCTCGCGTCGGTCGCGCAGGCTCCGCGCAGCGGCTTCGAGACGGCCGTGCCGCTGCCGGCTGGGATCGCGGGTTCCTACATGGCCGTGCAGGCGCTGGGCGCGCGCGAAGAAGTGCTGGGCACCTCCGCGGTGGCGCCGGAGGCGGGGGCCGGGTAGCGCCGCCCCGAGGCGGCTGCTTCACGACCCTTCCCGCCGGCGCGAGCCGACGTTCGAGAAGAAGCGCCTGGTGACGGTCACCGGCGCACACCCCTTCGGCGTGAAGCTGCCCCTCGCGCTCAGCCTCAGCGGCGTCGCACCCGCCATCAGGCGCCTGCCCGCCGGGGTGAGCACGATCTTGATCTTCCTCGTCCCGACGGCGGAGAACGTGAGCTGCCCCGCCCCGACCAGCACCGGCTGGGGCTTCCCGCTCATGGCCAGCCTTGCGCCGGGCGGCACCTGATACCAGTCGATCGCCGCGGTGCCGGGCTCGGGCGCTTTGAACACGATCGTGAAAGCGCGGTGCTCGAGCAGCGCGGCGATCATGGGCGCCTCACCGGAGGGCGTGAGCGCCTTCGCGAGCAGCGCCGCGATCCGCCCCGGGCCGACGTCGTGCGAGGGCTGGACGCCTGAGCAAAGCGCGCGAGCGGAGGAGCCGGGCGCCGTGCCCACGCGAACGGCGGTGGCGCGATCGACGGCTTCCGCCGGGCTCGACGCTCCCCCGCCCGAGATCCTCGCCGTGTTGACGAGCACAGCGCCCGCCTTGATCGCTGCGACGCCGACATAGGCTTCGATCGTGATCGGGGCGGTCTTGGCGCCCGGGTCGATCACCGCTTCGCTCGTGCACGCGATCGATGTCTGGCCTTCGCCCGCGGGCGCGCAGCTCCAGCCTTCACCGGCTGGCGTGGCCTTCGTGCTCAGGCCGCTCGGCAGCGTGTCCGTGACGGTGATCGTGCCGCTGGAGGGAGCGCCGCCGACGTTGGACGCGAGGAGTTCGTACCTGACCGTGTCGCGCTGTGCCTGGGTCGTCAGGCTGACTTCCGCTTTGGGTTCTTCGGGTTTCCCGCCGGCGCTTTCCACCGCTTCTTCTTCCGCTTCGGACGCTTCCAGTTCTTCGGTTTCGAGCGTCAACTGGCGCCCCGCAAGCGCGCCCACGAACGTCACCACGTACGACCAGCTCAGCTGGCCCTCGCCACCTTCTCGTTGCGGTCCACCGGTGACCGCGACGTTGCCGCGGCCGACCGACTTGAGCGCTTCGAGCGCCGCCTGCACCTCGGCGGCGGTCGCGGCGTCGCGGAGCGGCGCCGTCGTTTCCGTTTCGCCCGCTTCGGTTTCGACTTCCAGCTGCAGGTGGCCGTCATCGGGCGTCGTTTCCGCGCCGGCCACGGTCACGGTGTCGACCTCGCCCACCGGTTCTGCGAGCGGGATCTCGGTGGGCGGCGTCTGGATGGAGACGAGTTCCCAGGCGGGACCGCCGGCCGCAGACGCTGGCGTTGCGCAGGCGAGCAGGAGCGCCAGCGCGCACAGCGCCCCGCACGGCAATCGGCTGCGGCTGGTCATCATCGACACCTTGCCCGGGTGAGCCCAGCGGAGATGTTGCCAGCCGGTTACGCGATCTGTCGAGGCGCAGCGGCGAGCCCGCACGGCCCGGCGGTCCGTGGACGCGCTCCGGTCTGCGCAGCAAAGCGGGCCTACGGCGGGACTAGGGGACCTGCCTGACGATGTCGAGCAGCTCGTCGCGGCCATAGCCGCTCTCGCGGCCGAGCTGGACGAGCTCGATCGCCTTGGCGAGCAGCGCGCCGCGCTGCGGTGTTCCGCTGACGCGGATCCCGTGGCCCGGTCGCAGCTCGAGCAGCCCTTCGTCGCGCAGGACCCGCAGGGCGCGCAGGACGGTGTTCGTGTTGACGTGCATGACGGCGGCGAGGTGGCGCGCGGGCGGCAGGCGCTCGCCGGGCTTGGCCTCGCCGTCGGCGATCGCGCGGCGGATCTGCGCGGCGACCTGGTCGTGCAGTAGGGCGGGGTCGTCGCGGTCGACCTGAACGTCCAACATTGTGCTATTCATAGTAGCTCAGAGCGCCTGCCCGAGCGCAGGCCGGACACCCCGATGAGCGTGACGGTCACACCACCGCCCAAGGCGCACCCCGATGCGGGCGTGATCGAAGAGGCGCGGGCGCGCCAGCGCCGCCACCGTGCCATCGCGGCGACGGGCGCGCTCGCCGCCGGCGCGGTCGCGGCGCTGCTGCTGGGATTCGCAGGCGGTGGCGGGAGGGGAACACACCGCGGGCGCGCCTCGGCGCCCGCGCGAGGGCTGCCGTCGAAGACCCTGCGATCGTCGTCTGCGGCCTGCGGTCACGGTGGCGCGCTGCAGGGGAGGCCCAGCAGGTCGCTGCTGTCGATCCTCGGCGTCCTGCGCAGGCCCGCCACGGCCGCGGACGCCGGCAGCGGCATCGCGGCGCGAGGGTTCATCAGCGGCGTGTTCGTCCACTACATCCGCCTCGGGCGCGTGGTGAACGGCAGCCCCTATTACATCTACCCGGGCATCGTCGGCGGCTGCGGGACCGGCGAAACGCCGCATGAGGGCATCATGGACCTCGCCACGAACGTCGATCTCGGCCACGGGCTCGTGGGCGCCACGGGAGGCGGCGGCGCCACCGCGTCCCAGATCGAGCAGGGCGACGACGCGAGCAGCAGCACCGCGGGCTCGAGCGCGCGCTCGACCGTCACGATGGTTGTGCCCGACGGGGTCGCGAAGGTCACGTTTCGCTACCCCGCAGGCCGGGCGAGCGGCTACAGCCGGAGGATCTCGCCGGCCTTCACGATCACGACCGCTGCCGTGGGCAACCTGGTGGTGGCGACGCTTCCGCGCGGCAACCCGCTGCAGCGGGGCACCGTGATCTGGCGCTCCGCAGGCGGGCGCGTGATCAAGGCGTTCGACGGGCTCGGGGGATAGAGCCCGAGGCGAGTCGCGCGTGCTTCCCCCCGCACTGTGCGACCGCCGGGACGGCAGGGGAGGCCTACGGGACCCTGATCGTGAAGCTTCCCACGGGGATGCTCACGGTGTCTTCTTCCGCCCCGATGAGCGGGCCGTCGGCGTAGCGAAGGGTGACGCTGCCGCTCGTCGCCCCGGGAGCCAGGGGCGCGCCCAACGGGCTGGCGCCGATCGTCGCCGTGAGGATCTGCCCGGCTTTGATGTTCGCGCCCTGGGGGATCATGCCGCTGTACCTGGACGAGGCGCGCTCGCCGAACGACATGGAGGCGTAGGCCTCGTGTCCGGTCGCCGGGTCGCGCCACTGCAGCTGGTATTCGCCGCGGAGGCTGGAGATCGCCACCGGCGAGGCGAAGCGGACGCGGACCTGCCATCGGCCTGCGCCACGGCGGATGAGCTTGGCGTGTATCGGTGCTGCCAACTCTGCCGGCGTCGGAACGGCGGCCCGGACGTAGCCGTAGGGCTCGGGAAGGGCGGGGTCGCAGGCACGCGGACCGTAGATCCAGCGTTCGGCGGTCACCAGATGGCAGGTGGCCCCGCCGCGGTAGTGGATCGCGGTGATGGGGCCGTAGACGGGAACCTCGTCGTGCGTGTAAAGCCCCGCGCGTTCGTGACTGCCGGCGGCGCCGGAGTACCGGTGGGTGGTTCCCGGCGTGACGATCAGATATGCGCCGTCGCCGCCGACCGTCGCGACCGTATGGCTGTTGCCGTCCAGCGAATAGGTGAGGCTGGTGGCGTCGGGTCCCAGCATCCCGTAGTAGAGGTTGCGCTCGTCCGCGAGCGGGCACGTGCTGAACGCCGCGCGATGGGACGCCGCGTAGGCGCCGGGAGGTTCGCAGTGCACGCCGGGCGCCGCGCTCGCGGCCTGGCTCTTGATCGTGACGTTGTCGAAGATGCGCCCGCGAGCGTCCACGAACGAGCAGTTGAGCCGTTCGACGTTGGTGCTCAGCGGCAGCTCGTGCGCGCGGCCGTCGTTGCCGAACGCGCCGTCCTGGCCGAGCGCGACGAGCCTGCCGTCGAGCAGGCGGCCGACCTGCAGGCAGCCGACGCCTCGTGTCGTGCTCAGCACCCGCATTCCCCACGGCAGGCCCCCGTGCGGATCGGGCACGGACAGCGGGAGCAGGCGCACGGTCCCCGGCGCGATCCTGCCGAGCCCGGCGCGCGGGTTGGCGAACACGGGCACGGACGCGGCGGGCGCGCCGAAGGAGATGAGCCCGCTCGCGAGCGCCACCGCGGCCCCGACCAGCACGAGCACCAGCATCATCACCGGCAGCGCTCGCCAACGCGAGCCACCCAGCCAGGACCGCCGCCGGCTGTCCCTGGCGGGCGCATCGCGCGGGTCGCTCGTCCGCACGGCGGCGGCCTCGTGTTGACGTCGCGCGGCGTCGATCAGCGCGCGGTGCAGCTCGGGAATGCCAAGATCGGTCATGTGGTCTCCTCCAGCCGCGCCCTGAGCGCCCTCAGCCCACGGCTGACACGTTGTCGGACAAGGCTCTGCGAGCACGAGAGGCTGACGGCGAGCTCGGCGTAGTCGAGCTCGTGCAGCACCCGCCCGTCGACGGCCAGCCGCTGGTCCTCCGGCAGCGACTCCAGCAGCTGCACCGCATCTCGGGAGGCGCGGCTGGCGAGTTCCTCGACGCGCTCGAGCGCCTCGTCGGTAAGCGTCAGCGGGGCCACCTGCATGCGCCGGCGGGCGCGATCTTCCACCCGCCCGCGCCTCCACGTGTCGGCGAGCTGGTGACGGGCGATACCGAACAGCCATCCGCGCGCGCTCCCCGACTGCGGTCGAAAGGCGGCGGCCGATTCCAGCGCGGCGGCGAACACCTCCGCCGTGAGATCCGCGGCGATGTCCGCGCGGCGGGTCGCCCGCCAGAAGAACCCGAGCAGCTGTGCCTCATAGCGTTCGTAGAAGACCCCGAACGCCTCGGGATCGCCCGCGGTCAGCGCCAGCAGCTCGGCGTCGTCGGCCTGCGTGTGGTCCGGGCGCGCCATCGGGAGGGATTCTCGCGGGGTGGGATTCTGTGACAACGCTGCTCCGGGGGCGCGTTGCGACTCGTCGAAGCCGTGGCGGCCATTGACACACGTGCAGCGGTGACTAGAATAGTGGTCATGTCCGATACCCTGCCTCTATCCTCCGTCAAGGCTCACCTTTCTGAACTGGTGGACCGCGTAGAGGACCAGCATGACCGTGTGGTGCTCACGCGCAATGGCAAGCCGGCCGCGGTCCTGATCAGCCACGACGACCTAGAGAGCCTCGAGGAAACCCTCTCGATCCTGTCTGACCCCGCGCTCGTGGCACAGATCCGCGAGAGTGAGCAGTCACTCATCAGCGGAGAGAGGACCGCCACGCTCGCCGAACTGCGTACTGAGCTTCAGAACCGCCGCGACGCTGCGGCGTGAGCGAACCACGATGGGAGGTGCAGGTGGCGCCCCCCGCGCGTCGCCAGATCGACCGCCTACCCATCGCGGTCGCCGCAGCAGTCATAGAGACGCTCGACGCGATCGCATCCAATCCCCGACGTCTCGGTAAGCCTCTGCGTTTCGAGCTGGAGGGATACCTGTCTGCGCGCCGCGGCCCGTATCGGGTCATCTATCGCATCGACGTCGCGAGCCGATCGATTACGGTCGTGGCGGTGGCGCATCGCAGCGATATCTACCGTCCTCGCTGAGGCTTGCGCGTCGACCGAAGACGCCAAATCGCGGGCGACGGTGCGCGCGGGGTCGAGACGGGTCGTACAGGATGTTCGGCAATCTGTCGTACAATGCCGGCGTGGCTACCGTCACGATTCGAGAGTTGGGCCGCCAGGTCAGCGGCGTGGTCAACGAGGTCAGAACCACCGGGCGGCCGACGTTCGTCACGCATCGCGGCACCCCCGTCGCCGTCCTGCTACCGCTCGATGCGGAGCAGTTGGAGGACTTCGTGCTCGCCAACGCGCCCGAGTACGTCGCCTCGATGAGCGCTGCCGATGAGGCGATCGAGCGGGGCGAGCCCGGCGTGGCGCTCGCCGACGCCATCGCTGAGTTCGAGGCCGAGCACGGCCCCCTCGACGACAAGAGCTGAGGTCACGTGGCGAAGGTCGCGGTCGAACTCGACCGCCAGGCGCAGCACGATCTGCGCAAGCTCCACCCCGGCGACCACCGTGCAGCCCTGCGCGCGATGGCCGACCTGCTCACGCACGAGCCGCTGCCGGCCAACGCAAACGACCACGCGCTGAAGGGCCGGGCGCCCTGGCGGCGACTGAGGGTCGGAGAGCTGCGCATCTTGTGGCGAGCGGTCGGCAACGGTGAGCGCAGGCGCGTAGCGCGTGTCGTTCACCGCCGCGACCTGGAGCGAGCCGTGCGCACACTCGGCGACTGATCCGTGCGCGGCTCCTCGCTATGCACGCCAAAAGACCGTATTTGCAGGGGATTCGAGGCTACGGAGAGGGCGGGATTCGAACCCGCGATGGAGTTTGATCCCCATACTCGCTTAGCAGGCGAGTGCCTTCAGCCACTCGGCCACCTCTCCCGAGGTCGGCATGTCAGTGTAGAGGCTGCCCGCGGCGCCCGCGATCGATCGACGCCCATGAGCAACACGCTGTCCACCACGCCCGCCGCCGACGGCTATCGCATGCCCGGGGAGTTCGAGATGCACGCGGGCTGCTGGATGGCGTGGCCGGAGCGCCCCGACAACTGGCGCCTGGGAGCCAAGCCCGCGCAGGCGGCGTTCGCCGCCGTGGCGGAGGCGATCAACGCGTCCGAGCCCGTCACCATGGCCGTCTCCGCCGCTCAGTTCGAGCACTGCCGCTCGGTGCTACCGCCGTCGATCCGCGTGGTCGAGGTCCCCAGCGACGACGCGTGGATGCGCGACATCGGCCCGACGTTCGTCACCGACGGCAGCGGCGGCAGGCGCGGCGTGGACTGGCGCTTCAACGCCAGGGGCGGCCTCCGCGGCGGCCTGTACTTCCCGTGGGACCGCGACGAACGCGTCGCCCGCAAGGTGCTCGAGATCGAAGGCGCCGATCGCTACCCGGCGCCGATCGTGCTCGAGGGCGGCTCCATCCACGTCGACGGCCAGGGCACCGTGCTCGCCACCGAAGAGTGCCTGCTCAACCCGAACCGCAACCCCCAGCTCTCCCGCGAGCAGATCGAGCGCGTCCTGTTCGACTATCTCGGCGCGCACCACATGATCTGGCTCGGCCGCGGCGTCGTCGACGACGAGACCGACGGGCACGTCGACAACCTCGCCTGCTTCGCCCGTCCCGGCCTCGTCCTGCTCACCTACGCCGAGGACCCGTCCGACCCGCAGCACGCCATCTCGCGCGACGCGCAGCAGCGCCTCGACGCCGCCACCGACGCGCGCGGGCGGCGCCTGGAGGTCGTGCGCCTGCCCTCGCCCGGCCCGATCGCGATCGCCGAGCACGAGGCCGGGGGCGTGGACGCGGTCGCGGGCAGCCGGCCGCGGCTCGCCGGCGATCGTCTCGCCGCGTCGTACGTGAACTTCTACCTGGGCAACTCGCGCGTCGTGTTCCCGCTCCTGGACGAGCGCTACGACGATCGGGCGGCGGAGATCCTGCGCGGCTGCTTCCCCGGACGCGAGGTCCTCGGCGTGCCCGCCCGCGAGATCCTGCTGGGGGGCGGCAACATCCACTGCATCACGCAGCAGGTGCCCGTCGCGGGCGCTGCGGGCTGACGCGCGCCTCTGCGGTCCTCTACGCACGCGCGCTTGGCCGGCACGCGCAGGTGCGCGCTCGTGATCACAGCGCGCGAGGATCTGGAGATCGCCAGGCAGGTCAGCACGCTGCTCAGCTAGTCTCGCAGCCGCGTACACGAGGAAGGCGGACGGGGGCCACGATGACACGCGACCAGATCCTCGCTGGCAACGAGGCGGTGCACCGCAGCATCAACGAGGCGATCGAGCGGGGCCAGTGGCCCGGCGAGGAGCCGGGCACCCCGTTTCGGTGCGAGTGCGCGCGCCGCGGCTGCACGGCCATGCTCGCGCTCACGCGCGCGCAGTACGAGAGCGTGCGTGCCGATCCGCGCCACTTCGTCGTTCTCCCCGGCCACCAGCAGCCCGACATCGAGGACGTCGTCGAGGTCGCCTCCGGCTACGTGGTCGTGGAAAAGCGCGGCGAATCGGGAAGGGTCGCGGAGGCTACCGACCCGCGCAGCTGACACGGCGCATAGCGGGAGCGCCCAGCGCGCGCTGGCTCGGCCCCGCCGTCAGGCGAAACGTCATCTCCACCTGCGTCCCGCCCGACGAGCGCGTCATCAGCGTGAACGAGTCGCACGCCGCCGCGATCAAACCGAGCCCCAAGCCCAGCCCCTGGCTCTCGCCCGCATGCATGCCGCGGCCGTCGTCGGCTATCACCACGGTCAGCACGCGATCGATCACCGCCGCGGTCACCTGCACGACTCCGTGGGCTTGCGCCGCGTAGCCGTGCTGGACGGCGTTGCTGAACGCCTCCGACACGGCAAGCCGTATCCGCTCGACCTCGCAAGCCGTCGCCCCGCCGCGCGTCGCCAGCGCGGCGACCTTTCTGCGTGCCTCGCCCACCGACGACGGCGCCGCGTCGTAGGCCGCATCGAAGCTCTCGTGTGTCCGGGTAGCAACAGACACCGAGTACACAGCTACCCGAACACCGGCCGGCGCTAACGCCAGGCCCTCGCGCGCAGTCGATGTCAGCGCCCAGACCCTCCGGCTTCCCTCCTGGCCGGCCGGCGCGTTGACTGGCCGGGAAGCTCCACCCTCTCGGCTCGTCTTTTGAATGAAAGGAAGGTGCTCGCGTGGTGCGCCATCTGGCTTGTCTGTCGCTGACCATGGGCGCGGTGGGCGCGCTGCTCGCAGGCTGTGGCAGCGGATCGTCTGGCGCCTCGTCTACCACGTCCGCGTCCGCGCCGACCTCGCCCGAGCCCGCGTCCACCTCCGGCTCGGCGGGGATATCCACTGCGAGGCTGCCCGGGCTCGGCCAGGCGCTCGTCGGCCGGCAGGGCCGCGCGCTCTACATCTTCATGCCCGACGCGCACAACAAGGTCACGTGTGTGAGCACGTGCGCGCAGATCTGGCCGCCGCTGAAGCTGACGGCCGGGCGCATGCCCACGACCTCCGCGCCGGTGCGCTCGTCGTTGCTGGGCAGCGACCCCGACCCGGAAGGCGGGCGCGTCGTGACCTACGCCGGCTGGCCGCTCTACACCTACATCGAGGACTCCGTGCCCCACACGGCCGCCGGCCAGGCGCTGAACGCCAACGGCGGGCTGTGGTACGTGATCGCCCCGTCCGGCGAGGTGGTCACCAAGACGCCGTGAGCGGCTGTGCTTCGTGAAGATGGCGGAAGGGGGGAGATTCGAACTCCCGAGGCGGGGGTTGCCCGCCTGCCGGTTTTCAAGACCGGTGCATTCAACCGCTCTGCCACCCTTCCACGCTGAACACGAAGGCTATCGCGCGCTTCCCGGCTCGGCTGCTTGGCTGTGCGTGGCGACCGCGAGCATCCGTTCTCGCCCGACGGTCATGCGCGGGAAACCACGTCTGCGGTGAGACAGGCCGGTTCGCCCATGACGGCGAACGAGCTCCAGAGGCCGGCCTCCCGTCCGGCTCCTGGAGCTCGATCA
>Ga0335075_10010319_pt1 | contig 14192 bp, 11 predicted proteins | sample Lox_Sample_24_FD_206723 | JGI IMG/M metagenome (GOLD analysis project Ga0335075, IMG submission 206723) | Soil microbial communities from Loxahatchee National Wildlife Refuge, Florida, United States - Lox_Sample_2.4 | ecosystem: Environmental > Terrestrial > Soil > Wetlands | place: USA...
GAACATCATCACGGGCAACCCCGCGCAGGACATGATGACGCAGCTTGCCGACCTGCTGTACTACAACTCCTCGGAGATCGGCCAGTCGCTGGTAAACCAGCTGAACGCGATCAGCAACCCGGTCTCGGCCGCCGATTTCTTTTCGGCGAATTTCGAGAAGCCTGCCGTGACGTACTCAGACGTCAGGCCGTCGACGGCAGATCAGATCTACTCGGAGCTGGGCGGCTAGTGACCTGACAGCCGGCGGCCGCAGTCGCGGCCGCCGGCCTGGCGCTGGATATCCTCCTGCTGTGCCCCCGTAGGCAGGAAGGGCGTCGGCAGTGCCAGATCCCGATCAGGCAGGGGACGAGCCGGAAGCGCGATTCTCGTCCCGTACCGCCTGGGCGCCCAGTCGGAAGACGCCGCTCCGCCAGTACTTGCGCACCGAGACAGGGAGCGCAGCTGTCCTCCTGGCAGCCACTCTAGCGGCGCTGGCCTGGGCAAACGTCAACCCGGCGGGCTACGTGGCTACCTGGTCCACGCAACTGTCGATCAAGATCGGCTCGGCCGGCCTGGTAGCCAGCCTGCACGACTGGGTCAACTCCGGGCTGATGGCGTTCTTCTTCCTGGTCGCTGGCCTGGAAGCGCGCCGCGAGTTCGACATGGGCGAGCTGCGCGACCGGCGACGGCTGGCGCTGCCGCTGTTTGTCGGGCTAGGCGGGATGGTTGTGCCGATCGGCATCTATCTCGCCTTCAACGCCGGCCGGGCGTCCGCGGGCGGCTGGGGCACGGCGATGTCCACCGACACCGCGTTCGCGCTCGGGATGCTGGCCCTGGTCGGATCCGGGGTGCCCGACCGGGTACGCACCTATCTGCTCACGTTCGCGATCGTCGACGACGTAGCTGGGATCGTCATCATCGCGCTCGCCTATAGCGGGCATATCGACGCGAATGCGCTCACGGCCGGGGTGGTCATCGTGGTGGCGGTGGCTATCGCGCGGGCGCGCCGCCTTCGCAACGGCGCCGCCTACCTTGCGCTCGGGGTCGGGGCCTGGATCGCGTTCTTCTCCTCCGGTGTTGACCCGGTGATCGTCGGTCTGGTGATGGGCATGATGGCCCTGGCTTACCCGGCCGCCCGCATGGACCTTGAGCAGGCGTCGGAGTCCTTCCGCCTGTTCAGGGAGCAGCCGACGCCGGAACTGGCTAGCCAGGCACGGGAGAGCGTGCGGACGGCGATATCACCCAACGACCGGTTGCAGCAGCTCTTCCACCCGTGGACCAGCTACCTGATCGTCCCGCTGTTCGCGCTGGCGAATGCCGGAATCCAGGTCAGCACCGGCTTCCTCGCGCATGCCTACGCTTCCCCGATCACGCTAGGCATCCTGCTCGGCTACGTCATCGGCAAGCCGGTCGGCACGGTGGCGACGGCGTGGCTGATTACCCGGTTCAGCCGTGGCCAGATCCAGCCCCCGGTCGGCTGGGCGGCCGTTACCGGCGCCGGCACGATCGCGGGCGTTGGGTTTATCGTGTCGCTGCTGATCGCGACACTCGCATTTCACGGCACCGAGCTCGCCGAGGCCAAAGTCGGCGTGCTGTCGGCGGCCGTTGCCTCCTCGGCTCTGACCTGGATCGTCTTCCGGCTCACGGCGCGGCTTCCCAAGCGGCTGCGGCTGCGCGCCTTGCTCGGGACCGCCGAGACCATCACCGACCTGGCCGTTCCGGTATCTGCGAAGAAAGACCACGTGCGCGGGCCAGCCGATGCGCCGGTCACGCTCGTGGAGTACGGCGACTTCGAATGCCCCTACTGCGGCCAGGCTGAGACCGTCGTGCGTGAGCTGCTCGCCGACTACGGCGACGACCTCCGTTACGTGTGGCGGCATCTGCCGCTCACCGACGTGCACCCCTACGCTCCGCTTGCCGCCGAGGCCAGCGAAGCCGCCGCCAGGCAGGGCAAGTTCTGGGCGATGCACGATCAGTTGCTCGATCATCAGGGCGCCCTGACCCCCAAGGACCTGATGCGGTACGCGGCCGAGATCGGATTGAACGCCGAGCAGTTCACCGCCGACATGCGCAAGGGTGCCGGTGCCGGAAAGATCGCTTCTGACGTCGACTCCGCGGACCTCAGCGGTGTCTCTGGCACGCCAACGTTCTTCATCAACGGCAGGCGATACCACGGCGCTTTTGACCTTGACTCGCTGTCCCGTAGCGTTCGCACAGCCAGAGCGCGCGCCCTGATCAGCGCGGCCAGATCAGCGTCCTGACAAGTGCGCCGCTAAGCGCGTTCGAGCGCAAGGCGAACGGCCATGGCCCCGTCGCCAACGGCAGTAGCTACCCGTTTCGTCGAACCACTGCGCACGTCGCCGACCGCGAACGCGCCCGGCTGGCTGGTCTCCAGCGCGGAGCGGCGCCACAAGGTGTGCGGTAGTGACGCTCCGATCGGCGCTTCCGCGTCTTGCCCGGTACGGACGAATCCATTCTCGTCGAGCGCGAGCAGGCCGCTCAGCCATTGCGTGGCAGGGGTGGCGCCGATGAAGACGAACAGTGCCTTCGTCGCGATCAGTTGCCGCTCACCGGTCTGGGCGGTGACAGCGACGGCCTCCAGCGTCAGGTCGCCGATCAACTCGCGCACCTGCGTTCGGAGCAGAACGGTGACATTAGGAGTGCTGCTGATCCTGTCCACCAGGTAGCGCGACATGTGCTCGCTCAGGTCGTCCTCGCTAGCAACAACTATCACGTCCGCCGCGTGCTCGGCGAGGAATATCGCCGCCTGACCCGCGGAGTTGCCGCCACCCAGCACGACTACCTGATCATCAGCGCAAGCCACGGCCTCTGCCTGCGACGCCGCATAGTAGACACTTGTCGGCTCGAAATGCTCAAGCCGCGGCACATCGGGACGCCGGTACCTCGCGCCGGACGCGATCACCATCAGGCGGGTAGTGACCGAGCTGCCGTCGGCCAGACGCACTGTCCAGTGACCGTAGTCAAGCTCAGTGGATACGGCCTCAGCCGGCACGGCAAACCTTGCCCCGAACTTCCTGGCCTGCAGCTCCGCCCGGACGGCGAGCTCGGACCCGGATAGGCCGGACGGGAATCCGAGGTAGTTCTCGATGCAGGAGGAGGTGCCTGCCTGGCCGCCAGTGGCGGTGCTGTCGAGGACGAGCGTGTCCAGGCCCTCTGAGGCGGCGTAGACCGCGGCCGATAGCCCGGCGGGCCCGGCCCCGACCACGAGCAACTCGCAGGCAGCTTGCGGCACGGTCGGAGCCGGGAGGCCGATCGCGGCCGCGACTTCAGCGTTGCTCGGGTTGCGCAACAGCTGTCGGCCGTACAAGATCACGATCGGAGTCTGGCCTGGATCTACCTCGATGAGCCGGAGCAGGGCTTCGGCATCGGGATCGCCTTCCAGGTCCAGCCACTGCGCGGGCACCCTGTTACGTGCCGCGAATTCCCTCAGGCGGCGTGCATCCGGCGAGAAACGCGAGCCGACGATACGCATCCCGACGCCAAGCCCGATCAGGATCGAGCGACGGATCAGGAAGGCGCGCAGGACCAGGTCGCCGATCGTCGGGTTGCTGGCTACCAGCTCCCTGAGACGATCCACGGGAACGACCAGCACCCGGCCAGGCTCGGCGGGCACCGCGCTGAAGAAGGCGGCCTCGCCGGTCAGCAGGCCCAGCTCACCAAGGAAGCGGCCGCGGCCATGAACGGCGAGGACCCGCTCGGCGGGTGTCTGATATCCCTCGACGCTTGCCACCAGTCCGTCCAGAACGGCATAGAAGTCACAATTTCGCTGACCGTCGGTGAAGAGGGGTACCCCGGGATCGGTGACGCGAGCGTCGCCGAACGCCGCGAGCGCGGCGAGTTGCGCGTCATCCAGTCTCGGAAACGCGCCATACGTGTCGGGCGTCTCTGCCAGTGCAGCGGCCTCAGACGTAGGCTTCGTCGACATAACACCAGCGCCAGTCCTCGCCGGGCTCGAACGACTGCGCAATCGGGTGTCCGATCGCGTACGCGTGGCCGCGTGCATGGCGAAGCGGTGAGGAATCACAGCATCCGACATGGCCGCAGGTCAGGCACAGCCGCAGGTGGACCCAGCGAGTACCGAGGCGAAGGCATTCCTGGCAGCCTTCCGGGGTCCGGGGTGCCACCGGTCGCACCAAGAGCAGGTGCGGATCGCGGACTGTTGTCACGGCCGCCTCCGCTTCTAGCCGGTTAACGCGATGTGATACGCGACTAGCTCAAGGCTCTCCCCGTTCGTTAGCACCGCACATCGTCAGGGCAGGTAGTACCGATGGGCTGCTGGTACCTCCGGACGGCGTACGCGTAAGGTCATGCAGCTGAGGCCGCGCCTATCCCGGCGGCCCAGGCCCGGCCAGCTGGGCGGGGCGGCCCGCGCGGTCGCGCAGCGAGCGCCAGAGACGATCACGGTCGTCCGCTACCGCGCGCAGCCGACGCTGGTGACGATCGCCAGGCTGGCCGCTACCTCCGTCTTTGCCTATCTGCTCGCGCTGTTGCTGCCAGCTGTCACCCCGCGGCCAGTGCTCGCTCCACTGACAGCTTTGCTGGTGGCACAGGTCACGCTGTACCACACGGTCCACAGTGCCATTCGTCGTGTGGTCGCCGTGGTATCCGGCGTCCTGGTTGCGCTTGGCCTGTCGGCGTGGGTCGGTTTCACCTGGTGGAGCCTGGGGGTCACGGTCGCGATCGCACTGGGAGTCGGCTACGCGCTGCACCTGGGCGATGCGGTGCTCGAAGTCCCGATTAGCGCGATGCTCATCTTGTCGGTGACCACGGAACGTTCCGCGGCCTACGGGCGGGTTCTAGAGACCATGGTCGGGGCCGCTGCCGGATTGCTGGCCGGGCTTGTCTTCGCGCGTCCCAAAGTGCAGCCCGCCGCCGTGGCGCTGGAAGACCTGTGCGACAAGATGGCCAGCCTGCTTGGCGAGATGGCTGAAGGCCTTCGCGACGGATCTATCCAGGACCACGCGGCGGCCTGGCTCGCGCAGGCCAGGTCGCTTGACGAGGATATCCACCGGGTGGACGAAGCCCTCCGCCATGCCGAGGAGAGCGTCCGGCTCAATCCGAGACGCGTGCTGCTACCTGAGGTCGGCACCGACCTGCGTGGCGGTTTGGAAACCCTTGAGCATGCCGCTCTGACGGTCCGGCTGCTGGCCCGGCTGCTGGCTGACAGCGCGCGGGTGGCCGTCGAGCAAGTGGGCCCGGTGCGGGATGAGCAGACACGCCTCCGCCTTGCCGCTGTGCTCACCGAGCTCGCCTCAGCCGTACGGGTCTACGGTCACCTCGCGGTCGAGCCCGATCCAGCCCGTCGGGACGTGTCCGAGGCAGACCTGCAGCGTCATCTCGGCGACGCGGAGGCACGGCAGGACCAGCTAAACGAGCTGCTAAGCACCGACCCGGCCGCCGACCCGGCCGGCTGGCCGCTGCGCGGAGAGCTGGTCAGCCACTTGGACCGGCTGCGCACCGAGGTCAAGGTCGGGGTCACTGCCGGCCGCCAGTTCCGCAGGCTCCGACGGCCGCGGCGATCTAGGCGGGCTGACCGCCAGGCCGGACGGCCGCCTGGCCGCCCATGATCAGCCTGCTGAGCAACTCGTAGCGACCGGATTACACTAGGTAAGAGCGGGGAGTCCTGGGTCTCGTCAGGAGGCCGTAACGATGGCCCACAGCGAGGGCGCGGGAGGCGGCCAGTCCGCGGCGCTCAGGAAGCTGCTGATGCTATCGCGGCTACTCACCCAGCAAGAGGACCAGACCCGCATTCTGCAGCTAGTGGCGAAGGCGGCGGAGTCACTGACCGGGTGCCGGACCGAAGGCATCCTGCTTGACCAGGTATGGCAGGACATCGGGCTACACGATCATCGGATTTCGGCAGCCGACGTCCAGTGTTCCGCGTTGCCCGCTCACGGCGCCCCGGTCAACTGTGCTCGTCACGAGGGAGCCTGGGCCTGGGCTTACCCGATTCCGGCGGCCAGCGGCAGGGCGGGCTGCCTCGTCGTGAGCGCGGAATCTGAACTGGCAGAAGAGGGGCATTTCCTGCTTCAGTCCCTGGCTGAGCACGCAGGCGTTGCGCTGGCAAGCGCGTGGCTGCACGCTCGCGAGCGAGCGCAGGCAGCCGAATTGCGGGCGGCAAACCTCGCACTTCGCCGCAGCATGGAAATTCATGACCGGCTGACCCAGGTGGCCTTGCGTGGCGAGGGCGAGGAGGGCATCGCCAAAGCGGTCTACGAGCTAACCGAGCACCCGGCCGGCATCGAGGACTCGTTCGGCAACTTCATTACGTGGGCTGGTCCTGGCCCGCCCGATTCATCCGCGCAGCGCAGCGTCGAGAGCCGGAACCGGCTACTACGGCAGGCAATGGATGCCCCTGGTCCGGTCCGGGATGGCGACCGGTTGATCTCGGTGGCCAGGCTGTCGGGTGCCCCGGTGGGGGTGCTCGTCCTGGCCGATCCGGAGTGGACCGCCGGAGAGGCGGAACGGGTGGCCATCGAGCATGCCACCACAGTGCTCGCGATGGAGGTGGCCCGGCTGCGGACGGTGAGCGAGTCGCGGGCGCGCGCGCGCAGCAACCTCGTGCTCGAGCTGGTTATCGGCGAAGAAGGACCCGGCGTTGTCAACCGTGCCCAGGCCCTGGGATATGACCTCGGCCGGCCACACCGGGTGGTCGCCGTTGAAGGCCAGCCTGGCGCCGGCGAGGAGATCGAAGTGTTCCTCGACGCCGTCAGGAAAGCTGCGACCGCGCACCGGGTCGGGTCGCTGCTCGCCGCCAGGCTAACCGACGTGATCTTGCTGGCAGACGCGGAAACGTGCTGGCCGGGTTTCCGGGCCTCGGTCGTTACCGGGTTGCACGGTGCGCACTGCTGCATCGGCGTGGGCGGACGCTGCCACGAGGTTGGCGACTTCCCGCGCTCCTATCGTGAAGCGCAGCTTGCCCTCCGCATTCAGAAAGCCGTCGGCGGCAGCGATCAGGTCACGCTGTTTGACGACCTCGGCGTTTACCAGATACTGGCCACTGACACCGACGCCTCCGCGATGGAGTCGTTCACCCGTGACTGGCTCGGTGCATTGCTTGACTACGACGGGGTACACGGTGCCCAGCTGGTCAGGACCCTCAGCGAATACCTTGACCGCGGTGGCAGCTACGACTCGACTGCCACCGCCCTCTCGGTGCACCGCAGCACGCTCAAGTACCGGCTCAGGCGCATCCGCGAGGTATCCGGTTATGACCTCGGCAGCCCGGATACTCAGTTCAACCTGCAGTTGGCTACTCGCGCATGGCGGACATTGCAGGCGCTGCGCCAGGCCTGACCAGGCCTGCTGCCCGCGCTTGTCCTGCCAGGACAACAGGTTGGCCCGGACGGGACGGTGCGCTCCGGCGCCGGCATCGCCAATGCTGAGGCGATCACTGCAACAAAGCGAGGTGCATGCAATGGGCTTCAGCGTTGACTCGCAGACGTATGTACGTGATCTGGAAGAGCAGCTGAGGCTGAGACTTTTCGGGGGCGGCGGCTCATCTGACGCGGACGCGGCGGTACTGCTCGTGCGCGGCGCGCTTGCAGATGGCGATCGGTCAAGGGCTGCTTGGCTGGCCAAGTCAACACAGCAACTGGCCGAGGCCAGGCCGGGCAACAGCGACCTGGCCGCTGCCGCCGCGCACGCCCGTGGCCTGGCCGAGGAGGATTCAGCATCGCTTGAACAGGCCGCCAGCACCTACGGGGCTCCGCTGGCGCGGGCGAAGGCGACCGAGGATGCCGGCCTGGCCTGGGCCGGGCGGGGCAACCAGGACAACGCGGTGGCCTGGCTGCGCGAGGCATATGCACAGTATGAACAGCTCGGCACGGTCGGCGCGATGGCCCGCGTCAGGTCGCAGCTGCGGGCGGCAGGAGTGCGGCTGCACCACTGGAAGCGAGCGGACAAGCCGGCATACGGCTGGGAGAGCCTGACAGAGACCGAGCAACGGATCGCAGACCTGGTTGCTCAGGGACTAAGCAACCGGCAGGTAGCTGGCCGGCTGTTCCTGAGCACGCACACCGTCGCGTTTCATCTCCGGCATATCTACTGGAAGCTTGACGTCAACTCACGGGTGCAGCTCGCCAGGATGGCAGCCGAGCAAGCTCAGATGGAGTCAGCGTTAGCCGGGCGTAGCCGGGCGCACCCCGGCACTACCCGGTCTGTGGATGTGCTCGCTGGCCGGGCAGAGGATCGTGTGGCGAAGGAAGGTCCACACGACCCTCGGAGCGCAGGAGGCCTGTCATGGCGATGCTTCCCGCCCACGGCACCAGGCGGTCACTGATCAGCCCTGATCCGACACGGGAAATCGAGGACATCTACGAGCGGATGGGGCAACTGGTAAACGCCGCATTCGGGGACCTTGGCGCGGCCCGTACCGATATGCCGTGGATACCGGCCGCTGACCTGACCGAGACCGACGACGCCTACCAGGTCCACGTTGAGCTGCCAGGGGTGCAGAAGGACCAGCTGGACGTCGAGGTATTTGACCGGGAACTCCGGATTGACGGGGAGATCAGCGAGCAATCGAATGGCCGCCGGCACCGCAGCTCGCGGCGGACTGGCCGGTTCGAGTCCCGGACCGTCTTCCCTGGCGACATCAAGCCGAGTGGCGTCAGTGCCGAGCTTGCCGAGGGCGTGCTGACCGTCACGGTCCCGAAGTCCGAAGCAGCTAAGCCGAGCCGCGTCCAGGTCACCTCGCGCTCGAAGTAGCACCTCAGGAGGTGAGGAATGGCAAAGGCAGTAGGGATCGATCTCGGCACGACCAACTCGGTAATCGCGGCAACGGAAGACGGGAAGCCGACGGTCATCCCGAACGCGGAGGGATCGCGGACGACCCCGTCGGTAGTCGCGTTCACCCCGCAGGGCGAGCGTCTGGTCGGCCAGCTAGCGAGGCGGCAGGCGATCCTGAACCCGAAGGGGACGATCTACTCGGCGAAGAGGTTCATCGGGCGGCGCTACGGCGAAATCCAGAGCGAGCTGACCGCCGTCTCTTACGACGTGGTGCCCGGCCCCGACGACATGGCCCGGTTCAAGATCGGTGACAAGCTCTACGCGCCTGAGGAGATCTCCGCCCTCGTCCTGCGGAAGCTGGCGGAGGATGCCGCGAAATTCATGGGCGAGAAGGTCAACGAGGCCGTCATCACCGTTCCTGCCTACTTCAATGACGCTCAGCGCCAGGCAACCAAGGACGCGGGCCGCATCGCGGGGCTCGAGGTACTGCGCATCATCAACGAGCCCACGGCCGCTGCGCTGGCTTACGGCCTGGACAAAAAGGCCAACGAAACCGTCCTGGTCTTCGACCTCGGCGGCGGGACCTTCGACGTGAGCATCCTCGACATCGGAGAGGGTGTCGTCGAGGTGCGCGCCACAGCCGGCGACACTCACCTCGGCGGAGATGACTTCGACCGGCGGCTCGTCGACTACCTCGCCGACGAATTCCACCGCGATAACGGCATCGACCTGCGAGCGGATCCGCAAGCGCTGCAGCGCCTCTTTGAGGCTGCTGAGAAGGCGAAAGTTGAGCTGTCCGCAGTGACCCAGACAACGGTCAGCCTGCCGTTCATCACCGCGGACGCGACCGGGCCGAAGCACCTCAACACTACGATCATGCGCTCGACATTCGAGCAGATGACTGCCGACCTGGTAGAGCGCACCGTGGGCCCGGTCAAGCAGGCACTCGGTGATGCCAAGCTCAGCGCCAGCGACATCGACGAGGTCATTCTGGTCGGCGGGGCCACACGGATGCCGGCGGTGCAAGATCAGGTCCGCCGGCTTACCGGCGGCAAGGACCCGAACATGACCGTCAACCCGGACGAAGTGGTCGCGCTCGGCGCGGCTGTCCAGGCCTCGGTACTCAAGGGCGAGGTCAAAGACGTCTTGCTACTCGACGTCACCCCGCTGTCGCTCGGCATCGAGACACTCGGCGGCGTGATGACGAAGGTCATCGACCGCAATACCACGATCCCCGCCCGGCGCTCTGAAGTGTTCAGCACTGCGGAGGACAACCAGTCGGCGGTGGACGTTGTCGTCCTGCAAGGCGAGCGGGAACGCGCCGCCGACAACCGGGTTCTCGGCCGGTTCAGGCTCGAGAACATCAGGCCAGCCCCGCGGGGCACCCCGCATATCGAAGTCACCTTCGACATCGACGCCAACGGGATCCTGAACGTCTCGGCCAGGGACAAGGACACGGGGACTGAGCAGCGGATCAGCATCACCGAGAGCTCAACCCTTGACCAGGCTGAGGTCGAGCGCATGGTCCGCGACGCCGAGCAGCACCGTGAGGAGGACGTGCGACTGCGCGAGCTGACCGATGCGCGCAACGAATTGGATACGCTCACGCACCGGGTAGAGAGCCTGCTGGCTGACCGCGGTGATTCGCTTCCGGTGAATGAGAAAGCGCGCGCGGAGAACATGGTCGCTGATGGGCGACAGGCGCTGAAACAGGACACGCCGATCGAGCGGGTCCGGATCCTGAATGCCGAACTGGCGCAGTTGTTCCAGAGCCTCAGCGCCCAGCCAGCGCCCAATGTCGAAGAATCGCGGCCGCTGCCTAGCGACGAGGATGTCATCGACGCCGAGTTCAGCACCGATGAATGAGCGTCGCAGAAACCCTGGGTCCGGCCGCGGGCCAGTCCGCGCAAGCACAGGCCCGGCCGGCGGCAGGCAGGGCACTAGCGGCGCCAGTGAATCGATTCCTGCGCAGGCCAGACCCGCTGGGTCGGATAGTACTGAGTCGGATAGTGCTGGGCCGGCTGGTATGCAGGCACCCCAGGCAGAGTCTGCGACGGCGGAGACCGCCGAGGCGAGCGAGCAGCGGATCGCCGAGCTTGAGGACCTGCGGCTGCGGGCGCTGGCAGACCTGGACAACATGCGCAAGAAATGTGCCAGCCAGGTCAGCCGGGCTGAGGCGGAGACCCGGGCGAGGGTGGCGCTGCAGTGGCTGCCGGTCGTAGACAACCTGGAGCGAGCGCTCGCGCATGCGCAAGCCGACCCCGGCTCCATCGTGGACGGGGTCCAGGCCGTCCGCAACCAGGCGGTCAGCGTGCTCGCCCAGCTCGGATACCCGCGCCGCGACGACGATCTCGGGGCGGAGTTCGACCCGGCGCGGCACGAGGCCATCGCGTCGCGGCCCGACCCGGCCGTTCCGGAGGGCTCTATCGTCGAGGTCGTCGCGCCCGGCTACGGCGAGGGAGACCGCCAGCTCCGGCCTGCCCAGGTAGTCGTCGCCAGGTCGAACTGATGGCGGTCGGCAGCTGATGGCGGGCGACCGGGACTTCTACCAGATCCTGGGCGTGCCGCGGGAGGCCAGCCAGGACGATATCCAGCGCGCTTACCGCAGACTGGCTCGCACTCATCATCCGGACGTGAACTCCGACCCGGCGGCGGAGGAGCGATTCAAGGACATCTCAGAGGCCTACGACGTCCTGTCCGACCCGCAGACCCGGCGCCGCTACGACGCGTTCGGGCCCGACTTCCGCCAGGTTCCCGAGGACGTCGACCCCGAGACCTGGCGCCGCGCGCAGGCAGGCGCGCGAGCCACGGCCGGAGCGGGCGGGCGAGCGGGTGGCGGTGGCTTCGGCTTCGGCACGGGCGATGAGATCGACATCGATGACCTGCTCGGCGGGCTGTTCGGCGGCCGTGCTGGCCGCGCCGGCCGCGACCGTGCTGGCCGGGGTTGGGGGCCGGTTCCGGGCGCTGACCAGACGGCTGAGATCGAGATCTCGATCGAGGAGGCATACCACGGCGCGCGCAGGACCGTCTCGCTGGCCAGCCCGGAGGGAACGCGCAATCTGCAGGTGAGCATCCCGGCCGGCGTCACCGACGGGCAGCGGATCCGGCTGAGCGGTCAGGGAGGCCGCGGCGGCGACGGCGCCCGGCCCGGCGACCTGTACCTCCTGATCCGGATCGCGCCGCACCGGAACTACCGGCTGGAAGGCCGCGACCTGCACGCAGACCTCCGGCTAACGCCATGGGAAGCAGCACTCGGCACCTCGGTAGCCCTCCCAACGCCAGGCGGCGAGGCCAAGGTGAAGGTTCCGCCCGGCACATCGTGCGGCCGACGGCTCCGGCTGCGAGGCCGGGGCCTGCCCAATCCCAGGGGCAAGCCTGGTGACTTGCTCGCTGAGGCCAAGATCGTGGTCCCGGCGAAGCTATCGGAGGCGGAGCGGAAGCTGTTCGAGCAACTCGCGGCCACCTCTGAATTCGATCCGAGGAGGGGCCGATGACCTATGCGCTGATCAGGGCCGACGGGCTCGACCTCCGGGCGTTCGCCGCGGCCGCGGGGCTGCACCCGGAACTGGTCCGCAGGCTCGTCGCTCTCGGCGTACTCGACGCGTCCTGCGACTGCTCCGGCGACTTCTGGTTCGCGCCTGGCCAACTCGCTGTGGTGGCCAGGATCCAGCGGTTGCGCGCCGGGCTCGGCTTGAATTACGCCTCCATCGGCCTCGTACTTGACCTGCTCGACCGGATAGCCGCGCTGGAAGCGGCGCTGCGGCAAGCCAGGCGTTCAGGAGGGTAGCCATGGATCCGAACAAGCTGACCCAGAAGTCCTCCGAAGCCCTGCACGACGCTCAGACCAAGGCGCTGCGGTTCGGGCATGCCGAGGTCGACGCGGAGCATCTGCTGCTTTCGCTGCTTGAGCAGCCCGAAGGCATCGTGCCGCGCCTGATGAGCCAGACTGGCGCCGATCCTGGCCGGCTCGCGAAGAACCTGGAGGCCGAACTCGAACGGCGGCCCCGGGTCAGCGGGCCTGGCGTGGCACCCGGCCAGATTGCCGTGACGCAGCGGCTGTCGCGGTTGCTTGACAATGCCCAGCAAGAAGCCGACCGCCTCCGGGACGAGTACGTGTCTGTCGAGCACCTGGTGCTGGCCATGCTGGCAGAGGGTCCGGCGACCGGCGCAGGGAGGCTGCTGCAGGACGAAGGCATGACCAGATCCGCATTCCTGCACGCACTGGAAAGGATCCGGGGCAACCAGCGGGTCACCTCGGCGATGCCTGAGGCAGCCTACGAAGCGCTCGCTAAGTACGGTCAGGATCTGGTGGCGGACGCCGCGGCTGGCCGTCTCGATCCGGTTATCGGCCGCGACGCCGAGATCCGGCGGGTGATTCAGATCCTGTCACGCAAGACCAAGAACAACCCCGTGCTGATCGGCGATCCGGGCGTCGGCAAGACCGCGATCGTCGAAGGTCTCGCGCAGCGCATTACTCGCGGCGATGTGCCCGAAGGCTTGCGGGACAAGACGATATTCAGCCTCGATATGGGCTCCCTGGTCGCGGGCGCGAAGTACCGCGGAGAGTTCGAAGAACGGCTTAAGGCTGTCCTGAGTGAGGTCAAGGCCGCGCAGGGGCGCATCCTGCTGTTCCTCGACGAGCTGCACAATGTCGTCGGTGCGGGCGCGGCCGAGGGTGCCATGGATGCCGGGAACATGCTGAAGCCGATGCTGGCCAGGGGCGAGCTGCACATGATCGGCGCGACCACGCTCGATGAGTACCGCAAGCACATCGAGAAAGATGCCGCGCTAGAACGGCGGTTCCAGCCGGTGCTGGCCGACGAGCCCTCGGTCGAGGACACCGTGTCGATCCTGCGCGGGCTGCGCGAGCGGCTGGAAGTGTTCCACGGGGTGAAGATCGCGGACAGCGCACTGGTCGCGGCGGTCAGCATGAGCAATCGGTATATCTCCGACAGGTTCCTTCCGGACAAGGCGATCGATCTGGTGGACGAGGCCTGCGCGGTCATCCGCACCGAGATCGATTCCATGCCAGCCGATCTCGACGAGCTCACCCGCCGGGTCATGCGACTGGAGATCGAGGAAGCTGCGCTCGCCAGCGAAGACGACCCGGCCAGCGTCGCGCGGCTGGCCGGCCTGCGCAAGGAACTGGCTGACCTCCGCGCCGAGGCTGACGCGCTGCGGGCCCAGTGGGAGGCCGAGCGGCACGCGCTGCGCCGGGTGCAGGGGCTTCGCGAGGAGATGGAGCAGGTTCGGCAGGAGGCCGAGCAGGCGGAACGCGACTATGACCTGAACAGGGCAGCCGAACTGAGGCTGGGCAAGCTGCCAGAGCTGCAACGGCGGCTGACGGCGGGGGAGGAAAGCCTGGCTAGCAAGCACGGCGGTCGGCGGTTGCTGCGCGAGGTCGTGACCGAGGATGAGATTGCCTCGATCGTCGCCCGCTGGACAGGCATTCCGGTGAGCCG
>Ga0335075_10010320_pt1 | contig 14191 bp, 11 predicted proteins | sample Lox_Sample_24_FD_206723 | JGI IMG/M metagenome (GOLD analysis project Ga0335075, IMG submission 206723) | Soil microbial communities from Loxahatchee National Wildlife Refuge, Florida, United States - Lox_Sample_2.4 | ecosystem: Environmental > Terrestrial > Soil > Wetlands | place: USA...
GGCTATTCCGGTAACGCTTCCGGGAAAAACAATCCCGCGATGCAGGGCGACAAGAACGTCGGTCCGATCCCGTGCGGGTTCTACACCATCGCCGGGCTGATCGACCGCGATCCTGTTTGCGGCGAATACGTGCTGGTGCTGGCGCCGGACACGACGAACGAAATGTTCGGACGAACAGGATTCCGCTGGCACGGCGACTCGGCAGAGCACCCTGGTCAGGCATCGCACGGGTGCATCGTGTCGGCGCGGTCCCTGCGTGTCGAAGCGTGGGAAGGCGCAGACCACAATCTGCGAGTCGTGAGCGAACCATAGACCCGCGTCGCTGCAGACGATTTGTTCAACGCGGAGTTGCCCAGATGGCAACCCGCAAGGAGGAAGAAAATGCGCGAAGTGATTTTGAATGCGGTCGGTGTCCTGCTGATCATAGGCTTGCTGTATTCGTTGAACACGGCGGATTTGTTTTCGAGGCGTGCGTTCTGGAAAAGGCTCGCAGCCGTCGGCAGTTCGGTGATCCTACTTTTGTCGGCTGTCGGCTGCAACGCAACGACGGCGGCGCAGGACTTCGCGAACGTGATCACGGGGATCTTGAATATCGCCAAGGCGGAGATTCCCGCCCTGCCACCAGCCGATGGCGCAATCGTCACGGAATGGACAACTCTCGGGACGACGCTCGACGGACAGCTTCAGAGCTGCATCACGGCCGCAACAACGGCGGGAGGGAAGAAGCCGGCATTTCTCGCCTGCTTCAACACATTCGCGGGGGGAATCGCGAGCCCGGCCGAGCTGGCGCAGCTCCGAGTGCTGAGCCCCGGCTCGCAGAGCAAAGTGCAGTTGTGGGTGACCGCGATCATCCTGGGCGTGAATGCGGCGCTCACATCATTCGGTGGGGCGCCGGCAGCGACCCCAACCGTGGCTGGGGTGCAGCCGACGCACGCGGAACTCGCGCAGCTGGCGCGAAGGCTCGGCGTCAGCCCAACGTACGGCCTGTAACGTGGCCGTGCTCGGAAGCGCGGTGCTGTTGGAAGTGGAGATCAGCGCGGGGCTGGAGGTATTTAAGCTGCTGGAGCCGGAAGTGCAGAAGGGTTTTATTGCGCTGTTTCACGTGTTCCATCACAAGCAACAGCAGATCAGCGCGGCGCAGTTTTTGGCGGAGGCGGCAACGGAGCTGCAGCAACGGCAAGCAGCTCCTGCCTCGCCGGCAGGCGGGCAGCTGGCGACGCCAGCGGCACCGAGCGTCGCCGGAGAAGATTTATCGTCGACAAGCCTGAATCCCGATGTGGCGTCGACGGGCTGAAACATCGCCCTAAAAACGACCCAAAAGTCGGGCCCCGAGAAGGATGAAGGGCAAGCCGTGTAGACGGCATCCTACAGGGGCCCGGCGCCGGTTTTATGAATCCGTCGCCAGTCATGCGAGCGACGGCCGCACGGCCCGGAAGAAAACAGGGAGCAGGACCGGGCCGACGAGCTTCTAACCCGGAGCCTTTCGAGGCTTCGGCGCGGGGCGGGTGAGGCGAGAAGCAGGACCCCGCCCCAAGGTTTTCTTCGATGAAAAGACGAACATTTATTGCATCTCTCGCCGCATTGCCAGCCGCAGCATGGTTCGCGCCGAAGTGCCTGCCAGAGTTACCGCCGATTCTTAATCCAACCCTGCCGGAGACGAATCCAGCCCTGCCGGAGACGATGGCTTTCAGTCCCTATACAGGGCGGCCGCTACTATCGGCTCGCGGGCTCAGGCTGCCGCCGATGGACCCCTCGCGAGTGGGAAGCGGGACCCCGCCCCAGGGTTTCCGGCTTGCCTGGCCATCTCTCCAATTTTCTTCAAAAAGCAGTAAAAATACGGATTGACAAGGACCCCCGCCCGGCGTACAACCGTTGTGCCGATCGCTTCCGCTAATGAATATTATGTACTATTGCTGAGTTTGCTGGCGGTTGCCGAGGTTATGGGTGCCTGAGACGATGAATAGGGCTGTGCTGGCGGACTGCGGGAGCCACCAGGAGTGGCGGAGGAAGGCGTGCTGGCTGCGTTGCATGCGGCGCGCCGCGTAGTCGAGGATTGTGGGTCCGATTTGGCTTACGGCGTAGATTGCGGGCGAGTTAGCGAAGGGGCGGATGAACGGGTCGTCCTCGTGCGCACCTGCTGAGATGGCTTCGCGTGTGGTATAGGCGTCGAAGGCGGCCGCGCCGTGCTGGGCAATGGATAGGATCAGCCAGCTCTTGCGTGGCGGCGTTCTCTCGATGGCGATTACACGGATCGGCTTTGCCGGGGCCGCGTCGGGCAGGCGCAGCGTCTGGAAAGACTGAGAATTTTCGGTACTGTCCGCAAGGGAAGCCGTCGCTGTGGGGCGAGAAGCCTCTGGCTCGGCCGAGCTTCGAGCGGGCGTGGCGGGGCTTGGGATTGGCGAGGGCGAGATCGCTTGGGTGCTCGCCGCAATAGCAGTCGTGGTCGGGTCTGCGCTCGCGGACGTAACTACAGCAGCTGCGTTGGTGACAATCCGCACATCTGTTGCCGGGCCTAAGTGAAGTAAGAGTGCTGCAATGGCGAAAACCATAGGTCGGAAGCGTCTCCCCAAGATTCTTCTGAGAAGTAAGCAACGACCCTACCAAGCCGCGCCATCCCGGCTCTATCGCTAAGCTCCGTCGTATCAATGGAGAGTTGAAACACGAGGCTCTCGTGTGGGAGTTCGCACCGCTTGTCAGCGGAAAGTGGCTTCCACTGAGTGGAACCGTAGTCCCACGAGTACTGTTGCGGCTACTACTGCTTCGCGATGGCCTTGAGGCTGGCGCGGGCGGCGTCGAGGGTGCGGTCGATGTCATCCTCGGTGTGGACGCTGGAAACGAAAAGCGCCTCAAATTGAGACGGCGGTAGGAAGACGCCGCGGGAGAGCGTCTCGCGGAAGAAAGCGGCGAAGCGATCGGTGTTCGATTTCTTTGCGCCCGCATAATCAACGACGCGATCGCCGTGAAAGAAAAGGGTGAGGAGCGAGCCGGATGCGTTCACCTGTGCCGGCAGGCCCGATTCGGCGAGGGCGTCGCGGAGGCCGCTGGCGAGTCGTTCGGTCTTCCGAGCGAGAGCCTCGTAGAAGCCGGCGCGATCGAGCTTGGCGAGCGACGCGAGGCCGGCCCGCATCGCGAGCGGGTTACCTGAGAGCGTGCCTGCCTGATAGACCGGACCGAGCGGGGCAATCAGGTCCATGACTTCCCTGCGGCCACCGTAAGCCGCAACCGGCAGTCCCCCACCGATAATTTTGCCTAGAATGGTCAGGTCCGGACGAATTCCGAATGCGGTTTGTGCGCCGCCGTAGGCGATGCGAAAACCTGTGATCACCTCATCGAATATGAGTAACGCGCCATCGCGTTCAGTGATTTTACGGATGCTCTCGAGGAATCCCGGTACGGGCGGCACGACGCCCATGTTAGCGGCGACAGGTTCGACGATGACTGCGGCGATCTTACGCGAATGCCGAGCGAAGATTTGTTCGACGGCGGACGCATCATTATATGGCGCGTTGAGCGTGAGCGCGGCGAACTCGGCGGGCACTCCGGGGCTCGCGGCGATGCCGAGCGTCGCGAGGCCGGAGCCAGCCTCCGAGAGGAAGCCGTCGGCGTGGCCGTGGTAGCCACCCTCGAATTTGAGAATCAGGTCGCGTTTCGTGAAGCCGCGCGCGAGGCGGACGGCAGACATGGCGGCTTCGGTCCCTGAGCTAACGAAGCGGATGCGCTCGATCGAAGGCACCGCCGCGGCAATGCGTTCGCCGAGCTCGATTTCGAGCGGCGAGGTCATGCCGTAGCTCGTGCCACGAGCGGCCTGGTCGGCGACCGCCGCGACCACATCAGGATCGGCGTGGCCGAGGATCAGCGCGCCCCACGAGCACACGTAGTCGATGAATTCGCGGCCATCGGCGTCGAAGATGCGCGAGCCGCGTGCGCGGTCGATGATGAGCGGTTCCCCACCGACAGCGCGAAACGCGCGGACGGGGCTATCGACGCCGCCGACAAGAATTTTCTGCGCGCGAGCGAAGAGATCCGAAGAGTGAGTCACGCTGGAATCATAGTATGAATGGCGGGAAATAAAGACAACATGAACTACTTGTCGGGGGCAACGTAGCCGCAACTTCCTCCAACCCCGCTACACCAAAAGCGGCAAATCGACCGCCAAGTGCGCGGGGTGGGCTTGGTGACGGCGTTAATGCAGACGGCGCAGCTGGTGTAACATGCTGGCCACCGTATGGACCTAGCAACGGGTTCTCGACTTGGCCCCTACCAAATTCTCTCGCCGATTGGCGCGGGAGGAATGGGCGAGGTTTATCGCGCCCGGGACACGAAGCTCGGCCGCGAAGTAGCCATCAAGGTCCTGCCCGAAGCCTTCGCTTGTGATGCCGAGCGCATGGCGCGGTTCCAGCGCGAAGCGAAGGTCCTGGCTTCGCTCAATCATCCGCACATCGCGACAATTCATGGCCTCGAGGATTCCGGTGCGGCTCATGCGCTGGTGATGGAGTTGGTCGAAGGGCCAACGCTGGCCGACCGCATCAAGGCCGGCCCGATCCCTATCGATGAGGCGCTGCGGATCGCGAAGCAGATAACGGAGGCGCTGGAATACGCGCACGAGCGCGGCATCGTCCACCGCGACTTGAAACCCGCCAACGTGAAGGTCACGCCCGACGATTCGGTGAAGGTGCTCGATTTCGGCTTGGCGAAAGCGATCGAAGGTGATGCGTCATCGACGGACATCGCGAATTCGCCGACACTCACGCGGATGGCGACGCAGGCAGGCGTGCTGCTGGGAACGGCGGCATACATGTCACCGGAGCAAGCGAAAGGCAGGCCAGTCGACCGCCGCGCAGACATTTGGGCGTTCGGCTGTGTGCTGTACGAAATACTTGCCGGCAAGATGGCGTTCACCGGTGAGACCGTCACGGACACGCTCGCCGCCGTTCTGACCAAAGACCTGGATTGGTCGCTGCTTCCCACAAAAACCCCTGCGCGTATTCGCGTTCTCTTGCAGCGCTGTCTGCAGAAAGACCAGAAGCAGCGGTTGCAAGCCATTGGCGAAGCGCGCATCTCGCTCGAGGAAGCGCTCCTCGGCGCACCCGAACCAGCATCCGCCGCAGCGCCGGCCTCCGCACCCATTTGGCGTCGCTCTGTGCCGTGGGTGTCGGGAGCGATTGTGGGTGTCCTGATAACGGGACTGCTGGCTTGGAAATTGGCACATCCCGAACCCGCACCGGCCGAGATGATGCGCTTCGAAATTCCGGTGCCGCCGAAGGTGACTTTGGCTGCGGACAACGCGTTCGCGCTCTCGCCTGACGGCCGGCAATTAGCCTTCGTTGCAGCGGGGACCGACCGGGTTCAGCGCATCTGGGTCCGCTCCCTGGATTCGCTCCAGGCGCGCCCTTTGCCCGGCACGGAATCCACGGACCCTTCTGAGTCGCCGCTCTGGTCTCCCGATAGCCGGCGCATCGCGTTTTCCACACTTCGAAAGCTGGAGACGATCGACCTCGCCAGCGGCACGGTGCAAATTTTGTGCGACACGCTTACGTCGGGGACCATAGGCGGTTCCTGGAACAGCGATGGCGTGATCATATTCTCGCAGGGCTCCATCATCATGCGTGTGCCAGCCAGTGGCGGAGCCGCATCTCCGCTCACGAGCCCTTACACGTCGGGCGAGCGTCATTTCTTTCCATCCTTTCTTCCCGACGGGCGGCACTTCATTTATTTGCGCATGACGGGCAAGAGTGGAGACAGCGGGATTTATATCGGCTCGATCGATGTCCAGCCCGGGAAACAAGATTCCGGGCGGCTGCTGGCGGCGGGCACCCAAGCGGTGTACGTGCCATCTTCCGATTCGAATATAGGGCAATTGCTCTTTCTGACGAGCGACGGCACGCTGATGGCGCAACCGTTCGACGCTCGCAGCTTAAAGCTTGCCGGCGGTGCGGTCCCAGTGGCACAGCAGATTGGCAACGTCAGTACCATCTATGGTCTCTTCTCCGCTTCAGCCAACGGCGTTCTGGCGTACAGGACGGACAGCGGAGGTTCCCAGCAACTCGTATGGTACGACCGCCAAGGAAAGATTCTGAGCGCGGCGGGGGAACCAACTCTGTACCAAGACACGGCTCTTTCCCCGGATGGAAGCAAAGCTGTCGCCGGTCGTTTCGATCCTCAAGATCGATCCTTTGCCCTTTGGATGTTCGATTTCTCGCGGAGGACGAGCACGCGATTTACATTCGGTTCCTTCAATGCCGGCGAGCCTATCTGGTCCCCGGATGGAAAGCGAATCATCTTCTCTGCAAATCCCACCGGAATTTACGATCTTTATCAGAAGGCAGCCGATGGCGCGACGGGCGAAGAGTTGCTGCTGAAGTCGAGCGAGAATAAGTTCCCCTCGGACATATCCCGGAACGGGCGTTTCTTGCTCTATTACTATGGGGATCCGAAAGCGAAGGACGATCTTTGGGTGCTCCCGCTTCAGGGCGACCCGAAGCCTTTCCCGTTCCTGCGCACGGAGTTCAACCAAGCCGATGGCCACTTCTCTCCGGATGGGCGTTGGGTCGCTTATGTGTCGGACGAATCGGGATCCGGCACCTACGAGATTTACGTCCGGCCATTCTCATCCGATTCGAGCGCGGCAGACGTGTCCAGGGGAGGCCCCAAATGGCAAGTGTCCTACGGCGGCGGTGGTGAACCGCGATGGAGCGCGGACGGGAAGGAATTGTATTACCTGACACCCGACTCGAAAGTCATGGGAGTTGACGTGACGACGAGCCCGACTTTTCAGGCCGGGACGCCCAAGGTTATTTTCCAAGCGCCGCAGCAGCCCGATGATTTTTCGGGCAGCTACACCGTTGACGGCAAGCGGTTTCTCCTCCTCGCCCCGGCCGAGCAAAACAGCCAAGCGCAGCTTCCATTCGACGTGGTGCTGAACTGGCAGTCTGCATTGAAGAAATGACCCCAGGAACAAAACTCGGCCGAGAGGAAGCTCTCGGCGTGGCCGACGAAGCGGATGCTCTCGATCGAAGGCACGGCGGCTGCGGTGGGTTCGCCGAGCTCGACTTCGAGCGGCGACGTCCGCGGGCATCGGCCGCTCTCCGAAAAGGCTTCTTCAGTCTGAAAAGTGTATGATGCGCGTTCCGAGCCGCATGGTGGCGTGCTCGGACTTAATGGATGCTGCGCGAAAGGAATGGAGAATGCGATTGAGGAACCTGTGTATTGCAATTGTCATCTTGTTTTTCGCGAGCTCGCCGCTCTTCGCTGCTCCGAAGGCGAATAAGCTGCCGGCGCATTGCGACCGCGCCTGTCTGATCGGCGCGATGAACGACTATGTTGCCGCGCTCGTCTCCCACGACCCGTCGCGGGTTCCGCTTTCGCCGCAAGTCGAATTCGTCGAAAACACGGTCCCGATGCATCCTGGCGACGGCCTCTGGAAAACCGCCGATGCGCTCCCCACGACCTTCAAGATCTACGTACCCGATCCGGTTTCCGAGGAAGTCGGCTTGCTGTGCGTAATGCGCGCCAATAACGAACCGATCGAAGTGGATTTCCGGCTCAAGATCCGCCACGGCGAAATCGTCGCCGCCGAACATCTCTGGGCTGGAGACCTGAAGGCCGCGAACCTGAAAAATCTCGAAACGCCGCGGCCGGGCCTGCTGGCTACTGTGCCGCCTTCCGAGCGCGTCTCGCGAGCGGAGATGCTGAAGATCGCCGGCACTTACTACACCGCGGTCACCACGGCCGACGCGAACAACGCGCCTTTTGCCTCCGACTGCGAGCGCCATGAAAATGGCATCGCGACCACGGGCATTTCCCTGCCCTCCAATCCCACCCCGCGCCAGACGCTAGGCTCTTTCGGCTGCGCAGCGCAACTGAAAACCCACGTGATGGACTACATCAAGCGAATCGAGCCCCGCCGCGTGATGATTGCCGACCCGGAAACGGGCCTGGTAATGGGCTTTTCGCAGTTCCGCCATCCGATGGATGAGAAGACAGAGAAGATCGTCGGCGTTCCGGGCATCACATCCCAGTCGATGAACTTCAAGCCCTTTGATAATGTGGCCGTACACATCTTCAAGATTTCTGGCGGAAAAATTCACGAGATCGAAGCTCTGGGCCACTCCGGCATGCCTTACGACGCGCCTACCGGATGGGAGAACTTTCCCGATCACGGCCGCTGATTCGGGTTGCTGCGCACCGTGGCAAGGGTCGAAGAATTCTTGTTGAGCACCTAATTCCACAATATGCGAAGAATGCCGGCACGCCCGGAATCTCCGCTCGGAGGAACCGCAATCATGACTTTGATGCGATCGTGCACTCGGAATCTTTTTGCCGGTATTGCAATCGTCGCAGCGCTGCTCGTGCTGTCCGTGCGGCCGGCTGTCGCGAAAGACTGCGACCGCGCCTGCCTCGGCGATTTGGTCACGCAGTATTTGAAGGACATGGCCGCCCATAACCCTGCCGCGCTGCCGGTCGCACCGAACGTCCGATTCACGGAAAACGGCGACGTCATGAAACTCGGCGACGGTCTCTGGCGGACCGCTTCGGGCCTCGGCACGTATCGGCAGGACATACTCGACGTGGCGGGACATACGGCCGCAACGCAAGCCGTGGTGCTCGAAGATGGAGATAAACCCGTGCTCTTCGCTTTGCGGCTAAAAGAGCGCGACGGCAAGATCACCCAGATCGAAACGATGGTCGTGCCGCACGACAAATCCTCGCTGATATTCGATCCTGCCGGGTATCAGAAGGGCAACGAGCAAATGGCGTTCGTCCCGCCAGCCTCGGAAATCGATTCGCGCGCTGAAGCGATCAAAATTGCCATGAAATATCCGCAGGGGCTGAAGATCGGCAGCTTCGTCCAGGCCGATACCCCGTTTGCCTCGGACGCTTACCGCATCGAGAATGGCATCCATACCGCGGGAGCCGGTTGTGCGCGCGCCGGCTGCGAGAACATCAAAACGCAAAAGATCATTCAGCATCCGGGCATCCGGGCCCGCGTCGCGGCGGTCGACGCGCACCTCGGGATTGTCCTGCTGTATCTCAACTTCGGGAACACCAAGCAGTATGGCCCCGGCATGGCGCTTGTCACCTTCGAGGCGTTCAAGATCTACGGCGGGCAAATCCATGCTGTAAACGCCGTCCTTCGCATGGCCTCCACCAGCGCTACTTCCGGTTGGGGCCCCGAGCTTCCCGTGAAAGTTCCGCCCGCCGACTAGCGTCGTGCTGGTTTGGAATTCTCGCATTGCTCGACTCTTCACTCGGGATGACGATCCTCATCGGATCGTCAGCAGTGCTTGAGCCAGCGGGCGGCGTCCTTGGCGTGGTAGGTGAGGACGATCGAGGCGCCGGCGCGCTGGATGCCGTTGAGGATTTCGAGGACGATGCGCTGCTCGTCGATCCAGCCTTTTTGCGCCGCGGCTTTCACCATCGAGAATTCGGCGCTGACGTTGTAGGCGGCGACGGGAACGTCGAAGCGCTCGCGCACGCGCTGGACGATATCGAGATATGGCAGCGCGGGCTTGACCATGATGATGTCCGCGCCCTCCTCGAGATCGAGCGCGACTTCGCGCAGGGCCTCGCGCGCGTTGGCCGGGTCCATCTGGTAGCTGCGGCGGTCGCCGAACTGCGGCGCGGATTGCGCGGCCTCGCGAAACGGTCCGTAGAATGCGGAGCAATATTTCGCCGCATAGGAAAGGATGGCGACATCCTGAAAGCCGTTCGCGTCGAGCTTGGTGCGAATGGCGGCGACGCGGCCGTCCATCATGTCGGAAGGCGCGACGATATCGGCGCCGGCGCGCGCGTGCGAGAGCGCGGCGTCGGCGAGCAGAGCGATGCTTGGGTCGTTGACGACTTCCCCGCCCTCGACCACGCCGCAATGCCCATGGCTGGTGTATTCGCACAGGCAAACATCCGTGATGACCAGCAGGTCGAGCTTGGCTTTGCGGATTGCGTCGATCGAGCGCTGCACGGCGGCGTTCGGATCGGCGGCCTCGGAGCCGGTTTCGTCCTTGTGCTCGGGCAGGCCGAAGAGAATTACGGCGGGGATGCCTAGCCCGGCGACCTCGCGGCACTCCTCGACAATCTGATCGGGCGATTGCTGGTGGATGCCGGGCATCGAGCTGATTTCCGTGCGCACGCCTTTGCCGGGACACGCGAACATCGGGTAGACGAGCCCTTCAGTCGAGAGGCGCGTCTCGCGCACGAAGCCGCGCAGCGCCTCGGAGCGACGCAAACGGCGCGGGCGATGGATTGGAAATGTCATGGTCGCCTCACAACGGTAGTGCTTCCTTGAAAATAGCTCGCAATCGCCTTCACGAGTCCTTCGGTTGACGCCTGAGTCGCTTGAATATCAACAGGTATGCCCGCCTTGCGAATTGCGCCGGCCGTTGTGGGGCCGATTGCGGCAAATGGAATGCGAGCCGCAAGTTTTGCGAGTTCTTGCACGTCGATAAAGCGACAAAGATTGTTGAACGCCGACGGGCTGGCGAAAGTGAGCACGTCGACGTCCTCGTGCCGAATGCGATCGAGGACGGTCTGATCCGGCTCTTCAGGCAGATCCGTCACGTAGGCGACGACCTCGGTCACCTGCGCGCCCGATGCCCGAAGGGAATCAGAGAGCCGGGCGTCGCCGAGGTTGCTGCGCGGGAGCAATATTTTGCGCCCCGCGAGTGCCGTCCCTATCTCGCGGGCGAGCGCTTCGGATGTGCCGCCCTTTGCTACGTAATCGACGCGCATTCCGAAGTGCTCCAACTCTTTCGCCGTTGCGGGCCCCACCGCCGCGATGAAGTGTTCCGATGAATCTCGCAGCTCGCGGCTTACTCCAAGTTGCTGAGAAAACTTGTATGTGTAGCCTACCGCGCTCGCGCTCAGAAACAAGATTGCATCGAAATTGGCGAGATCGCGCAGCGCTTGACTCAGGCGCTCCATATCCGATCGTTCCGGAAAAGCGAAACGAACCAAAGGCAGCATCAGGACTTCGGCTCCTTTTTCCTCAAGCTGCCGCGCCAATTCTTGTGCCTGTTTGAGGGCGCGCGTGACAAGAATGCGCTTCCCTACAAGCGATTGTGCGTCCATCATGCAACCCTTCGTGTAACGATAGCAAAATCTACGGAAAAAGACGCCAGCCGGAAGGCTGCCACTACGAAATCCAGTGCTCGTACCCTGCGCGCCTAATCAGGGCGGCTTGTGCAGCCGAGGTCCTTGCGGCCCCGAGGAGCACGCCGGGGCAAGCCCCGACGGCAAGCGGCGGTGGCGAGCCACCGCACTCCACAGCTGGGACGCTATTGTTCCGACCAACGCTCAAGACGAGCCCACCGAGCGGCCGGCGAGGCGCAGAATTCTATCCGCGCCCGCCTCGATCAGAATCTGCGCGAGACGAACGCCGATGGCGTCAGCTTCCGCGGGCGTGCCGGCTTCGTCCAAGCGCACATATTCGGTGCCGGCCGCGGAAAAAACTCCGGCTTCGAGGTGCAACTCGCCCTTGCGAACGCGTCCCCAGGCGCCCAGCGGGACCTGGCAGCCGCCCTGCAGCTCGCGCAGGAGCGCGCGCTCGGCGGTGACGCACGCGCGCGTCTCCTCATCATCGAGCGCCGCGACGAAGCGCGAAGTCTGTGCGTCGTCGGCGCGCGTTTCGATTCCCAGCGCGCCCTGCCCTACTGCCGGCAGCATGAGATCTTCGTCGAAGATCTGCGTGACTTTCGCGCTCGCGCCCAGCCGCGTGACCCCCGCCATCGCGAGAACGATGGCGTCGAATTCCCCGCCTTCGAGCTTGCGAATGCGCGTATCGACGTTGCCGCGCAGATCGACCACATCGAGATCGGCGCGATGGTGGCGGAGCTGCGCCTGGCGTCGCAGGCTGCTGGTCCCAACGCGCGCGCCCTGCGGAAGCTTTTCGAGCGTGAGGCCGTTGCGCGAGATCAAACAATCGCGAGGATCCTCGCGGCGCGTGATCGCAGCAAACGTAAGGCCCGCCGGCGTTTCGGTGGGCACGTCCTTCATGCTGTGAACCGCGAGGTCAACGGCGCGCGAAAGGAGCGCGTCCTCAATTTCCTTGATGAAGATGCCCTTGCCGCCTTCCGCGCCAATCGCTTCGTTCACCTGCGCGACCGACACTGATTGCAAGCGGTCGCCCGAGGTGCGGATGCGAACGAGCTCTGTCTCGACGCCGTGGAGCTTCGCAAGCGATTCGGCGATGTGATTGGCCTGCCAGAGTGCGAGCGAACTGCCGCGTGTGCCGATTCGCAGGCGCGTCACTCGCGGTCCTCGGGCTTGCTGCGCGCGGCCCCGCTATCGGGAGCAGCATCGAGGCCAAAGAGTTCGCGCACGGCTTCGATCGCGCCGAGCCGCCCGCGCAAGCCGCGCCCGCTGCGCAAACGGTCCGCAGGCTCGCGCAGGAGCTGGTCGATCAATTCCTCGGTGATGGCGGCGAGGCGCTCGCGCTCCGCGGGCGACGCATCCTGCATTTCGGCGAGCCGCTCGCGCAGCAAGGCCTCGCGCTGCTCGTGAAAACGGCCGCGCAGGTCGTCGACAATCGACGCAGCCTCCATTCCGGCGCGCCAGCCCTCGAATTTCTCGACGTGCTCGGCGATGATCGCCTCGGCGCGCGGAATCTCGGCCTCGCGCGCGCGCTTGTTCTGCTCGACGATCTCGCCCAGGTCATCGATGTTGTAGAGGTAGAGATTGTAGAGGCCCGCGGCATCGGGCGCGACGTTGCGCGGAATGCCGAGATCGACCACGAATATCGGACGCCCGCCGCGAGCGGTGAGCGCGCGTTCCAGCATCTCGCGCGTCAGCACCGCGCCGATATTGCCGACCGACGTCACGATGATATCCGGCGCGGCGAGCACGCTTTCGAGCGAGTCCCACCCAACCGCTTCGCCGCCCATGCTTGCGGCGAGTTCCGCCGCGTGATCGTACGAGCGATTCGCGACGCGCAGCAAACCGATGCCGCGATTGCGCAGGTGCTCGACGACCTGCTCGGCGACCGCGCCTGCGCCGACCACAAGCGCGGCGCGTCCCTTGAAATTGCCGAAAACGCGCTCCGCCAATTTCACGCCGGCGAGCGCCACGGACATCGGCCGCGCGCCAACTTCGGTCTCAGATCGCACGCGCTTCCCCACTTCGAGCGCGCCCTGAAACGCCCGATTGAGCAACGGCCCGGTCGAGCCGTTTTCGAGAGCCTTGCCGTAGGCGGTGCGAAGCTGCCCGAGAATTTCGGCCTCGCCGAGCAGCATCGAGTCAAGCCCCGCGGCGACGCGGAAGAGATGGCGCAGTGCGTCGGGCCCGGTCCAGCGATAGATGCGGCCATCGATTTCGGCGCGCGAAATTCCGTGATACGAGGTCAGAAAATCCTCGAGCGTTTCCGTGATCGGAGCCGACGACGCGTCCGCAACGCCATAGAGCTCGCTGCGATTGCAGGTCGACAGAACGACCGCTTCCTCGAGGATTCCCTGCCGGCGAAGCTCGGCGGCGGCGTGCAGCGCCTGTTCTTGGGTAAACGCGACGCGCTCGCGCAGCTCCACCGGCGCGGTGCGGTGATTGCACCCAATCAAAACAATGTGCACACGCCCGCGCCCGCCGCTCTGAGTGCGGGCCGAGGCGCCGGTCTTCGCGTTGGCGGGCGCAGCCATCAGTAGAACCGATGAAATCCAGTGAGATAGCGATTCACGATCGTGTAGTTGAACAGCACCACCGCAAAATTCAGCGCGCAGATCAAAGCCGCGCGAGCGCCGCGCCAGTTCGCGCTGCGCGAAAGCCGCAAATACGCGATGTACACCACCAGGATCGCAATCGTGACGATCACCTTGGGATCTTCGACCGGGTATGCTCCCGTCTGCCGGTGCGCCCAAATCACTACCGTTACCACCCCCACGCTCAGCGCACCCAGCCCGATGTATACGCTGCTGCGCGCCATCCGGTCGAGCACGTCGAGCGACGGCAGCCGCCAAAACGCCGCGCTGGGGTGCCGCGAGCGCAGCACGCGATCCTGCACGATGTAGACCAAGCTGAGCACGAATGATAGCGCGAAAGCCGAATACGCCCATGTGTTCAGCGTCACATGGAACGCAAAAAGCGCGCCCCGCGCAGGAGGCACCACCAGCGGCGGCTTGGGCACCAGCGTCTCGAGCGCGGCGAGCCAGATCACCATGAACAGCGTCACGCACGCGCCTACCGACCGCTGCCGGTGCAGGAATTCGAGGCC
>Ga0335075_10010322_pt1 | contig 14190 bp, 12 predicted proteins | sample Lox_Sample_24_FD_206723 | JGI IMG/M metagenome (GOLD analysis project Ga0335075, IMG submission 206723) | Soil microbial communities from Loxahatchee National Wildlife Refuge, Florida, United States - Lox_Sample_2.4 | ecosystem: Environmental > Terrestrial > Soil > Wetlands | place: USA...
TGCCGGACTCCTGCTCCGAGGGCGAACTCGAGGAACTCGACCGGCTCATCGAACCGTGGCTCGACGACTACGAGCGCAGGTCACGGGCGGCCAGGAGGTAGGCGAGAACTCGGCACTCTCGAGCTTTCATCGTGGGATCCCAAAAAAGATCGCAGCCGCAGCGATCATCGTTGCCAGTGGTCCAATACTTGCTCCAATCTCCAACACATCACACGCGAAGGTCGCAAACGAGCCATACAGGTCGATGCATGCCATTTGCGGACGCCCCGGGTGCGCAGCGTTGCCAACGACCAAAGCGAGCCCTCAGCTCGACGTTATCGAAATATTGGCCTCCTCTATCCTGCGGTGGTTTGTCTCCTGCTGCCAGCCCGAGGTCACCGTTCAGGAGAGCCGCGCCCATCCCGGCGTCGAAACCCAGCCAGTGGTCCGACCTCGCGATCATGCGCACCACCCCCGCATTGCTCGCCCTGTTCTCGCTTGTCACTCTCTGGGCGAACGATCCGGCCGGGGGCACGCCATTCTCACCCAGAATGGCTGCCTGGTACCCCAAGGAGTACTGCACCTTCAGCGATGCCATCGCCGTGGTCCGCCGCCGGCTCTGGCACCAGCAGATTTATTGCCTCTCCCGGCAGCCCCAGGCCGTCATCGAACTTCCACGCCAACTCTGGGAACGCGCCGCAAACACGCTCGCTTACGCCACGTAGTTCGATAAAGTCGAGTTCAGCGGACCCCACCAGGGACCCATCATGGTCCACGCCGCCCGGGGCATTGCCGAAGCGGAATCGCTCGTGAGGCCGTGCAGAACACTTTGCGCCGCTTGGTTGCCGCAGCCAACCGACCGCTCGCTCACCCCACTAGGTCGCGCACCGCCTGCACCACCGCGTCAGGCACTTCGCGCGCCAGGAAATGCCCCGCCACCGGCACCACGCGCCGCTCATACCGCCCGGTGAAATGCCGCGCATGGTCCGCGGATCCGGCCACCGGCCCGACACCGTCCGCCTCGCCATGCAGCACGATCGTCGGCACGGAAATCTTCGGCCGCGCCGCCAGCCTCTGCTCCAGCTCTTCCACCGCCGGATCGCCCGGCGCGTTGCCATAGCGATGCCGGTAAGACTGGATCGTCACATCGACAAAGTCCGGATTGTCGAAACTCCCCGCCGTCGCCGCGAACGTCGCATCGTCGAACGCCCAGTTCGGCGACCACAGCCGCCAAAGCAGCCTCGCAATCTCCCGTCTGTTCTCCACCAGCCCGGCACGCCCGCGCTCGGTATGGAAATACCACTGATACTAGTGGCGATGCTCCAGGTCCGCCGCTGCCGGCCGCCCCGACGCCGCGATGTCCTGGATCGCGTAGCCGTTGATCGTCACCAGCGCCCGCACACGCTCCGGCCACAGCGCCGCCACCACGCAGGCCGCGCGCCCGCCCCAGTCGTACCCCGCCAATACCGCCTGGCCAACAGCCAACGCGTCCATGAAATCGCGCACATCCGCACCCAGCGCTGCCTGCTGGCCCGACCGCGGCGTCGCCGCCGACAGGAACCGCGTCGGGCCATAACCGCGCAGCCACGGCACCAGCACGCGGCAGCCGTTTGCAGCCAGCGCCGCCGCCGCATCGTCGAAATCATGCACGTCGGACGGCCAGCCATGCAGCAGGATCACCGGCACGCCGGAAGCGGGGCCGCTTTCCAGGTAGGCGATTTCCAGCACCGGCGTGCGAACGGTCTTGTGCATCGGCGCGATCCCTATCGCAGCGCCGCCGCCGGGTCCAGGACGCCCCTAGCACGCTCTTGTTGCATGCGCAACCCAATGCCATGTCACCGTCGGGGCCTCGCCCCGGAGACCGCGCCGCCATGATCCGACCTCAGCATTCCGCCGCCCGCGCGCGCTGGCCCCTGCGGGACCACGGCCGCACGGTCGCGATCGCGGCATTGCTCTTGCTCGCTGCCTGCACCGCGGCGCCGTACCATGCCGATGCGCGTCCCGCCCCCGACAGCTTCGCCCCGCTGGTCAAGCGCGTGCTGCCGGCCGTGGTGAACATCGCGGTCACCGAAACCGTCACTGGCAACGACATCGCGTCCGAACTGCCGCCCGAGCTGCGCGACACCCCGTTGGGCCGCGAGTTCCGCCGCCGCTTCGGCAACCATCACGAACAGATGATGGGGGCCGGATCGGGGTTCATCATCAACCCATCCGGAATCATCGTCACCAACAACCACGTGGTGGACCACGCCGACAAGATTGTCGTGTCGCTGGCCGACGGCCACCAATTCCCGGCCCACGTCCTGGGCACCGACGAGCCAACCGATGTCGCGGTGATCAAGATCGACGCGCCCGCGCGACTGCCCAGCCTCGCCTGGGGCGACTCCCACAAGGTCGAGGTGGGTGACTGGATCCTCGCCGCCGGCAATCCGTTCGGTCTCGGCGGTTCCGTCACCGCCGGCATCGTCTCCGCCGAGGGCCGCGATCTCGGCGACAGCCCGTTCGACAGCTTCCTGCAGCTCGACGCGCCGATCAATCCGGGCAATTCCGGCGGGCCGATCTTCAACATGGATGGGCAGGTGATCGGCGTTTCCACTGCCATCGTCTCGCCGTCCGGCGGCTCCGTCGGCATCGGCTTCGCCATTCCCTCGGCAACCGTCAGCAACGTGGTGAACGAGTTGCTCGCGCATGGCAGCATCGCGCGCGGCTGGCTGGGCGTCGCGGTGCAGGACGCGCCGTCCGGGGGCGTCCTGATCGCCGGGGTCGAGCGCAGCGGCCCCGCCTTGCGCGCCGGCATCCATGCGGGCGACATGGTGGTGGCGCTCAACGGCGACCATATTGACACCGCCCGCAGCCTGATCCGTGCCGTCGCCGCCATGCCCCCGGGGCAGTATGTTCGCCTGACGGTGCGGCGGCAGGGGCGCGACATCGAATTGCCCGTTACCATTGGCCGCCGGCCAGCCGACCTGACGGAGTAGGCCCGCGGCGCATTAGGAGGAGGAATGATGCGGATCCTGGTTGTCGAGGACGACAAGGACGTCGCCGGCTTCGTGGTGCGCGGCCTGAAGGAGGCGGGGCATGTCGTGGAGCATGCCGATAACGGCCGCGATGGCTTGTTCCTGGCCGCCAGCGAGAGTTTCGATGCGGTGATCCTGGACCGCATGCTGCCCGGCGGCATCGACGGCCTGAAAATCCTGGAAACCCTGCGGGCCCAGAAAAACCACATCCCCGTCCTGATCCTGTCCGCCCTCGCCGAAGTCGATGAGCGGGTGAAGGGACTGAAGGCCGGCGGCGACGACTACCTGACCAAGCCCTTTGCCTTCGCCGAATTGCTGGCCCGGGTCGAGGCGCTGGCCCGCCGCGGCAAGTCCGAAGGGCCGGTCACCAAGCTGACCGTCGAGGACCTGGAACTCGATCTGCTCTCCCGCCAGGTGAAGCGCGCCGGCCAGAAGATCGATCTCCAGCCCCGCGAGTTCCGCCTGCTCGAATACCTCATGCGCCACGCCGGCCAGGTGGTGACGCGCACCATGCTGCTGGAGGGCGTGTGGGACTACCATTTCGATCCGCAGACCAATGTCATCGACGTGCACGTCTCCCGCCTGCGCCAGAAGGTGGACAAGCCTTTCCCCACGCCGCTGATCCAGACCGTGCGCAACGCCGGCTACATGCTGCGGGCCGAGCCGGCATACTGACCGTGGACACCGGGTATCGATATACTGACCTTCGACACGGGGTATCGATGCTGGAGACGCGAACGATGTGCCGGCCGGAACGCTCCGCCGCGTCGCGCAGGCTTGCGCCGCCACGGGGCGGGCCAAGGGTGGAGGGAGAGGTGACCGCAACCGCCATCCTGCGTTGAACGCCCCATTCTTCCGCGACCAGGGTTGGCGTCGCCGCGGCCAAGGCTCGCGAGAAGAACCAGGCCCGCGAGAAGAAAACGAGTCCCGTCGCCTGATCTCGACCCGTGGCCCGCGTCTCTCCTCCAAGCCCGACGCACGCCACTCCCCGCTCCGCGTCTTCCGCTCCGCCAGCCTTCGCTTTGCGGTCGTGTATGCGGCCTTGCTCGCCGTGAGTGCCGCCGCGCTGGCGATGTTCCTCTGGTGGGCCACCGCCGGGTTGCTGGACCGCCAGACCGATGCCGCGATCAATGCCGACGCACAGAGCCTGTCCCAACGCTGGGTGGACGGTGGCCTGCCCGCGCTGATCCTCACGATCCAGGACCGGCTCGCCGACAATATCGGTGACGATGCGATCTATTTGCTCGTCGGCCCGATGAGCCAGCCGGTGGCCGGCAATCTGGCACGCTGGCCCGCTGCCGTGCGCGACACAGACGTGTGGTACGAGCTGCCGGTGCGCCGCGCCGGCATTACCTCGCTGGCCCGCCTGCGGCGTTACAACCTCCCGAACGGGTTCCACCTGCTGATCGGCCGCGACGTCCAGGTGCGCGCCCAGCTCCGCACGCTGCTGACCGATGCCCTGCTATGGGCCGCCGTCATCGTGTGCGCCATGGCGACCGCCGGCGCCCTGGTGGTGCGAAGTTTGTTCCGCCGCACCCTGGCCAACGTCTCCGCCACCGCCACCGCCATTTCCGCCGGCGATTTCGCGCAACGGGTCAAGCTGTCGGGCCGCGGCGACGAGTTCGATCAGTTGGCCGAGACCATCAACGACATGCTTGACCGCATCGGCCGGCTGATGGACGGCGTGCGCCAGGTGTCCAACGCCATCGCGCACGACCTGCGCACGCCGATCACCCGTGCCCGAACCCGGCTGGAGGACGCCGCGCTGCACGCCAGCACCACGGACGAACTGCGCGCCGCCATCGAACGCGCGACGGCGGATCTGGACGATATCGTCGCGGTGTTCCAGGCCCTGCTCCGCATCGCGGAGATCGAAGCAGGGTCGCGCCGCTCGGCCTTTTGCCCGTTCGATCTCGCACCGCTGCTGGCCGATCTCGCCGAGCTGTACGGCGTGGTGGCGGAGGAGCAGCAGATCTCGGTGATCGTGGAGGCGCCGCAGGTCGTGTCAGCCTATGGCGACCGCGACCTGGTGCAGCAGGCGATCGCCAACCTGATGGACAACGCCGTGAAATTCTCCCCGCCGGGCAGCACGGTGCGGCTGGGCGCGGCAGCGAAGCCGACGTCGCTGGAGATCAGCGTCGCCGATCAGGGTCCCGGCATCCCCGAGGCGGATCGCGCCCGCGCCACCGACCGGTTCTTCCGCGGTGAAAGCGCCCGCAGCACCCCTGGTTCCGGCCTCGGCCTCGCGCTGGTGCAAGCGGTCGCCCAGCTCCACCAGGGTACCCTGCGCCTGGCCGACGCCGAACCGGGTTTGCTCGCAGTGCTCACGTTGCCGGTTCCGGAGGAGGTCAACGCCTCGCCTGGGCAGCGCGAAAGAGTGGCCTCGTAAAAGTCCCCCTTCCTTTGTGGGCTGCGCCTCGGAGCGGCGGGGGAGCGCTTGTTCCTTGTTAGTGCACCCGCGATCGGGCGTCGCCACGCAGCGTTGACGCTATCCCGCGTTGACGTCGGCCCGCCGCTTGCCCTCTACTCCCGCCCAACCAAATAGCGGGAGGACCAGCGGTTGGCCGCCTTGCTGGAAGTGCAAGGGCTTATCAAAAGCTTTGGCCCCGTGGACGTGCTCCATGGCGTCGATCTCTCGCTTGACGCTGGCGAGGTGTTGGCCCTGGTCGGCGACAACGGCGCCGGGAAATCGACTTTGATCAAACACGTCGCGGGCGTCTACAAGCCCGATGCCGGCGAAATCAGGTTGGAAGGCAGGCCGATTCGATTGGAAACGCCGGGCCAGGCACGCTTGCTCGGCATCGAGACCGTCTACCAGGATCTTGCCCTTGCCGACGAATTGTCCGTTGGCGCCAACATCTTCCTCGGCCGCGAGCCGGTGCGGCGCTTGCTCGGCGTGATCCCGGTGATCGACAACGTCCGCATCCGCAAGGAGACCGACGCGCTGCTGGCGCGCATCGAAAGCCGCATCCCGCGCAAGGCGCGCAGCGTCTCCCGGCTATCGGGCGGCCAGCGCCAGGCGGTGTCCATCGCACGCGCGCTCTACTGGCAGGCGAAGGTTGTGATCATGGACGAGCCGACGGCTGCGCTCGCGGTGATGGAGCGCGAGCATGTCATCGGGCTCGCGCGCCGGCTCGCCGCCGAGGGAGTCGGCGTGATCTACATCGGCCACAACCTGATCGAGATTTTGGAAGTCGCGGACCGCGTCGCGGTGATGTACCGCGGGCGCATCGTGTACACCGCCGATGCCAGGCACACCAACCAGCAGGAACTGATCAAGTACATGACCGGGTTCAGCGAGGCGCCGGCGCAGGTCCAGGCGGCTGCGAGCAATGTTGCTGCCTGACCGCGGGGGTCGGGCGAAAAAGGGAGGAAACAAGATGAGGAAGGTCCTGTTGGCCGCGGTAAGCACCCTGGCGCTCGGATTTTGCGCAGCCGCGCACGCGCAGCCACAGCAATTCTCCAATGCGAAGATCGACGTGATCGTGAAGGCCACCACGTCGCAGTACTGGGCCACCGTGTTCGATGGCGCCCGCAAGGCCGCGCAGGTGCTGGGCGTGCAGATCGCGACGCTGGGCGCGCCGAGCGAGCTCGATGCGGCGCAGGAAGTCTCGATCATGGAGAATGCGATCTCCGCCCACCCGACAGGCATTGTGATCGCGGCGACCAACGCGCAGGCGCTGGCACAACCGATCGCGGCGGCGACCCAGGCGGGGATTCCCGTGGTGGTGATCGACTCCGATGCGAACACCAAGGACTATGTGACCTTCCTCGCCACCAACAACGAGACCGGCGGCCAGAAGGCGGCCGACGAGATCGCCCGCTGCGTCAAGGCACGCACCGGCAAGGAGGCCGGCGACGTCGCCTATCTGACCGCGCTTGCCGGTGCGCAGTCGCTGAACGATCGCGACAAGGGATTCGTGGAAGAACTTAAGAAATATCCCGACTTGAAGATCGTCGAGCATCGCGTGGGCAACAACCAGCCGAGCAAGGCGCTGTCGGATTCCGAGGATCTGCTGACACGGCATCCGGACCTGGTGGCGATGTTCGCTGACAACGAACTCGAGGGTGACGGCGCGGGCACCGCATTGTCCGAGAAGGGGCTCGGCAGCAAGGTGTGCCTGGTGGCGTTCGATACGTCGGACACCGAGTTGAAGTTCGTACGCACCGGCATCATTGACGGCCTGATCGTGCAGAACCCGTTCATGATGGGCTATGCCGGCGTGTGGTACGCGCTGGCCGCCGCCCACGGCGTGGTGTTTCCGAAATACGTCGATACCGGCGTCAGCGTCGTGACGAAGGAGAACATCACGAGCCCGCAGATGGCCGGGCTGCTGGACCCGAGCAAATACGTGCTGACCCCGTTCCTCGGCGAGCACTGATGGCCCGCACGGCGCTTGCGTCATGGCCAGGCTTCACCCGGCCATCGACGCACCATCGATCGGGGCGCGGCCCACGGATGCCGCAGTGGAAAAGACCGCCGACCGATCCCCGGCTCAAGCCCGGGGACATCGCCCGGCCATGAGGCGTGCATGAGCGAAGGCGTCCTTTCCAGGCCGGCGGACGAAGAGCCCCGCCTCTCCTTTCTCGCCGAGCTCCGGCATCGGCTGCCGCTGGAAACCTACGTCCTCGCCCTGACAGTCCTGCTGTGGATCATCCTCGGCATCGTCTCGCCGTATTTCTGGACTGAAGGCAACATCACCAACATCCTGCGCCAGGTGTCGATCGACGCGATCCTGGCGTTCGGGTCCTTGTTCCCCATCGTCCTCGCCGGCATCGACCTTTCCGTCGGGTCCGTCGCCGGCCTCAGCGGCGTCGTGTTCAGCATGTTGGTTGCCGATGTCGGCGTGGGGTTGCTGCCGGCCCTTGCCGCAACGCTGGCGATGGGTTTGGTCATCGGCGTGATCAACGGTTGGGCGATCGACCGCCTGGGAATCCCGCCCTTCATCGTCACCCTCGCCGGATTGCAGGGCTACCGCGGCCTCGCCCTGCTGCTGTCGGGTGGCATGACGATCGCGGGCATGCCGTCCGGACTGCAAAGCTTCTCGCTGTCCTCGGTCGCCCACATACCCACCTTGTTTCTGCTGATGACGGCCATCGGCTTCTGCGCGCATTTCCTGCTCGCCTATACGCGGCTCGGCCGGTACATGTACGCAATCGGCAGCAACGCCGAGGCCGCACGGCGGGTCGGCATCCGCGTGATCCACGTCACCACCATCGCCTATGCGCTGGCCGCCTTGTTCGCCACGATCTCCGGTTTGCTGCTGGTGGCGCGGCTTTCGATGGGCAGCCCAACCGCCGCCACCGGCTCCGAACTCGAAGCCATTGCCGCCGCGGTTGTCGGCGGCGCCAGTCTGTTCGGCGGCCGCGGCACGATCCTCGGCTGCTTCATCGGCGCGCTATTGTTCACCACGCTCGGCAACGGCGCCAACCTGCTCGGCATCAATTCCTTCTGGCAGATGGTGATCGAAGGCCTGCTGATTGCCTTCGTGGTGTATTTCGACAATCTGCAGAAGCGGCGCCAGGTGGGCATGGGGTGACGCGGTTGCGCCATGCCGAGCGGCCGAAACGTCGGCGATCCCCCTGCAGGCGCTGTCCGAATTGTGACATGGCGGCGCAGCGTTAGAAAATCTGCTCTCTACTGTTATTTTAACTTGACTCCAGTCCGGCGGATGTCGTAACAACGGTCATCGTCCCGGGGTGGCGGGTCCAATCGCCGGCACGACGCCGCCACGGCAACCGGTCAAAGACAGCGTGTCCGTTGTTGGACACACACAGACCCGGCGCGTCGGCAGCGCCGCCGCCGCTGAGCGCACACCCGGCGCCACATCAGGGCCACAGCGGCTGAGACCGTCGCACACCGTTTCGTGTTGCGGACGATTTACTGAATATTGATCCCGCGGACGGGAATCCGCAATGCGTGCTCGGAATCCGGAGGTTATAACCCTGCGTTGACGCCGCTTCGTGCGCGGCCGTGACGACCAGAGCGATTCCACCATGCATCCGGGGCCTCGCTTTGGCGCCGGACGCAGGGCACGTGCCGATAATAAAGCCCGCCTCAGGCGGGTAAATTGAACAGGGAGAGCAATCATGGGTAGAACCGTCACAGGCGGGGACTCCCGCATTGTCACACGGCGCGGCATTCTCAGGACCGGCATCGGCGTTGGCGCGGCCGGATTGTTAGCCCCGTTAGCGGCCCCGCATGTCTGGGCCAAGACCTACCCCACCATGGGCACCTTTCCCGCGGGCGTGCAGGGCAAGACCGTGTTTGCCGCCGGGTTGTTTCCGCTGACCGGGGCCTATGCGTCGTTGGGGCAGGACGAGAAGAAGGGCTTCGAGCTTGCCATAGAGCACCTGAACAACGGCAGCGAGGTCACCATGGCGGTGCCGTCGCTTAAAAAGGGCGGCGGCGTGCTGGGCAAGAAAGTCATATCCGGCACTGCCGACAGCCAGACCGAGGTCAACCCCGCGGTTCAGGCCGCCTCGCGCTTCATCAGCTCCAACAATGCGATGGTCATGACCGGCGCGATCAGCAGCGCGATTGCCGTCGGCCTCGAAGAGCTGGGGCAGCGCCAGAAGGTCATCTATATGGGGGACGTCACCGCCTCCGACGACACAACCGGCAAGAACTGCCAGCGTTTCGGCTTCCGGCTGATGCCCGACAACTACATGTTCTCCCAGGCGATCGCTCCGGTGCTCGCCAAGGCGCTCGGTCATAACCTCAAGGCGGCTTACCTGGTGCCCGACTACACGTTCGGCACCAGCCTCTACACTGAATTGACCCAGGCCTTCGCCAAGTTCGGCTGGACGTCCGCCACCGAACAATTGGCGCCGCTCGGCACCACCGACTTCACCAGCTATCTGCTGAACATCGCCAACAGCGGGGCTGACGTGATGTTCAACGAAACTGTTGGCGCCGACGAAGTCACCTCGACGAAGCAGGCCATCCAATTCGGCATCATGAACAAGATGAAGTTCGTCATTCCGCTCGTCAGCCCCTTCATCTACAAGTCGATGGGCGCAAAGGTGCTCGGGGGCATGTACGGCACGATGCCGTGGTACTGGGGCATGCAGGACAAATACCCGCTGGCAAAATATTTCGTCGCGGATTTCCACAAGAAGTTCAACTATATCCCGCGGTTCTGCGCCGCCCAATGCTACAACAACATGATCATGTGGGCGGACGCTGTCGAACGCGCCGGCACCTTCTATCCCCCTGAGGTCATCAAGGCACTCGAATCCGGCCACAAGGTCGATACCATCGCCGGCAAGGTGTGGTTCCGCGCCGAGGACCACCAGGGCGTCAGCCCGGTGCCCGTCGTGCAAGGCAAGACCGAGTCGGAAATCCATGGCGACGCCGACAACTGGAAGCTCATCGACATCGTGCCGGGCGAGCAGTTGATGCAGCCGCTCAAGGATACCGGCTGCCACATGCCCACGACAACCGCGGCCTGACCGGAAGGTGCTGCTGCGTCAACAACAGGCCGACCGGACGACAACCTGATGCCCTCGACCGCTCTGCTTCTTTCGCAGGCCTTCAGCGGGTTTGCGTTCGGTACCCTGTTGGCGCTGCTGAGCAGCGGGTTGACGATCATTTTTGGTACCCTCGGATTCGTCAACTTCGCTCACGGCGCGATGTTCATGCTCGGGGCGTACGCGGCCTTCGTCGTGCTGTCCTATACGCATTCGTATATCGCGGCGCTGGTGGCCGGCGCCGCGGTCCTGCTGGTCGTATCGGTCGTGCTCGAACGCGGGCTGCTGCGCTTCTTTTACACCAGGCCGCCCGAGGACCAGTTGCTCGTGACATTCGGCCTCTCTGTCATGCTGATCGAGGGCATACGCTATTTCTTCGGCAGTGACAGCGAGCGCGTCGCGCAGCCGTCCTGGGGCGACGGGATCGTCAATTTCTGGGGGCTGTTCTACTATCCGCTCTACCGCGTCGAAGTGATCGGCATCGCCGCGGTGTTCCTGCTCGCACTCTATCTGCTGCTGTATCACACCTCGCTCGGGCTGATGGTGCGCGCGGGCATCGAAGACCGGCTGATGGTCGGCTTGCTCGGCATCGATGTGCGCCGGATGTTCCTGATCGTGTTCGTGGTCGGAGCGATGGCGGCCGGTGTCGCCGGGGCGATCTTCTCGCCGCTCTCCGCCGTGGTCCCCGACATGGGCACGCCGTTCCTGATCCAGGCATTCGTCGTGGTGGTGATCGGCGGCCTCGGATCCTTCGGCGGCGCCGTCATCGGTGGCATTCTCGTCGGCGAGCTGTTGAGCCTGACGACGGCGTTCGACCCGGATTGGTCCCAGGCGTCGATCTATCTCGTCATGACCCTGGTCCTGGTGCTGCGGCCCCGCGGCCTGTTCGGGGTGGTGGGTCGGGTATGAGCGCCAGCCTCGTAGCGCCGCGCGCCAACCGCTGGCTTCCCGAGATCATCGTCGTGCTCCTGCTGGCGACGCTGCCGTTCGGTTTCGTCGCGGCGTTCTCCTCGGTCGATCTGCTGACCCGCATCCTGCTGTGGGGTCTGTTCGGCATCGGCTTCGACCTGCTGTTCGGCTACAGCGGGCTGTTGTCGTTCGGTCAGGCCGCTTTCTATGGCACTGGCGGCTTTGTCACCGCGTATCTGCTGACCACCAACACACTCACCAATGTCTGGCTGGGGATCTTCGCCGGGGTGCTGGCGGCGACATTGTTCAGCCTGTTCGTCGGCTACCTCGCGCTGCGGCGCGTCGGCCTCTACTTTGCGATGATCACGCTCGCCTTCGCGCAATTGTCGTACTTTATAGAAAATTCCCCGCTCGCGCAGTGGACCGGCGGCGAGAACGGCCTTCCCGGCGTGCCGCCGCCGGGCATCGATATCGGCTCGTTTGAGTTTTCGTTCAACAACGGCTGGCACTTCTATGCGCTGGTCGCCGCGCTGTTCTTTCTCGGCTACGTGCTGGCCCGCTTTATCGTGCGCTCTCCGGTCGGTGCGGTGCTGGCCGGCATTCGCCAGAATGCCGACCGAACCTCCGCGCTCGGTCATTCCGTTCCCGGCTACAAACTCTCGGTGTTCATGCTGGCCGCAGCCTATGCCGGCCTCGCCGGCGCGTTGCTGGGGATTTTTCAAAGCTTCATGCCGCCCGATGCGTTTACGGTCGATACCTCGGCGCAGCTCGTGCTGCAGTCCGTCATCGGCGGTGTCGGGACCTTGCTCGGCCCGACGATCGGCGCCGCGTTGTGGCTGGTGCTGCGCGACGGGCTGCAACAGATTCCGGGGATCGGCGGACTCTGGCTGTTCATCCTTGGCGCCATATTCGTCCTGTTGGTGACGTTGTTGCGCAAAGGGCTCTACGGCACGGCGGCCGCCTGGTGGCAGGCGCGCCATCCGGCGCCGGCGCCCATGTCCGAACCGCGCCCGCCTGCCTCCATCCGCCCGCGGCCGAGCACGCCGCATCCGACGCAGCCTATGGCGGCCGGCGCCACGGCAACGCCGGCATTGGAGGCACGCTCGGTCAGCAAGAACTTCGGCGGCGTCCGGGCCGTGTCGGGCGTGTCGCTGACCGTGCCGGCCGGCGAAATCTACGCCGTGATCGGCCCCAACGGCGCCGGCAAGACCACGTTCCTGCGCCTGCTGTCCGGCGAAATGACACCCACCGGCGGCCAGATTCTGTTGCGCGGGCACGATATCACCGGCCACAGCGTCACCGCGGTCAATCGGGCGGGAATTGCCAAAAGTTACCAGATCAACCAGTTGTTCAACGACCTCACCGGCCGCCAGAACCTGCGCATCGCGGCACTCGGGCGCCACCGCGGCACGCTGCGCTTCGACGTGTTCCGGTCCGCCGACAGCATTCCCGCGGTCGAAGAGTCGATTGCAGGCGTGATCGACGAACTGGGGCTTGCGGCATGTGCCGATCTGCCGGTGGCGACGTTGCCCTATGGAGAAAAGCGCCGCATCGAACTCGGGCTTGCGCTGGCGACGCTGCCGTCGGTGCTGTTGCTGGACGAACCGCTGGCCGGTCTTTCACCGGGCGAGCGCCAGGATGTCATCCGGTTGATCAGGCGCCTCGCCGAAGGCCGCACCATCGTGCTGGTAGAGCATGACATGGATGCGGTGTTCGCGTTGGCGGCACGCATCATGGTGATGCACCAGGGCCGCCCGCTCGCCGAGGGTCCGCCGGCGGAAATCCGCCGCGATGCAGAGGTACGGCGCGCCTATCTCGGAGGCGTCAAAGCGCATGTCCATGCTTGAGGTGGAAGCGATCAACAGCTTCTACGGCGATTCGCATGTGTTGTTCGACATCAGCCTGCGCGTCGACGAACACGAGGTGGTGGCATTGCTCGGCCGCAACGGCGCCGGCAAGACCACCACGCTGAAGACCATCGCCGGAGTGCTTGCCCCGCGCTCGGGGGAGATCCGCTTCGCCGGCACCCCGATCCAGGGCCTGACCAGCCACGTGATCGCGCGCCGCGGCCTGCAGCTCGTGCCCGAGGAACGCCGCATCTTCATCACGCTGACGGTCGAGGAAAATCTCCGCCTGGCAGCGCTGAACGCGGAGAATCGGCGGCCGGTCGAGGAAGTTTTCGAGATCTTCCCGCGCCTGCGTGAGCGCCGGCGTGCCACCGGCGGCACACTCTCCGGCGGCGAGCAACAGATGCTGGCGATAGCCCGCGCGCTGATCCGTTCGCCGCGGCTGATGTTGCTCGACGAGCCGTTCGAAGGTCTGGCGCCGGTCATCGTCGAGGAGCTGGTGGCGCTGTGCGGCCGGCTCGCCGAGGCCGGTGCCACGATCGTCATCGTGGAGCAAGACGTGCGAGCGGCATTGCTGCTGGCGCGCCGCGTGTATGTGCTGAACAACGGCCACGTCGTGTTCGAGGGCACGCGCGAGGCGTTGCTGGCCGATCCGGCGATCACCAGCCGCTATCTCGGACTCGAGTTGGAGGCCGGGGAAGTCCTGGAACCGTAGCGTCGGCTGGGCGGCGGCTTGCAATCGCACCGGCAAAAAGCCACCCCCAGCGGCTGGTCCCCGGGGAAGTACCCGTAGTCCCCGGGGAAGTACACGGAGTCAGAGAAGCTCGTACGGCCCGCCCCATGTCATTGCGAGTTGCCCACCGGCCTGGCGGCCGACCCGCGGCTGGATGAAACTGGCGGGACTGGGGCGGCCGGGCCATAGTTTCTGGTTCGCCGGCAGCGAGGTCGGTCTTTCCTTGGTGCGG
>Ga0335075_10010323_pt1 | contig 14190 bp, 10 predicted proteins | sample Lox_Sample_24_FD_206723 | JGI IMG/M metagenome (GOLD analysis project Ga0335075, IMG submission 206723) | Soil microbial communities from Loxahatchee National Wildlife Refuge, Florida, United States - Lox_Sample_2.4 | ecosystem: Environmental > Terrestrial > Soil > Wetlands | place: USA...
GGTTTCTCTCTATGACGCGCCGCGCCCTTCTCCGCATGCTCGTGCTCCGCGCTCGCGCCCACGGGTTCGAATTCCGCAAGTGGTATCAGTCCAACATTGAGCCGGACTGGCAGGACTTCAACCATGCCATCGGCATTCTAGAGTCGGGCCGCCGCTACTATGCGCTTCTCTTCTCCCATGAATTCGCAAAGAACTTCTGGAAGAAGGGAACGCAGATCAGCTTTATTCTGCCGTCGCAGGAGTACACGCGCCTGAACTCGAAGGGCCAGCCGGTGGTGATCAAGCGCCAGGCGTTCACGCGCCGCACCTCGCGGTCGACGTCGAATACGGTCTGGCAGTATCACCTGGAGCAGATGGCCGTCTGGGAGGAGCCGCTGCGCTACATTCGCCGCTTCATCCTTACCGACGATGAGTTGGAAGCCGCCAGCCCCCAGCCCTCTAAACCCACGCCAGAGCAGGCGGAGCCGCCCAAACGCCGCGGGCTCGCGCGCCGGAACATCAACTGGTGCTGACGGCTCGAGATGGGCTTTACGCGTGCGCCCAGGCACGAGGATACAGAGGGTAAGCCGTTTGCCCCACCCGGCATGAACTGATATTCTCGAAGGAGTCTCAAGTCCTTCCTGATGCGCGCCCTTAGCTCAGTTGGATAGAGCGACTGACTACGAATCAGTAGGTCGGGAGTTCGAATCTCTCAGGGCGCGCCATATTCTTCAACAACTTGCGTCCGAGTCACAGGGCGCTGCACACGCAGGTCGTGACGCACGATCCCCTGGCCCTTGCGACGCTCTTCCGCTGTCCTGGTGCGGATGGGCGGAGTCGATCAGCGGCGCGTCCCCCGAGGCTGGCGCTTGCGGATTCTCAGCCGCCCGAGGAGTCTTCGCACCCAAATAGCACGCCGCCCCGGTGTGGCTTCATGGATATGCCGGCTGAATACTTCAGGTTGAGCATGGGCTGTCGAACCTGACACATCGCATTGGGAGGGACCTCCCTCGAGCCTTCGTTCCTCCTCCGCCAACTCGGCTATCAGCCAACGGACCTGCTGTGCCTTTCTCTCCGTCATGGCCAGAAACCGCAGGCCGACGCCGGTGGACCTGCGAACCATCAGGTTAGCGGCCACGCGCAGAGGTTGCCCCTCTGCCTGCATCCAGACTTCGACGGACGTCCCGCGCTCCAGATCGCAGCGCGCCTCAATGAAACACCCGCCAACGCTCAGGTTGCCGATCTTCCCGGTATATCGCAGGCCGCGCCCAGGAAGCACAATCTCGGCATCCCCCGCGCATCCGTAGCGTGGGGCGGTCCGCCTTTCCGCTCCTGTTCCCGAGTCAGTCATTCCTGCCGCTGTTATCGGCGGCGGCGGACAATCCATGAAAGGCGACGCAGGCTCTCCTGCAGCCCATCCCTGCCAGCCAGTACAATCCCACCTGATGACTCGAACTCCGGTCCTGCTCGTCCACGGCGGCGCATGGGACATCCCCGCCGACATGCTCGAGGCCCACGAACAGGGCGTCTTCGATGCCCTGCAGGAAGGCTGGCGCATCCTCGAGCGCGGCGGCTCAGCCGTCGATGCCATTGAAGCCTCCGTTACGGTCATGGAAAACGACCCTGCCTTCGACGCCGGGCGGGGCAGCTTTCTTACCCGCGACGGACGTGTCCAACTCGACGCGCTCATCATGGACGGCCACAGCCTCCGGGCCGGCGGCGTCGCCTGCGTCGAGCGGATTCGCAACCCGATTCAGGCCGCGCGCCTCGTCCTCGACAAGAGCCGCCACGTCTACTTTGTCGCGGAAGGTGCCGAGCAGTTCGCCGCGTCGCATGGTATGCCGCTGATCGACAATGCCGAACTAGTCCTCGATCGCGAACGCGAGCGGCTGGCCGAAGCCCAGCGACGCGAAAGGAGCGGCGTGCCCGACCCCACCTTCACCGGCAGCCCCAGCCAGGAATCGCACGACACTGTCGGCGCCGTCGCCATCGATTCCGCGGGCCGCATTGCGGCTGCCACATCGACCGGGGGCACGCTGAATAAGGCGCCGGGACGCGTTGGGGACTCCTCGCTCATCGGCTGCGGCTGCTACGCCGACAACGCTGCCGGCGCCGTCTCGCTCACCGGATGGGGCGAGCCAATCATGAAGCTGGTACTGGGTAAATGGGCGACCGACCGCGTTCTTGCCGGCGGCAGCCCCGAAACCGTCGCCCCCGACGCCATCGCGTATCTCCATCGCCGACTCGGCGGCCACGGCGGTATCATCCTGCTCGCGCCCGACGGCCGCTTCGGCCTCGCGCACAACACGCCGCGCATGGCCTGGGGTGTCCACACCGCTGAAGGTCCCCGCGTCGGCACGCTCGTCCGCGACCAGTTCGCCGACGACTGATGATCGGCGCCGCAGTATCGCGGACGCCACCTCCATCGACAACTGCGGGCTTCCTGGTAGAATCTGTTTCTGCATTGAATTCATTGCAGCGTGCCGGCGATTCTTCCTGCATCCGTCGCGCCCCGCGCTGTTGCAATTCCTCTTCGATTCCCACTCCGGAGGACCCACCATGCTGAAAGGCTTTCGCGATTTCATTCTGCGCGGCAACGTAGTCGATCTCGCTGTCGCCGTCATCATCGGCGCCGCCTTTACCGCCATCGTCAATTCGATGGTGAAAAACGTCATTAACCCGCTCATCGCCGCCGTCGTTCACAAGCCCGACTTCCACAGCATCCAGTTCGATCTGCATGGCGGCAAATTCATGATCGGCGACTTCCTGAACGACGTCATCTCGTTCATCCTCATCGCCGGCACGGTCTACTTCTTCTTCGTGCTGCCGATCAACGCGCTGCTCAAGAAGTTCCAGCCCGCCAAGGCCGCACCGCCGCCGACCACGCGTCCGTGCCCGGAATGCCTCGCCGATATTCCGGTCGGCGCGAAGCGCTGCTCCCACTGCGCGCAGCCGGTTCAGCTCACCGCCTGAAGTGCTCCTGCTTTCCATCGCCGCGAGCCCCGGCATCGTCCCGTGCTCGCGGGCGATGGTAAGCTGGCTGCTTACGTGCGAGTGCCATCCCCGCCGTCGAGGAGCCCCGGTTGACCCGTTCTTCGCTTTCCTTCGCTCTGGCTTCTGTTGTCCTCACAGCCATTCTCAGCGCTCAGTCGAAGTCCTCGCCGGACTCGCTCGGCTACCGCGACTTCGCCGCCGAGCAGGCGAAGACCGATCAGACGTTCCTCGCCGTGCCCGATGCGAAACAGGCCGGCGAAGAGCTGAAGATCCTCACCGCGGAGCCGCACATCGCCGCCTCGCCTGAGGACCACAAGACCGCGGAGTATGTCGCGTCGAAGTTCCGCGAAGCCGGTCTTGACACCAGCATCGAGGAGTACAAGGCCTGGCTTAATCTGCCCACTGAAGTACGCGTGCAGGCGTGGGACGCGAATGGCAAGCTCATCATGACCGGCCCCGTCGCCGAACACGTCGACGGCAACGATCCTTATCAGAACGATCCGCGCATTACGCCCGCGTTCAATGGCTCCTCACCCTCGGCCGACATCACAGCCGAGGTCGTCTACGGCAACTATTGCCGCCCTGAGGACTACGACAAGCTCGCGTCGATGGGCGTCGATGTGAAAGGTAAAATCGTCCTCTGCCGTTACGGCGGCAACTTCCGCGGCGTTAAGGTCTACATCGCGCAGCAGCGCGGCGCGGCCGGAGTGCTCATCTATTCGGATCCCAGCGACGACGGCTATTATCGCGGCGACATCTATCCGCACGGGCCGTATCGCCCCGCCACGGCGGTTCAGCGTGGTTCCGTGCAGTTTCTGTTCAAGTATCCCGGCGACGCGCTCACGCCCGGTGTCGCCTCCTCGCCGGATCTCCCTGCCGACAAGCGGCTGAAGCCCGAAGATGCAGCCAACCTGCCGAAGATCCCGTCTGAGCCGTTGTCGTATCACGATGCCTCGCCGATCCTCGAGGCCCTCGGCGGACCTGACGCGCCGCGCGAGTGGCAAGGCGCGCTTCCCTTCACCTACCACATCGGACCCGGGGTCAAAGTCCATCTGCTTCTTAAAATGGACTACCAGTACAGCACCATCTGGGACGTGATTGGCACGGTCGCCGGCGCCGATTTCCCCGACGAGTGGGTCGTCGCCGGCAATCATCGTGACGCGTGGGTCTTCGGCGCGGTCGATCCCAACAGCGGCACCGCCGCTATGCTCGAGGCCGTCCACGGTATCGGGGTTCTTCTCAAACAGGGCTGGAAGCCGAAGCGCCGCATCGTCTTCTGCAGCTGGGATGCCGAAGAAGAGGGCCTGATCGGCTCCACCGAATGGGCCGAAGGTCACGCCAGCCACCTCGCGCACGCGGTCGCGTACTTCAATACCGATGTGGGCGTCTCGGGCCCCAATTTTGAAGCCGCCGCCGTGCCCTCGCTCAAGGAATTCGTTCGCGACGTGACCAAACAGGTGCCCAGTCCCAGGGGCGGCAGCGTTTATGAGGTCTGGAAGAAAAACCAGGCCGAGGCAGCGGCGCATCGCCACGGGCCTGAGGAAGAGCACGCGCCGCGCGACAACGCTGAGTTGGGCACCGACGTTCGCATTGGCGACCTCGGCAGCGGCTCCGACTTTACTCCGTTCATCCAGCACCTTGGCGTGCCATCCACCGACGTCGGTTCCAACGGACCGTACGGCGTCTACCACTCAGCATTCGATGACTACACATGGTTCGTGATGAACGCCGATCCCTCCTTTGTCTACGAGCAGGAGATGGCCCGCGTCTTCGGTCTGGAGGTCCTCAACATGGCCGATACCGACGTGCTGCCCTATGACTACGTGACCTACGGCAGGGAGATCGCCGCGTATCTGGACGAGGCGCAGAAGAAGGCGAACGAAGCGGGCATGGCGGGGCTGGACTTCGCTCCCGCGCAGGCCGCGGCGCAGAAGTTCATCGTGCTGGCGCAGCAGGTGAAGGAGAAGCAGGAGCATCCTGCATCGTGGTCGACTGCGGATCTTTCGGCGTTCAACGCGCAGTTGCGCGGGGTGGAAGAAGGCTTTCTGGCCGAGCAGGGCTTGCCGGGACGGCCATGGTTCAAGCACACGATCTACGCGCCGGGGGAATATACGGGCTACGCGGCGGTGGTGATTCCTGGGGTGAACGAAGCTATTGACGCGAAGGACCTGGCCCGCGCGCAGGAACAGATGACGGTGCTTACGGATGCGATCAATCGGGCGGACGGGGCCCTGGAAGGTGCGGCGAAGTAGTGGACGGGATAGTCAGAACGCTTTTTGACGAACCGTCTCCTCAACGAGCCGGCTTTCCACGAACCGCTTCTCAACGAATCGCTTGTCTGCTGTTTCGCAGCACTTCTTCGTAGTGCTCAACAACCGGGGCGCCTGCAAAAAATCCGCCAATGATCGCGCGCCACTCCGCGAAGGCGGCCGAATTGCGGAATCCGACCGTGTGCGCCTCCAGCGTCTCCCACAGCACCAGCAACAAATAGCGCCCCGGCGTCTCGAGGCAGCGCTGCACTTCGTGCGAGAGGTATCCCGCCGCACTCGCAATCAACGGTGCGGCGCGCCGCATCGCGTCTTCAAATGCCGCTGCCTCTCCGGGCTTCACCTGCAACTGCGCCACTTCCAGAACCACATCCCCCCTAAACCGCCACTGGCTACCCGCTATTTTTTCCCGGCCACCCACGATCCCTTGCCCACCGTGAGCAGAAACAGCAGCCCCAGCACCATGCTGAAGTCCGTGCGCGCCTCATGCAGCATCGCCCACACGCCCTGGTGGTGCAGCATCGGAATCTTTGTCGTCCAGATGGCCACGCCGATCACGATCAATAGCGGCACGCAGGCCTCCCGCAGCCAGAGGCCGAGAATCACCATCGCGCCGCAAAGAATCTCCACGGCGCCCACGATCGGAGCGGAAATATGCGGATACGGTATCCCGATCTTCGCAAAGCGGCCCCATCCGAGCGCCGCGGGAAACAGAAACTTCTGGATGCCCTCCGACACGAATACCCACCCCACCAGAATCCGAATCAGAATCACCGCTCGCACACGAACTCCTCACAATTGATCCAGTTGTTGTTACGAATCTGAGCACTGGCAATTTTTGCCTTGTGCCCTGAGCGCTAGCCCCGGTTCTCTAGTCTCTGCTCTCGATCTTGTCGCCTTCGCCTGGCGCCAGAAACAGGTTCTCCTCAAGCCCGTGCTGCCGCGTGTACAGGTCGTAATAGCGTCCGCCCAGCGCGTAAAGGCTCGCGTGCGTGCCGCGCTCGACGATCTGCCCGCCCTCAACGACAAGAATCTGCTCCGCTCGCCGGATCGTCGAAAGCCGGTGTGCAATCACGAACGTCGTGCGCCCCTGCATCAGGTAGCTGAGGCCGTGCTGGATCATCGCTTCCGACTCGGAATCGAGCGACGACGTGGCCTCATCCAAAATCAAAATTCGCGGGCTCGCCAAAATCGCTCGCGCGATCGACAACCGCTGCCGCTGGCCGCCCGAGAGCTTCACGCCACGCTCGCCCACGATGGTGTCGTATCCGTCCGGGAAGCGCTCGGCAAACTCGTCCACGCGCGCGATGCGGCACGCTGACAGAAACTCGTCCTCGGTCGCGTCCGGATTCGAGAACATAACATTCTCGCGAATGGTCCCGTCGAACAGGAACGATTCCTGCAGCACCACGCCCAGTTGCGCGCGATAGCTGTCGAGACGCACCGTCGAGAGATCGATGCCATCCACCAGCACCCTCCCCGAGTCAGGCTTGTGGAACGCGCACACCAGGCTGATGATTGTCGACTTCCCCGATCCCGACGACCCCACCAGCGCCGTGACCGTCCCCGGCTTCGCTTCGAAGCTGATGCCGTGCAGAACCGGCTTATTCGCCTCGTAGGCAAATCGCACGTCTTCGAATCGCACCTCGCCTTCGATTCCCTTCAGCCCGCTCACGCGCGCCGGATCGGCGAACTCATCGCTCTCGCTCAGGATCTCCATGGTGCGATCGAGACCAGCCACAGCCTCGGTGAGTTGGGTGCCGATGTTCACAATCTGGAACACCGGCGCGATCATGAAGGCCAGGAAGGCCAGGTATTGCGTGTAGTCGCCGGCCGTCATCCTGCCGCCAAGAGCGCTGTGCCCGCCGATGAGCATCACCAGTCCGCCCACAACGCCGAGCACTGTAGTGGCCGCCATGGAAAGCAAACTCGTCGCTGTCAGGGACCGCATGACGTTGTCGAGCAGCCGCAGCACGCCTACCGTGAAAACTGAGGCCTCGCGCTTCTCAGCGTGGTAACCCTTCACCACGCGTACGCCGCCCAGGCTTTCTGTCAGGCGCCCCGTTACTTCACCAGTGATCTTCGCCCGCTCGCGGAAAATCGGCCGAATCGTCTTGAACGCGTTCTGCAAAACGAGCACAAAGGCACCAATCACCGAGAAGACGATCAGCGTCATGCGCGGCGCGCGATGCAGGAGGAAGAAGAACGCCATGATCGAGGTCAGCAGGCCACCCACAAACTCTACCAGGCCCGTGCCGACGAGGTTGCGCACACCCTCCACATCGTTCATGATGCGCGACACCAGCAGCCCCGTGCGGTTCGCGTCGTAGAAACTCACCGAGAGCCGCCCCACATGCTGCTGCACCTGCTGCCGCAGTTCGGCGATCATGCGCTGCGCCGCCTTCGACAGGAGTTGCGTATTCGAAAAAGCGGTAACGGCCTGGATCAGCGTCGCGAGAAACACCTCCACCACCAGCTTCGGCAGCAGCTCTCCATGGTGCTTCGTGATCACCTGATCGACAAACGGTTTCGTAAGGAAGGGCAGCACGAGTCCGGCGAGCCGATTGATCGCGACCAGCGTGAGTCCACCCACCAGCAGCCATCGCCGCGGCCGGACCAGTTTCCAGACCTCCGGCATTACCTTCTTCAGGTCGGGCTTCTTTTTGGGCAGATCCGCGCCGGCACGCGCACGTGCGCCGTGGCCGCTTCGTTCGGCTCTCGGCATGGAGCCCAGTCTGAGAGAAGATGACATACGTATCGTCTGCGCCCGCTACACCGCCACGCGGGCTCGTCTTGCAAGGATGAACGAGCGGACGCAAAGAAGCACATAAATCAGCAGCAGGCCCGCCATCAGGGTCTTCGAAGTCTCGGCCGAGATCAGATAGGCGCCCTCAGCCGCCTGGCTCGCAGGCGTCGCTTTCATCGCGCCAATGACCGCCTCGACCGCGGCGCCCAGAAAGCCGAGCAGCCCAATCGTGACGTTGATGTGCATGAACAGCTTGCGCCGTGCTTCGCTGCGGCTGATGGCCAGCGCTCCAAACACCGCCAGCGCCAGGCCAAACCACAGCGGAATGAGCGCCGTCGGATGCTGACGCCCGCTGCCAACATAGCCGCCCCACCCCAGCGCAATCAGCATCGCCGCAAACAACAGGGTCGCTTTCGCCATCGTTCCTCCAGTCTGTTGATTCAGTCTACTGGAGGCGCTGTTCTGAGCCCTCGCCCCTGACCCCTGCCTTACCTCTGAATCCGTGCCGACCCGCCCTTCGCAAAGGCCTGCACCTGGTCGAGCGTGGCCATCGTCGTGTCGCCGGGGAAGGTCGTCAGTAGCGCGCCATGCGCCCAGCCCAGCTTCACTGCCTCGTCGGCACTGGCTCCGCTCATCAGCCCGTAGAAGAAACCCGCGGCGAATCCGTCGCCGCCGCCTACGCGGTCGTACACATCGAGTTCCGCGGTCGGAGCCGTGTACGTCTTCCCATCCACCCACGCCACCGCGCTCCAGCTATGCCGGTTGGTTGAGTGCACCTCGCGCAGCGTCGTCGCCACGGCCTTCACCTGCGGATGCTTCGCGCGCACCTTGTCGATCATCCCAAAGAACGCGGTCGGATCCAGCTTCGACTTCGCGGCCACCTCCGGCCCGGTAATGCCGAGCCCCTTTTGCAGATCCTCTTCGTTCCCCACCAGCACGTCGACGTGCTCCACGATGCTCGCCACCGTCTCGACCGCGCGGTCTGCGCCCCCGAAAATGCTCCAAAGCTTCTCGCGAAAATTCAGATCGAAGGACGTCGTCGCGCCCGCGGCCTTTGCGGCCGTCATCATTTCCGCAATCAACGGGCCGCTGGTCGGCGACAGGGCCGCAAAGATGCCGCCGCTGTGCACCCAGCGAACGCCTTTTGAAAAAATCGCCTTCCAGTCGAAGTCCCCGGGCTTCAGCAGGCCCCCCGCTTCGTTGCTGCGGTTGTAGAAAACCACGGGCGGCCGCACGCCATATCCACGATCGCTGTAGACCGTGGCCATGTTCGGCCCGGTCACGCCATCGTGCCTGAAATGCTTATAGAAGGGCCGCACGCCCATCGCGCGAACGCGTTCCGCAATCAGGTCGCCGATCGGATAATCCACCATAGCCGACGCGATGCCCGTCTTCATCCCAAAACAGTCGGACAGATTCGCCGCCACATTGAACTCGCCGCCGCTTACGTGAATGGCGCACTCCCTGGCCTTGCGAAACGGCACGATTCCCGGATCGAGCCGGTGCACCAGCGCGCCCAGCGAGAGAAAATCCAGTTCGCCCGATTTGCTGATCGTCAGCACTGTTGCCATCGCAACATTTTCTCCTGTGGTTTGTGGTCCGAACTCTATGCCCGGTGCCCTGTGTTTTCATTCCTTATCCCTGCCCGGCCAGGTTCCTGACATCGGTCATTATCTGATCGACCGTCCACTCGTTCCCTGGGTACCACTTGTACAGCTTGCCATCCGGCGCGATCACCACGGTTGAAAGAGAGTGCGTAATGGTGCGATTGGCTTCGGGCGTTGCGCCAATGTCGAAGAACTGCAGCACCTGCGGTAGTTCCTTCTCCGTCGGCGCGGCAAAATCCCAATGCGCGAAGGTCTCCTTCGTGTAGTTCCCCGTGTAGGCCCCGCCGTAGCTGCGCAGCACCTGCGGCGTATCGTACTTCGGATCGAAACTCACGCTCACCAGGTGGGTTTTCGCGAACAGCGCCGGATCTTTCTGTAATCGCTTGTCGATCTCCGCAAAATTCCGGCTCATCCGCACGCAGAAATTCGGCAGTGGGCATCGTGTGTAGATGAACGTCAGCAGCACCACCTTGCCCTTGAATTGCACCAGCCGAACCGTCCGGCCATCCTGGTTGCGAAACGCAAAGTCCGGTATCACCTCGCCCGGCTCCAGGTCGTTGTACGTCACCGCCGGCCTGTAGTCCGGCTTGGCCTGCCCAACCACGACGATGTCGTCGAGCACGTCGGCATCGTCGGAAACGGTCAGGGTCGCGGTGATCGTATCGCCGGGATGCAGTTCGCTCGCAATGTTCGGTTGCTTCAGGGTGTAGGGCATCGTCATCGCCTGCATGTATCCCGGAATCGCATCCGTATCCACTGTCACTGCACCGGTCTTCGCGTCACTCGAGACCACGATGCCGCGAATGGAATACTGCTTCGTCCCCGCAGCCTGCGCTGCTTGCGAGTCCACTCGGCCGGCGCGGTGGCAGCCCACAAAAAACAAAGCCACCGCCAGAAATCCAACGGTGGAAAATAGCGAAAAATAGCGGATCACACGCCAGTTTACACTTCATAGAAGCCTTTCATGCCTCTGGCCCCGGCCATCGCCGAAATGTTGCGCCGCGGCGCAACGATTCTCGCCGCTAATCCTCGAGCAGCCCGCGCCCTCGCGCTCCAATACGCCGAAGAACAGCGCGGCGCCGGTCACACCATCTGGCCTTCCCCGCCCATCTTTGACTGGGATTCCTGGCTCCGCGATCTGTGGCGTGACCACGCCTTCTCGCAGCCTGACGCTCCCTTGCCGTTAACCCCTCTGCAGGAACAGGTGCTTTGGACGCGAGTCCAGCGGGAGGATGCGGCCCGCGTTGTTTCCCCTGCCTCGATGGCGGCCCTCGCCATGGAAGCATGGTCTCTGCTTTCGGACTACGCCGCACATGCCGCGCGGAGCGACGCCTGGGAGCAGACCGATGCCGAGCGCTTCCGCCACTGGGCTGCCGCCTTCGACAGCGAATGCGAACGCAACGGCTGGATCAGCTTCAGCCGGACTACTGCGATCCTGGCCGCCGACACCTCTCTGCCCCTGCCAAAAGAAATCTTCCTCGTCGGCTTCGATCGTCTCACTCCGGCGCAGCGCGACTTTTTCGCCGCCCTCGCATCCCGCGGCGTCGCCGTCGAGCATCTTTCGCCGTCCGCGCCGTCGCCCCGGCGCGAGTGGATCGCAGCCTCCGATTCCCGCGCGGAAATTACCGCCTGCGCTGCATGGGTTCGCGACCAGCTCATAGTAAACCCTGACGCCCGCATCGGCGTCATCGCTCCCGGCGTCCAGGCTCTGCGCGGGCCGATCGATCGCACGTTCCGCCCTGTCCTTGCGCCAGGCACCGAAGATATTCTCGCGGCGCCGGTCGAGCTTCCCTGGGAATTCTCTCTCGGCCAGCCCCTCGGCGACGTCCCCGCAATGCGCGCGGCGCTGCTCCTGCTGCGATGGATCGACAATCCGCTTCCTGAAGAGGAAATTTCGTGGCTGATTCTCTCCGGATTTGTCTCCGACACGGCCGCAAATCGTCTCGCGGCCGCTCGGTACGATGTACGCCAGCGCCGAACAGCGCTGCTCCTGCCCGAAAGCGCGCTGCCTGACTACGCGCAAACTCTTCCGTCGTCACCGGAATTCGCTCGGCTCCGCAGCGACCTGGCAGAATTCCTTCACACTGCCGACGCCAACCAGGTTCTCACGCAGAGCCGCCGGCCATCCACGTGGACGGAACTCGCTCATCTTCTGCTCGACCGCGCCGGCTGGCCGGGTCTCCGCACGCCCGACTCCGTGGAATTTCAGGCGATGCAGCGGTGGCAGCGCCTGCTCGACGATCTCGCGATGCTCGACTACGACGGCCGCTCATGGACGTATTCCGACTTCCTCGATCTCCTCGACGCCCACACGCGCGAGACTATTTTTGCCGCCGAATCGCACGACGCGCCTGTGCAGATCATGAGCCCCTTCGAGTCCTCGGGCCAGACCTTCGACGCCGTGTGGTTTCTCCGCACCGACGAAACCGCGTGGCCGCAGCGCGGCCGCTTTCATCCGCTGCTCCCGCCTGCACTCCAGCGCCGCTACGCTATGCCCTCGTCCACGCCCGAAGATGACTGGAATCTGGCGCACGCCGTCACCGCGCGCCTGCTCACCAGCACCGCGACGATCGTCTTCAGTTATGCGAAGCGCGATCGCGACGCCGAGCTTCGCCCTTCTCCGCTGATCGCGAGCCTCTTCGCAGAGGGAACGCGCCCGCAACCTGCATTGGCCCTGGCCATCGCGCCGGAAGTCGTTCAACTCGAGCCAGTCCCCGACCTGCCCGGCGCGTTTCCGTGGCCGGCTCATCAGCATGCCGGCGGTGCGGACATCCTCAGGCGCCAGTCGGCTTGCCCATTTCAGGCTTTCGCTGCGAAGCGCCTCAGTTCGGAGCCGACGGACTGCGCCGAGCGTGGCCTCAACGCCATCGAGAAGGGCAACCTCGTCCACAAGATCCTGCAGCACTTCTTCACGGCGGTTCGCACGCGCGACGAACTCGTAACCGTCATTGGCACGAATCAGCTCGGGGTGGCCCTCGATCGTTCCATCGACATGATCCTTGGCCAATACGCCTCCGATGGCGCGTGGCAGCAAGCCTACCTCGCCGCCGAACGACGACGCCTGCAGGCGCGCCTCTCCGAATGGCTGGAACTGGAAGCGCAGCGCCAACCCTTCACCATCGAATCCTGCGAGCAAAAGTTCCGCGACGTTCACATCGGCGATTTGCGCCTCGATCTTCGGGCCGACCGCATCGATCGTCTCGACGATGGCTCGCGCCTCATTCTCGATTACAAAACGGGCGAAGTCTCCCCGTCCTCCTGGCGGAGCGAGCGCCCCGATGAGCCGCAGCTCCCGCTCTATGCCGCGTACGGCAACGTCGAGGACTGCAGTGGCGTTGTCTTCGCGAAAATTCGCGCCGGAAAAATCTGCTTCGATGGCCGTGTGCGCGACGCGCGCGCGCAGCTCCTGCCCAGCCTCAGCTCCGCCAGCGGCCTCGTCCGCGAACCCTATTCCGCATCCATGCGCGACGACTGGGCTCGCGTGCTGGCGCGCATCGCCGAGCAGTTCCTTGCAGGAGAAGCATCAGTCGATCCTCGCGAACCTTCTGTCTGCAAGTACTGCGACTTCCCCGGCCTTTGCCGCAAAGCCGAGCTGAATCTCGAAGCTTCCGACGAAAACGGCGAGGAAGCTCCCGATGCCTGAGCCGCCCATCGATCAGGCGGCGCGCGACGCCGCCCTCGACATCGCGCGCTCCGTCATCGTGCAGGCGCCCGCCGGCTCCGGCAAAACCGATCTGCTCACGCGCCGTTTCCTGAAGCTTCTCGCCGTCGTCGGCGAGCCGGAAGAGATCCTCGCCATCACCTTCACACGCGCGGCAACAGCGGAGATGCGCGGGCGCATCCTCTCCGATTTCGATGCCGCCGCTGGCCGCCGGCCCTTCACAGACAACGAACATCCCCGCATCGTTCTCGCTCGCGAGGCGCTGGCGCAATCGCAGCGCCGCGGCTGGGATCTCCTCAACCATCCCGAGCGTCTTTCCGTTGACACCATCGACTCGCTCTCGCTCCGCATCGCGCACGATCGTCCGCTGCTGGCGCGGCTGGGCGGACGACTGCAGCCCACCGAGGAGTCGCGCCCGCTGTACGCGACTGCGGCGCGCCGTACGCTCGATCGCCTCGGCGGCGCTGATGCCGAACTCGATGCTGCGCTCGCGCACCTGCTCGATCTCCGCGACAATCGCCTCGCCGACTGCGAGGGCCTCATCGCGCAGATGCTCGCAAGCCGCGACCAGTGGCAACAAGCTCTGCCGCTCTCTCGCGCCATGACGGAGGACGACTGGGATGAAGCGCGAATTCGCCTGGAAGCGCCCTTTCGCCGCGCGATAGCCCGCGTCCTCGCCTCAGCGCACCAGCTTCTTGCGGCAGAGTTCAGTCTCGCTTCCGAGCTTCTCGCCCTGGCCAACTTCGCCTGCGCCAACGGCAATCAGGACGTGGCGGGCCTGGCCGGCATCACCAATTTCTCGCCGTCGTTATCGGTCGAGCATTGGCTCTGTCTCTGCAATCTTGTCCTGACAAAAGACGGTGAGTGGCGCAAGCGCGTGCAATCGTCCGAAGGCTTCCCTACCGAAAAGGCTGGAGGACCTGCCGCAAAACGCGC
>Ga0335075_10010324_pt1 | contig 14188 bp, 12 predicted proteins | sample Lox_Sample_24_FD_206723 | JGI IMG/M metagenome (GOLD analysis project Ga0335075, IMG submission 206723) | Soil microbial communities from Loxahatchee National Wildlife Refuge, Florida, United States - Lox_Sample_2.4 | ecosystem: Environmental > Terrestrial > Soil > Wetlands | place: USA...
GACAGTAACGGTTCGGCGGCTGACGGCACGGCTGGTAGCCTGCTAGCGACCAGGGGCTATGGCGCAGTTGGTAGCGCGACTCGTTCGCATCGAGTAGGTCAGGGGTTCGAATCCCCTTAGCTCCACACCACGATCGCGCTAGACATTAACTGCGCCATCCTCCATACCTCCCAAAAGCTGGTGCTCACAGGAGATCGGCGCCCTCTGCAGTGTCAATTGCTTGACCACTTGTGCGCCTGGCCCCCGGAGTCTTGGCGCCTTGTTCGGCGCCGGTGTCAGGGGTGACGTTTGTGTCCCGCAACGTGCCAGTAGCGGCACGGCCACAATAGCGATCGCAACTGTCCGAAAACTCATTCACTCAACATTGCGTGCGCACTGTTGACGTCGTTAATCTCCTCGCGCGGGGCGGCACATCTGCTATTTGTATGTCCATGTGGTCGCCAGGACTCGGGCGGACGTCGCTGAGATCCGGCCAGAACCGTGCCGGAATGCACTTTGCCAGGGCATATGTCCGCGCAGTGCTCGCAGCACTTCACGCTGGGGAATTCGTTCAATATGCGTGCTGCGGCAGGTTTCTTCAGGTCTCATAGAGGTGAGGAAGGGAAACCATGCTTGCAGCACGAGTACTCCCTACAGCAACGATGGCCGACGCTGACGTCGACTTTGACATATCGAAGACGGCCGGTTCTTATTCGCAAATGGCGAGTGCGCTTACCGGCTTTGCGTTTTTGGCGATGACAATCGTGTTGAGCCGCCGTGACGACAATCCACGCAAGAAGTTCACGCCCAGGCAAATTGATCAGGATAAGCGAACCGCCATCGCCTTGCTGTGTGCGTTACGAACGGGCTGATGGATGTCGCTATCGCGTTGGGGCAGCCAAAGCCACCACTCGAACCAATGTGGAGCAGTGCGAGAATTGCTTCGATCGGTCTAGCGGTATGGACGCTTCTCATATGTGGATTATTCTGGAGTTCCAACCGCAAGTTGCGACGAGACCTCGGTGAACTACCGCCTTATATCAGGGGCGCGCCTCCATACGTGACGTTGACAACCGCAATCATCGCAACTCTTTACTCGGCCCAGATATCTGATGTGAACCCAGCGGCAGGGCTTTCCCAGTCCGCGGCGTGGTCATAGGTGGCGATCTGCACAAGCGTATTGATATATGTGAGCGCCTCTCTATCGTATGAACCAGGCGCGGAACGGCCATAAAGCCTGCGGGGAACGTACGACGGGCCAGCAACGGCTGCACCGTGTTGAGGCTTGTTAATCGGCAGGCAGTCGCTGAGCCCTATACTGCGTCGATGGCCGAGAGCCCGGCACCAGCAAGTCGGTGGGCCGCATGTCGCAGTGCTTTATCGAACGCGAATATTGCCAGGGCAGAAGCATCGCTCGCTGCCGGAGTGATCGCACACGTGGCCTGGCTTTCGACGATGTTGGTCGTCACCCTCGATCGCCTGGGCCCGATCGGTCCAGGCTGGTTTGTCATCATTCGGCAAATCACCGGGGCGGTGAGCGCTCCCGCGTATGCCGCCCTGGCGGGCCGGTTCAGGCGCGAGCGTGTGCTGGCCGGCGCAATTGTTGCTCGTGGATTTGCGGTAGGGCTTGTCATCCCGGTGCTGGAATTGCACGCGGCGAACACGCTCCTATTTCTTGTCATCGCATTAGAAGGGCTCACGCAGTCCGCCCCGAAGGCGCTTCATGATGCCTTGCTCCCGTGGTTGGCTGACTCACCCGCCCAGCTGGTCGCGGCAAATGCGCTTTCCTCTCTCCTCGAGACCGCCGGCGTATTGGCCGGAGCAGGTGTGGCCGCGCTAACTTTGTGGCTGTCCGGGCCCTCCGCTGTCCTGATGACCGTCGTCGCATTTTGTGCGCTTGGAGCTTGGCCGCTTTTGACCATTCGCGGAATAGATACCCGGGTGGGCAATGACGGTTCCAGAGCCGTGAACGAACTCGCCGGCGGAATCGGTGTACTTCGGAGGTCGTCGAACACGCGGGTAGTTGTCATCGCCATGGCTGTCACTGCTGGACTTACCGGTATTGCGCAAAGCACTATTGCCAGCATCGCTACTGACCTTTTGCATATCGGTGGCGCGGGGACGCCAGTGCTGATCGGAGGTGTCGGCATTGGCGGACTGGTTGGGGGTATCGCAAGCCTCTCCCTGGGTCGGCGTTCGATGTCTCTTCCGTTTGTCCTCGGTCTGCTCAGTTGTGCGGTCGCGTTATTCGCCCTGGCAGCGACCTCGGCCGAGGCCCTTGCCATTCCACTGTTGGGCATGTTTGGCATAGGTGATGCCTACCAATTAGTGAGTGGGCGCACCCTGCTGCAAAGGAGCGCGTCAGGACGATCGCTGGACCTACTCGCAGGAATCAACGCGTTGATCGCTGTTTCGATCGTCGGTGTGGCTGGCCTTTGTGCCGCTGAGATCAACGCTGCGATCGGAGTGCGCGGGACGCTGCGGGTTGCGGGCGGCTTGGCGATGCTCGGCGTGGTCTATGGCCTGTGGCGCCTGAGGTGGGTGGAACGGCAGTTCCCGATGCGTCGCGAAGAACTTGACGCGATCAAAAATGTGGAAGCCTTCAGAACATTGTCAGTTGCGGCCGCGAACCAGCTTGCTTCTGCTCTCATTCCCCTGCGGCCCGCCGACGGTGATGTCGTTGTCCGGCAAGGTGAGCCAGCAGAGGACATGTTTCTGATTGCCTCGGGCGTCTTCGACGCCGACGTCGACGGGCGACGGGTACGAACGATGCATCAAGGTGACCATTTCGGGGAGATCGGCCTGTTGTTCGGTGTGCCGCGTACGGCCACGGTGCGGTGCGTGCAGGCCGGTGGGCTCTGGCGCTTGCGTCGGGAAGATTTCTTGAGCGCCGTGACGGGAAATACCACAAGCAAGGAGGTGATCAGGGCGATCGCCGACCAGCGGCTGGCTCACGCCGGCAAGATCGACCTCCCAAAGGGCGACGGGCGCTAACAGCTCTGGCCACGGCCCGTGTCAGCCGAGGCTCTTGGCGAACCCACTGAGATCTCGCACGCTTGCGTCGAATACCTCTGGCATCACACCCGGGAACAACAGATCCCCACCGTGGCACGTGCCCGCCACCATCCGTCCGACCGCAGGCACCCCCGCACGCAGCAGCCGACGGTAATAGTCCAGACCCTCGTCTCGCATCGGGTCTAACTCATTGACCGAGATGACGTGCGGCGGTAAGCCGTTCATGTCCTCATCAGTGGCAACACCGGCGAAGCAGGTCGGGTCGTCCCAGTGTGACTTGTCCGGGTCGTAAATGGAGCCGAGGATCTGTGCTTGTTGAAGGCTGATGAAATAGCCATCGCATTCCCGCAGCGACGCCAGGTCGTCTGGTGGCTCGTGCCAGCGATTCGAGATGAATGGGCAGTTCGCATAGAAGCCCGCGATTTCGTGCAGCCAGCCTTCTCGCTTGGCTTTGTGCCCGACGGTCAGGGTGAGGTTGCCACCGCCTGACTCCCCGTTGACGACCAGATGGCTGACTCCGAGTTCGCGCCGGTTGGCAGCGACCCAGCGGATCGCCGAGGCGCAGTCGTTCAAGCCGGCCGGAAATGGGTGCGGACCGAGCTTCCCGGCGGAATTGCGGAACTCAACACCGACGACGACGAGACCAGTGCCGGCGAGGTGCTCGCGTAGCCGCTGATAGACGACGTCCGTGGCGCTGGCGATTGCCATCCCGCCGCCGTGCAGATGCACCAGTGCCGGTCGGGGACCGGCTACGTCGGGCCGGCTCACATACAACGTGACCTTGTTGCCGTCGTCCCCGGTGATCGTGGTTGTCGTCGTGGTGACGCCCTGCGCATCCGGAACGCTCTGCCCGAACACCGACAGGACAGCACCAATGCCTTCCTCGACCATCCCGGCGAAGGCGCGCCGCTCCTCCAAGGGCGAATCAACCGTGAAGGGCAACACCGGCGCGTTGTTATCCAGCCCGAACTGTGCAAATGCCTTAACCATGCGCGGGTCGGAGCGAGGGTCGGTGCCCAGCGTGCAATCCGGATTTGAAAGGCGACCTTGAATCACCACGTGACCCTACAACGGCACGTTCGCGCCGAGACCGAGGTTCGGGAAGCAGCGCGATAACTGTGTCGATGCTGATCGCTGGTTCAAAGAAACTTCACAGTTTGCGACTATTAAGTACAACCGCACTTACCAATGCTTCGCGTGAACCATAATCAGTTTGTGGAGCGAAGACGTAACGGCCAGTCGGGCCAATCACCAATGACTATCTTGAAGCAGTTGCCTGCTCTGGTGGTGCTGGAGCGGATCCCGGTTCCCGTGCTCGCCATCGCGCAGGACGGCACCGTGCTGTTCGCAAATTCCGCTTTTTCAGAGATGGTGGGCCGCGCCTCCGAGGAAGTCTTATCGCTCAAGTTTGATGACATCTTCCACCTATCGCCCACCAGCGAATCCGAGTCGCCCATCTCCGTCGTCCAGGCATTGGCGAACATGGTCGTCGAATTGGCCCACCAGGACGGCTCGAGTGTGCGGGCCCTCATGAGCAGGTCGGCGCTGATACGTGCCGATGACGACATTGCGCTCGCGACATTCCAAGATTTGACCGAACAACTGTGGCTTGACGAACGCTAAATCCTGGCAATGTTTTTCGCCGACTACGCTTCCGGCGGGGAGACAGCCTTGACAGCGAGAGTCGTGCGTCGCTTGACGAATTGGGCGAAATAGTCGATGCGATCCGGTTGCACGATGCCCCGCACGACTGCCGACAGTGCCTTCCCGAAGTCGCCAAGCAACTGCACCGGCTCGTCCAGATTGCTGGCCTGCCGCATTCCGACATAAATGGATACCAAGAGCCGTCCGACATCTTCGGGATCACCTTGCCCGAGGATGTCGCCCTCGTCGATGCCTCGCTGGGCCATCTCTCCCATGAGTTGAATCCAGCCTCCCAACAACCGCGCCTGCAGCTTCTCGGTGCGGCCGACTGATTCGAGCAGATTGAATGACGCGCGAGTGACATCCTGGGTGATGTCTCCAACGGCTACCAGGTAGGACACGTCGATAAGTGTCTCCAGCCCGGATAACTTCCGGGCAAGCAAGTTTTGAACCGCCTCGGAGTATTTTTCAACCTGTTCGTCGACAATGGCCAATGCCAACGCGTGCTTCGATCGGAAGTGGAAATACATTGCGCCCTTGGTCAATTGCGCGTCGGCGAGAATGTCGTCGAGGCCGACAGCGTAGTATGGGCGCTGCGCGAACTGGTGCGCGGCGGCTCGCAGGATCTGATCTCGCGTCGTGTCCGATCGCTTGTCGGTCAGGTCGCCCATCGTTGAATCCCGCGGCTGAGAACCATCTTGCTGGATCAGATCGTGCTCGGGGTCAAAGCCTGGCTGTCAGCCAGGAAAGGCATCGGCATCCAGCGCGAGGACAGCAGCGATTCCATGGCGTTGCCGGGCAGCGGCCGCGACAACAAGTAGCCTTGCGCTCGATGACATCCGTGTCGCATCAAAGTCAGTGCGGCGGCTGGGGTTTCCACGCCTTCAGCCACCAGCTGCAGGCCGAACGCTTCAGCAAGGCCGATGATCGCCCGAACGATCGCCAGGTCGCGGCTACTGGTGCCCAGATCGCGAACGAATGACGTATCGATCTTGAGGGTATCGACCGGCAGCGACTTCAGGTGCGACAGAACCGCATAGCCGGTGCCGAAGTCGTCAATGGCAATCTGGACCCCGACCTCTTTTAGCTCCTCGAGTGTTCTGCGGGTGGTTTCGATGTCACGGACGACTGCGCGCTCGGTGATCTCGAGACATACCGAGCCGCCGTCGATGCCGAACTCGTCGATAGTTTCGGCCACGCTGCTGACAAAACCTCGGGTGACCAGTTGGGCAGGCGACACGTTTAGACGCAATGTAGCGTTCTGCCCCACGCCATTTGAACGCCACCGACTGAATTCCGCGCACGCGCTTCGCATCACCCATCGGCCCAATTCCCCGCCGAGGTTGGCGGATTCGGCCACGCCGATGAACGACTCCGGCAGCAGCAATCCCCAGGTCGGGTGCCGCCAACGAACGAGCGCCTCGGTCGCCACGATCGCACCGGTCCACAGGTCGACCTCGGGCAGGTAGTGCAGCAACAGCGCTTCGCTATCGATTTCGCCGCTGAGGTGGAGTTCGATGTCGTTGCGGAAGAGACGCTGTAGGGACATGTCATCGCTGGACACCGCGACGTGGTTGCCCCCTGCGCGTTTGGCTGTCAGAACGGCTTCGTCGGCGCGATGAAGCAGATCGCTGCTGTTATCGCGTCCCGGCATGCCGACAGCCACGCCGACGCTGACGGTGCGGGTGATCATATGGCCGCCCAGCGCCATCCGATCGCGCAGCGCCACACACAGCTCGTCGGCAGTCTTCTCCGCGGCATCAATCGACATCGACCGCTCAGGAACGACGACGAATTCGTCCCCACCCAGCCGAGCGGTCATGCTCCCGGGGCCGGCCTTTATGCGCAGCTGCTCGGCGAATGTCCGGATGAACCAGTCGCCGGCGCTATGGCCGAGGTAATCGTTAATCGACTTCAGCCGGTCGAGGTCGAGATACAAAACCGGGACGGGCCCGGGCCGCCCCACTGCCAGCCGGTCGGAAAGATGGGCGATCAGCGCGCGCCGGTTGTGTAGACCGGTCAGGTCGTCATGCTCGGCGAGGTCGCGAAGCTTCTCTTCGGCCGTGATCCGTGCCTGAAGCTGCGCCAGCAACGAGGCGATCGTCTGGATCGTGTTGAGCTCTTCGGTGCGCCACTTTTTTCGACGAAATTTCATGCAGGTGAGCTGACCGGTGGTTACTCCACCCGAGATCAATGGCGCCGCGGCCGCCGACGGCGACGTGATCTTGGATGCTTCCAGGCCCCAGCGGTCGTAGGCCCCGGCGATCCAGCGTGCATACGCGGGCTCGGTCGATTCCGGCCGGATGACTACCAAGTTCTTTCCGTGCTCGCACAGCGCCAGGATGGGGTCGGCGCTGGTGAAGTGCGCGACCATCTGGGGGTCAGGGCCGGCGTCCTCCCGTCGCGGTGGCCATGCCGCGACCAACCTCGAAACCCTGATTTTGTGGTCGTTATGGCGCAAAAAGGCCGCGTCGATATCGAGATGCTGGACGAGCTCGGCGAGCACCTGTTCGTTCACATCGGCGACGGTGGAAGCCGTCGTCTCCATCAACCGGGTGGCGACGATGGTGACCAGGTTGCGCGCCAAGGCTCCTCCGATGTGGTGCGTAGCTCGGGGTTGCCGCGTCGCTTTTCGGACCTGGAGTATTAAGTCGTACCGATGTCGGGCGGCAGCTAGTCGAGAAGCGAAAGTATATACGTCAACGATGCGGCAGCGGCGAGGTTAGCGATACGACCGGCCTCCCAACCGCCAATTCACCAATTGCCGACAGTAATTGGGCAACGCTACCTGACCCGAGGCGGCGGTGAAGATACCACAATATCGACGCGAGTCCAATTACCCGGGCTTTAAGTCGCGATCGGGCTTTGGCTCGTAACGCCATGGGTACGACGTGGGCTGCCTGACGGCGGCTTGGTCGCCTCGGGTCGGCGGGTGGATCGCGGGTCAACCGGTTGACCGGAGTCCTCGGGCAGGTAAATCACGCGGCCAAGAATAAATAAATTCGCCTGGATGCCGAATCGTGCGCTCGGAAAAGAATTCAATCGGTGAAATTCACAACATGCTCGGCGCTTTTGCGCGTTCAGGCGCCCGTTTGAGACCTCGGCTCGGGCCGGGGAAGCCCCCGCTTTGGGCGGGTTAGTTAAATAAACTGCTTGATTTAATCCTGGTGCGGGTGTTCACTTAGGCGGTGACCGCAGCCAGAGTCCTGCGCAACGATCGATCTACGGGTACCAGAGAAGCGATCTTGTCAGCGGCTGAGCGGTTATTTGCCGAGCGCGGCATGTACGCCGTGTCCAATCGGCAGATCAGTGAAGCGGCAGGGCAAGGCAACAATGCGGCGGCCTGCTACCACTTCGGCACCAGGACCGATCTGCTGCGTGCCATCGAAAGCAAACACCACGTGCCGATCGAGGAGTTGCGGGCGCAGATGCTGGCGAGCATCGGTCACTCCACCGAACTCCGGGACTGGGTCGGCGCCCTGGTGCGTCCACTCACCGGCCACCTGGCGGCGCTGGGTAATCCGAGCTGGTACGCCCGCTTCGCCGCCCAGGCGATGGCCGATCCCACATATCGGCAGGTGGTCACCAAGGATGCGCTCGCATCACCGATGCTCGTCCAAGCGATCGACGGCATCAACCGCTGCTTGCCCGATCTGCCGAAGCGGGTCCGCTTCGAACGCATGGTGATGGCTCGCAACCTGTTGATGCATACCTGTGCCGAACACGAAGGAGAGCTGGCCGAGCACGGGCCGCGGTCACGGTCCAGCTGGCCGATCGCGGCCGAAGGGCTGATCGACGCGATCGTCGGCCTGTGGCGGGCGCCCGTCCACCGCGGGCAGGCCTCTTTACCGCACTGATCTGAGTTCGTGATGGGAGAGAAGGAGCGCTATGTCTGACACCATGACCGGACACGTGGGTGACGTCGCGCCGAATATCCCGGACTATCCGATGGTTCGGTCGGCAGGTTGCCCGTTGGCGCCGCCACCCGAAGTGTTGGCCCTTAATACGGTGAAACCGCTTAGTAGAGTTCGAATTTGGGACGGCAGCACCCCGTGGTTGATCACCGGTTACGAAGCGATACGACTGCTGTTCAGCGATTCTCGTGCCAGTGTCGATGATCGCCGGCCCGGCTACCCGCACTGGAATGAAGGCATGTTGGCTACGGTCCACAAACGCCCACGCTCGGTTTTCACCTCAGATGCCGAGGAACACACCAGATTTCGCCGCATGCTGTCCAAGCCGTTCACCTTCAAGCGGGTGGAAGGCCTGCGCCCGGCCGTCCAGAAGATCGCCGACGACCACATAGACATGATAGTGGCCGGTCCGCAGCCGGCTGATCTCGTCAGCGCCCTGGCGCTACCAGTTCCGTCGCTGGTGATCAGTCAGTTGTTAGGCGTGCCCTACTCGGACGCCGAGTTCTTTCAAGAGCAGGCCCAGAAGGGGATGGGCCGCTACGCGAGCGCTGAGGAGTCTGCGAAAGGGGCTACCGCGCTTGCGAAATACCTCGCCAACCTGGTTCGCGTCAAAATCGACGACCCGAGCGAGGATTTGGTGTCCGATCTGGCCGAGCGGGTCAACGCCGAGGAGCTCAGCGTCCGGGAAGCGGCCCAGTTGGCCACCGGCGTACTGATTGCCGGGCACGAGACCACCGCCAACATGATCAGCCTGGCCATTGTCGCCCTGTTGGAGCACCCCGATCAGTTGGCGCTGTTGCGCGACGCCGACGATCACAAGGTAATCGCCACCGCTGTCGAAGAATTGATGCGCTATTTGAGCATCATTCAGACCGGTCAGCGCCGGGTGGCTATCGAAGACATCGAAATCGCCGGCGAGGTGATCGGGGCCGGCGAGGGCATCATCCTGGACGTTCCGCCGGCGAACTGGGACGCTCGTCGCTACCCTGACCCGGACCAGCTGAACCTGGAACGGCAGGACAATCCGCACGTTGGCTTCGGCTACGGTCGGCACCAATGCGTCGGGCAACAGCTGGCCAGGATGGAGTTGCAGATCGTGCTGCACACCCTGCTGCGCCGCATCCCGACGCTACGGCTGGCGGTCCCAATCCAGCAGCTGCCGTTCAAACACGATGCCCTGGCCTACGGGCTTTACGAACTACCGGTCACATGGTGAGCGGCAACGATCTCACGCTGACAGTGCCCGACCTGTCGGGCAGATTGGCGATCGTGATCGGAGCCAACAGCGGCCTGGGATTCGGTCTGGCCAGGGGGTTGGCGATGGCAGGTGCCGACGTTGTGTTGGCAATTCGCAACCGGGCCAAGGGCGAAGCCGCGATCGACAAGCTCCCCGCAGGCGTCCCCGACGCCAAGCTGACGGATCTGAAACTGATTGGTGTGCTGGCGAAATGACCCGAACGAGTGCTCTCTATCCGCCCGGCGGCTTCGGCGCGCCGAAGCATCGACGCGGTCACGCGCACGGCGATGTCGGTCTCCCCGCGGGCACCGAGGTGTTCTCCGCCGACACGCATATCTCGCTGGCGGCCGACATTTTCTACGAGCGCTTCCCGGACAACCTCAAGGACAGTGCACCGCGGATCTGGTACGAAGACGGCGCGTACCAGGTGGGTCAGCAGGGACAGTCGTTTCTGCCAGATGTCTTCAGCGCCGTGCTGATGCAGTATGACGATTTGCCGGGCGCCGCCACCAACAACATCGAAGCCCGGATACGCGAACTGCACGAGGATGGCGTGGACCGGGAGCTGGCCTTCCCGAACGCGGTGCTGGCCCTGTTTCACTTTCCGGACAAGCAACTCCGGGAACGCATTTTCCGTATCTACAACGAGTACATCGCTCGTCTCCAGGAAAGCTCGGATGGTCACTTCCTCGGGGTAGGACTGATCAACTGGTGGGATCCACCCGGCACGCGGCGCACGCTGGCAGAGTTAAAGTCGTTGGGCCTCAAGGCGTTCTTGCTGCCGCTGAACCCGGGTAACGATGACGACGGCAACGTGCTCGACTACGCGTGCACCGCGATGCGCCCGGTCTGGGATGCGATCGAGGACTCCGGGCTGCCGGTGGCGCATCACATCGGCGAGACCCCGCCGAAGGCGCCGTGCGAGGTGAACAACGTGGCAGTCGCCATGATGGTGAACATCGACGGGTTCCGGGAGATGTTCTCCAAGTACATCTTTGGCGGCATCCTTGATCGTCATCCGCGGCTGCGGATCGGCTGGTTCGAGGGTGGCATTGCCTGGGTGCCGCCGGCGCTGCAGGATGCCGAGCACGTCCTGGCGTCTTATCAGCACATGCTCGACCACTCGCTGGAGCATGACATTCGCCACTACTGGGACACGCACATGAGTGCGTCGTTCATGGTGGACCCGCTAGGCCTGAACCTGATCGAGCAAATCGGCGTCGACAAGGTGATGTGGTCATCCGACTACCCGCACAACGAGAGCACGTTCGGCTATTCCGAGAAATCGCTGGCTGCTGTCGTCGAGGCGGTCGGTCCGGAGAACGCCGCCCGCATCGTGAGCGGCAACATCAAGAAATTCCTGGGTGTTTAAATGACGACTTCTGTTGGCGCCCAGACGTTGGTCATTCCCGACGAGCCGGACTGGCTGCGGATGCGTCGGGAAACCGGCGCGCGCCTTCGATCGGCCATGGCCGACAACGGCGTCGATGCGCTGATCCTGCTGATGAACGACAACGTGGTGTACGCGACGGGTGCCAGTTGGCCGGTGCTCGACGCGGGACTCTCGCACGTGGAGCGGCCGGTGGCGATCGTGCTGGCCGACGACGAGCATCCACATCTGTTCGTACCGTTTCGGGACGGGGCCGTGTCGGAATCGCAGCTGCCTGCCGATCACCTGCACGGCCCGCTCTACCTCGAATTAGAGGAAGGTGTGGAGCATTTCGAGCGGGTGATCGGCGAACTGATACCGCCGGGTGCGACTGTCGCGGTCGACGAGCTGACCGGGGCGATGCGCCGGGCCGCGGATCGACTCTTCCCCGGCGGGCCGCCATCGGAGGCAGCGGTGGTGGTGGCCGCGGCCAATCTAGTCAAGACACCGGACCAGCTTTTCTGCCTTCGCAAGACCACTCGCATCACCGAGCAGGCCATGGTCGATGTGCAAAGCCAGTTGGCGCCGGGGGTACGGCAAACCGATCTGTCAGCCAAGTTGGTGCGCAGGGCATTCGAATTGGGCGCGACGGCCAACATGCTCGAGGCGATCTGGCAGGTGATGCCGCCGTCGCGTGCCGAGGGAGTGTGGACGACGCACGGCGACCTGGCGCTGCCGTTGCTGACCGCGGAGCGCGAACTCGCGAAAGGTGACGTGCTGTGGACGGACGTCAGCATCAGCTACGCCGGGTACTGCTCGGATTTCGGTCGTACCTGGCTGGTCGGCGACCAGCCGTCAGCTCGCCAGCAGGCGCAGTTCGACCAGTGGCGGCACATCCTCGACGCGGTGCTGAAGGTGACCAAAGCCGGTGCGACGTCGGGTGATCTCGCGCGCGCGGCGATCGCCGCTAACGGTGGCAGCAGGCCGTGGCTGCCACACTTTTACCTCGGCCACGGCATCGGCACCTACCCCGCCGAACCACCGATGATCGGAACGGATCTGGGCCAGGAGTACGACGACAACTTCGTGTTTCCGGCCGGCATGGTGCTGGTGCTGGAGCCGGTGGTGTGGGAGGACGGCACCGGCGGCTACCGCAGTGAAGAGATCGTGGTGATCACTGAAGACGGCTACCTGCCGATTACCGACTACCCCTACACGCCCTATGGTCCGCGCTGACAACGATGCAGTGGGGGCACCCCGGCCGCGGAGCGGCGAGGGGGACGTAGCGATGCGGTGGGGGCACGCCCCCTCGCCGCTACGCGGCTGGAGGTACCCCCACCCGCTTGCGGGGGAGAGTCGCGCAGATGGCGACTGAGATTGCGCCGGACGGCCGAGCGTTACGGATCGGTCGTCGCCAGCGGGCGCTGGCGCAGATGGAAGCCCACGACATCGACATCCTGATTCTCGGCCGACAGGCCAATGTCCGTTACGTGACCGGGGCGCCGCAGCTGTGGATTGCCGGCACGCGGCCGTTCGGCCCGGTCTGCGTGGTCGCGCGCGGTACCGGCGAGATACATCTGATGAGTACGGCCGACGAAGGGATCCCGGAGGAGATCGGCCGCGACCGGCTTTACGGTCTGGCCTGGAACCCTCTGACGCTCATCGATGTCTTGAAGAACATCGATGGGGCATCGACTGCCCGCCGCGTCGGAACCGATGCAATCACACCGACCTTCGCCAAGCTGCTACCGATGGCGTTTCCGAGCGCAGAACTCGTCGACGGCGAAGTGGTGATGCGGACGGCACGGCGGATCAAGACGCCCGACGAACTGGCGGCGATGAACACCGCGCTGCGGGTTGCCGAAGCGGGGGTTAGCGCTGCCGTCGCGGAGTTGCGGCCCGGTCTTTCGGAGCAGACGTTGGCGGGCGCAGTACTCGAGGCGATGGCCGCGGGCGGAGTGAGCACACCGGCTACTCAGGACGCCGCATGGGTGACGTCGCGGGAACATCCGTGGCGGCGGGCAGCCGGCGACGGCCAGGCGGACTCGGGTGATCTGGTTGTCTTCGCTGCCGGAGCCTTGGCAAACGGATACGTCGGCGAGGTGGGCCGAACCTGGCCGGTCGGTGACACCGACAACGGCTCAACTCGCAAGCTCTACCAGCGCTCGAAGGAGCTGTGGGACAGGCTGATTACTGCCTGTCGTCCCGGCGCGCAAGCCATAAATCTGCTCGCGGCTTACGACGTAGCCGGCGAGCCACTGCCACCGATGGCCGTCGCGCACGGGCTTGGGCTGGGCTTCGATCCGCCGGTGATTTCCCGGCAGCTTCCGGCTACCGCCGAGCGCGAACATCTGGATCCGGGAATGGTGTTGGCGCTCACCGGCTATGTGTGGCAGGAAGGTGTGGGCGCGGTACTGCGCCGCGACACGGTCGTCATCACCGACAGCGGGCCCGAGGTTATGACCGCCACCCCGTCGTGGCCATAGTCAGCGAGTTCGCCCGAGTGCGGCGTCGAGAAGGTCGCCGAAATACCGGGTTTCCCAAAGGTTCAACGCATTGGTGAGCATTTGCAACGGCGCGCGGATACTCTCGTCATCTTTGATGCAGGCATCGTCGCGGCTGAGCGAGCTAGCGGAATCGCCGAACCGCGAACGGATCAAGGCGGGTACGTCGAGCAGCCACGCGACCGCCATGATTCCGACATAAAGCATCAGCTGGTCGTGCAATTCGCCGACGTTGAGATCTGGTCCGCCGCCGCGGCGTATCTCTGAGACGAAGAGACCTAGCAAGTCGTCGAGATGGTGGTCCCACATGTCGGTTTCGGCACCCGACATCGCTCCCCACAGCGCCATGGCGATATTCATCTGGCCGACGCAGCCCCAGTCCAGCAGACCGCAGTGCAGGACGTCGTCGGCGCCGCGCCAGAACCACGCGTTGTCGACGTTGGCGTTCCAGTGGCACAGCGCGAGATAGTCGCGCTGGCCGGCCAGATAACTCCAGGCCGCAGGCTCGTGCCGCAGGAATCGAGGT
>Ga0335075_10010325_pt1 | contig 14187 bp, 14 predicted proteins | sample Lox_Sample_24_FD_206723 | JGI IMG/M metagenome (GOLD analysis project Ga0335075, IMG submission 206723) | Soil microbial communities from Loxahatchee National Wildlife Refuge, Florida, United States - Lox_Sample_2.4 | ecosystem: Environmental > Terrestrial > Soil > Wetlands | place: USA...
CCCATCAACCGCGTCGCCGAATTGACGCCCACAGCCTGGAAAGCGGCCCGCCAAAAAACATCCTGACATTCCCGCAGTTTAACCGCCCCTTCAACCATTGCCATACGGGGTTAGTAACACGGATACACTCAAATAGCATTTCTCCAAATTGTGATTCCACTTGCAGATAGGGCAACCGATGTCGGTTTTGGCGATACGGCGTGGAGAAAACAATCTCGGCCCTCTCGCCTCTTCCGAAGCTCTAATCCAATGCGCTATCGTGACCTGCAAGTTTTCCAACAGAGATTGATAAAGAATCTTCAAGCCTCCTGACGCAGATAAAAAGTAAGTTGCCCGCCAGGCGTGCCAATTGCAAAGGCCCCCTGATTCAATAAGTTCTTTTTGAATATCCTCGTCCGCAATCCCTTCGTAGAACAAAGAATTTAGGGTATATTCGCTGTCAGCAATAACCGCATTGCACAAAAAACATCCTTCTTGTTTCATTGCTTTTAGCAGATTAGGCAAACAAAAGCCCTTGTTTGGGATGTCGTCCAATTGTCGCCAAATGATGCTGCTATTGATTTTCAAGATGTCCTCGCTTGTGATAGGCCATACCGGAGGATTCATAATTCCTGATCGAGAAAACGAATACGTTTGCTCATGTCAGTGTTCAGTGAATGATACGGTTGAAGCAGATTGCCCGATGTGAATAACGTTTTTCGTATACTTTCTGTGTCATCCGCGCCAATAGCGTCGTTGAAAATCCGAATGAGATAGTCAATACCGGTGTGTGAGAGTTTCATTTGGTGCTGGTCATAAAACGACGGGTGCAGACGGCGGGCATGAATATGGCCCCAAAGGTCCCGAAAGCCGTTGCCTTCAAAATGATCCACGTAAAATCCTTTTTGGTGATTCCACTGAAGAGTTGCCACATCGTTGTTACGGCCTTCAACCAGAAGGTCAACGGCTTTGCTGCCCAACAACCCCGCATAAAACCTGTCAAATTGCAATGGCCGGCCACCTCGTTGACTGTGCCCAACCTTGCGGGTGAAAATGACTTCGCGGGCCGTCTCGCCCCGGCGCAGGTCTCTAAAATATTTATCGCCGATGCGTTCGATGAGAACCCGACGCAAGGCTTCTGCCGCGCCGCTTAATATGATATTGCCCGAGGGGTCAGTAGACGCTTTCTCCACCCCAAGCTCATTACCTTGTTTATCCACAATCCCTTCGCCACAAACAATGACAACGTTTTTTTGTAATTCATAAAATTGCTTGATGCGTTCAACCAGTAAATCAACGTCCACCGCGGATTCCGGCACCAGTATAACGTCAGGCTGGCCATATGCAGTTCCAAGCGCAATGAAGCCCGAATGCCTCCCCATGACTTCAATAATTGCTATCCGACGGTGGCTTTCCGCCGTCGTGCGGACGCGCTGAATACCGCCCGCCGAAACAAATACCGCCGTTGCAAAGCCAGGCGTCACATAGTTGATCATCTGTTCCGGGTCAAATTGTGTTTCAGCAGGGATTCGATGATAAATATGGCCAGAACCTTTTTCTCCAGGCTTGCGTTGCCATTCCTCCGGCTCGATTCGGTAGTTGAGGCCCAGATCGTTATCTATGGTTTTGGGCGCAAGAACCACGGGTAAGAATTCCGACAGCGGTTGCATCCCATTGAGCGTGCCATCCCCACCCACACAAATCAGACCTTCAATTTTTAACCGTCGTAGCCGCCCGCAGATGTCTTTAATTTTCTCATGCTCTTCGGGATTTATATAATCGCGCGAAGCGCCGATAATTGTGCCGCCAACAGTCGGGTCCAGTTCAGGAATTGCCTGAAAGAGCGGATTCAAACGGACATGAGGGACTCGCGAGTTGAATAAGCTATTAAAACCCTTGATCAGTCCAATAATTTCGACTTTCAATTCGTTTGCGCGAACCACCGCCCCATGAATTGTGGCATTGATCGCCGGGGTATCCCCGCCAGCCGTCAATATTCCAATACGTTTCATGCTAACAATCCTCACTCTTGGGCGCGCGCACCCTTCAACTCAGATTCGGCCTTAAGCCAGTCGTCTAAGTCCTGTCCATGACCACCGCCTCGTGCTATAAAGATTTCATGAGCGCGTTGGCGAATTTCATCCGGGTTAGGAGGTAACGTAGGCGTTTTAATGGTAGGAACACTCTTGTATTGCTCGGTCATCTTAGGTTTGATTGTTTTTCTGTTCATAATGACGCATTGCTGGTTTTATCGGGAAAACGAATGCTCGTTTGTTGTTGTTCTTTGATCTGCTTCATAAAGGATTCCACTTCGCATTCTTTTTCGCGCGCGAACTCTATCGCGAGCGTTCGGCCACCATGTCGGGTACGGATTTCGACTTTAAGCTTTTCCGATTGGCTTGCCGGTTCGAAGCGAAACTCTTGGAGTCGTGAGAGCGCAAAATAGGTAATAACATGACCAACCCAGCCAACATTTCCCTTGTATGACGATCTCCATATTTTTTCTTCCGAAATGCAAACAAGTTCCCGTTCCGTCAAAACCAGAATCGTTTCGGGCGACAGTTCATATTGGAACCAGCACGCCCGCCCGCCAAAAATGGAGAGCCAATACACAGTGTCCATCACCCGCTCCAGTGAAGGCTTAAGTTTGAAGACATCACCCTGAGATTTAGCTGGTAATGAATTTTCCAAAAGTTTTGTCTGGTCTTCAGCGGCCAAAACATTAGCGCCAACACCCTCCACACCGTCTAACAAAAGGCGGATTACTTCCTGGTAAAAGTTGAGTGTTACCATGTTGAAAGCAATAGAAACGCATTGGGTTCCATCCTCAGTCTTAAAATCAATTTTTAGGATTCCCAAGAGCAGCACCACCGTCAGTTCAAGCAGTAAGGTGTCTGCAAAATTGCAACGTACTGACGTTACGAATTCATCTTCCTCACCACTGACGGAAATCCACCCATTATTCGTTACTGCCAATAATGTCGCCGGCGAATTCATGCCCAACGTTTTGTTTGCCGGGCCAAAGACCAATAAACGAATAGTATCGTCAGGTTGAAGAGTATTGAGGAATGCTGCACGGTGCGATTCGGGGGCATCGTCTATTGTTTCCAATTTACTGGCGAATTTATCCCAAATTGTTCGTTTCATATTTTCTGTTCCTTGACGTAATTCATGTTGGAAACTTTTCGTTTTTTGAATTTTGCTGTCCTTCGATAATGCGATAGGTCCCTGTGGCTGGTTTTCCCGTGCGCAGACTATCCGCCAATTCCTGTTTGATTTGTTTATCTAAATTTAGTGGGTCGTATGCTTTTACTGTTTCCTCAACATCGTAAGCGAGCCGTCGGAATATGACTTCGGCATCTTGCCAAATTGCATACGCTGCACGCGGGTCACCGTCTGTGGGAAAGCCCACGCTGCCGGGATTAACAACAATCGTACCGTAGAATTTTGTTTTCGTAGGCAAATGCAAATTACTGATGAAGACAAAATCTGGATGGCCCAACAGGACAAACAGCCAATCTGGATGGCCCAGCAAAATCATGTCGGATTCCATTCGCGATAGGTCCGAATATTGCCATGCCGGGTCGTCTCGCTCGGTAAAGCAGCAACTCGCCGGACGCTCAGAAACTGTGTGGCAGGCAATACAAAAGGTTTTGTTCCATTGAAATTGTTGGAAAGGTTTGAGGTCGCCAAGAAAATGCTTCATTTCCAAAGTGAGCAGGAAATCTGTAGCTGATTGCATCGCCCGGGCCATTGCCTGGCAAACGGGGTCGCCACGTTGTGGCACTCCCAATCCAAAAGCCCGGTCATGATTGCCTTGAATAATGCGGCTCGATGGATTCAATTCCATCGCCCATTCCACACATTCCCTGGGCTGCGGCCCGTAATTGACCAGATCCCCAAGACATAAGATTTCGTCAGCATCCGGCTCAGCAGCCAGCACTGCTTGCAAAGCCGGCCAATTACCGTGGATGTCGGAAAGAATCAAAATTTTCATCTTTTGCTCCTTTCAAAATCCAATATGGTGAGGAATTGTTTCATAGCATTGGGTCGGGTTATGTCGCGTTCAATTTCTCGACAAGCATCAGGAACCGGGAGAGCGCATAGTCCAAAACCACAATCGTGACGATGGAAAAGACGACTGCCCGCGTAGCCGAACGGCCAATTCCTTGAGGGCCGCCCTTGGTCACAAATCCTTGATGACAACTGATCGCGCCGATAAAAATTGCGAAGTCAAAAGTTTTAAAAAGCCCGTGCAGAAGGTCGCGCATTTTTACCACTTCGCGCAGTTGTTGGAAAAAAGCTTGCGGTGCCACTTCAATGTCATGATTCACCGAAGCGATCACTGCGCCGCCAAGCCAGCCCGCCAGGACCGCGAGTAGCACGAGCATGGGCAATGCAGCAGCAATGGCAACCATCCGTGGCAGGACCAAATAATGAATCGGGTCAATATTCATTGAACGCAGAGCAGCCACTTCTTCGAAGACTTGCATTGAGCCGATTTCACTCGCCATCGCCGACCCGATGCGTCCAGCGATCAAAATGGACATCATAACCGGGGCCAATTCGCGAACCATCGAATAGCCCACGATGCCACCAACGTAATTGACCAGTCCACGGTTAGACAAAACCGGTCCTGTCTGTAATGTCAGAACCCCGCCGATGAAAAACGAGAGAATGCAGACCGTCAACAAGCTCGCGTTTCCAATCTCATAAAATTGCCGATAAATCTTTTCTCGATGACGAAATACTAACGGGAGCGAACGTCCTGTTTGCCATAACAGTTCCACCATTTCGCCAATGCCCTGGAAGATACCCTTTATCATGGCGCTCCTCTCTGCGGCCTGTCACATGCACAGCGAATGACCGTATAAAAGACGTTTTGCTTTGATTTCATCAAAATTCCTCTTCCTTTTAACCCTGTGTTTTTTTTATGGCGGGAAATGAATTGCCTCCGGTTCGTATGATTTTGCACAAATCCTCCTCTATTTCAGGGGTTAATCCTAATCCGGCAAATGCCCGAATGGTCTCTTCGATGTCATAAGTCACGCGACGCAACGTGACCTGCCCATCTTCCCAAACGGCGTAAGCCGCTCGCGGATCACCATCACTGGGCAGACCGACACTCCCTGGATTGACAACCAGGGTGCGGTTGATTTCTTTTTTCATTGGTAAATGGGTGTGGCCGCAAAAGAGAAAATCAGGATTCCGTGCGAGTTCGACTTCCTGTTCCCAAAGTGCCGGAACCGCATCCGGCGGCAAGAAACCATACAATCTGTCCTTGGGGGTTGCATGACAGGCAAAGCAACTAGCCCCGCCCAAAAGAAAGTATGCGCTGGGATTGAGGTCGGCTAAAAAGTTTTTGGATTCCGGGGTGAGTAATTGTTCCGTGAACCTTTGCGTTGCGGCCGCCAATTTTGTGAAAAAAAATGAGCAGTGCGGATCTGTGTCCATTCCCACGGCATGGTCATGATTGCCCTTTACAAGAATCCCCGACGAAGGAAATTCCTTCGCCCACCCAACACATTCGCGCGGTTCAGGCCCATAATTGACCAAATCACCGAGGCAAACCGTTGCGTCTATGTTGGGCTCTGCATAAAGCACAGCCTGAAGCGCCGCCCAGTTGCCATGAATGTCAGATACGATGAGAATTTTCATAACTCGCTACCTTCCCAATTGCATTGGCTCGGTAGGAGTTATTAGCCATGAGGCGGTTTCCTGCGACTACGCAGCGGGCAAACTCCATTGCCGGTTTTGATTTAAAATTATTTGTGGAAATTGGAACAAGAAATTCATCCGTAACAAAAAAAGAGAGCCGAAGGTCATTAAAAATTCTGAAATTAAAGGATGTCCCGGCAGCAAATTGGGTGACGTTGGCACCGGTTTGTTTTAGGGCTTCTTTTTTGAGGAGCAAACCGGCCCCGCAGAATATGGGCATCACATTCATAATTCACTACCAGGACAAAATCGTCTTTGTTTAGTAGGAATTATTAGCCAAAAGGCAGTTTCCCAAACTCTGGGAGGCAAATTCCATTGCCTGATTCAAGTGTAGTCCACCTGATATTGCTTTGCAAATAGCAAAATAGAACAGTTAAACTTATTTGACCGGTTTATTCACAGTATTAATGAATCCTTGCGACAAATTTTTCCACAGTTGAACGCTCATTAAAATGCCTTTAGCAAATACTTCGAGGTTAAACTTTTCGTTCGGCGAATGAGCATTATCGTCAGGGAGTGCAAGGCCAAGCAAAAGCGAGTCCGCGTCAAGAATGCGTTTAAATTCATTGACAATCGGTATTGAACCACCTTCGCGCACGAGCAACGGTTCGTGGCCGAACACCGTTCGCAGCACATCCAACGCGACTCGAATTTTTGCGCTTTCAGGTGAGAGCAAATACGGTTCGCCCCCGCCATGTTCCGTAATGATTTTCATTCGCACCGTTGGCGGACAGATTTTCTTCAAGTAAGCGACGGTTAGCGCCAATATTTTCTTCGGTTTTTGGTGGGGTACGAGGCGCATCGTCAATTTGGCCCGTGCCCATGAAGGGATGATCGTTTTGCCGCCGTCTCCCTGGTAGCCGCTCGTCAGCCCGTTGATTTCTAAAGTTGGCCTTGCGCTGCATTGCTCTATTGGCGTGAAACCAACTTCGCCAAACAATTCCGGCACACCCAATGATCTTTTATATTCGATTGGATTAAACGGATGTAATTCAAACGCTGCCCGCTCGAATGGAGACAATTCAAGCACATCATCGTAAAAACCTGGAATCGTAATCCTACCTTGTTCATTCCTCAGCCGGGACAAAAGCCGGCACAGAGCCATTGCAGGGTTTTCAATTGAACCGCCAAACATCCCTGAATGCACATCGTGTGAAGGCCCATGTAAGACAACTTCGAGTCCACAAACGCCGCGCAATCCATACGACAACGCCGGATATTTAAGGCCGTAAAGTGTGGTATCGGAAATCACAATTCCGTCACAGCACAAATGGGCACGATGCTTTTTCAAAAACGCTGGCATACTTGGACTCCCAATTTCTTCTTCACCCTCAATCAGGAAAGTTATGTTGCACGGCAATTCCGTGCCGGTCTTCAAATACGCCTCGATGGCTTTAAGATGTGCGAAATGCTGTCCCTTATTATCTGACGCGCCGCGCGCGAATAAGGAGTGTCCGATAAGACGCGGCTGAAAAGGCTTTGTTTTCCAAAGCTCTAAGGGTTCCGGCGGTTGCACGTCATAATGACCGTAAACAAGAAAATGGGGCTTATGCTCAGACCTTTTTCGTGGCGTCCGCGCCATCACAATTGGATTTCCTTCGGTTTTACAAAGTTCGGCTTCCAGCCCAATTTCCCGGCAATGCTCTAACAACCACCGGGCGCAACGCTTCAAGCCGTCTTTATTTCCGTCCGCCGAAATACTAGGGAAACGGAGATATTCGCATAAATCCACGACGAAGCGCCTCTGGTTTCTACTCAGATAATGTTTAACTTGGTTCATAGCCAATCTCCACTTCTTCGTTTCGATTATCTGAGCCCTTACCCTCCTGTTGTTTCAGCACTTTTTCCATGAACGATGTGACTTCCTTTTTTTGTTCGCGGGGAAATTCAATTTTAAGCTTCTCCCCTCCATTGGGCGTTTGGACCATAACGTCAATCGTATCCAAGGTTTCGTGGTCATTTAGTTCAAAAGAAGCGATGCGCGAAAGCGGACAGTGAGTGGCGATACACCCGTATTTATCAGCCCGTTCGTTCTGCCCCCAGGACCGGGTTTTTTCATCCGAAACAAAAAGTAGTTCCCGATCCGTAAGCACCAATACAGCTTCAGGCGTTAGTTCATGCCGAAACATTTTTAGCTTACGACCGAAAACCGCCGGCCAATGGATAAAGCCAAGCGCCCGCTGTCCCATGGGAATGAATTCAACAATCGCATTGTAAAATTTCATGGGAAGCGGCTCCAAAACAGAATTAAAATCCTTACTGGTTTGCGGAGTGATTTCTGAGACCTGGTCCATGCCGTCCAGAAGCATCTGAGCGGCTTCCTGATACAGCCCTTCCATTACGGTATTGAAAGGTATCGCGACTGTTTGCGCCCGGCCTTCTGCAACGAAATCAATTTTTAGCATCCCATGTAGCAGAATATGCGTCACTTCGACCAATAGAGTATCCGAGAAGTTACAACGATAAACGTCTACCGGATGTTCGTCTGACCCAGTTACGAGAATCCACTCGTGCGCTAGAATCGCCAACAAGGTAGAAGGCATCGCTTTTTTCAAAGCTTTGTAGGCTGGTCCAAAAATGAGTAGTCGAATTTCATCGATCGGCTTGAGGGCGGCGAGCACGGCACTGCCTAGTGGCTCAGGTGCGTCCTGCACCGTTTCCAATCTGCTGGCGAACCTATCCCAAAGGTCATATTTCATATTTCTGCCTCCTTGCTCATAGGCATACAATTGCCTCTCGTTCCCACCAAATGCACGATAGTGCGTAAGTAGGCGTCGTCTTCATCGCAATTGTTCAAACCACGGCGGAATGCCCCCGTTTTAAGGCTGAAACTTTGCATATCCTCAGCCAACTCTTCAAAACAAACAGAGGCGTGCCTTAATATAAACTGAGCAGACTCATTGCTTAAGAACGGCAGCCACAAATCCAGATGCCGCAGGCAAACGCCCTGCGAAGAAACGTAAACAGAACGGCCATTTTGCTGCTCAATAAATTCAGCAAGCTTTTGCAAATAGTCTTGTTCTGCGTTATGCAGCAACCGGCAGACACGGCAAAATTTCGGTCTGAAAGCCACCTCTCGCTTACTTTGTCCATTCGCAAAAGCGCGCCTTCTCTCCGCAAGAATTTTGGAAAGGTGCTCGGCCAAATCCACAAGTCCGATGGATGCTCCAAGGGGTGATGAAACCGCCTCCAACTGCCAGGTATGCAGTGGGCAAAAGCCCAATTCTTCCGCGAATGACTGTCGTGTCGCTCGATTTCGAATGATGTCCCATTGAAAATTTGCCAGGAAATGAAAGGCCACATGGCTCAAATAATTGCAAACCGGACAATTTCGTGTCTTCAAATCAGCGACAAAATTGATTCTTATCGGTTCTGAGTTCTTTGCACTCGCGGAAGCAGAGTGCTGCGGCAATTGAACCGCAAAGGTGCTTCTATCAACGGTCCCATTCACGGGAAGCGGTTGGGACGGAAAAATGTCTGCCCACAAGCCAAGCAATTGACGACGGATGGCATCAATTGCTAGGAAATTGGCCGTCGTATCTTCAGCAAGTTTGCCATCTCGAAGCGATGCCGTGACGCGCAGGCTGATTTCACTGGCGTGTTTTTCGACATTATCTGCCAAAGCATCCAAGGCTTTTAGAACATTATCGGCGGCATACACGATTACCGCTTCACGCCATTTATTTTCCATCTGCTGGCGCTCATTCTGTAAGTGCTTCGTTAGCCACTTTCGAGTAAGGAATACTGGGAGAATGGCTGGCCACGCCGGAAGATGAACATGGCGGCGCAAATTTAATATAAATTGTGTTTCAAATTTTACCTTCAAACTCCACGGTGGAAGCATTTCCCTCCCATTTAGAACGGCATGATGTAAGCCAAACACCTTTGCAGCAACCGCTGGCAAGTTGGCCAAGTTCATTTGAATACGTTGCCATTCGGCGCGGGCAATTTCATCAGAAGCGAAGCTGAATCTTTCCACCTGTTGCGAAAGCCAGTTTACAACATCTTTGCCGGCATCATCCGAAGCAACATGGTCTGCCTTCTCCCAGGCTTTTTGCAGCGGACACCATGCCAATTGAGCGAGGAGGTGTCCGGCAGTTTTGGTAAAACTGTCAATTTCTGAATGAATGAACGCAAGCAATTCCGGCATCAGTGTGACTTGCACTTGTGAAAGAATTCGCTGGCGCAGCCGATCAAAAACCTGCCGTCGTTGAGTCTTTTGACTTTCCCACTGAGCCGCTACTATTCCCAATCGTTCAGATAAAATGTTTTCTGGAAGTTCGTTTGCATGGGCGACCAGGCCCACCTCAAATGATTCTTGTTCCAAGAGCCACAAAGAACGGCGAATAATAGCGCCGAGAAACAAGGACGCTTTCTCGGTGGACAAAAACCGGGCAAGTTCATTTTCCAAGTCGCTCAATCCGCTTTCCACACCAGCCGTCCAGTTACCGTCCACTTTTGATTCCAAGCCAAGCCGGGCAGAAACAGGAAAAATCTTGATGTTGTCCGTGGCCATTTGTTTGCAAATCGTGTCCCGGACAAAATCCAAAACCTGTTGACGTTCACGCGTACTAAGCAAATCGGTTTTGTTGACCACAAAGAAAATTTTATGAACGTGCTGGCGAATTTTTTCCAATAGCTCCAATTCAGCTCGACTGAACGGTGATTCTACACTGGTCACAAAGATGACTGCGTCACATTCCGGCAGGAATTTCAAGGTCGTCTTGGTATTGGCCTCAATAGCCGAACCAATCCCTGGTGTGTCCACGAATTCTAGGCCACGCCGTAAAAAGGGCAGCGGCGTTTCAATTGTCGCGGTCTTGATGTGTTTTCGATTGCTGGGGTTTCCCTCTTCAGTCACAAATTCCGGTAATTTGGTAACAGGAAATTCTTCCTGAAATGGCAGGTTATCATTTTCCCGGCGGATGAGTAGTCGTTCCTTTGGACCAAAGCGCAATATCGTGATGGCCGATGTCAGCGGCAGAACTCCGACTGGCAATACTTCGTGGCCGATGATGGCATTCATTAGTGAGCTTTTGCCTCGCTTAAACTGGCCAAGCACAGCAAGGGTAAAACGATCTTCCGCCAATTTAGTCATCAATTCCTGACATTGCTCCGACCGCGTTTCATTTCCGCCCCGATTAAAAATTTCACACAACGAACGCAATTGCGCTGCCAGAGCAAATTTATTCTTGGTATAAAGTCTCAGCGGTTCTGACTCAGAAACAGGATGGCCATTTCCTGAAACCGGATTGGGGGATGATTGTTCTGGAATCTCATTCATGATTCGCGTTCGTTATTTCGGCCCCGTCTGCTGGCGAATACAAAAAGCAACCGCAAAAAGGACAAGTGAAGACACTTTCTCGTTCAGTTTCCAATGTGCGTCGAAAGCGAAGCGCGTCACTTGGAGTCAATTTGAGATGGCAATTCCCGCACGCGCCGGAATCAGACATTTGCACGACGGAGAACCGGCGGCGTTCAGCCAGATGATCGAAACGCCGTAGTATATTTTCCGGCAGCTTCGCTCGCAGTTGTTCGATCCGCCCATGCTCAATTGTTGCGCGGCCATTTTCTTCGTAATGGTGCGTTGCTTCTTGAAGTTCAATCAGAGCTTTCAATGTCGTGTTCATAATTATTGTTCGAGCATGTACGAAAATTAGCCGGACCTCGCATTGTGAAGATTTCGCAATTCCCTTTCCAATCGTTCGGGCGTCTTCGCCAATTCCTCCTCTAAAAGTTCGAAAAATAACACTGTTTGCTCACTCGGAATCATCTCCAGAGCGCGTTCCAACCATGATCTCGTAAGTGGCCCAATGTCTGTTTGCAGACGCGCGCGCACCTTCTCCGCCAAATGTTCGCGCATTGGTATGTCATTACGCATAAGCCTTTTCTTTTCTGTCAGCCGCGTGAGAGTGGATTCGATTGTTCACATTTAATTAACTTTGCAATTCGAAAACGGGCATATCGCACGCGCAGCGGATGCCGGTAAAATCCATGTTTGTAAACGCGGGTGTGCTGTGTTGCCGCATTGCACAACGGAATTTTAATTTGTGCCATTGCACGCATGTCCCGCCACGAAGAACGCGTTCATCGCCCGAAGGCGGTGGGCGTCGGTTACCTAGAGCGTGTTCGGTATAGGCTTCGGGCTGATACCAATCCTCACACCATTCCGCAACATTGCCTGCCATCTGATAAAAGCCGTAGGGCGACCGTCCCTGTGGATAGGCATCCACCGTGGCAGTTGGCTCGTTCCCGACGCGATTCCCGCGATGCCACTGTAAAGCATCAGCATTCCATTGATTGCCCCAGGGGAATAACCGGGCGTCCGTTCCTCGTGCAGCTTTTTCCCATTCGATTTCAGTGGGCAAACGTAATCTCGCCCAACGACAATAAGCTTGTGCGCCAAACCAAGTCACATGTACCACAGGATGCCGTTCAAATCTCGCATCAACGTGATAGGTCCCATTTTGAGCGTCAGGCTTAATAATGTGTGCTGCCGAATAAACCCACAGGTCGAACAGAGCAGCACTAGGCTTCATTTCTGAGAGAAATCGGGCAAACTGTTCATTTGTCACCGCGAAAATACTCATATAGAAAGAAGGCACGAACAGGTTAAATTGCGGAGTTTCATGCAACTCAAAAGTTGCTCCATCTTCATCCATTTTGCGGGCGCTTTCGATGTCTTCAGGCGTCGAGCCCATTGTGAAGTCACCCGCTAGGACAAGTTGCATCATTGAACCGTCCGCCGGATTGATAAATCGCTCCGGCCATAATCCGCGATCCAAATCTGGTCTCTCAAGGGGATTCGTTCGGTGTTTCATATTCTCTCAGCGCTCCTTTCTTAACGCCGATGTCGGTGCTTGATAAGAACGGGGGGAGAGAAACTCTTTCCTTTGAAGAATTGCTCCGCGACTTTCCGACACCATGATTGGTTTCATAATTCACTACACGACAATCGTTGTCTTTTCGTAGGAATTATTAGCCGCGAGGCACTTCCCTCCGATGGCTTCGGAGGAGGCAAATTCCATTGCCACTTCAATTCTACAATCACTTTTATCGCAAATCAAGCCGTACCGTGCACGAATTTTGATTTTCGCGGATTGCTTCTTTGATCACGCACATTAAATCAACATAGGTTTCGACAGCTCTAAATTGTGGGAATTGTTTTCTTAAAGTGTCAGGGGCATTGAAAAAGATGCCTGTGTTAGCGGCGAGCAGCATGGCGATGTCATTATGTGAGTCGCCAACAGCCACTACGGAATAATTCATTTTCCAGAATGCCATAACCGCTTCTCTTTTGTGTTCAGGAATACGCAGGCGATAATCAACAATATGACCATCTTGGATTGTGAGCCGATGACAGAGCAGCGTCGGCCAACCGAGTTGGCGCAACAACGACGCGGCAAATTCTTCGAACGTGCCCGACAAAATGATGACCGGTGCGAGCGACCGGAGTTCGTCGAGAAATTTCCTGGCCCCATCCAACGGACGAAGTGAGGAAATAACACGGTGAATATCCGGGAATTTCAAACCGTGTCGTCTTAAGGCCGCCAAACGCCCCTGCATGAGTTTGTCATAATCCGCTTCGTCGCGCGTGGTTCGGCGCAACTCTTCAATGCCGGTTTTTTCGGCGACGGCAATCCAAATTTCAGGCGTCAACACGCCTTCCAAATCCAGGGCCACAATTGACTGTTTCATAGGAAATCTGATTTGTTCGACTAATGAGTGGAATATCACAGGCACAACGAATGCCGGTGTAATGAATGTTTACCATTGCCGCGTCATTGCCACGCCGATGAGCACAGCGGAAACGAATTTTCTGCCAGCCAACGCATGTGCCACCGCGCACGACGCGCATTGCACCATTCGGCGGTGTCAGCAGGTCTCCAGTGGCGTAACGACGATAAATATCCCACTGATACGATTCGGCACACCATTCATCCACATTGCCGGCCATTTGAAGAATTCCGTAGGGCGAGCGGCCCTCTGGATAAGCATCCACTAGGGCGGTTGTTGCGCCGCTTCGCGCGGTATTGTGCCATCGCAAAAAATCATCGTGCCATTCGTTACCCCACGGATAGAGCCGGCCATCTTCACCGCGAGCGGCCTTCTCCCATTCCAACTCGGTCGGAAGTCGCAATCCTGCCCAACGGCAATAGGCGTCAGCACCAAACCAAGAAACATGAACTACCGGGCGGTTTTCAAACCCGCTGATAGCGCGGTAAAAATCATTTTTGTTGGCCGCAATGCGAATTTGTTCGAGTGATGGTGCCAAAAGTTTAAGTTGTTCGATAGGCGGCCTTTCGGCATTAAGAAATCTAGCGAACTGTTCGTTGGTGACTGCGCATTCGCTCATATAATAATTTGGCAAACACGGATAGAACTGCGGCAGTTCATCCAACAAGGAAAACTCCTCACCGCCAATGTCCAAATGGCGAGCCTCCTCAATTTGTTCGGGCGTAGAACCCATGATGAACTGGCCGGCGGGAA
>Ga0335075_10010326_pt1 | contig 14186 bp, 13 predicted proteins | sample Lox_Sample_24_FD_206723 | JGI IMG/M metagenome (GOLD analysis project Ga0335075, IMG submission 206723) | Soil microbial communities from Loxahatchee National Wildlife Refuge, Florida, United States - Lox_Sample_2.4 | ecosystem: Environmental > Terrestrial > Soil > Wetlands | place: USA...
GTTGTGTCGGCGAATCGGGCGTGCGCAGCTCCGGGTGCTGCTCCTCGACCGCGGCCAGCTTGCCGAGCAGCTTGTCGAAGTCGGCATCGGAGATGATCGGCGCGTCGCGCACGTAGTAGCGGAACTGGTGTTCGCGCACCTCGTCGGCCAGTTCCCGCCACAGGCGGCGGACCTCCGCAGGGACGGGGTCGGCGTCGGGCGAACTCACCCTGGCAGGCTATCGAAGTGGGCCGACACGGGCCCCGGCGCGCTCATCCGCCGATGGCGTCCGGGTCCTGGGCGAACGCGTCGGCGGCCCCGCGGGCGAGCTCGATCGCGGTGCGGGCCCACTGCGGGGTCGCGCCGGCCAGGCCACACGCCGGGGTGACGCCGATGCGATCGCGCAGCGCGGAACGGCCGAATCCGAGCCGATCGGTCACCGCGACCACCGCGGCGGCCATCTCCTCCACCGAGGGCCTCTTGTCCGGGGGTCTGGTGGGGACCACGCCGAGCATGACGGCGCGGCCCGATTCGACGAACCCGGCGATGCCGTCCAGGTCCGCCGCCCGCAGCGTGCCGACATCCACCGATACCGCGCTAATGGTGCTGCGCTGCAACAGATTCCATGGCAGGTCCGGGGCGCAGCTGTGCAGCAGCACGTCGGGGCCCGCCGTCGCGACGCACGTGTCGAGCAGCGCGACGGCCACCGCGTCGTCCAGCGCGCGAACCGGGCTCAGCGCGGTCACCCCGGTCAGCCGTCCGGCCAATGCCGTCGGCAGCGACGGCTCGTCGAACTGCACCACCACCGGTGTCTGCAGGCGGCGGGCCAGCGCCGCGCGGTGTGCGGCAACGCCTTCGGCCAGCGAGGCCGCCAGGTCGCGCCGGGCGCCGGGGTCGGTGATCGCCCGGTGGCCGTTGGCCAGCTCGAGCTCGGCGGCCAGGGTAATGGGCCCAGGGGCCTGCACTTTCACCACGCGCCCGGCACCGCGCAGGCCGGCCGTCTCCCAGGCCTCTTCGAGCGCGTCCATGTCCTCGTCCAGCAGGCTGACCGCGCGGCGCGTCACCGCGCCGGGCCGGGCGGCGATGCGGTAACCGCGCGGCACGGTGTCGAGGGCAACGTCGATCAGCAGCCCGCCGGCCCGGCCCACCGTGTCGGCGCCCACTCCCCTGGCGGGTAATTCGACGATGTGGGCCAACGCGCCCGCCAGCTCTCCGACGACAACCTCGGCGGCGGTTCGCGCGGCGGTGCCGGGCCACGACCCGACGCCGCTGGCCTTCGCGAAAACAGGGGCGAAATCACTCACCCGGCAACCGTATTCGACGTCGCGTCGAACGCGTACCACTAGGGGTGCCTGGCGTGGGTCGCGCGGGTAGGTTCAACCCGAGAAGGGTGCAAGACGATGTGGCGCATGGCGGGACTGACGCGGCCGCTGCTGGTGTGTGGCGCGGTGGTGCTGGCGGCCGCGTGCACCCGCGTGGTCGACGGCGCGGCCGTGCCGGGATTCGGCGCCGCCCGCCGGGCCGTGCAGGGCGTGAATGTCGATGCGATCCTGCTGGATCAGTCGCGGATGCGCGCGATCACCGGCGCCGGGGAGCACCTGACGATCATCCCCTCGATGGACGGCACCTACCCCGTGGACATCGACGCCCTCGCCGACACCGCGCCGAAAGCGTGCCGGTTCATCTACGCCGAGACCGCGACGTTCGGGCCCGACATCGAGGAATTCCACAAGACGACCTTCCAGGACCCACCCGACGGGGCGCTGATCTCCGAGGGCGCCGCGGCCTACCGCGACGCCGACACCGCCCGGCGCGCCTTCGGCGCCCTGGTGAGCACCGTCGGGGACTGCGCGGTCAGCTCGGCCGGCGACCTCTTCGTCGGCGGCTGGGAGGCCGACGCCAACTCGCTGCGGCTGCGGCCCGGCGGCTGCGGCCGCGAGTATCGGGTGTTGTCGGTGGCCTTGCTGGAGGTCACCTTCTGCGGCTTCCCGCAATCGGTGCCCGACATCGTGATGACCAACATCGCCGCCAACGTGCCGAATTAGCCTCCGCGGTCACCAGTGTGAGGCCGTCTCCAGGCGGAAGTTGGCGTGGCCGCTTTGGACCCACATCACGATGTGCAACACGGTGAAGGCCACCGACACGGCCAGCGCCGCGAGCGCCAGCCCGAAACCCTGGTGTCCGCGCCGCCTGATCTGGCGCAGCCCGACGACGGCGATGATGCCGCTCAGGATCGGGCTGCCGAACATGCCCATCAGGCTGAGCACGAAAGCCGCGACGGCGAAGCCGTTCATCTGGCCGGAGGGCACCGCCCGCATCGCGACATCGTCGGTGGTGGTCATCTCGGTTGGTTCCTTCCGCTTCATCGCCTGCCCTCCGGCCGGCCTTTCGCCGTCGAGAACAGAGTCGGGCAGGGCCCTTGGCGGATTCTGGAAGGATTCTTGGAACGACGCCGAGCACGCGGCGCAGGTCAGCGCGAGGCGGCGGCGATGGTGGCGCTGCCCAGCACCTCGTCGCCATCGAGGTCCGGGCGGTACAGCACCAGCGTCTGGCCCCGCGCCACGCCGCGCAGCGGGACACGCAACCGCACCACCAGCTCGTCGCCGACCAGCTCGGCAACCGCACCCGCGACTTCACCGTGCGCGCGCACCTGAACCGCGCAATCGATCCGGCCCGACGGCGCGGCTCCGGCGGTGAAGACCGGGGCCCGCCCGACCAGGGCGCGCACGTCGAGGTCGGCGGCCTCACCCACCCGCACGGTCGCGGTGTCGGCGTCGATCGCGGTCACGTAGCGCGGGCGGCCGCTGGGTCCCGGCCCGGCGATGCCGAGGCCTTTGCGCTGGCCGATGGTGAAACCGTGCACCCCGTCGTGGGTGGCCAGCACCGCCCCGTCGGCGTCGACCACGCTGCCGCGGCGGACCCCGATGCGCTCACCCAGAAAGGCCCGGGTGTCCCCGGACGGGATGAAGCAGATGTCGTGGCTGTCCGGCTTGTCGGCGACCAGCAGGCCGCGACGGGCCGCCTCGGCGCGGATCGCCGGCTTGGGGGTGTCGCCGATCGGGAAGGCCGCGTGGCGCAACTGCTCGGCGGTCAGCACGGCCAGCACGTAGGACTGATCCTTGTCCCGGTCGACGGCGCGGCGCAGCCGCCCACCCGAGAGCCGCGCGTAGTGGCCGGTGGCCACCGTCTCGAAGCCCAGCGCGAGAGCTCTCGCGGAAAGGGCGGAGAACTTGATGCGCTGATTGCACCGCACGCACGGATTCGGGGTTTCCCCACGGGCATACGACGAGACGAAATCGTCGATCACGGCCGCTTGGAACTTCTCCGCGAAATCCCAAACATAGAACGGGATTTGAAGCACGTCGGCGACGCGGCGGGCATCCGAGGCGTCTTCCTTGGAGCAGCAGCCGCGGGCGCCGGTCCGCAACGTGCCGGGCGCGGCCGACAGGGCCAGGTGCACACCGACCACGTCGTGGCCGGCGTCGACCATGCGTGCGGCGGCCACCGACGAGTCGACGCCGCCGCTCATCGCGGCGAGGACTTTCACCTAGGCCCCCGCGGCGGCCAGGGCGGCGCGGCGGGCGCGATCGACCGCCCCGGGCAGCACCCGCAGCACCGCGTCGACGTCGGCGTCAACGCTGGTGTGGCCCAACGAAAGTCGCAGCGATCCGCGGGCGCTGGCCGCGTCGGCGCCCATCGCGATCAACACGTGCGAGGGCTGTGCGACGCCGGCCGTGCAGGCCGATCCGGTCGAGCATTCGATTCCGTTGGCGTCCAGCAGCATCAACAGCGAATCGCCCTCGCAGCCGCGGAAGGTGAAGTGCGCGTTGCCGGGAAGCCGCTGGGGGTCGCGGGCGCCGTTGAGGCTGACGTCGTCGACCCCGGCGAGCACGCCGTCGATCAGGCGATCACGCAGCGCCCGCAGCCGCGCACTGTGTGCGTCCAGCCCGTCGACCGCGATGCGGGCCGCCGCCGCCATTCCGACGGCGCCGGCGACATCGGGGGTGCCGGAGCGGATGTCGCGCTCCTGCCCCCCGCCGTGCGACAGCGGCACGCAGGCGACGTCGCGGCGCAGCAGCAACGCGCCCACCGCCGGTGGACCGCCGAACTTGTGCGCGGTCACGCTCATCGCCGAGAGCCCGCTGGCGGTGAAGTCGACGGGCAGCTGCCCCACCGCCTGCACCGCGTCGCTGTGCATCGGGACGCCGAATTCGGCGGCGACGGCGGCGAGTTCGGCGGCCGGCAGGACGGTGCCGACCTCGTTGTTGGCCCACATCGCCGAGACCAGCGCCACGTCGTCGTGGGTGTGCAGCACCTCACGCAGCGCGGCCGCCGACACCGAGCCGTCGGCGGCGGTGGGCAGCGAGGTCACCTGGGCGCCTTCGTGTTTGACGAGCCAGTTCACCGAGTCCAGCACGGCGTGGTGTTCCACCTCAGTGGTGACGATGCGCCGGTGGCGCGGGTCGGCGTCGCGGCGGGCCCAGTAGATGCCCTTGACGGCCAGGTTGTCGCTCTCGGTGCCGCCCGCGGTGAAGATCACTTCGGACGGGCGCGCACCCAGTTTGGCCGCGACCAGCTCGCGGGATTCCTCGATCCGGCGCCGCGCGGCCCGACCGCTGGTGTGCAGCGACGACGCGTTGCCCACGGTGCCCAGCATGGCCGTCATCGCCTCGACGGCGGCGGGGTGCATCGGGGTGGTAGCGGCGTGATCCAGGTAGACCATGACGCGCCCCACGATACCGGCTCGGCCCGGCGAGCCCGAACTTCCTCGGCGGGCCGGCCGGCTCAGGCCACCAGCATGTGCCCGGAACTTGGCTGCCGCTGCGAATGCCGTGGGGATCCCACGCCCACCGCGGCCTGGCAGCGGCGGGCCAGGGCCCGCCGATCGGTCCCGGGCAGCTGCAGGGATTCGACGTGCACGCGCGCCACCGTGCGGCGCACGGTGAGCACCCGGATGACCGCCTGCAGCAACGTGTCGTGGCCGACGAAGGCGGGGGCGGTCGACAGGCTGCCGTCGGTGTGGTGATACGTCAGCCGGAGTGGCTGTACCGGGCGGCCGGCGTCGATCGCGGCCTGAAACATCGCCGGGTAGAACTCGCCGGACGCCACACCGCACCAGGTGGTGCCCTCCGGGAAGCACACGACCGTGTGGCCGGCGCGCAGCCGGCTGGCCGCGGCATCCACCACCTCGGGCAGCTGCCGGAGGTTGGTCCGCTCGATCGGAATGATCTTCCCGATGCGCGCGATGATCCCGGTGACGAACCCGGCGAACATGTCGGCACGGGCGACGAACGACCCGGGCAACAGCGAACTGATGACGAAGATGTCAAGCCAGGACGTGTGGCCGCTGACGACCAAGACTCCGCGCAGGTTGCGGATCGGACTGCCCGTCACCGTGATCCGGACACCGAAGCAGAGGTGCATCAGCCGGCAATAGATCCGCTGTATCCGAATCTGGCCCGGCACCGGCAACCCCAACAGCGGAAATGTGGGTGCCACCAGCAACAATGCGATGACGCGAAGCGCCACCCGCGCCGCCACCCGCAGCCGCGACGACGCGGGCTCGCCGTGCAGGCTCACACAGCTGGCATCGCACGACGTGCGGGGCAGCCAGGCGTGTTCGGTGAGCACGGGCGCGGGCGCCGGGCTTTTCACTGGGCGCCACCGGCCATTTCGGTCGCGGCCGAAACCGACCGCAGTCGCTTCAGGTATCGGGTATCGGCCTGACGCTTGTCGAGCAATATGCAGAAATCGCCCACACCGAAATCCGGGTCGTGGGCGGGCTCGCCGCAGACCTGCGCTCCGAGCCTCAGGTAGCCGCGCATCAGCGCGGGTATGGTCGGGCGCGCCGGCGGGGCGATGTCGTCGAGGGCCACCCCGTCGACGCGCACCGGCCGTCGCGGGTGCACCCGCAGCTCCGGGGGCGCGGCGTGCCGGCGCATCACGAAGTCACGCACGCCGCGGACCTGGACGCCGGGCGCCTCGTCGCCCGATTCGCCGCTGATCGGGACCGACACGCACCCGGTCACGTAGTCGTAGTCGTAGCGGTCCAGGTAGGCCAGGATGCCCGCCCACATCAGCAGCACGACGGCGCCGCTGCGGTGGCCGTCGCGCACCACGGCGCGTCCCATCTCCACCAGCGACGGCCGCAGCGAGTCGAACGCGCGTACGTCGAACTCGGTCGCCGTGTACAGCCCCCCGGCGGCGACGGCACCCGACGGCGCCAGCATCCGGTAGCAGCCCACCAGCTCGCCGGTGCCGTCCTCGCGGACCAGCAGGTGGTCGCAGTGCTCGTCGAACCGGTCGACGTCGCGATGCCCCCGACCGGCCGCCGGCAGCGTGAAGCCGGGCGTGGTGGTGAACACGTCGTAGCGGAGCCGCTGCGCCGCCTCGATCATTCTCGAGTCCGTGGACAGCAACAGCGAATAGTGCGGCCCGGACGGCGAGCTGCTCGTCGCGCCGTCCGGCCTGTCGCTGGGTATCAGGACAGAAGCGATACTCATGGGACTAACGTGTCGTAGTCGGTGAGCTAATCGGCATCGGCGCTGTAACGTGTCGGTGCACGTCAGATGACGAAATGTCGCGAAAACGCACCGAAAAGGCAACGGCCCCGCAGGTTAACTGCGGGCCCGTGCGCCGGTGACCTGCCCGGGTGTCAGCCTTTGCGGGCTTTGACCGCGTCAGTCAGCTGCGGGGCGACCTTGAAAAGGTCTCCGACCACGCCATAGTCGGCGATTTCGAAGATCGGTGCCTCCTCGTCCTTGTTGACCGCGACGATGGTCTTGGAGGTCTGCATGCCCGCGCGGTGCTGGATCGCCCCGGAGATGCCCAGCGCGATGTAGAGCTGCGGCGACACCGTCTTGCCGGTCTGGCCCACCTGGAACTGGCCCGGGTAGTAGCCCGAGTCGACGGCGGCGCGCGAGGCCCCGACGGCCGCACCCAGCGAGTCGGCCAGCGCCTCGACCACGCTGAAGTTGTCGGCGCTGCCCACGCCGCGGCCACCGGAGACCACGATGGTGGCCTCGGTCAGCTCCGGGCGGTCACCGGCGACCGCGGGCTCGCGGTTGGTGATCTTGGTGGCGTTCTCGGCGGGCGCGGGCACCTCCACGGTGACCTGCTCGCCGGCGCCGGCGGCCGGCTCCGCGTCGATGGCCCCGGCCCGGACCGTGATCACCGGGGTGTCGCCGTTGGCCTGGGCCTCGACGGTGAACGCGCCACCGAAGATGGAGTGGATGGCCTTGGCCCCCTCTTTGACCTCGACCACGTCGACCAGCAGGCCCGAGCCGATCCGGGCGGCCAGCCGGCCCGCGACCTCCTTGCCGTCGGCGTTGGCGGCCAGCAGGACAGCGGCCGGGGCGTTCGACTCGGCGAGCGCGGCCAGCACGTCGACCACCGGGGTGATCAGGTATTTGTCGACGTCGTCGGACTCGGCCACGTAGATCTTGGCCGCACCCGCCTCCTTCAGCCCGTCGATCAGCGGCGCGGCCGTCCCCGGCGCGCCGACCACGACGGCGGCCGGCTCGCCCAGCGCGCGGGCGGCGGTGATCAATTCGGCGGTGACCTTCTTCACGGCGCCTTCGGCGTGCTCGACGAGCACCAGTACTTCAGCCATGGGTGATTTCGCTCTTCTCGTGTCTGGGTTCTTGGGGTGCCGGCTCTAGATGATCTTCTGGGCGACCAGGTACTGGGCGATCTGGTTGCCGCCCTCACCTTCGTCGGTGACCTTCTCACCCGCGGTCTTGGGCGGCTTGGGCGTCGACGCCAGCACGGTCGACCCGGCGTTGGCCAGCCCGACCTCGTCGGCCTCGACCCCGATCTCGGCCAGTGTGAGGACCGTGACCTCTTTTTTCTTGGCGGCCATGATGCCCTTGAACGACGGGAAGCGCGGCTCGTTGATCTTCTCGGTCACGCTCACCACCGCGGGCAGCGTGGCCTCGAGGGTGAACACGCCGTCGTCGGTCTCCCGCTCGCCGGTCACCTTGCCGTTCTCCAGGGACAGCTTGCGCAGGTGGGTGAGCTGCGGCAGGCCCAGGTACTCGGCGATGATGGCCGGCACCGCGCCGCCGACGCCGTCGGTGGCCTCGTTGCCGGCGATCACCAGCTCGGTGCCCTCGATGGTGCCCAGCGCACGCGCCAGCGCCCAGCCGGTCTGGATGACGTCCGAGCCGTGCAAGCCGTCGTCCTTGAGGTGGACGGCCTTGTCGGCGCCCATGGACAGGGCCTTGCGGATCGCCTCGTTGGCGCGCTCGGGGCCGGCGGTCAGCACGGTCACCGAGCCCTCGACGCCGTCGGCGGCCTCCTTTTCCCGGATCTGCAGCGCCTCTTCCACGGCGCGCTCGTTGATCTCGTCCAGCACCGCGTCGGCGGCCTCGCGGTCCAGCGTGAAATCGCCGTCGGTGAGCTTGCGCTCCGACCAGGTGTCTGGGACCTGCTTGATCAGGACCACGATGTTTGTCATGAGTGTGGTTCGTCCTCCTCGACAGAGTCCCGCAGTCCCTGACTGCGCGACCTCGGTACGTGTTTTGCAGCGCACGGCCGTGTTACTACCGGGTAACTTTGTGCGGTCTGCCTTCACACCATAGCGGGTCACATTTGCCGGATTGCCTGGTCCTCCCCCGTCCACCTGGGGTCGCCGGGCGGCGGGTGCTCGCGGCCCGTTCCCCCGCGCGAGCCGGGGGCGCCGCGCGCACTAGTTCGCGAATCGGACACTTCGCGTTAGCCTGCCTATGCAATGAGCGCACTCGTCCCCGACCCCCCGCACCTCCGCGGCGACACCTCGGCGGCGGCCTCCCGACAGGCCCCGGCGGTGTTGACGCTGACCGGCGAGCGCACCATCCCCGACCTGGACATCGAGAATTACTGGTTTCGCCGCCACCAGGTGGTCTACCAGCGATTGGCGCCACGCTGCGCGGGCCGCGACGTGCTCGAGGCCGGGTGCGGCGAAGGGTATGGCGCCGACCTGATCGCCACGGTCGCCCGCCGGGTCGTCGCGGTGGACTACGACGAGGCCGCGGTGGCCCACGTCCGCGGCCGCTACCCCCTGGTCGAGGTCATGCGGGCCAACCTGGCCGAGCTCCCGCTGCCGGACGCGTCGGTGGACGTCGTGGTGAACTTCCAGGTCATCGAGCACCTGTGGGACCAGGCCCAGTTCGTGGCCGAGTGCGCCCGGGTGCTGCGTCCGACGGGGTTGCTGATGGTGTCCACGCCCAACCGCATCACCTTCTCACCGGGCCGCGACACCCCGATCAACCCGTTTCACACCCGCGAGCTCAACGCCGCCGAGCTGACCAAGCTGCTGGTCGGCGCCGGTTTTGTCGAGCCGGCGATCAGCGGGCTGTACCACGGCCCCCGGCTGCTCGAGATGGACGCCCGCCACGGCGGCTCCCTCATCGATGCGCAGATCCGGCGGGCGGTGGCCGACTCCCCGTGGCCGCCCGAGCTGGCCGCGGATGTCGCCGCGGTCACCACCGACGACTTCGATCTCGTCGCGGCCGGTGAGGGTGCCATCCGCGACATCGACGACAGCCTGGACCTGGTCGCGATCGCGGTGCGGCCATGAGCACGCCGTTGAACACATCCCGAGCCCCGGTGCCCGGCCTGTTCACCCTGGTGCTGCACACCCATCTGCCCTGGCTGGCCCACCACGGCCGCTGGCCGGTCGGCGAGGAGTGGCTCTACCAGTCCTGGGCGGCGGCCTACCTGCCCCTGATGCGGGTGCTGAACACGCTGGCCGACGAGGACCGGCAGGGGCTGATCACGCTCGGGGTCACCCCGGTGGTCAACGCCCAGCTCGACGACCCCTACTGCCTGGACGGCATGCAGCACTGGCTGGCCAACTGGCGGCTGCGGGCGGCCGAGGCCGCCAGCGTGGACGCTCCCCGGTCGAAGTCGGCCAGCTACCAGTCGTGCACACGGGATGCGCTGCGGGCCTTGGGGGTTCGCGAATGTGCCGAGGCGGACCGGGCGCTCGACGAGTTCGCCACGCTGTGGCGGCACGGCGGCAGCCCGCTGCTGCGCGGCCTCATCGACGCGGGCGCCGTGGAGTTGCTCGGCGGCCCGCTGGCCCACCCGTTCCAGCCGTTGCTGGCGCCGCGGCTGCGCGAGTTCGCGCTGCGCGAAGGCCTGGCCGACGCGGAGCACCGGCTGGCCCGCTATCCGACCGGTATCTGGGCACCCGAGTGCGCCTACGCCCCGGGCATGGAACGCGACTACGCCGCCGCGGGGATCACGCACTTCATGGTCGACGGCCCGTCGCTGCACGGCGACACCGCGCTGGGCCGGGCCGTCGGTGACACCGACGTGGTCGCGTTCGGGCGCGACTTGCAGGTCAGCTACCGGGTCTGGTCGCCGAAATCCGGCTATCCCGGCCACGCCGCCTACCGCGACTTCCACACCTACGACCACCTCACCGGGCTCAAACCGGCCAGGGTGACCGGCCGCAACGTGGCGTCTGACGCCAAGGCACCCTACGATCCCGAGCGCGCCGACGGCGTCGTCGACGTCCACGTCGCCGACTTCGTCGACGTGGTCCGAAGCCGGCTGCTCAGTGAGTCCGAGCGCATCGGGCGGCCCGCGCACGTCGTCGCCGCCTTCGACACCGAGCTGTTCGGCCACTGGTGGTATGAGGGCCCGACGTGGCTGCAGCGGGTGCTGCGGGCCCTGCCCGCGGCCGGCGTGCGGGTGGGCACGCTGCGCGACGCGATCGCCGGCGGATTCGTCGGCGAGGCGGTCGCGCTGCCGCCCAGCTCGTGGGGTTCGGGCAAGGACTGGCAGGTGTGGGCCGGCGAGAAGGTGGCCGACCTGGTCCAGCTCAACACCGAAGTCGTCGACACCGCCCTGACCACGATCGACAAGGCGCTGGCCCAGATGGGGTCGCTGGGCGGGCCGCTGCCCCGCGATCGCGTCGCCGACCAGATCCTGCGCGAGACCCTGCTGACGGTGTCCAGCGACTGGCCGTTCATGGTGAGTAAGGACTCGGCGGCCGACTATGCCCGCTACCGCGCCCACCTGCATGCGCACGCCACCCGCGAGATCGCCGGGGCGCTGGCGTCGGGACGGCGCGAGGGCGCGCAGCGGCTGGCCGACGGCTGGAACCGCGCCGACGGCCTGTTCGGCGCGCTGGACGCGCGCAGGCTGCCGCGATGAAGGTCCTCATGGTGTCGTGGGAGTACCCGCCGGTGGTGATCGGCGGGCTGGGCCGGCACGTGCATCACCTGTCCACCGCGCTGGCCGCGGCCGGTCACGACGTCGTCGTGCTGTCGCGCCGCCCCTCGGGCACCGACCCCAGCACGCACCCGTCTACCGACGAGATCAGCGAGGGTGTGCGCGTGATCGCGGCCGCCCACGATCCGCATGAATTCACCTTCAGCGACGACATGATGGCGTGGACCCTGGCGATGGGTCACGCGATGATCCGTGCCGGGCTGCCACTGCGGGAATTCGGCACCGACCGGTCCTGGCGTCCCGACGTGGTGCACGCCCACGACTGGCTGGTCGCCCATCCCGCCATTGCGCTCGCCCAATTCTATGACATACCAATGGTTTCCACGATTCACGCGACGGAAGCCGGCCGGCACTCCGGGTGGGTTTCCGGGGCGATCAGCCGTCAGGTGCACGCGATCGAGTCGTGGCTGGTGCGTGAATCCGATTCGCTGATCACGTGTTCGGCGTCGATGGGTGACGAGATCACCGAACTGTTCGGCCCCGGCCTGGCCGACATCACCGTGATACGCAACGGTATCGACGCGGCGTGCTGGCCGTTCGCGCCCCGCCGGCCGCGCACCGGGCCGGCCGAGCTGCTCTACCTCGGCCGGCTGGAGTACGAGAAGGGCGTGCACGACGCCATCGCCGCGCTGCCGCGGATCAGGCGCACCCACCCGGGCACCACGCTGACCATCGCCGGTGAGGGCACCCAGCTGGACTGGCTGATCGAACAGGCCCGAAAACACCATGTGCTCAAGGCAATTCGGTTCGCCGGTCACCTCGACCACGACGAGCTGCTGGCGGTGCTGCATCGCGCCGACGCCGCGGTGCTACCCAGCCACTACGAGCCGTTCGGGCTCGTCGCCCTGGAGGCCGCCGCGGCCGGTACTCCCCTGGTGACGTCGAACGTCGGCGGCCTGGGCGAGGCGGTGATCAACGGGCAGACCGGGGTGTCGTGTCCACCCCGCGACGTGGCGGGGCTGGCCGCGGCGGTGCGCGCCGTGCTCGACGATCCCGGCGCCGCGCAGCGGCGCGCCCGCGCGGCCCGCAAACGGCTCACCTCGGACTTCGATTGGCGCACGGTGGCAAGCCAGACCGCACAGGTGTATCTGGCGGCCAAGCGCGGCGAGCGGCAACCCCAGCCCCGGATGCCCATCGTCGAGCACGCGTTGCCCGAACGTTAGCCCTCACGGCTCTTCGATACCCGCCGCGGCAGCGCAATAGCGCCACACGCGCTCGCGGTCACCGTCGCCGTACCGGGTCCACGGCAGATAGTGCTCCGGGCGCGGCCGCCGGTCGTGCCAGAACCCGCCGGCGGGTGGCGCGGGATCGGTCGCGGCCAGCCACAGCGCGGTGTCGGCCCCTTCCTCGGCGGTACGCAATATCGGGCCGGTGATCATCCGGAAGCCCGGGAGCGCGTCGGCCACCCCGGGGGTGTCGGCCCACCCGGGGTGCATGCAGTAGACGCGGATGCCCCGAGGCCCCCAGCGGCGGGCGAGGATACCGGTGAGCGCCACCTGAATTCGTTTGCTCCGCGCGTAGGCCGTGACGCCGCTGTATCGGCCGTCGCGATATTCGGGGTCGCCGACCGGCAGCGCTTGGGTGTACATGCCGCCGGAGGACATCACGATCACCCGCGGATCGCCGGCGGCGGCCAGGACCGGGACCAGCAGCTCGGTCAGCAGCACCGGGCCCAGGACATGGGTGGCCAGGGAGAGCTCGTGCCCGTCGGCGGTCTCGGTGCGGGTGGGGGGCAGCACCCCGGCGTTGTGGATGAGCACGTCCAGCTTCGCCACCCGCCCGGACACGTCGGTGGCGAAGGCGCGGACCGTGGCGAGGTCGGACACGTCGCACACCTCGACCCGTACGTCGGCGCCCGGTTGGCTCTCGAGGATTTCCGCGCGGGCGCGCTCACCGTTGTCCCGGTCGCGCACGGTGAGCAACACCGTCGCGCCCAGCCGGGCCAGACCCGCGGCAACGGCCTTGCCGATGCCGCGATTGGCGCCGGTGACCAGCGCGGTCCGGCCGCCCAGCGCGCCCGGCTGTGGGTCCTGGGGGTTGTCACCCCACGCCGATCGACGCAACCGGTAGCCGATGCGGCTATAGCCCCCGACGATCGTGCGGTCGAGCGCCGCGTCGAGCAAGGACCGCATCGGCGGCTGAATACTCATGAACACACTTGTACCCCCAAACGGCTGGGGCATATCCGCGCCATGCGCGGGTAACGTCGAGTGATGGTCCTGGAATATTCGAGCATGGTCGACGCGCCGCGCGCCGACGTCTTCGCCTGGCACGCCCGCCCGGGTGCTTTCGCCCGGCTGTCACCGCCGTGGCAGCCCATCCGGATCATCTCCGAGGCCGCGTCACTCAAGGATGGGCGCGCCGAACTCGCGCTGCCCGGCGGCCAGCGCTGGGTCGCGGTCCACCAGCCGGACGGTTACGACCCGCCGCGGCGTTTCGTCGACACCATCGGCAGCGGGGGTCTGGCCTCGCTGCCTGCCCGAATCGCGTTGCGGTGGCACCATATTCACGAATTCGAAGACGTCGGCGGCGAGAAGACCCGGGTCATCGACAAGGTTCAGACACCCGTACCCGGGTCGGCGTTGCGCCCGATGTTCGCCTACCGGCATCGTCAGCTGGCCGACGACTTGGCCGCGCACCGGCTGGCGGCCGAGCGCGGCCTGACGCCGCGCACCGTGGCCGTCACGGGATCGTCGGGGCTGGTCGGCTCGGCGTTGACGGCGTTCCTGCGCACCGGCGGCCATCGCGTCATCTCGTTGGTGCGCACGGCCGCGACGTCCCCCGACGAGAGGCAGTGGAACCCCGACGACCCGGACCCCGGACTGCTCGCCGGGGTCGACGCGGTCATCCATCTGGCCGGCGCCTCGATCGCCGGGCGCTTCACCGAGGAGCACCGGCAAGCCATCCGCGACAGCCGAATCGGCCCCACCCGCCGGCTGGCCGAACTGCTGGCCCGCACCGAACCCCGGCCCGCCGCGCTGGTC
>Ga0335075_10010327_pt1 | contig 14185 bp, 13 predicted proteins | sample Lox_Sample_24_FD_206723 | JGI IMG/M metagenome (GOLD analysis project Ga0335075, IMG submission 206723) | Soil microbial communities from Loxahatchee National Wildlife Refuge, Florida, United States - Lox_Sample_2.4 | ecosystem: Environmental > Terrestrial > Soil > Wetlands | place: USA...
GCGCATGGTCCCCCTCCCCGTCCCGGGGAGGATTTATGAGGCGCACATAGGCTTGCCGCAGCGCTTGTTCAAACCCTCCCAGAGCGTTAGGCCGCGCGCCAGAACAGGAGACCCGACATGTCCGAGCTTGGCCTCGATTTCGAACTGGGCGAGATGGCCGATACGATCCGCGACACGACGCAGCGTTTCGCGGCGGACCGGATCGCGCCGCTGGCGGCGAAGATCGACGAGGAGGACTGGTTCCCGACCGATCTGTGGCCGGAAATGGGGGCGCTCGGGCTGCACGGCATCACGGTGAGCGAGGAGGATGGCGGGCTCGGGCTCGGCTATCTGGAGCATGTCGTGGCGCAGGAGGAGGTGGCGCGGGCCTCGGCCTCGATCGGCCTTTCCTATGGCGCGCATTCGAACCTGTGCGTGAACCAGATCAGGCGCTGGGCGAATGCGGAGCAGAAGGCGAAATATCTGCCCAAGCTGATCTCGGGCGAGCATGTCGGGAGCCTCGCCATGTCCGAGGCCGGGGCGGGCTCGGACGTGGTGTCGATGAAGCTGAAGGCCGAGCAGGTGGCCGGCGGCTACCGGCTGAACGGGACGAAATTCTGGATCACCAACGCGGCCTATGCGGAGACCCTGGTCGTCTATGCGAAGACGGGCGAGGGCTCGAAGGGGATCACCACCTTCATCATCGAGAAGGGGATGGAGGGCTTCGGCATCGGCCAGAAGCTCGACAAGATGGGGATGCGCGGGAGCCCGACGGCGGAATTGCTGTTCGACGATTGCTTCGTGCCGGACGAGAATGTGATGGGGCCGGTCAATGGCGGCGTCGGCGTGCTGATGTCGGGGCTCGATTACGAGCGGACGGTGCTCGCGGGGATCCAGCTCGGGATCATGCAGGCCTGCCTGGACGTGGTGCTGCCGTTCGTGCGGGAGCGCAAGCAGTTCGGCAAGCCGATCGGCGCGTTCCAGCTGATGCAGGCGAAGGTGGCGGACATGTATGTCGCGCTCAATTCGGCGCGGGCCTATGTCTATCAGGTCGCGCGGGCGTGCGACGCGGGCAAGACGACGCGGTTCGATGCGGCGGGGGCGATTTTGCTGGCGAGCGAGAATGCAGTGAAGGTCGCCGGGGAGGCGATCCAGGCGCTGGGCGGGGCCGGCTATACGAAGGACTGGCCGGTGGAGCGCTATTTCCGGGACGCGAAACTGCTCGATATCGGCGCGGGGACGAACGAGATCAGGCGGATGCTGATCGGGCGGGAGCTGATCGGGGCCTGAGCCGCTCGGGAGGGACACGTACTTTTCGGCACGAAAAGTACGTGTCCCCTTTTCGCTACCAGATGCGCACCCGCTGCGCGGGGCTGAGGTACAGGCGCTGGCCACTGGTTACGTTGAACGCCGCGTACCAGGCGTCGAGGTTGCGGACCGTCTCCGCACGATACCGTCCCGGGGCGTGTTCGTTGTTCGCGATGAGGCCGCGCAGGGCGGCGTCGCGCGTGGTTTCGCGGCGGCTCTGGGCGTAGGCGAGGAAGAAGCGCTGGTCGCCGGTCAGGCCCGCGATCACCGGCGCCTCGCGGCCGTTCAGGGAGGCGCGATAGGCGTCGTAGGCGGCGGCGAGGCCGGCCAGGTCGGCGATATTCTCGCCGAGGGTGAGCTGGCCGTTGACGTTGACGCCGGGGAAGGGGCTGTAGCCGTTATACTGGCGGACCAGGGCCTGGCCCTGTTCGCGGAAATGGGCGAGGTCGGCGGGCGTCCACCAGTTGCGCAGGCGGCCCTCGGCGTCGAAGCCGGCGCCGAGATCGTCGAAGCTGTGGCTGATCTCGTGGCCGATCACCGAGCCGATCGCGCCGTAATTGAAGGCGGGATCGGCGGCGGCGTCGTAGAAGGGCGGCTCGAGGATCGCGGCGGGGAAGCTGATCGCATTCTGCAGCGGCATGTTCACCGCGTTCACGGTCTGCGCGTTCATCCACCATTCGCGGCGGTCGACCGGGCGGCCGATTTTGGCGAGCTGATTGCGATATTCGAACTGCTGCGCGCGCCAGGCATTGCCGAAGGCGTCGTCGCGGCGGATCTCCAGCGACGCATAATTGCGCCAGCGATCGGGATGGCCGACGCCGACGACGATGCCCCGCGCCTTGCGGCGCGCCTCGGCGAGCGTCTCGGGCGCCATCCAGGTGATGCGCGACAGGCGGCGGTCGAAGGCGTCGATGATGTTCCGGGTCATCCGCGCGACGTCGGCACGGGCGCGGGCCGGGAAATAGCGGGCGACGTAGAGCCGGCCGACGGCGTCGCCGAGCGCGCCGGACGTCGCCTGCAGCGCGCGGCGTTCGCGCGGCCGCTGGGCCTGCGCGCCCGACAGGACGCGGCCGTAGAAGCTGAAGCGGTGATCGTCGAAGTCGCGCGGCAGCACCGCGGCGTAGCGGCTGGCGGTGTGGAAGAGCAGCCAGTCCTTCCAGACCTCGAGCGGCTGGCTCGCGACCAAAGCGGAGAGGCCGGCGATCGGGCGCGGATGCCAGGCGATGAAGCTTTGCTGGCGCGGCAGCTCGGCGGCGGCGAAGAAGGCGTCCCAGTCGATCCCGGGCGCGCGGCGGGCGAAATCGGCGCGGGTCCAGGTCTCGGCATTGGCCGGCGCCTGCGCGTCCTCGACGCCGACATGGGCGCGGGCGATCTCCTGTTCGAGCGCGAAGATGCGCCGGGCGCGGGGCCCGGCATCGGGCAGGCCGAGCCGCCGCAACATGCCCTCGACATAGCCGATATAGGCGGTGCGGATCAGCCGGCGATGCTCGTCGTCACGGTCGGGGAAATAGGTCTCGCGGTCCGGAATGCCGAGCCCGCCCTGCAGCAGATAGGGCATGGTCCGGGTCGGATCCTGCAGGCCCTGGGTGACGAACAGGCCGAACAGATTCTCCGTCCAGAAATTGGTGGCGTTGAGCGGATCGACGTCGGCGCGCAGGCTGGCGCCGAGCGCGGCGGAGAGGGAGCGGATGTCGGCGATCGCCGCGATGCGCTGCATGTGCGGCCGCAGCGGCGTGAGACCGCGCCGGTCGATCGCGCCCTGATCGAGCCAGGCGGCGTAATAATCGGCGATGCGGCGCTGGTCGGTGCCCGCGCGCGGTCGGGCGCGGCCGGCGCCGGCGATCAGCTCGGCATTGCGGCGGTCGACCACCTCCTGCACCTGCTGGAAGGCGCCGAGGCTGGTCCGGTCGGCGGGGATCCGGGTCGCCGCGCGCCAGGCGCCGTTGGCGTAGAGATCGAAAGCGTCGCCCGGAACGACATTGCGGTCGACGCCGGCGAGATCGACGCCGATCTCGGCGCCCGTCGCGGTGACGGGAAGATGGGCGGCGGAGGCGATCGGGATGGACAGGAGGCAGGCGGCGGCAAAGGCGAGGCGACGCATAGGAGTGCAGTCCTTGAGTCGGGGCTGGAAAGGCCGGCCTCATAAGGCTTTTCACAAGACTGTCATAGGGGAGTCAGACAGTCGAAACGCCGTTTTTCCTTAACCTTCGTCAAGGAAGGCCGCGTTTATTTTCTGTTTAATATCATGATGATAACTCCGATTCATGAGCGGTTTCAAAGTTGATCAAAGTAAATATTCCGATCCCCGCCGGCCCGGTTCGGCGGCGATTGCCGACCGCGCGCGCCCCATCGCCGCGGACATTAGTCCGCAACTTTACGGCCGGGTCGCCGCCCATCCGAATTTCATGGGCGAAGCGCGGGCGATCCAGGCGCTCGCCGCCTGCATGGCCGAGCAACCGGCCGAGGTGCTGCCGCGCTTCGTCGCCCTGGCCCGGGAGCTGACCGGCGCCGACTCGGCCGGGCTCAGCCTGCTCGAGACCGAGCCGGCGCCGGGCGTGTTCCGCTGGCGCTGCCTGCATGGCGCGCTCGCGCCGTTCGACGACGCGGTCGTCCCCCGCGACGACAGCCCCTGCGGGATCACGCTGGAACGCAACGCGCCGGTGCTGATGAGCCATCCGGAGCGCCATTACGGCTGGGCGGCCGCGGCCGGCGTGGTCGTGCCCGAAGTGCTGCTCGTGCCGCTCCATGTCGGCGGCGGGGAGCCGCTTGGAACCTTGTGGGTGGTCGCGGCGGGCGAGGGCCATTTCAACCGCGAACATGCGCGGCTGCTGGGCGAATTGTCCTTCTTCGCCGGGATCGCGCTCCGGATGGTGCGCAGCGAGGCGGCGTTGCGCCAGCGGCTGGCGGCGCTGGAGGGGGACGGCGCCTAGAGCGAGGGCGCGCTGGCGGGCGGGTCCCTGGTCCGGACGCCGCCATAGCTGATCGCGCGGAGCAGCCGCTCGAGCGGGCCCATCGTGGCATAATGCAGCCAGATCATGCTGAACGCGGCGGTGAGGAGGCAGATCGCCAGCGCGACCAGCAGCAAGGCGGCCGCGCCGAACGCGCCGACATAGCCCAAGGCATAGAAGAGCAGGGAGGTGAGGGCCGATTGCAGGGTGTAGACGGTGAGCGCCATCCGGCCCATCGCCCGGAAGGGCGGCCGCCAGAACCGGACGCCGCCGCGCACCATGAGCACCAGCCCGGCCACCCAGGCGAGGGTCAAAGCCAGCCGGGCGGGCTGATACCAGCCGGAGCGGAGGATCGACATCAAAGGGTTCATCCGGTGGATATCGAGCTCGAAGCCGGTCCTAGCCTGCCAGGCGAGGTCCACGGCCCTGAGGCCGAGGCCGATCAGCGCGCCGAGCAGCAGCATCAGCCAATAGGTCCGCCGCGACGCGGTCCCGGTCAGGATGCCGGCGCGGTAGAGCGCCATGCCGACGAGCATCCAGGCGAGGCATTCGGCGACCGCGATCCAGCTGTAGATGCCGAGATGGCGGAACGACCAGCCGGCGGCGCTCCAGCCGAACAGGCTGCCCCATTCGGTCCGCTGCCGGATCTCGGCCGCGATCGTCTCGGCCGATGGATGGTTGGCGGCGCGCGCCGCGGCCGCCGCCTCGATCCCGGCCTGTTCGGCGGGGCTCGGCGGCCGGCCTTCGGCGATCGCCCGCTCACCGGCGAGGGCGGCCTGATAGGTCGTGACGTAGCCGCTCGTGTCCCAGGCGCGATGGAGGCTGAGGCAGGCGATCAGGAGCAGCGCCCAGAGCCAGAGCGTCCGGATCTTCGCGGTACGGAAGGCGAGCAAGGCGAGTCCGGCCACGCCATAGGTCCAGAGGATCTCGCCGGGCCACATCAGCACGGCGAAGTGAACGACGCCGATCGCCAGCAAGGCGAGGCAGCGGCGAGTCCAGACGTCGATCGGCGCGGCCTTGCCCCGGGGCCCCTCCGCCGCCCTCAGCATCAGCAGCATGCCGGCGCCGAACAGCAGGGTGAACAGGCCGCGCATCGGCCCTTCGAGCAGCAGCCGCTGGGCGCCCCAGGCGAGCCAGTCGGCATTCCACTCGGCGGGGAAGACGCGGCCCTGGGTGCCCGCCACCGTCCCCATGACGAAGATGTTGACGGCCAGGATCCCGCAGACCGCGACCCCGCGCAGGATGTCGAGCGCCTCGATCCGCTCGGCCGGCCGGACCGGCGCCGGTGCGGCGGTCCCGTCCATGTCTGTCCGCATGCTCCCCTCCCGGGCCGCAGTCGCCAGCCCTTCTTAGCCGAACCGCAGGCGAGGTCCATGTTTCTCGCCAGCCGGGCGGGGGGCCGCTATGCCGGGGCCGATGCCCACGCTCCCTTTCCCCCGCTCCGGCCTGCCCACCCCCGCGCTGGTCCTCGACCGGGCGGCGCTGGCGCGGAATATCGGGCGGATGGCGGCGTTCGCGGCGGCGCGGGGGATCGCGCTCAGGCCGCATGCCAAGACCCACAAGAGCGCGGCGATCGGACGGCTGCAGGTGGCGGCGGGCGCGGCGGGCCTGTGCTGCGCGAAGCTGGGCGAGGCGGAGGCACTGGCGGCGGAGGGGCTGAGCGGGCTGCATCTGACCTCGCCGGTGGTCGCGCCCGGGGCGGTCGCGCGGCTGATCGCGCTGCACCGGCGGAGCGCGGGGCTGTCGGTGGTCGCGGATCATCCGGACAATGTCCGGGCGCTGGCCGCGGCCAATGCGGGCGGCGGGCCGCTGGCGGTGCTGGTCGACGTCGATCCCGGCACCCACCGGACCGGGGTCGCCTCGGCCGAGGCCGCGGTCGCGCTGGCGGGCGAGATTGCGGGCGCGGGGACGCTGCGGCTGGCAGGCGTGCAATATTATTGCGGGTCGCTGCAGCATATCCAGGGCTTCGCCGCGCGGCTGGCCGCGGTCGCCGAGCGGACGGACTATCTGCGGACCGTGCTCGCCGCCTTGCGCGCGGCGGGACACGAGATCGCGCTCGTCACCGGCGGCGGCACGGGCAGCTTCGCGATCGACGCCGAACTGGGCGTGCTGACCGAGCTGCAGGTCGGCTCCTATGTCTTCCTCGACCGCGAATATGGCGATTGCGAGCCCGGGGCGGGCGACGCGCCCCTGTTCGAGCCGGCGCTCTTCCTCGACGCGACCGTGATCAGCGCCAATGCGGCCGGCATGGCGACGGTGGATGCGGGGCTGAAGGCGCTCGCCACCGACGCGGGCCCGCCGGTCGTGGTCGCGGGCGCGCCGGCGGCGAGCCGCTACCTCTTCATGGGCGACGAGCATGGCGCGATCGTCGCGGAGGAGGGCGAACCGCCGGCGCTCGGGGCGCGGGTCACGCTCCAGCCCGGCCATTGCGACCCGACGGTGAACCTGCACGATGCCTATCACCTGCTGGACGGCGAGACGGTGGTGGAGATCTGGCCGGTGACGGCGCGGGGACGCTCGACCTAGATCGGGCGCGCGGGATCGGTTCGGCGCGGGCGACGTTATCCGCTCGCACAGGGGGGCCATGACCGGACCGCAAATCACCACCTTCGCCGTGCTCGGCGGGACGATGCTGCTCTTCATCTGGGGGCGGCTGCGCTACGACATGGTCGCGATCCTTTCGCTGCTCGCGGCGCTGGCGACCGGGATCGTCGCGCCCGCCCGCGCCTTCGAGGGTTTTTCCGACGAGATCGTGATCATCGTCGGCAGCGCGCTGGTCGTCTCCGCCGCGATCGAACGGTCCGGGCTCGTCGAGGCGCTGATCGCGCGGCTCACGCGCGGGGCGAAGCGGCTCGGCGCGCAGATCCTGGTGCTGGCGGGCTCCACCGCCATACTCTCGGCGCTGGTCAAGAATATCGGGGCGCTGGCGATGCTGATGCCCTCGGCGCTCAACCTCGCCCGGCGGACGCACGGCCAGAGCTCCCGCCTGCTCATGCCGATGTCGTTCGCCGCTCTGCTCGGCGGGCTGATCACCCTGGTCGGCACCTCGCCCAACATCATCGTCAGCCGGGTGCGGGAGGATCTGACCGGCCAGCCCTTCGGCATGTTCGACTATGCGCCCGTGGGCCTGGGCCTCACCGTCGTGGGCCTCGCCTTCCTCGCCTTCGGCTACCGGCTGCTGCCCGCGCACCGCCGGCCCGCGCCGACCCTCGGCGAGACGCTGGACATCACGGATTATGCGACCGAGGCGCGGGTCGCGGAGGAATCGGAGGCGGCGGGCGAGACCGTGGCGGCCTTTCTCGAGCGCACCGGTCACGAGGTGCAGATCACCGGCCTGTTCCGCGGCGAGGCGCGCAAGGCGATCCCCTTTCCCGACGCGGTGCTGCGGGCCGGCGACCTGCTGATCCTCGAGGGCGAGCCGGAGGCGCTGGAGCGCGCGATCAGCAAGTCCGGGCTGGAGCTGGAGGGCCATGACCGGGCGGCGGTCGCCGAGACCGCGGAGACCGAGATCGGCGTGATCGAGGCGGTGGTGGAGAGCAATTCCCCGCTCGCCGGGACGACGGCGGCGCGGATGCTGCTGCACGAGAGCCATGGCGTGAACCTGATCGCGGTGTCGCGGCGGGGCGAGCGGCTGACCGAGCGGCTGCGCGACCTCAAATTGCTGCCGGGCGACGTCGTCGTGCTGCAGGGGCCGCTGGCGATCCTGCCCGAGCGGCTGACCGAACTGGGCTGCCTGCCGCTGGCCGAGCGGCGGCTGGCCTTGGGCAATGCGCGGCAGCGCTGGCTGCCCGTGCTGATCCTCGCGACGGCGATGGGCGCGACCGCGGCCGGGCTGGTGCCGGTCGCCATCGCCTTCTTCGCCGCGGCCGGCCTGATGATGCTGACCGGCGCGCTGCCGCCGCGCGAGGCCTACAACCACGTCGAATGGCCGATCCTGATCATGATCGGCGCGCTCATTCCCGTGTCCGACGCGCTGCGCACGACCGGCGGCACCGACCTCATCGCCCACTGGCTCTCCGCGGCGGCGGCCGGGCTGCCGGCCTGGGGCGGCGTGGCCTTGATCATGGCGACCGCGATGGCGGTGACGCCCTTCCTCAACAATGCGGCGACGGTGCTGGTCATGGCGCCGATCGCGGCCGAGTTCGCGGAAGGGCTGGGCTACCGGCCCGAGGCCTTCCTGATGGCCACTGCGGTGGGCGCGGGCTGCGACTTCCTCACCCCGATCGGCCACCAGTGCAACACGTTGGTGATGGGGCCGGGCGGCTACCGGTTCGGCGACTATGCCCGGCTGGGCGCGCCGCTCTCGGCGATCGTCATGCTGGTCGGCGTGCCGCTGATCCTCCTCGTCTGGCCGCTGCGCTGACGCGCCCGGCAGCGGAGAGTTGCCCCCGCCCGTCCCCGTCGCTAGGCGATTTCAAACGCATAAGGGGAGCCGGATGAGCCGCGCGCTGGTGGACGTTCTGCAATATTATGGCGCCGTGGCGGGGGCCGTCGCGGCCCTGCTCGTCAGCCTGGACCTGGGCCGCAAGCCGACCGGCTATGCCTTCGTGATCTTCGTGACCTCGTCCATCGCCCTGATCCTCTGGGGCTTCCTCAGCGAGAGCGCGGAGGGGATCGGGGCGCAGAACGTGATCCTGCTCGCGATCAACCTGATCGGCGTCTACCGCTATTTGATCCGCAAGAAGCCCGTGCCCGGCGAGGCGGCCGCGACATGAGCGGGGCGGACGGCGCGCCGGCGCCGGTCGATCCGCGGGCGGCGCGGCAGAAGGGCTTCCTCGGCTTCGTCGAGCGGGCGGGCAACATGCTGCCCGAGCCGACGATGATCTTCATCTGGCTGATCCTCGCGCTGATGCTGCTCTCGACGCTGGCGGCCTGGCTCGGCTGGTCCGCCTCTTTGCCCTATGCGGGCGAGGAGGCGCCGGAACATGGCGTGCTCGCCAACGGCGTGCTGACCTATGAGGCGACCAGCCTCTTTTCCGAGGACAATATCAGGCGCCTGCTGAGCGAGATGCCGCGCACGATGAGCGGTTTCGCGCCGCTCGGCCTGATCCTCGTCATCATGCTCGGCGCCTCGGTGGCGGAGCGGTCGGGCCTGTTCTCGGCGCTGATCCGCGCCTCGCTGCGCAATGCGCCCAAGGCGATCCTGACCCCGATCGTGGCGATCATCGGCATGGTCTCGCACCATGCCTCCGACGCCGCCTATGTCGTGTTCATCCCGCTCGCGGCGATCGTCTACGCGGCGGCGGGCCGGCATCCCCTGGTCGGCCTCGCCGCGGCGTTCGGCGCGGTCTCGGGCGGCTATGCGGGCAACATCACGCCGGGGCAGATCGACGTGCTCCTGTTCGGCTTCACGCAGGAGGCAGCGCGGATCGTCGAGCCGGGCTGGACGATGAATCCGCTCGGCAATTGGTGGTTCATCCTCTCCATCGTCGTGATCTTCACGCCGGCCATCTGGTTCATCACCGACAAGATCATCGAGCCGCGGCTCGGCAAATGGCTGAGCGAGCCGGACCCGGAGCTGAAGGCCGAGCTGGAGCGCGCCGAACTGACCGCCGAGGAACGGCGCGGGCTGAAGCGGGCCGGGCTGATGGCGCTGGCGATCGTCGGCCTGTTCGCGGCGCTGGCGCTGACCCCCGGCTACACGCCTTTGATCAACGAGAGCGCGCGCGGGACGGCGCAGCTCCAGCCCTTCTACGCCTCGCTGATCGCCGGCTTCTTCCTGCTGTTCGTGACCTGCGGCATCGCCTTCGGCTCCGCGACCGGGACCGTGAAGGGCTATGCCGACGTCACAAGGATGATGCAGGAGGGGATCAGGTCGATCGCCCCCTATATCGTCTTCGTCTTCTTCGCCGCGCATTTCGTGGCGATGTTCAACTGGTCGCGGCTCGGCCCGATCCTGGCGATCAACGGCGCGGAGACGCTGCAGGGGATCGGCCTGCCCGCGCCGCTGCTGCTGGTCAGCGTGCTGCTGCTCTCCTCCTTCCTCGACCTGTTCATCGGCTCGGCCAGCGCCAAGTGGAGCGCGCTCGCGCCCGTGGTGGTGCCGATGTTCATGCTGCTCGGGATCAGCCCGGAAATGACCCAGGCGGCCTATCGGATGGGCGACAGCTACACCAACATCATGACCCCTTTGATGAGCTATTTCCCGCTGATCCTCGCCTTCGCCCGACGATGGGACAACAGTTTCGGGGTCGGCTCGCTGCTCGCCCTGATGCTGCCTTATGCGCTGACCTTCATGGTGCTCGGGATCAGCATGACCATGGCCTGGGTCGCGCTCGACATCCCGCTGGGGCCGGGCGCGCAGGTCTTCTACACGAACCCCGGAGTTGCCACGCCATGAGCGGACCCGTTCTGACCTCCAAGCTCGACCCGGAGTCCGAGGCCTATCGGCGCAACGCGGCGCACAATCGCGGGCTTGCCGAGGAATTGCGTGGGCGGGTCGCCGCGGCGGCGCTGGGCGGCAACGAGAAGTCGCGCGAGCGGCATGTGTCGCGGGGCAAATTGCTGCCGCGCGACCGGGTGGAACGGCTGCTCGATCCGGGGGCGCCCTTCCTCGAGATCGGCCAGCTCGCCGCTTGCGATCTCTATGGCGGCGAGGTGCCCGGGGCGGGGATGATCGCCGGCATCGGACGCGTCTCCGGCCGCGAGACGATGATCGTCTGCAACGACGCCACGGTGAAGGGCGGCACTTATTATCCGATGACGGTGAAGAAGCATCTGCGCGCGCAGGAGATCGCGCTGCAGAACCGGCTGCCGTCCGTCTATCTGGTCGACAGCGGCGGGGCGAACCTGCCGCACCAGGCCGAGGTCTTCCCCGACCGCGAGCATTTCGGGCGGATCTTCTACAACCAGGCGCAGATGTCGGCCGAGGGGCTGGCGCAGATCGCCTGCGTGATGGGGAGCTGCACGGCGGGTGGGGCCTATGTGCCCGCGATGAGCGACGAGAGCGTGATCGTGCGCAACCAGGGGACGATCTTCCTCGGCGGTCCGCCGCTGGTGAAGGCGGCGACGGGGGAGGTGATCTCGGCCGAGGATCTGGGCGGCGGCGACCTGCACGCGCGGCGGAGCGGCGTGGTCGACCATCTCGCCGAGAATGACGAACATGCGCTGACCATCGTGCGCGACATCGTGGGCCGGCTGAACACGGTCAAGGACGTGGACATCGACGTGGCCGAGCCGGTGCCGCCGAAGCTCGATCCGGAGGGGCTGTACGGGGTGATCCCGGACGACGTCCGCACGCCCTACGACGTGCACGAGATCATCGCGCGGATCGTCGACGGCTCGGAATTCCACGAGTTCAAGCCGCTCTACGGCGGCACCCTGGTCTGCGGCTTCGCGCGGATCTGGGGGATGCCGGTGGCGATCCTCGCCAATAACGGCATCCTCTTCTCGGAGAGCGCCGTGAAGGGCGCGCATTTCATCGAGCTGGCCTGCCAGCGGCGGACGCCGCTTCTGTTCCTGCAGAACATCTCCGGCTTCATGGTCGGCGGCAAATATGAGGCGGAGGGGATCGCCAAGCATGGCGCCAAGCTGGTCACCGCGGTGGCGACGGCGAGCGTGCCGAAGATCACCCTGCTGATCGGCGGCAGCTTCGGCGCCGGCAATTACGGCATGTGCGGCCGGGCCTATTCGCCAAGGTTCCTGTTCACCTGGCCGAATTCGCGCATCTCCGTGATGGGCGGCGAGCAAGCGGCGAGCGTGCTGGCGACCGTGCACAAGGATGCCGAAAGCTGGTCGGCGGACGAGGCGGAGGCGTTCAAGGCGCCGATCCGCCAGCGCTACGAGGATGAGGGCAATCCCTATCACGCCACCGCGCGGCTCTGGGATGACGGCGTGATCGATCCGGCGCAGACACGCGACGTGCTGGGTCTAGCCTTTGCGGCGACTTTGAACGCGCCCATTCCGGAGCGGGCGAAGTTCGGCGTGTTCCGGATGTGATGATGCTGAGCCCAATCGAACAGAGAATTGTCGATTGCGTCGAGGAATACGGTTGGTTCGGCCTGAGCGTCTCGCCAGCTGCGGAAAGCGATGACCCTGAAGAGTGGTTCACATATACGATCGGCTTGCCGAAAACGCATGGTTGGCCGGAGATCATTTGCTTTGGCCTTGTCGGAGACGGCGCCCACGGCTTGCTCGCCGACGCGATAGCGGAGTGCGCGGCCAAGGGACTGGATCCGATCCCAGGACTGCTGCTCACCGACGTTATCAGGGGCTATAACGCGCTGCTCGTCGACTGCTCGCACATTCCAGATCACTATTTCGGATCGGCCATTTGGTACGCCCGTCGCGCCGGGACCCCGGTCCCTCCCGCGCGGTTGCAGCTTCTGTGGCCGGATAAAGCCGGCAAATTTCCCGACGATCCCGACTGTTCGGCCGAAGTGCGCGAACTTCAAACGCCGGTTGAGCTTGCCTCGGACGGTCCCCATCCCCCGTGCCGGGGAGGATTTTAAATGACCGCGCCCGGCTATCAGGACCCGCCCCCCGCCTTCGCCTCGCGCGTCGTCCGGCGCCTCCTACTCTGGTTCTACCGGCGGCGGGGGTGGACGGCGACGGGGGCGCCGCCGGCGGACCGGCGCTGCGTGATCATCGCGGCGCCGCACACGTCGAACTGGGACTTCGTCTATTTCCTCGGCCTGACCGACGAACTCGGCATCAAGGCGCATTTCATGGGCAAGAGAAGCCTGTTCCGCTGGCCGATGGGGCGGTTCATGCGGGACATGGGCGGGGTCGCGATCGACCGGTCCGGCAGCCACAATGTGGTCGAGGCGATGATCGCCGAGTTCGGCCGCCGCGGTGAGTTCATGCTGACCATCGCGCCGGAGGGCACGCGCAAGGCCGTCGGGCAGTGGCGGACCGGCTTCTATCATATCGCGATGGGCGCGGGCGTGCCCCTGGTCTGCGGGCTCATGGATTATGGCACGAAGACCGGCGGGCTCGGCCCCGCGATCATGCCGACGGGCGATTACGAGGCCGACATGGCGAAGATCGTCGCTTATTATCGTACGGCGACGCCGCGCCATCCGGAGCGGGCGATCGCCGATTTTTCGGTCATCACCGGAGCGGGGCGGGAATGAGGGCCGGCTGTCGGGCGCGCGCGCTGGCACCGGCGGCGCTGGCGCTCGCGGGGCTCTGGCCGGCGCCGGCCGCGCAGGCGCGGCAGCCGGAGCGGGTCGCGGTGCGCGAATGCGTGCCGGTGCCGGCGCTGATGCTTCGGCCGGATTTCCCGACGGGGCGGTTCACGGCCGGCTCGCCCGAGCATCGGGCGCTGGTGCGGAGCTTCCGCGAGGCCTGGCGGCGGTCCTGCGCGGCGGGCCTGCAGCGCGGCATGGCCTGGACGCGGCTCTATCTGCGCAACGCGCCCGCCGCCAATGTCGCGCAGATCTACGTCGACCCGGAGGCGCAGGGGTGGCTGATCCTCGAAGCGCCGTTCGTCACCGAGGCCGGCGTCGCACGGCCGCCCGAAGCGGCCGATCTGGCCGAGGCGATCTACTGCCATGTCCGGGGGGCGACACCGCGCGAGCAGGAGGAAGACGGCCGATGCCTGCCGGACTGAGGATCGAGCCCATCAACGCGCCCGACGCGCCGGCGCCCGGCGGCGGCTATGCGCAGGCGGTGCGCGTGGCCGGGGCGGAGGCGCTGGTCTTCGTCTCCGGCCAGATCCCCGTCGAGGCGGACGGCGCGGTGCCGGAGGGATTCGGCGCGCAGTGCCGGCTGGTCTGGCGCAATGTCGAGGCGCAGCTGCGGGCGGCGGGGATGGGACTGGCGGACATCGTCAAGGTGACGACCTATCTCTCCGACCGTGCCTATGCGCAGGAGAATAGTGCGATCCGGCAGACGGTGCTGGCGGGCTTGACCCCGGCGCTCACCATCATCATCGCGGGCATCTACGATCCGGCCTGGCTGCTGGAGATCGAGGTGGTCGCGGCGCGAGGCAAAGCATGAGGGCATTG
>Ga0335075_10010328_pt1 | contig 14184 bp, 17 predicted proteins | sample Lox_Sample_24_FD_206723 | JGI IMG/M metagenome (GOLD analysis project Ga0335075, IMG submission 206723) | Soil microbial communities from Loxahatchee National Wildlife Refuge, Florida, United States - Lox_Sample_2.4 | ecosystem: Environmental > Terrestrial > Soil > Wetlands | place: USA...
TCAGCGGGCCGAGGAGCCGTGCCCGTTCAAGAGGCGAAGTGTTACCGATCTCCCCGGTCTGTTCTGTTAACCATCTGCCCGGTCTGTCGCTCAGGCGCGGCGGGGACGGGCGAAGAGCCAGCCGATGGAGAGCAGGGTGATGAGCGCGATGAGGCACTGCGAGATGACGCAGTAGAGGCACCAGACTTCGAGGACGTGGGCTTCGATATTGCTGAGATAGATCGCGAAGGCGAGGCCGGCGAGCGCAAAGAGCAGGGTGAGCCCGCGGCGGCGGAAGAGTCCGAACAGAGCGATGGCGGCGTAGCCGAGAATACCGGCGGTGGCGACGGGGAATCCGGTGCGGGGGGCGGGGCCAGTCATGGTGTCGGGGTGACGGGCGGCGCGCAGGTGCCAGACGAGGCCGTTGATGGTGGCGTAGGAGCTGCGATTCACGGTGCCGCAATCCCAGTGGGAATTGAGATCGCAGGGCTCGACGCCGGTGGTGTCGTGGACGTGAAGGGCGAGAGAGGAGACGACGATGCCGGCAACGGCGAGCAGGAAGATGACGTAACGCATTAACTACGAGCGTACAGCGTACGGCGTTCAGCGTACAGGGTGCAGGGGAGTGATCAGCGATCAGTCGTGAGTGATCAGTGATCAGGAGACGGGGGACTGAGGGCGGCAGGAACGAGGCGAGGCTCGGCGTGGGCGAGGCGCAGATTACTGGAAGCAGACGAGGAGGGTGAAGAGGAAGAGCCAGAAGACGCTCATGGCGTGCCAGTACCAGGTGGTGCAGTCGAGGGCGATCTGACGCAGCTCGACGCGCTTGAACTGGAACATGGCGACGAAGGCGAAGATGAGCGCGAAAATGCCGAGGAAGAGGTGGACGCCGTGGGCTCCGGTAACGAGATAGAAGAAGTGGCTGTTGGGGTTGGTGGAGAAGAACAATCCCTGGGAGGCAAGCTGCTGCCAGGCGATCCACTGACCGGCGAGGAAGAGTCCGCCGAGGAGGATGGTGGCGAGCAGCCAGGGCGCGGCGCGCCTGACGGCGGGACGGCCGAGGCCGAGCCATTCTTCCATCACGTCGATTTCGTGGAAGAGCTGGCGGCGGGCGATTTCGATGGTGACGGTGGAGAGCAGCAGGATGGCGGTGTTGATCCAGAGGATGGGGGGAATGGCGAGCGGATGCCAGTCGGAGATAAAGCTGGCGCTGGCATCGATGTGGCCGGAGGTAGGGCGGACAAAAAAGGCGCTGACGAGGACGGCAAAGAAGACGAAGTCGCCGGCCAGGGCGGAGAGGACGGCGAGGCGGTAGCGAATGAGGAGCTCGCGCGGGCCGCGGCGGGAAGAATGGGAATCCCAGTTGTCGTCGCCTCCTCCGCCGCCGGTGGGACGGCGGTCGACAGGCGGTTTGCCGCCGTACCCGGTGTCCCGGTGTTCGACTTCGACCTGATGGCGGGTGAAGGTTGCGGGCATGACAACTCCCCTGGGTGGTAATCAGCTTACTCCCGAATCACCTGAGCTGGACACCGGTGAAGCGGGGATTTCTGCTCGCGGCTGCCACTGTGGAACGAAGTCGCCGGATGCGGTGAATTCCGGACCATAAGCGGTTGGCGAGCCCCACGTAGTGGGATGCAGAATCGGAGACCACTCGAGGGTGGCGGCGCGCCAGGGGTTTTCCGGAGCGGACGCGCGGCGGCGGGCGCTGTGAAAAATATTGAAGAGAAAGATGAATTGCGCGGCGATGAGCATGAAAGCGGCGAAGGTAATGCCGCGCTCGACGGGGATGAGGCTGGCAAAGGATTCGATGGGGCCGGCCAGTTGGGCGTAGTGGCGCGGCTCACCGGCCAGTCCGGCGAAGTGCATGGGAAAGAAGACGCCGTAGGCGCCAACCAGAGAGAGCCAGAAGTGGAGATGGCCGAGGGCTTCGTTCATGAGCCGCCCCGTGAGCAGCGGGTACCAGTAGTAGATGCCGGCAAAGATGGAGAAGACGCCAGCCATAGCCATAACCAGATGAAAATGCGCGACGACGAAGAAGGTGTTGTGGAGATAGGCGTCGAGGGCGGGTTGGGCGAGGATGGGTCCGGTGAGGCCGCCGGAGATGAAAAACGAGAGGAAGCCGAGGGTGAAGAGGGCGGGCGTTCTGAGCTGGATGCGGCCGCGGAAGAGCATCAAGAGCCACATGAGCACCTCGGCGGAGCTGGGGATGGCGATGGCCATGGTGGTGAGGCCGAAGGCGGTTCCGGCGTAGGGGTTCATGCCGGAGACGAAGATGTGATGTCCCCAGACGCCGAGGCCGAGCACGCCGATGAGGAGCGTGGCGGCGATCATAAAGCGGGGCGCGGGAACGGGGCGGCGGGTGAAGTTGGCGAGCAGCAGGGAAGTGAGGCCCATGCCGGGGAGGATGGAGATGTAGACCTCGGGATGGCCGAAGAACCAGAAGAGCTGGAGCCAGAGCATAGGCGAACCGGAGCCGCCGGGGCGGGCGATGCCGTTGATGACCTCGCCGGGAGGGATGAAGAAGCTGGTGCCGAAGTGGCGGTCGGCGAGGAGCATGACGGCGGCGGCGAGCAGCGCGCTGAAAGCGATGACGGTGAGCGCGGAACTGGCCAGCCAGGACCAGGCGGTGAGGGGCAGGCGGCTCCAGGTCATGCCGGGGCCGCGGCGGAGGACGATGGTGACGAGGAAATTGATGGATGCGGCGATGGCGGCGAGGCAAAAGAGGGTGATGGCGGCAAGCCACAGATCCATGCCGGCGCCCTGGCCGGGGCCGGTGGCGGCGATGGCGCTGAAGGGCGGATAGCTGGTCCATCCGGAGATGGGCGCGCCCAGGGGGACGAAGAATGCGGAGAGAAGAACGAGGAGCGAGGCCAGGAAAATCCAGAAGGCGGTGGCGTTCACGCGGGGAAAGGCCATGCCGGAGGCGCCGAGTTGCTGCGGCAACACCAGGTTAGGGAAGGCAAACTGCGGCACGACGGTGAGGACGAAGAAGACCATCAGCGTGCCGTGCATGGTGACCACGGCGAGGTATTGTTCGGGGGTGGGAACGCCGGCCAGGGGAAATGCGAAGGCCGGCCAGGTGCGGTGGATGCGGATGATGAGCGAGAGCAATGTTCCGACGATGACGGCGGCGAGCCCGAGAAAGAGATAGAGACGGGCGAGCGCGATGGGGTCGGTGGTGAGGATGCGGGGCCGTCGAGTCGCCAAAGTCATTCCTCAGGGGCTGAAGCCCCAGTTTTTTCGCGGTGATACGGGCGTGACTGAACAGCTTGCGAAAAACGCGCGTCCGGCACAGGAACTCCTTCCCTCAGCGGCTAAAGCCGCATTTCATTTGCGGCATGTACGGCACGACTGAAGTCGTGCCCCTTCAAAGCAACGATCTGTTCCGACAAGCCGTGAGGTCGTGCGCGTGCAGGGAACAGCGGGCGGCGATGGAGACTCAGGAAATTCATTGGCCGGCCTCGGCGAGAGCGCGCTCGCGCGCGGCGAGCCACTGCTGGTAACCGGCGGGCGAGACAACGCGCAGGAGGGCCTGCATGCGCTGGTGGCCAAGTCCGCAGACCTGGCTGCAGAGGATGGGGTAGCTGCCGGGGACGGTGGGCGTGAACCGGAGATGGCCGGTCATGCCGGGGATGGCGTCCTGCTTGAGGCGCATGCCGGGGATGAAGAAGCCGTGGATGACATCCTGGGAGCGCAGGGTGAGGTCGACCGGTTCGCCCGCAGGAAGAACGAGGACCGAAGAGACGATGTCGTCGCGGCTGTGGGGGTCGCGCGGGTCGAGGCCGAGAGGGTTGCCGGCGGGCGCGCTGACCAGCGTGGGGAGAGTCGCGCCGTAGATGCCATCGTCGCCGGGATAGCGGAAGTACCACTGGAACTGGACGCCGGTGACTTCGACGCGAACGGCACCGCGTACGTTGCCGGGCTCGCGGCGTTCCGCCCAGAGGCGATGGCTGGTGAACATCATCCACACATAAAGACCGGTGATGGCGAGGAGCGGCAGCAGCTCGGCGAGGATGAAGACGGCGGCGGAATGGGGTCTTCGCGGGGCGGCAGCGGCTTTCGCGCGGAGATTGCGGGTGAGGAGGGCGAGGACGATGAGGACCTGGGAGGCGACGAAGAGCCAGAAGATGGTGAGCAGGTTCCAGGTAAGCAGGCGATCAAGAGCGAAGCCGTGCAGCGCGCCATTGGGTGGAAGAAAGGGCATATCAGCCAAGAAGCGGTTAGCGAAAACACGGTTAGCGAAAAAACGGATAGCTAAGAAGCGGTTAGCGAGCGAGACGGCTAGCAAAAAACGGCTGGCGGTCAATCGATCGGCATTAAGACTCCCAGCTTAACGCGATGGCTGGGTCGCGCGCGAACGGGCGCTGGACTATGCTCCCTGGTACATGGGATCGGAGGCTTTGCATGAAGGCTATCGTGTTTCAGCGCTATGGCGGTCCGGAGGTGCTGGAGTGGGCCGAGATCGAAAAGCCAATTCCTGCCGCCGGCGAGGTGCTGATCCGGGTGCGCGTGGCTGCGGCGAATCCTCTGGACTGGCACGTGATGCGGGGCATGCCGTACGGCTTCCGGTTGGGAATGGGGCTGCGGCGGCCGAAGGATGCGCGGCTGGGCATGGATTTTGCCGGGGAAGTGGAAGCGGTGGGGGCGGAGGCGCAGCGATTCGGACCCGGCGATGCCGTCTTCGGCGCGCGACGGGGCGCTTTTGCGGAGTTTGTTTGCGCTCCGGAAGCGGCGCTGGCACGGAAGCCGGAGACGGTGACGTTTGAGGAGGCGGCGTCGGCGCCGGTGGCGGGTGTTACAGCATTGCAGGCGCTGCGCGATGTGGGAGGGTTGCAGTCGGGGCAGAGGGTGCTGATCAACGGCGCGTCAGGAGGGGTGGGAACCTTCGCGGTGCAGATTGCGAAGTGGATGGGCGCCGGAGTGACGGGCGTGTGCAGCGCGAGAAATGTGGAGATGGTGCGAGTGCTGGGCGCGGATTATGTCGTCGACTACACGCGAGAGGATTTTACGAAGAGCGGGAAGCGATACGACGTGATGCTGGACTGCATTGGGAATCATTCGCTGGTGGCGTGCAGGCGTGTTTTGACGGCGCGAGGGGCGTACGTGATGATCGGCGGCGGAAAGGGGCGATGGGTGAGCCCGATGGATCGCGTGATGCGCGCCAGGATGCTGTCGATGTTCGTGGGGCAGAAGATGACGTGGATGATGGCGAAGGCGAACGCGGAGGACCTGGGGCTGATCGGCGAGCTGATGGCTTCGGGGACGGTCCAGGCGGTGATCGACCGGCGATTTCCGATGGAGGAGGCTGCGGAGGCGATGCGGTATCTGGAGACCGGGCACGCACGAGGGAAGATCGTGCTTGTGGCGGGGAGTTGAAGCCGGGGCGCGAGCTATTTTCTTGCGGCGCGGCTGCGCCGGACGAGGTCGACGAAGTGCTGGTGGACGCGGCGGTCGGTGGAGAGCTCGGGGTGAAAGGTCGCGGCGAGGATATGATCCTGTTCCACTAAAACGGGGAAGCCGTCGCGCTCAGCGAGAATCTGAACGCCGGGGCCGGTTTTCACGATGCGCGGGGCGCGGATGTAGACCATTTCGAGCGGGCCGCCGGGGAGTTTGGTGGCCGCAGTGTGGATGGAGGAGTCGATCTGGCGGCCGTAGGCGTTGCGCTCGACGGTGGCGTGAAGGATGCCGAGCGACTGCTGCGGGGGGTGAGTGACTTCGGTGGCGAGCAGGATGCATCCGGCGCAGGTGCCGAAGGTGGGTTTGGTTTGGACGAAGGCGCGCAGGGACGCGAGGAAGCCGTCGCGCTCGAGAAATTTGAGGAAGGTGGTGGATTCGCCGCCGGGTATGATGAGGCCGTCGATTTCGGTGAGCTGTTCGGGCTTGCGGACGAGGACAGGCTCGGCTCCGGCCTCGCGCAGGGCCTGGGCGTGGGCTTCGTAATCGCCCTGAATGGCGAGGACGCCGATGCGTGGGGTGGATGCGGGACTGGCCGGGTGGGCAGGGGCGTGCGGCGCGCTGTCGAGAGTATCGTTCATCGTTCTCCGGTACGGTTGAGGATGGAGCGCCGCAGGGCAGGAGACATGCGGAAGTTGGTGGCGGCCAGCTGCGCGAAGGCGTTGTCAAAATCAAGAAGGCCGCGGTTGGCGGCACGCTGCAGAATGCCAATTGTGCCAATTACGGTGAAATGATGACGAGTTGCCGCGATGCGTCCTTCCTCATCGTCCATCAGGATATATTCCGCGCCTACCTGGAGAGCCAGGGAGATGGCCTGCTCTTCGCCAATATCAAGGAGCGCGATCGAGGGATCGTCGTGCGAAGCAGGGGCACGGACATCGAGCCATTGCGGGGGATCTTCCATCCAGCTTCTCACCGCCGCCGGAGCGCGGAGATGGGTGAGCTCCTGTTGGACGGCTGCGGGAACGAGAACGCGATCGAATAGCTGAGGAAGTACGTCGACATGACCGATCACCAGGAGATATCGCAGCGGGCCCGAGTCGGCTACAACGATCATGCGCTGCGCCTGATTCGCTCGTCCTCTTCCATCTTGCGGATCGCCGCGAGGTCCTTTTCGTATTGATCCAGTCCGTAGGACCCGGCTTCGACCTGATGGGAGTTCAGGAATTCGTCCAATTCGAACCGCGTCTCCAGCCCCAGCATCTGCCGCGCCTGTTTGGTCGAGAGTACCCCGGACGAATAGCCCTCGATGACAAGAGCTTCGAGAGCCTCGCGGCCGGGATTCTCGTGCTGCGCGATGTCATCAGGCAGCGTGACTGTGATTTGCATTCCGGCCCTCCTTTTTCCGATCCTGCGCCGCAAGGCGCTGTCGCCTGGACGGCGAGCACTCACCAGCCGCGGGTTTGGAGCAGCTGGTTCTCTTCGATGGCGGCGGCGGCGAGGCCTTTCATGGTGCCGGTGACCTGCTCGGAAACCTCGGCGAGGATCTTCGGATCGTTGAAGTGCGTGGTGGCGACGACGATGGCTTTGGCGCGGGAGACGGCTTCTTCGCGCTCCTTTGGATTTTTCTCGACATCGAGGGGCGTGGCGCGCTCCTTCATGAAGATGCCGGAGCCAACGAAGATGGCCTCGGCGCCGAGCTGCATCATCAGGGCCGCGTCGGCGGGGGTGGCAATGCCGCCGGCGGAGAAGTTGGGAACGGGCAGCTTGCCGGTTTTGGCGACCATGCGAATGAGTTCGTAGGGCGCCTGGTGTTCTTTGGCGGCGGCGTAGAGCTCCTGCTCGGAGAGCACAGTGAGCGCCTTCATTTCGCGGACGATTTGGCGCATGTGCTGAACGGCGTGGACGACATCGCCGGTGCCGGCTTCGCCCTTGGTGCGGATCATGGCCGCGCCTTCGGCGATGCGGCGGAGGGCTTCGCCGAGGTTGCGGGCGCCGCAGACGAAAGGGGTGGTGAAGGCGTGCTTGTCGATGTGGTGGGCTTCGTCGGCGGGAGTGAGGACTTCGGACTCATCGATGAAGTCGACGCCGAGCTCCTGGAGGATCTGGGCTTCGGCGAAGTGGCCGATGCGGGCCTTGGCCATGACGGGGATGGACACGGCGTCGATGATGCCACGGATGAGCTTCGGATTGGCCATGCGGGCGACGCCGCCTTCGGCGCGGATCATGGCGGGCACGCGCTCCAGAGCCATGACGGAAACGGCGCCGGCTTCCTCGGCGATGCGGGCCTGCTCGACGTTCATCACGTCCATGATGACGCCGCCCTTGAGCATCTCAGCCAGGCCGACCTTGAGGCGCAGGGTGGTTGGGGAATCGGGGGCGTGATGGCCGTTGCTGTGGGTAGGCATGGTGTCTCCTCGGACCGACCAGGGAAATGCCGGACCAGCGCAGAGCGCAGGCGGAGTTGGTCCTGAAGCTCTAGTTTAACAAGGGCGGTGGGCGGAGCACAGAGGTCAGAGCGCAGGGGACAGGCAGGGTGAGGGTGACAGGTTACGGGTTACACGGAGCAGGGAGCGGGGAGCAGGGAGCGGGTCACTGTTCACTGGCGGCTGGGGGCTGGGTTCAGGAGGCGAGAGAAGCGATTCGGATCGACCGCCACAAACAACGCCGTTGCTGTCGCGAGAGGTTGGCCGGAGACGTCGGCCAGCTGCGCCTCGCAGTGATGGCGGAGTCCGTGCGCATCGAGGTGGCGCGCGGTGAGGGTGAGCGGGGCGCCGAGCGGGACGGGCCGAAGGTACTGGACGTCCATCTGGCGAGTCATGGCGACGACGCCGCGGGCGCGGTTGGCCTTGCTCATGGCCTCGTCGAGCAGCGTGGCGATGATGCCGCCGTGGGCGTGGCCGGGCGGTCCGGCGAAGCGGCGGGCGAGGCGGGCACGGCAGACGATGGTGCCATCGGGGGCGACGAAGAATTTGAGGCGCAGGCCGGAGGGATTCTCGAGCCCGCAACCGAAGCAGTGGTTGAGCGCGCCATGGGCGAGCGGAGTGAGGGCGGTGGTTGCGGAGGCGTTCGCTCGGGCAGACATAGGCTGAGGTCCATTCAAGCGCAGGTGCGCCCGGGAGTGCAATTCTGTGCAGGCTGGTGACCGCGTTCAGCGGTAGATCTCGGGGATGAAGTTCTGCTCGTGCATGGGCGGGCGAGCGTACTTCTTCTTGTCGAGCGGGGGAAGCTCCATCTTCTCCGGGGTGAGGTCGCGGTAGGGGATCTGGGAGAGCAGGTGGTGGATAACGTTGAGGCGCGCGCACTTTTTGCTCTCGGCATTGACGACGAACCAGGGGACCTGGCGGGTGTCAGTGACGGCGAACATTTCGTCCTTGGCGCGGGAGTAGTCGGCCCAGTGGCGGCGAGACTCCAGGTCCATGGGGCTGAGCTTCCAGCGGCGGGTGGGGTCAGCCATGCGGCCGCGGAAGCGGCGCTCCTGCTCCTCGTCGCTGACGGAGAACCAGTATTTGATGAGGATGATGCCGGAGCGGACGAGCATGCGCTCGAACTCCGGGCAGCTTTGGGTGAACTCGATGTAGTCGGCCTCGGTGCAGAAGCCCATCACGCGCTCGACGCCGGCGCGGTTGTACCAGCTGCGGTCGAAGAGGACCATCTCCCCGGCGGCGGGGAGGTGGGCGACGTAGCGCTGGAAGTACCACTGCGTGCGCTCGCGTTCGGTGGGCGCGGCGAGGGCGACGACGCGGCAGATGCGCGGATTGAGGGTTTCAGTGATGCGCTTGATGGCGCCACCCTTGCCGGCGGCGTCGCGGCCTTCAAAGAGCACGACCACGCGGAGGCCCTTGTGGCGGATCCACTCCTGGAGCTTGACCAGCTCGATCTGGAGGCGGCGCAGCTCCTTTTCGTAATCGAACGATTTGCGGGAGCGGGGCGGTTCAGGGGCAGCAGTGCTGGCGGGGTGGTTGTCAGAGAGAACGGCGGATTTGGCGGCCATGCGCGCACCTCCGGAGAGAGACCTGGGGGCAGGTTACTCCGGTGCGAGGCCGTTGCAGCCCCGGGTGTTCGTCACTTTGGTTACCTGAAAACCGAAACGGGAATGGTAGCGCAAAGGGGAACCGGGCGTGGCCGAATGGGGGCAGCAGGTCTATTCGAATTCCGGGCGGCGAGGCGAGTCGACGATGAAGACGCGGCCATCGGTAAGGGCTTTTACGGAATGACGGGCGCCCGCGGGGATGATGGCGACTGACCCCGCGTGGGCGATGCACGGCTCGCCATCGATGATCAGCTCCAGTTCGCCTTCGAGGACTTCATAGACTTCTTCCTGGGGATGGGAGTGCTCGTGGATGGAGGAATTGCAGACGAAGTTGTAGTGGGCAAAGGTCATGGTCGAGGAGTGGAAGTAGCGTCCTGACCACCCGGGCAGGCGTTCGATTGCGGGGAGAGCGCCGATGTCGACAAGCGGCATGAGTTTTCCTCCTGGGACTACAGAATGCCGGGAACGAGGGCGGCGGTGCGGCGCGCGTAGGCCAGGTAGGCGTCACCGAACTCGGAGCGCATCCACTTTTCTTCGAGACGGAGCTTGTACCAGAAACTGACAAAGACCAGCAACAGAGCGACCATACCGCGCCACTGGGTGATGGCGAGGGCCGAGCCGAGGAATCCGACCAGGATACCGGTGTAGATGGGGTGGCGGACCAGGCGGTACGGCCCGGTGGTGATGAGCTCGTGATTCTGCTTGATGGTGACGGAGCGGCTCCAGTTGGCGCCGAGGTGGACGCGCGCCCAGACGGAGAAGAGCAGGCCGGCAACGGTGACAGCGGCTCCGGAGAAGAAGGTTGCGTTGCCTACGGGAAGATAGTGGCGGTAGAGCCACGGGATGGGGATGCGATCGACCAGGAGCAGGGCGATGGCGGCGAGAAAGAGGACGGTGCGGACGATGCGCGAGGGAAGAGGTTCGAGGCGCGTGGTGACTTTGACGCGGGTGGCCGATATCTGCCAGTAGGCAAACCAGGAGAGCCAGACGGCGGGGAAGAACCACTCGTAGAACCAGAGCATGCGGGAACCTCAGGAGGGGTTACGCAGGCGGGCCGGGGACGGTTCCCAGGGTGGTTAGCGGAGCCTTAGGCGCGGCTCTCTGTGCGATGCGTCACTGCGAGGTTCGGCCGCGGAGGCCCAGAATCATCGTGGGGATCCTCGCGTGTTTCGTCTCGACTACCTCTCCTGCGCCCTCACGATCCTGTCCACCGTTCTCGTTTCCCGCAAGATGTGGATGGGCCTCATTGTCGCGGGGATCAACAGCGGGGTCATCTGCCTGATTGGGCTGAGAACGTCGCAGCTCGGGTTCATTCCGGCGAACCTGTTCTGCATCGCGGTGTATGTGGCGAACGTTCGCTCCTGGCTGCGGCCGGAGATACGGTGAGACCGACGCCATAGCCGGGCGTTGGGGTTGAAGGGGCGGGTTCTAACTATCGATATCGGCCTGGAGCCGGCGCCATGAGCCGAGGGAGATGCCTGAGGCGGGGATCAGATGCAGCAGGGCATCGTGCTCCTGCGCGCGCGATTCGCGGAGACGGGTGCGGATGCGGTCGAGGTGTTCGTCGGGGTAGCCGGGGTGAACGACGAGCTCCCAGACGGCGTTGGGCTGATCCTGCGGGAGGGCGGCTATCAGGGCGCGGAGGGTTGCGGGGATGTTGGAGGCGCCGGTGGCGAGGACGCCGATGGTGCCGCTGGTAGTGGCCAGCCCAGCCGCCTGGACGAGGCGATGAAAGGCGGGCCGGTGCAGGCTGAGCGCAGTGACGGCGAGGCTGCGCATCGGTGCGGAACCGGGTGTGGCGCGCCGAGCCCAGTGCGGCTCGAAGGGATTGCGGATGGCCGCGACCTCGCAGGCGTGGGCGGCGCGGAGCAGCGGGCGCAGGATGCGGGGAAACAGATGCGTGTGCTTATGCGTGTCGATGTGGGAGACGCGGAGGCCCGCGGATTGCAGGCGGCGGATCTGCGCGGCGGCTTCGGCTTCGATTTCGGCGTCGCGGATGCGGCCGCTGTAGAGATCGGAGGCGAAGCGGCTGAGCTTCGCGCGGAAGGAGGGCTCGCCATCCGGGCAAAGAGAAGGGATCTCCCTGGGAGGGAGCGCGGGAGCTCCGTCGATGAGAACGATGTGGCAGCCGACCTCAAGGGTGGGGTGGGCCAGGGCGAGCGCGACGGCGTCGTCGAAGGCCGCGCCGGTGGCCATCAGCGTGGCAGAAGTGAGGGCGCCGGCCTGGTGCAGCTCGGCGATGGAGCGGTTGACGCCAGGAGTGAGGCCGAAATCGTCGGCGTTGATGAGGAGGGACACGGGTCAGGGTACAGGGTACAGGGAGCAGGGTGCAGAGAGCAGGGAGCAGAGAGCAGAGAGCAGGGAGCAGAGAGCAGAGAGCAGGGAGCGGGTTACAGGTTACGGGTTACAGGTTACAGGTTGGGGATCGGTGGTCAGCGATCGGGGCTGCCGTACATCTCCGGATTCAGGGCGGGGTCGTTGTACATCTTGAGCTGGCGGTAGAGCTTGAAGCGGCGCGCGCCGGCGAGAACCCGCGACCAGAGGCGATCGAGGCAGAGAGCGAGGTCGTCGCGCTGTTCGGTGAGGAGAGCGAGGCGCTGGCGGTTGCGCTCGGCGTGGCCGGCGGGAGCATCGGGGCGGCCGATCTCCTCCTGGGTATGCCAGATTTTGAGGGAGAGGATGGAGAGGCGGTCGATCATGAGGCCGGGGCTCTCGGAGTGGAGCTCGGCGGAGTCGTTGGGCAGGCCGGCGGAACCGAGGGCGTCGAGCAGGAGGGTATCGCAGAGCTCGGTGAGGTCGTTGCGGCGCTGGTTGATCTGGTCGATGGCGTGCTTGACTTGGGCGAGATCGTGATCGGTGGCGCGTGGGGCGCGAGCGCGGTCCTCGGTGTGCCAGAGGTCGAAGTTGGCGCGATGCTGGGCGAGCACGGTCAGGATGAAGGACGGACCCCCCTCGGAGCTGGCCGTGGGCTCGGAGCTGTCGCTGGCTGCGGGGTTCTGGTGCCAGAGGCGATTGGAGCGGTCGTGGAGGTCCGCGATTTCGCGCGCGGAGAAATGCAGGTCGGCATTCATAGGGGGAAGCCTGGTGGAGTTATGGTAAAACACCGGCGCGGGGATTCCGGGGCTTTCACCACGGAGAACACGAAGGACCCGGAGAACGGGGGAGTCAGGCGCGGCAACGTTCAGACCAGCGCACTCCGAAGGTTCGGAACAGCCCGATGGATTCCTGGCACTTTTCGGCACGGCTGAAGCCGTGCCCCTTCAAAACAGCCTCAAACTGGCCCATTGCCCGGGGATTTTCCCTTAGGATGGCGTCATGGCCGAAGCGCCGGGGATTCTGTGTATTTCGAGCTACGAGAAGGGGCAGGCGTTCCTGCGCGAATGCGCGGCGCTGGGCTGCCGCGTGACGCTGCTGACGGTGGAGAAGCTCAGCCGGGCGGACTGGCCCAGGGAGATCCTGGCCGAGCTGCTGACGATGCCCGAGCAGCTGACGCTGGAACAGGTAACCAACACGGTGACGTATCTGGCGCGGACGCGGCGCTTCGAGCGGGTGGTGGCGCTGGACGAGTTCGACATGGAGACGGCGGCGCACCTGCGCGAACACATGCAGATTCCGGGAATGGGGCGCACGACGACGGCACATTTCCGCGACAAGCTGGCGATGCGATTTGCGGCCCGGCGGGCGGGGGCGCTGGTTCCGGAGTTCACGCGGGTGCTGAACCACGAGGAACTGCGGCTGTGGATGGAGCACGTGCCGCCACCGTGGGTGCTGAAGCCGCGAGCCGAAGCGTCGGCGATCGGCATCAGGAAAATGGAGGGCGCGGAGCAGGTGTGGGGCGCGCTCGAGGAACTGGGCGACCGGCAGAGCAATTTTCTGCTGGAGCAGTTTGTGCCCGGGGATATTTTTCACGTGGATTCGATCGTCAGCGAGGGCGCCGTGGTGTTCGCGGCAGCGAGCGGATACGGGAAGCCTCCCATGCAGGTGATGCACGAGGGCGGGGTGTTCACGACGCGGGTGCTGGAGCGCGGGTCGGCGGAGACGGGCGGGCTGACGGCGATCAACACCCGGCTGATGCCGGGGATGGGGATGGTGCGCGGGATCACGCACGCGGAGTACATCCGGGGAACGGATGGGCGGTTTTATTTTCTGGAAGCGGGAGCGCGGGTGGGCGGCGCGTTCATTGCGGACGTCGTGGAGGCGGCGACGGGCGTGAATCTGTGGCGGGAGTGGGCGCGGATTGAAGTGGCCAACCTGCTGGGGCAGAGATATCAGGTTCCGGCGCAGAGGACGCTGTATGCGGGAAGCGTGCTGTGCCTGGCGCGAACGGCGGAGCCGGACACGTCGATGTTTACCGATGCGGAGATCGTGCTGCGGCTGAAGAAGCATCATCACGCGGGGCTGATTGTGCAGCCGGAGAGCGCGGAGCGGGTACGCGTGCTGGTGGAGCAGTACGCACAGCGATTTGCGGAGCAGTATCTGGCCGTGGCGCCGGTGCCGGATCGGCCTACGGCGTAAGTTAGCGAAAAACCGGTTAGCTAAAGGGCGGTTAGCTGAAAAGCGGTTGGCTAAGAAGCGGTTAGCGGGAAAGCGGCTGGCGAAAAAGCGGATAGTGAAAGGGCGGTTAGAAGAACCACGCCGCGGGAGGGAAGGAAACAGGTGACCGAGTCGATGCAGTTTCCGCACCGGAGATATAACCCGCTGAAACGGGAGTGGGTGCTGGTGTCGCCGCACCGGACGGCGCGGCCGTGGCAGGGAGAGGTGAATCCGTCGTCGGGATT